>MDTC01012987.1_pt1 | contig 39398 bp, 34 predicted proteins | sample 811181 | NCBI WGS metagenome assembly MDTC01 (sample SAMN05326644, study PRJNA326480) | marine metagenome | isolation source: seawater | place: Pacific Ocean: North | collected 2011
AGTGCGCTCTTCCTGGCTAGCTGCAGTGGGGTTCCACCCCACACGGTAGTCAACCGAAATTGCGACATAGCCCATACGAGCAAATCGCTCACACATCTCAACGACTACGCTATCTTGACGGGTCCCTTGCGTTCCTCCATTGACATATTGAGGCAGGAAATTACCTGAGTGGAAAAACAAGAATACAGGTCGATCCGTTTCTGAATCACCCGCTGGCTCATACACATCCATCAAAAGTGATTGAGGCGCTGGCGGGAGGCCCTGAAGCGCTGGAATGATTGTGATGTTTGTGCCATACTCAACATCGTAGGTCACGCTCACATCGTTGAAAATATCATCAAGATATCGGGTCTGGGCTTGCATTTGAAGCACCGCGAAGGACGCAACAAGTGCGCTGATCAGTAATTTTTTCATCAGATTTGGTTCTCTGGTTAGGTCTTAATTTCGCTTGAAAGGTAGGAAAAAAAAGACGGACAGATCAAAAATGCTCCGCTTTATGCCGACAATATTGGCTTTTGACGCATATAATGAAGCATTCAGGCTGCTTTCTGGCTGAATTATTTTTTCTTGTGATTGAATTCATACAGGAGGCTTGCATAGAGCATTCGCCCTACAAAAGGCCCTCCATATGCCTCGACGTGAATGTTTTGCAATAAGTTCGATCCGCCGAGTTTGAGCGTGGTGTTCAATTTTTGGAAATTGGCGTTGACTTGCGCATCCAACAAATCATAGGTCGGCACGAATCCTGTGAATTGAGGGGAGCCTTCAAACACAAATCCTTGAATCCATTTGTAGTTTACGCCAAACCCCCACGTCGACTTTCCTTTCAATTTTAGATCTCGTGCCGTTAAACTAAGATTGTACTTGTGCTTTGGCGTATTGAATGCTGGAATGATTGGATCATTCACGTCCGTCTTGACCAACTCATTCCAACTGTAATTTCCAGCGAGCATGAAATTGTTATCGAGGTAGTAGTTCAAGCCGATTGAAGCGCCTTGCGTTTGAACTTCACTTGTTGAATTGGCCGCATACCGATAGACATCGACGGCTCTCGGAGATTGCTCATTTCCGATAAAAAGAGCGTCGAGGCCAATGTTATATCCTATGAAATCTTCATAAATACTGAAGTAATAGCCTGCATCTAAGTATACTTTTTCTCCCAGTGTGGTTCGGTAACCAACTTCAAAAGTCTTCACGCGCTCCGGGCGAATGGGATCAATATCAAAATAAACAAGGGTGTCACGGTTCAGGCTGTATTGACCCGAAGCCGCATTTGCACTGTTCCGGAAATCAATAAAACTGGCTACGGTTATTAAGCTATCTGCACCTTCGAGATTACCAACCAACGTTGCAGGTCCCACATCAAGCCACAAATATTGATCAGCCAAAGTTGGGTTACGAAGGGCGGAGCTGAAGCTCACTCGCAGGTAATCTTGTTCACGTGGCGAGAAAACGAAGGACGCTGCAGGCGAGTATACCCAATCAAAATTTTGGTTCTTATCGGCACGAATCGTAGCAGTCGCAATCAAACGGTCTTGTATAAATCGGCGTTTTATACCGGTATAAAATCCTACCTCCTGGTTGACGATGCGCTCACTGGTCGTGTCACTGAAGATTGTCCCATCGCTCCAAGGAGTGTAGCGCCTGTAATTCCCACCCACTCTAATCTCCTCCAAGCCTTCTGGATTGAATATGTATTCCCCGTGAACGTGAGATAAGCTCGACTCGTCGAAGAAACGTGTGCCTTCTTCCTCACTATTATTCTTTGCTGCGACGAGTGCATTAAATTCATTCGTGAATTCTGGTGTACCTGGCTCAAGGTATCCAAGAGGAGACTCCGCTACATCACTGAGTCCAGCATAACCTGACTCAGCCCATGTTCGAACTTGATCATGCCAAACTTCCAATTGCTCTGCATTATTGGCATACCACGCCGCAACATCTTCTGGATCGATTGTGTAGGTTGGAATGCCATCGATCCACTCAAGGACTCCTTCTGGAAAAGTCACATCAATTTGACTAGCAATGCTATCAGCCCAGTACTTGTAGTAAACCTTCGAATAGTTGTAATCTGACCTCGTGTTTTCTTGAAGTTTTAATGCTGTCGCATAAGGATCGAAGGAATTTCCTGCATCCTCACCCGTGCGATAGGCTCGAACAAACCATTTGCCTGGTTTTCGCACCTCAAGCTTGTGCTGATAGAATTGAATGTCCCTAAGGCTAAAGCGATTATCGCCTTGGTAAACCGTGGTTCCAAAACCAGAATTAAAACCGTAAATCAATTCGGGACTATCATAGGTTTCATCGGGCTGCAGACGCCAATGAAGCGCAGTACTAAACTTCAGGTTCTCTGTATTATAATCTACGAGGTCGGTTTCTTTGTATCCCGACCGAAAAAACGTACCCAACCCCCGGGCGTTGCTACTTCCATCACCAGAATAGTCAAACGTGTTGCTATACTCATCTCCATAAACATTCACTGCGTCATACCCCCCAGGATTGCTCGCATCGAGGAGTGAACCATCGACCGGTGAATAGTTGTTGGCCTCCCAATCATATGCAGTCATACGATATGCGTTGACTTTAACGCCTAAAACGGGGTTTCCATCTTCATTTGTCGTGTAATCTGCATACCGAAAGGCCAATTCGTTCAATTCCCTCTCACCCACGCGCAATGAAGCGGTGACACCAGGGAATTGAAAAGGTGACTTGGTTTCCATAGAGACCACACCATTGAAGGCGCCCGGGCCATAGAATGCCGAACTCGCTCCCGCGACAATATCCACATTCTTGACGTCCAAATCCGATGCTCCCAAAAAGTTGCCCAAGGAAAAATTAAGCCCCGGGCTCTGGTTATCTACTCCATCAATCAGCTGCAGGGAGCGCACTGGTGAAGTCGAATTGAAACCACGGGTATTGATGATTTTAAAACCCAAACTCGCCGAAGTCACATCCACACCTTTTAAGTTGCCGAGTCCTTCATAAAAGGACCCACTGGGAGCTTCCTTAATCGCGATCACGTCCATCGATTCAATAGTGAGCGGGGCTTGCTTCTGTTGCTGACTGATTCGATCCCCAACAACCTCTGCGGCCTCAATCAAGACTTGGTCAGGAATCAATTTAATTGTGATTCGCGACGAAGCATCCATAACAGTAACTTTTTTCATACTGTAGCCAATGAAGCTGACTTGCAAGTTCACAGGATATTGGTCTACCGGTAAGATGAACTGCCCATCAAAATCGGTGGTGACCCCTTGAGTCGTGCCTTCAACGAGAACATTCGCTGAAAAAATCGCATCTCCAAGTTCACCATCAATCACACGTCCTCGAAGCATTTCTTGTGCCGAAAGTGCCTGCGAAAACAGGACGATAAAAAGGATAGAAATGGATCGCAACATAATCTTGGTTTTTGAATCAAGTTCCAAGAAACGTCAAAAACATGGAGCGGAACAGAATTAACGTGTCTGAATTACAAACATTTCGACCATTCAGAGGGATTAGGCGCTGGCTTCCAGCAAAATCAAAACTTGATCATCGATGTTTACCTCATCCCCCAATCGCAACTTGCGGCGTTTTCTACTTTCTAGTTCGCCATTGACTTTGATCAGTCCATCCTGTACCATCATTTTGGCTTCGCCACCCGTGGCCGCGTGACCAGTTGCCTTTAGCAATTGAAGCAAGTCGATGAACTCCGTCTTCAGACCAAATTGTTCGTTGGTCATCTTCAGCCGAATCGATTCGGTTCTGCCTCGATCATGATCGCCATCACAGCCTCATAAATATCCTCAGCGTTAGGTTTTGCATAATAATCTCCATCCGTTCCGTATGGCGGAAGATGGGGTTGCGCCGTGATTGTTTTGGGAGCAACGTCGAGGTACTTCCAAGCGCCTTGGCGATTCAAGATATCTTCCATGATATAGGCACTTGCTCCTCCAGGAACATCTTCGTCGACGACCAAAAGCCGGTTGGTTTTTCCAACTGAAGCAGCACAAACGTTTTGATTGTCAAATGGGAGAAGGGTGCGCGCATCGATAAGTTCGACGAGGATACCAACCCTTTTCAATCGCTCTGCGACTGAAACGGCAATGTTAAATGTGGATCCGTAGGAGACCAATGTGATATCCTCTCCCGCCTGCACAACTTCAGGAATTCCCAAAGGCACTGTGAATACGCCCATGTTTGCAGGAACCAGCTCTTTGGATCGATAACCATTCAAGCACTCCACCACCACGGCAGGCTCTTCTGCTTGCAACAACGTGTTGTACATGCCTGCGGCTTCTGTCATGTTACGAGGGACACAAACATGCATTCCACGCAGGGAATGAATGATGGCTCCCATTGGAGAACCACTGTGCCAAATTCCCTCGAGCCGGTGCCCGCGGGTACGAATGATAACAGGCGCTTTCTGACCGCCGCAAGTGCGATAACGGACTGTAGCAGCGTCATCTCTCAAGATTTGCAAGGCATAATAAAGGTAGTCGAGGTATTGGATTTCGGCAATCGGTCTGAACCCACGAAGCGCAAGACCGATGCCTTGGCCAGCAATCGTACACTCACGGATTCCGGTATCGGCAACACGGATTTCGCCGAATTTTTCCTGCATGCCCTCCATGGACTGATTGACACCACCTATCCCGCCTGTATCCTCGCCAAACGTCAACACTTCTGGATACTTTTCAAACAGCGCTTCAAAATTCTTCTGCAAGATTTGTCGGCCGTCGGCTTGCTCATTCGATCCTGAATAGTCAGGCCTTACAATCGGCACTGCCAGAGCCGAATCATCGGAAGCACTGTACAAATGCTTGCTGTATCGTTCACGATTTTCTTTACCATACGCATCGGACCAACGCAACAAAGCTTCGGATGCAGGTGTGCGGTGAGGTCCGGCGCTTTGAAGAGTCCGGCGCGCTGCACCGTGCAGCTCCGCTCTTCCTGGAAATACAGCGTTTCGCAAACCTGCGATTTCAGGTGATTCAGGTCCATCAACTTCACTGATCAATTCAATCACTTCTTCAAGTTCACTATCAAACGAAGCACGAAAATCCGCCCAAGCCGTTTTCTGTTCTGTGCGAACCTCTTTTTTAACCGTTTTCCGCAGTTCATCCAGTTCTGCTCGCGTCACGGCTCCTTCGAGCAGTAAAAACTTCTCAAATTGATGGATGCAATCAAACTCTTCCGCCCATGCCATGCGCTCTTTGGATTTGTAACGCTCGTGCGAACCAGAAGTGCTGTGCCCTTGAGGCTGCGTCACCTCCTCCACATGCACGAGGACGGGCACATGTTCCTCTCGGCAACGCTTCGCCGCTTGCTCGTATGTGCTGACCAAGGAAGGGTAGTCCCAGCCTTTGACACGGTAAATGACAATTCCGTTTGTTTCTTCTTCCTTTTGCAGACCACTCAAAGCAAGCGAGATGGACGCTTTCGTTGTCTGGTACTTTTTTGGAACGCTGATGCCGTAGCCATCATCCCAAACATTCATCAGCATCGGCACTTGAAGCACCCCTGCTGCGTTCATGGTCTCCCAAAACGGACCTTCTGAGGTGCTTGAATCACCGATGGTACCGATGGCAATTTCATTTCCACCTCGGGTGAATTGCTTTTTCGCAGCAGCGGTTTCAGGCAACGCTCTGTACAACTTCGAGGCTTGAGCCAAACCCAGTAATCGAGGCATTTGACCGGCTGTGGGACTGATATCCGCCGAACTATTGAAGCCCTTGGTTTGATCGAGCCACTGGCCTTGATCATCCAGCAGACGGGTTGCAAAGTGCCCTCCCATCTGACGTCCTCCCGAAATAGGCTCACGTTGCAAATCCGTATCAGCATAAAGCGCCGCAAAGTACTGACGAACCGAGAGTAACCCTTGGGCCATCATCAACGTCTGGTCTCGATAATATCCTGACCTCCAATCGCCCGGCTGAATGATTTTGGAAAGTGCGATTTGCGCCAACTCTTTGCCATCGCCGAAAATACCAAACTTGGCCTTTCCGCCGAGCACCTCTTTCCTCCCCAACAATGATGCCTCTCGGCTCATGCACATCAAGCGATAATCGTCCAGCAAGGCCTGTCGAAAATCTGTGACGGAAGCAGAAACATTAGCTGCATCTTTCGTGTCATCTGTGAGCTTCATGACGCGAAAATAGTGCAAGTCCGACCAAGCAAGTCATGTCAAAGGCACAGAGGAAAAAAAAATCACGAATCAAAGGAGAAAACCGCTTCCTGCAGCTAGGCTGAAATACGTGCGAAATCCACGGCCACTGCCGTTCCTAAACGTACGTTGTGCTGCACCAAAGCGCGATTGGCCTGAAGGCTTTTTCCTTCCGTTTTCTCATTGACGAAACGCAACAGAAATGGCGTCAAATCTTTGCCTGTAATACCTTGGGCATGGGCTTGCGCAAGGCCTTCATCAATGGCTTGCTGCACTTGTTTGGGATCCGCTGAAAATTCAATCGGAATGGGATTGGCAATGAGAAAACCACCCTCAAGTCCCAAGGACCATTTGGCCCGCATGGCGATTGCCATTTCTTCTGTATTGTTGACGCGATGAGGAGCCTTGAGCCCACTTTTGGGTGTGAAAAATGAGGGGAATTCATCCGTATCAAATCCCACAACCGTGACGCCAGCTGTTTCCAAGGCCTCAAGGGTTTTGGACAAGTCCAAAATCGATTTCGCTCCTGCACTTACCACAGCCACTGAGGATTTTGCAAGTTCCGGTATATCCGCTGAAATATCCCAAGTTTGGTCCACTCCGCGGTGCACCCCTCCGATGCCTCCCGTCGCAAAAACGCGTATACCCGCTAGTTCGCATCCTATGAGTGTCCCACTCACTGTGGTTGCTCCGAGTGTGCGGCGAGCGAGAGCCAGCGGCAGATCGCGTCGAGAGACCTTGAGCACTCCTGGCTGTGTGGCAAGTGCTTCTAAATCTGAATCCGAACAACCCACTTGTAGTTTCCCATTCACCACAGCCACTGTAGCTGGAACCGCTCCTCCATCTCGCACGATGGCCTCTAACTGCTGTGCCGTTTCCAAGTTTTGAGGATACGGCATCCCATGCGCTACAATCGTCGACTCCAGTGCAACGACCGCTCGACCTGCGTCAAGTGCATCTTGTACCTCCGGGAGAATGTTTAGGAAATCATTCATTTTACCAAACCGTGGCTTCATCCATGGATTTCCAAAGCGCATCTTTCAATTCCACCAATCCCATTTGAGCTACGCTAGAGAAAAACAAGGGACTGAATTCTCGAATCTCGCTGTGAATGGCTTCTTTCAATTCATCGTCCAGCATGTCGCATTTTGAAATGGCCAACATGCGGTTTTTCTTCAACAAATCAGGATTGTACTTTTCCAATTCTGCGAGGAGGGTTTGGTACTCCTTGGCAATGTCATTGCTATCTGCGGGAACAATGAATAGCAAAACCGGATTGCGCTCGATGTGGCGCAGGAATCGCAAGCCCAATCCCTTTCCTTCTGCAGCGCCCTCAATGATTCCGGGTATGTCAGCCATGACAAAAGAGCGATCCTCGCGATAAGCGACCATTCCCAAGTTTGGCTTGAGCGTTGTAAATGGGTAATTGGCAATTTCCGGTTTGGCTGCGCTAACCACAGACAACAAAGTTGATTTGCCGGCATTGGGGAAACCCACTAGGCCGACATCTGCAAGCAGCTTCAATTCCAGAATTTTCCATTCCTCCAATCCTGCCTCCCCCGGCTGAGCATACGTTGGTGATTGACGCACTGAAGACTTGAAGTGATCGTTTCCACGCCCGCCCTTACCTCCTTTCGTAAGAATAACCTCTTGACCCTCATCCAAGATTTCCATCAAGACTTTTTCCGTCTCCGCATCTTTAACAACCGTCCCCAGTGGAACATCGATGTAAACGTCAGCTCCGTCGGCTCCGTGCTTGTGTTGCCCGCGGCCTGTGTCCCCATGGCCAGCGATAACGTGCCGAGCATATTTGAGGTGAAGTAAAGTCCAATGCTGTTTGTTACCGCGAACAATCACGTGACCTCCTCGGCCTCCATCACCTCCATCGGGTCCACCTTTGGCGGTCATGCGGTTTCGCATAAAGTGTGCGGAACCTGGACCTCCGCGTCCTGAGCGACAACAGATCTTTACGTAATCTACAAAGTTCTCACCTGACATGGCGCTGATTCAGTGCTCGATGGCCGCTTTCAATCTATCCAAAATCTCATCAATCGTGCCGAGGCCATCAATGCCTGTGAATTTTTCTTGCAAAGCATAATGTCCGGCAACGGGAGCAGTCTCAGCCTTGTACACATCAATGCGCTTTTGGATGACCTGCGGATCTGCATCATCGGGACGACCGCTCGTTTCTGCGCGAGCGAGCAGGCGTCTCTTCAACTCGTTTTCTTCCACTTCTAAAGCTAACATACACGTCACTGGCGTTTTTCGAGCGTCCAAAAAGGCGTCCAAGGATTCAGCTTGTGCTGTTGTGCGCGGAAAACCATCGAAAATAAATCCCTTGGCATCTGAGTGCTTGTTCACCTCAGATTCCAGCATGCGGATGGTCACATCGTCCGGAACGAGTTGGCCCTTATCCATGAAGGATTGGGCTTTTTGCCCGAGCGCGGTATTGCCCTTGATGTTCGACCTAAATATGTCTCCAGTACTGAGGTGAACCAGTCCATAAGCCTCGACCAAATGAACGCTCTGCGTTCCTTTTCCTGCGCCCGGAGGGCCAAATAAAACAATGTTTAGCATGATCTTTCTCTTAGTAACACCCTACTTTAAACAGATGCCAAGGTCTGCGGTTCAAGGCCGTAAAGGTACTGCATGGAAACAGAACCTCACACGTTGCAGGAAAGGCATCCCCGAACCGATTGGATGCGTTAACTTCGCGGCGAAATCAACACGCACTTCCTTCTCAGCAAGGAGCATTGAAGCAAAGACATGAAGTACGACGTAATTGTTCTTGGAAGCGGCCCCGGTGGATATGTTACAGCCATTCGGGCCAGTCAACTTGGCTTAAAAACAGCCGTTATCGAGCGGGAAGCATTGGGAGGCATTTGCCTCAACTGGGGATGTATCCCAACCAAAGCACTATTGAAAAGTGCCAACGTATTCGAGTACATCGAGCACGCGGAAGATTATGGAATTTCCGTTGCGAGTCCCAAAGCCGACTTCAAAGGCATGGTTGCTCGTAGCCGTGGCGTTGCAGATGGCATGTCAAAGGGTGTTCAGTTTCTGATGAAGAAGAACAAAATTGACGTGATCATGGGCAACGGCAAATTGCTCCCAGGCAAACAAGTTGAAGTGACTGCGGAAGATGGTTCTGTGCAGACGGTTTCGGCCGGCCACATCATCATCGCCACAGGAGCTAGAAGTCGACAATTACCGAGCATTCCACAAGACGGAAAAAACATCATCGGATATCGCGAGGCGATGACCTTGCAGAAACAACCCAAGAGACTCGTGGTGGTCGGCTCCGGAGCCATTGGCGCGGAGTTTGCGTATTTCTATAATGCCATCGGTACGGAAGTCACCGTCGTCGAATACCAAAACCGCATTGTGCCTGTCGAGGATGCCGACGTGAGCAAACAACTTGAAAAGAGCTTCAAGAAAACAGGAATCAAGGTAATGACCTCATCAGAAGTCATAAGCGTTAGCACCAAAGGTGGTGAACAAACGGTCACTGTCAAAACCAAGAAAGGCGAAGAGACCTTGAAATGTGACGTGGTTTTGAGTGCCGCCGGGGTCATCTCCAATCTTGAGAACATCGGCCTCGAAGAAGTGGGCATTGTAGTTGACGGAGGCAAAATCGTCGTCGACGATTTTTACGCGAGTAACATCCCGGGCTATTATGCCATTGGTGATTGCGTTCCCGGACCAGCCTTGGCGCACGTCGCCTCAGCTGAGGGAATCACATGTGTCGAGAAGATTGCGGGACAATCCCCAGAGCCTATCGACTACGGCAACATACCAGGTTGTACCTATTGTTTCCCTGAAGTGGCGAGCGTAGGCATGACAGAGACGCAAGCAAAAGAAGCCGGACACGACATAAAAGTGGGTAAATTTCCATTCTCGGCATCCGGAAAAGCAAGCGCTTCCGGCCACAAAGACGGATTCGTCAAGCTCATCTTCGATGCGAAATATGGTGAGTTACTCGGTGGACACATGATTGGCGCGAATGTCACGGAAATGGTTGCTGAGCTGGTCGCATTGCGAAAGCTGGAGACCACAGGCCACGAACTCATCAAAACCATTCATCCGCATCCGACCCTCAGCGAAGCGGTCATGGAAGCTGCAGCCGCAGCTTACGACGAGGTGATCCATTTGTAAGCGTTTAACATGTCGGAAATCAAAAAAGGCGCTCCGTATCGGGGCGCCTTTTTCCATCCTAGCGACGAAGTGTAATGTGCATGCAACTTTTCTCTGGAATCACCAGAATTCTGCCTTTTTTTTGGAAGCTGCGCAGAACATTTTGAATGGCCCGTGTCGGCGCCGAACAATCCGAATCGTTGCTTGGACGATCCGTGTAGGCAATGTCAAAAGAAGCGCCGTAACTGTGGGTGGAGGTCCCGTTGAATGCGTTGTAGTTGCGTCTTCCAAGCCGCGATTGCTGCCGCTCCGTGCGGGTCAGGCTGGTCACTCGAAAGCGTGTGCCCTCACTACCAGATCCTTCCAATTCATCGGCAAATGCATTTCCCATATCCATTAACAATTCCTGCACCTCGGGCAGCAGAACCGCGTAGCTGTGTGACAAAGCCGTAATGTGATATCCTCTTCCATCATGAACAGGAACGAGATCCCCTCGTCGTTTACCAGCTTCCATCTCGCTTTTGTTCTTGACGAAGAAACTATTTGGCAAATTCCGCGCCGCAACCTGGTGATCCGTATAGGGGTTCTTAGGGAGTTTCAATACGTGACGATTGCAGCTGCATGGCTTGATTTCCTCGTCTTCCTCAGCTGGATTTGACCTTGCCTCTGAGCGCACCTCAGATTGCGTCAGACGCTCAGGAATCTCCTGCATACCATTGACATTCAGCTCATCAGTGGTGGTCAAGGCCTCACCGGGATGCTCCAAAGCAACCCCTTCATCCGCGGAGGCAGAATCTGGTGCCAACCACGAAGCAAGGGAAACGATCAGAACCATAAGGGTCCCGCCCACAACGGTAATTCGATCCCAACGGTATTTGCGTCGCCTGACTTGCATGCTGCAATATCCGAGGAATTTGGGGGCATCTAGACATGACCATCTCCAAAAATCCCCACAATCCCTTATGGAAAAACGAACAATCACCTGAACTGCAATCGCTGTAACCTTTGCGGTTGGATTTCGTTACCACTACCAAAAGAATGATCATGTTAGGCATCGGCGCAAAAGTAACACACCCCACACACAACGAAGGAGTAATATTTGGAACCGACGGCGACTTTTGGAGGATCTACTTCCGAGATATTGGGGAGAAATCCATCGCAAAAGAATTCAAAGGACTTGAGGTCATTGAGGCCGCTGAAGACATGAACCAACCTGATGTTAGTGATATCATGACAGCAATGGAACACGTTCTGGGTGATTTTGCCGATCGCATTCGCGGTGAAGAGCGACCCGAAAGCATCGAAATCAGCGATCGATGGGATGGTGGGACGCTGATCATTCAACCGTCGGCAGAAGGGTTGAAATCCAAAGAGGTGCCGGTCGGTGCGTTTTTTCACAAGATTGTGATGACCCGTGATCGGCTGCGTGTGCTTGAGGCGAAAATCAATGCGCACCCGAAACTAGTGGATTCCGACAAACTCGATTTGCAGCAATACATCACGAAGATTTATGGATCCCTCACAACCTTCAACGTACTTTTCAAGTACAAGGAAGATTGGTTCGTCGGTGAGAAAAAGTAAATCTTTTATGCCAACTTTGATAGAGGCGCTGGACCATGTTCTTCGAATCCCTGAATTCATTTTAACTCGCAGATTTTCAGGATCATGAGGTTATCTATTCAGGCAATCAACGCGCTGAGTGAGTCGATGACGTGAATCGATTGCGTCAATTGTGTGTGGTTGATTAGATGCTCCAAACTGCCGATTGCCTTAACTTGAACGGCAAACCCCAAGGCAAGGCCATGAATCGAATCGTTTTCGGCATTTTAAGTCAACTGAATAAGTTGGTTCTCCCACGTTATTCGAAAAGACAAGACTTGACACGACTCAAAAAGTGGGAACAAGCGATAGTGGGCTGGAGGATGTGGGTGACTTACCGCCACCTCGATGCACAACTACCAAATCGCGAGGCATGAGTGCGCAAAAAGGAAACTGGATGCAGGTCATTGGACCGGGCATCCTTTTTGCATCCACAGCCATAGGCGTGAGTCATTTGGTCCAATCAACGCGTGCAGGAGCACTCGTGGGGTTCGGACTGGTTTGGGCCGTTGTGGCGGCTAACGTAGCGAAATATCCCTTTTTTGAATTTGGAAGCCGCTACGCAAATACAACCGGTGAATCACTCATCGAAGGCTACCGATCCATGGGGAAATGGGCGGCTTGGCTCTACCTCGCGATTACTCTGAGCACCTGCTTTTTTGTCATGGGTGCAATAGGCATCGTCACCGCCTCGTTTCTGGACAATCTCTTCAATATTTCAAACGCCACAGGCATCAACGCCACGCCCTATGTTGCCGTTGTCGTCTTTCTTATATCAACCACTGTGCTCGTGTTGGGGAAATATGGCGCGCTCGACTCTTTGATTAAAATAATTGCTGCCGTTTTGCTTATCAGCACAGTCGGTGCGTTCATAGCTGCGCTCGCACACACCCCACTTTCGGCGGTTCCTGCTGCGCCAGTGGATTTCACCCCATGGTCAGGTGCGGGATTGGCCTTTCTCATTGCACTCATGGGTTGGATGCCGACCGCAGTTGACTTGAGCACGTGGAACAGCATTTGGACATTGGAACGCATCAAACAAACGGGTTACCATCCTCCGCTCAAAGATACCATTCGCGAATTCAACATTGGCTTCATTTTCTCGGCGGTGTTGGCGCTGATATTTCTGGCTTTGGGTGCGCTTCTTTTCTATGCGAATCGCGTTGAGTTTCCAGAAGGAACAGCGGCATTCGCTTCTGGCGTGGTTCAATTGTATACCGAAGCCATTGGTTCGTGGAGTTGGTGGATCATCGCCACCGCCGCTTTTTCAGCCATGCTCGGCACCTGCATTGCTTGTTTGGACGGTTATGCGCGCTCCCTGGCACGCTCCATTGCAACCCTTCAACCGGTGGCAGCCTCCGCAAACATCCGGCACGAGCAGTGGAGTTTGATTGCAGTCGCCATTGGCGCCTTGAGCCTCATCTTGCTGTTCCCCAGCGACATCCGAGTCCTGGTGGACATTGCCACAACCCTCAGTTTTCTTGTCGCCCCATTGGTCGCCGGAGCCAACCTTTACCTCGTCACGCGCAGGGAATTTCCAGCAGAGGCAAAACCTCCGCGTTGGATGGTCGTCCTGTCTTGGTTTGGATTGGCCTTCCTTTCAGGTTTTAGCGGACTTTACTTCTTGGGCTAAACTTTGGACTGATGCAGTGGCCTGGAATGACTCAATGGACTCCTAAGGTGTCCACAACCTCAACGCAGAAGTCCAACTGCACTTCATTGAAGAGATCGTCGAAACCGAGCACTCGCCCTTTTATTGTCACCTCCTCAGACTTCTTCCAACTTGCCGATGCCATCGGAGTCTCCAAAGCACACACCACTCCAGGAACCAAAATCACAGCGTTCGCTTGAAGCGACTGCACCACTCCTGTCACCTGAACGACCTCGTTCATCCATTGCGCAATTTGCATTGAATCGCCATTTGCAAAACTTGCATGCATTTGGCTCGCTGAAATGAAAACGACGCTTCCTTCCTTCGAGCGGTCTGCCGCGGGGCGTCTATACTCACTCATACCAAATACCGTTGCAGCAATGATGAGAAGAGCAATGATGCCATAAACGTATTTTTTAAGGTAATTCTGCATTTTAATTTTATCCATTTGAGCCATTTCCAATCTGTCATTCACTTTGCAGCGAAGAACAATTTTGCACCCATCCAAAGCTAATCATTCGTCACCCAAGCCGAATGACAGCATGACAGCGCCGTTCGAAAATATTGGTTCACCAGGTTTGGCAACGGTGGCAACTTCATTGCAGCCTCTGCTTTGTAACTTGCTGGCACACTTCAATGTTTAAATCGATTGACCTGTGCAGACGCCCATTACCTCATCTCCTTCAAAAGTTTACTCGCTCACCCAGGTTGCGCAGTCGATTCGTCTAACCTTGGAGCGCGCGACTGCGAATCGCAGTTGGCTCGTGAAGGCAGAGATCCTAAAAATCTCAGAAGGCCTCGGACAAAAAACAGTCTACCTTGATTTGGTAGAGGAACAAGGAGGGCGGCAAACAGCCAAAATGCGCGGCGTTATTTGGCCCCAAAATGGTGCGGAAATCAGCACAGAACTCGGCGAAGACACGTCTAACATCCTCAAGGCCGGGTCTGAAGTGGTCTTCTCGGCGCGCATCCAATTCCATGAGCGCTTTGGACTCTCGTTGTTCATTGACCGTGTGGACTTACGCCACATGCTCGGTGAAATGGAGCGCCGAAAGCAAGCCACGTTGGCAAAACTCAAGAAGCTCGGCGCCTTGGACTGGAACAAACGCATTCCCTTATCCTCCTTGCCATGTAAAGTGGCCATTGTAGGATCACCTGGCACCAGTGGATTTAGAGATTTCGTCACCAAAACGATTGGGCATCCAAGGCAATTCAACATTCAAATCGAGGTTTTCGCGTCCAGTGTGCAAGGAGCGAATGCGCCCGAGCATTTGAAAAATGCACTGCTCGAAGCACAAGCCCGTGAACCAGATCTCATCGTCCTGGTTCGAGGCGGAGGCAGTAAGCTGGACTTGGATGCTTTCAACGACTTTGGCCTGTGTGAAGCCATTGCCGGCTGCACTGTTCCTGTTTGGACTGGTATCGGCCATGAATCCGATCTTGTTGTCGCTGATCTCGTCGCCCAGCGCGCCCTGAAAACGCCAACAGATGCAGCTGTGGCATTGACCGATGCGTTCGAAGAAGCCGCCTACGAACTGGAACTCATGACACAGAAGATGGAAAGGCGATTCAAGCTCTGGAATCAGGAGCAGCAGGCCCTGCTAAACCAAAACTGGAAAACGTTGGAATGGGCCGGCAAAAACATTCTAGCTCAAAGGCAAATGGAAGTCAATGCTTTCCAAAAAATGCTGTCCATTCAGGGATTCCTGCTGATTGATCGACAACGCCGATCCATGTTAGAATTCGAACGACGCTGCATGAGATCGGGGCAGCAATTCATCGAAATTGTCCGCCGTGAACTGCAAAATGACGGTCGACGCATTCACCAAGCTACGCACCAACAACTGCAGCGAAAACGCGTTGAATTAAACGGCAATCAATCTGTAATTCGGAGCCTTGATCCGTCACAGACACTCAAACGCGGCTTCATGTTGCTCAAACGTGCTGATGCACTATTGACCAAGACCTCCGAAGCCAAAACGGGAGAGGTATTGCAGTTGGAAGGATACGATGGCTCAATTCCAGTGCGCATAGAAGGCAATCCCAATCAAGTTGATTAAATTCACACCATGGCGAAAAACAACCAAGACTCAGAGGTACCCGAAAAGTTTGACGATGCGCTAGTGGAATTGCGCGGACTCATGGAATTACTCGAAAGCGATGACATCTCTGTCGACACGCTGACACAAGCCATTCGAAGAGCAGCTGTTTTATTGAAGCATTGCCAATCTCAACTCAATTCAACCGAATCAGAAATCAAAGCACTGATGGATGAATTGGGGGTGACTGGAAGCACAGATGCTTCCGCCGACGAAGATTAAGAAATTCGAGTGAGTGCCGATTAGCCTAGCGCTGCTTGCTCAATTGGTCTAAAAGTCCTTTAGCGCCATCGGAGGTGAGCTCCTTGATATCCTGTGGCATATTCTTCGAATCCTGGACAGCAGCTGCGAGCTTCCCTCGGAACGTCGTCACAAGGGCTTTGTAGGCTGCGTAATCCTCACAGCCCGCTTGAGCCTGACTCCACGCGCTCAGCTCTTCAGGTGTGCGTTCCTTGCGCATGCAAGGCGCAGTGGCTTTGGTCAAAGACTCGGTCCATTGCTTTGCAGTCCATTCAGCGTGCTCCTCAGCCAGAATACCTTCCAGTGAGGCTTTCATCTCAGCCAAGCAGGCGCAAGCATCTTCGTTTGCAGCATTCGTTGCGGTCTCTGCTGATTCAGATCCAGCACCGCAACCGAGCAATAGCAATCCCACAATCATCAAAATTCCAAAAGGCAAAACATTTCTCATAACTCAACAGGTTATCTTGATTCTAATATGCGTGTAAAGATAGTCCCTTTCACTGAGGAGTTGCATCAGCAGGCATAAACGCGTTTTCCATCACTTAAAATTGCGCAACCTCAATGGAATTTGAGCCAACACCAAAAGACAACATTCGAATTTCTTCGGTCCAGAAAGCCCAACGTGTTCTCATGGGAGAAAATTGGATCGAGCAACCGCTTCCGAGTCAAAGAACGCAACGCGTAGGCCCCTTTCTGTTGATTCACCACTGGCAAGACCACTTCCGAGGAGGTCAAGAGCCGCTAGATGTTGGTGTCGGACCACACCCGCATCGCGGATTCAGCCCAGTAACCTGCATCTATGCCGGAGCATTGCGTCACCGCGATTCATTGGGCAATGACCATGTTGTAACTGCCGGTGGTACTCAGTGGATGGACAGTGGTTCTGGCATTGTTCACAGTGAACGACCGGCTGATTCGATTGCACGCGATGGCGGAATGCTGGAAATCATTCAATTCTGGGTTAACACGCCACAAGCCAAAAAAATGAATGCCCCGTCCTATCAACCTTTGAGCCAAGAAGAGACTCCGTGTTGGTCCGAGAACAAATGGAAAGTGGCTCTCGTGCAAGGCGAATGGAACGGCAAAAAATCGCCCATTCAATCTCATCATCCCATGCGGATTGCCAATTTGCAATGCAGCGATTCAGGTGCATCCATCGATCTGCCTATGCCCAAAAACTGGATTGGAATCCTCTACGTTCTCAGCGGCACCGTGCAAGTCAGTGATGCCAGTGCATCAGGAAGGCAAATGATCGTACTAAGCACTGGAACAGCCAATTTCATTCGAATGATAGCGAAAGAAGACTGCAGGGTTCTGTTCCTTTCTGCCGCTCCATTGGACGAACCGATCGTGAGTCATGGGCCATTCGTTTTGAATACCTATGAAGAGGTTCAGAAGGCAATCCTTGACTATCACGATGGAAAAATGGGTGCTTTGGACGAGAAAATCTAAACCGTTTTCGGCCAAAAGCTTCGTTGAAAATCAGACCAACCTGACAGCAATCATTTCATCTATTTGAAACCAATGGTCTTGGTATTATTTTAGGCATCTATTGGAGGAGGTAAAATCCGCAAGGCTAAATGACATTGATCATTTTTATTTCAACCGAATGGTATGCACTTTGTCGAGGTCTCAAAATTGCAAAAAAAGAATGCTTTCTGAAATGAATAACATCCTGAAAGTACTCGTTGGGTTGATTATTTTATGCCTCAATCCAATGGCATACGGGCAATCAGATGAAAACATTGCTCACGTATGGAACGAAGAAGTTTTGGAAGGAATCCGCAATGATTTTGCGCGGCCAACAGTGCATGCTCGAAACCTCTTGCATACCAATATTGCCATGTATGATTGCTGGAGCGCATACGATGATGGGCCATCTGAAACATTCTTCTTGGGCAAGTCATGGTCAGGCTTTGACTGTCCCTTCGACGGAATTGTGATTCCTGAGGATGAAGGCGAAATTCAATCGTCTCGCGAAGAGGCGATCAGTTATGCGGTATACAGAATCATGCAGCATAGATTCATTGATGCTCCGGATGGAGCGATCACCATGTTCAACATCAATTCGCAGATGGCCCAATTGGGGTACGATGCAGGATTCACCTCGACTGACTATCAAAACGATGGTCCAGCAGCCCTAGGCAATTACATTGCCGAAAAAATCATCGCCTTTGGAATGCAAGATGGTGCGAACGAAACAAACGGCTATGAAGCCTCTTGCTATGCTCCCATCAACCCCAACATTCAACCCGAAATGCCCGGCAATCCCAATGTCATTGACCCCAATCATTGGCAGCCAATCGAATTGACGCTCTTCATTGACCAAAGCGGCAATATTAGCACGGCCATCCCTGAATTTGTAGGACCCGAATGGGGCGAAGTCACACCATTTGCCTTGGACTCCGCAGATCTCCAACTTCTGGAGCGAGACAGCTGCACATTTCATGTGTGGAAGAACCCCGGTGAGCCGGTTTACCTTGACAGCATGTCAGTTGCCTCAGGTTTGGAAGATGAATGGAAATGGAATTTTGCGATGGTTTCTGTTTGGTCATCGCACTTGGACCCAACCGACGGCGTTATGTGGGACATATCTCCAGCAGGGATGGGCAGTGACGGCTCGTTTACAACCGATCCAGCTGAATTTGAAGATTATTACGACTTCTTCAATGGCGGCGGTGTGCATCCAGGACATGCGCTCAACCCTGTGACAGGAGAACCCTATGAATCGCAAATGGTTCCTCGTGGCGATTATGCGCGGTGCCTTGCGGAATTCTGGGCGGATGGACCGGATAGCGAAACACCTCCTGGCCACTGGTTTACCATACTGAATGACATCATGCAATACCCCGAATTCGAGTGTCGATGGCGCGGTCAGGGGCCCATCATTGGCGAATTGGAATTCACAGTCAAATCTTACCTCGCCCTCGCAGGAGCGATGCACGATGCTGCAGTTTCGACCTGGAGCATAAAAGGTTACCACGATTACACTCGGCCCGTCTCGGCCATTCGTTACATGGCCGAGCATGGTCAAAGCAGTGACACAACCCTGACCAACTACCATCCTGCTGGCTTACCGCTCGTCCCTGGCTACATCGAAGTGGTCGAAGAAAGTGATCCGCTGGCTGTGTGGAATCCCGACGCAATCGGCGAAATCAAAGTCTATGCGTGGCGCGGTCCCGACTACGTCGAAGTTCCATTCATCGATGAGGCAGGCGTGGGATGGATCTTGGCCAAAAATTGGTGGCCGTACCAACGACCGTCGTTCGTGACTCCACCGTTTGCTGGGTATGTCAGCGGGCACTCCACATTTTCCCGCGCGGCAGCTGAAGTGTTGACCTTGCTCACAGGAAGCGAGTACTTTCCCGGTGGGCTGGGATCTTGGCCTGTGACCATGAATCAATTCTTGGTTTTCGAGGATGGTCCTTCTCAAAGTTTTGAACTTCAGTGGGCGACGTATTACGATGCTGCCAACGAAAGTGCGCTTTCTCGCATGTGGGGCGGAATTCATCCACCCATGGACGATGGACGTGCCCGACAGATTGGCATCGAGGTGGGCATTCAAGCCTTTCACTGCGCGGAAGGTTATGTTTTCCCAGAAATTTCTGAAGGATGCGGCGGTGCTGGGTTCTTGCCCGGTGGATTCTGTCCCGGAGACTTCAACGCAGATGCAACGGTAAATGTGGGCGATTTCCTCTTGTTCCTTTCAGCATTCAGCAACGAATGGGCTGGCGTCTATGATTTCGACGACAACGACGTGATTGGTTCCAATGACCTATTGATATTCCTGACGCTCTTCGGAGAAGATTGCGATTGATTCTGCACAATGGCAAACAAGGGGAAGGCTAGTCTTTTTTTCCAAAGGCCAGACTCCAACAGACGACATCTGGCTTAAGAGACCCTTCGAGGCGTCCAATGGATAGGAGCTTCAACTACCCTTTATCAATGCCTTTTACCTAAACGAGCGATCGCTTTTTGGAATGGAAAAGTCATTGGCGTTAACCAATGGCGGCATCAAAAATCTAAGCCATCAATATTTGATAACTTTGTTTTGTCCAATCAATTGGAAACTAAGTTTGTAGCCCTAACCTTCCAATCGTGAACCGATTACTCTTTCTTCTATCAACCGCAATCATAGCTCAGCAAGTCGCAGGTCAAGAGCTTCAATTCCTAAATTCTTTTGATGAGAATCAAATTGCTGATTATGCCATAACCGAGTTAGAGCTTGATGGGCAGATCGCGGTACTCTTCAATCACGACGTTGAGATGCATCGAATGTCTCATGACATGCCCTTTTTGGATGGAGAAATCGAAGTGTCAGGAGCTGTTTTCACGCCATCATCATCGACTGCCACAACCGAATATCCCATTGTGGTTTTCAACCACGGAACCACCTTTGTAAGAAGCAGTGCTCCTTCTTTCAAGCCGGAAATCAGCAACATGGGTTATTTATTGTCGTCTCTTGGCTTTGTCGTTTTGATGCCTGATTACGTCGGCTTGGGGGAAAGCCAAATCACTCATCCTTATTGTCATGCGAAAAGTGAGAGCGATTGTGGCTGGAGTCTTGTTCAAGCATTCGTTGAATCCAGCGAGGCGATGGGAATCAATCTCAACGGCAATCTTTTCATCTCGGGATATTCACAAGGGGGGCATGTTGCAATGGCTATGGCAAAAAACACCCCCCCAGAGTCCATCCAAAACATCGTTGAATTGAGAGCTGTTGCACCACTGAGCGGCCCCTACGACATGAGCGGAACGCAACTCCCTCTCACCTTTGAGCAAATATCCTACAGCAATCCAGCCTATCTTTTTTACACGCTAAAAGGTTGGAAGTCCGTCTATGGAGGTATCTACGAAGACTTCTCCGAGATATGCTATGAACCTTATGCCTCTGTCATTGAACCCATGCTTGATGGTTTCCATACAGCCGAGGAAATCAATGCCGAATGTCCCGAGGAACTCACCGATCTTTTCCCAGAGGAATTGATTCAAACGGTCCTTTCAAACCCCGACAATATCATCATGCAGTTGGCCGCGGAAAATGATGTCTTTCAGTGGGTTCCGGAGATGCCGGTTCACATGATGTATTGCACCGAAGACGAAGAAGTTTTTTATCAAAATGCTCTGCTCGCTGAATCCTGGATGAACGACAATGGCGCTCAGGATGTCGTCGCATATAACCTTGGAGCTGCGAACCACAATGGTTGTGCGCTATCCGCCATCACGAACAGCATGCTCTGGTTTTATTCATTGAACGCGGCAGGCACCAATTCCACCCCAGACATTTCTTTTGAAGCCAATTCCAATATCACAGTATATGACCTCAATGGCAGGATGGTTTATACCGGTGATCTGAAATCGCGCCCGCACCTCACAGGCATTTTTCTAATTCAACCTGAGGGCGCATTTCAAGCCCAGAAAAAATTTCTTAATTGGTGAAGCGCGCTGGTTACATATTCTCCCTTCTGGCCTGCATTTTATTTTGCAACTCCTCGCTTTTGGCGCAACAAAGTCATCGCCTCAAAGGAACCATCACCAGCTCCAAATCCGAGGCCATCCCAGGAGCGACAATTCTTTTTGGTGCGGTTCCTTTTTTCTCTGATGTAAATGGCCAATTCGAAATCGAAAGCACAGGAGAAGTCGCTTTAAAAATTTCTTCGCTGGGCTATAAGACCTTATTTGAAACGGTTTTCCTGCACCGGGATACCAGCATTCAATTCATGCTCATCGAACAACAATTAGAGCTTGGCGAAGCCACCGTTGAGGAAAAAAGTAGAACAAATCAAAATGCCAGCATCACGAATAAACTGGCTGGTTTCGAAATTGAAAACATTCCAACCGCCATGGGAATACCCGATGTATTATCCTCCATCAAGACCCTACCCGGCGTTCAATCCAATACGGAAGGTCAAAAAGGTCTGATTATTCGAGGCGGCAATTATGATCAAACGACCACTTCTGTAGATGGTGTTGCCATCGTCGGGACGAGTCACCTCTTCGGGCTGTTGTCCACTTTCCAAACAGATTGTGTCGATGAAGTTGTTCTGTACAATGGTTTTAAGCCACCAAGATTGGGCTCCACCCTCGGCTCAGCCGTTGAAGTCAATTTGAAAGAAGAATTTCCCAAAGAAAAGTCGTTCAAGGGAAGCGCAAGTGTTTCAGCCATTTCGAGCCAATTACAAAGCTCATACAGCAATGAAAAACTTTATCTGCAGATGGGGTATCGCCACTCCAATCTGTTCTTAATACAAAATCTAATCAACAATGCGCTGACGGTTAACGAAAAGAAAAATGTCGAAGCCATTTATGGTTTCGATGACTTTCATTTCAAGGCGGCCTACCTCTTCAAGAATCATAAGATTCAATTGTTGCACTTGAGAAGCTCCGACGACATGTCTTATAACGTCGATTTTGTGGAATCAGAGATTTTTCGCAACAATCAGATGTCATGGCGCAATTCAGCGAGTTCAGTGCGATGGAATTTCTATGCTCGTAACGGCATTATTTGGACGGCAAATGTGAGCTCAAGCAAATATTCTACTGGCTTAGGATCGTTGAATCGCACCGTTTATTTCGATGGTGAAACGAATGAAAACGATTGGAGGAACTCAGTTTCAACCTTTAACAACAACGTTGAAACCTTGACAATGCGAATGCTCCTGGAAAAAAAGATCTTGAACCATCTGAATTCCAACTTTGGATACGAATTCAAGAAAAACAAGATTGCGCCTTTTTCTGAGGAATATTGGGAAGATGCCCCCCAAGCGCAGCCTCGATTTGAAGGAAATGAAGATGTAAAAGTACACTCACTCTTTGCAGAATTAGAAGGAAGCCTATTGGGAGCGACTTCATTCAAGGCCGGACTTCGAACAAACGTATTTAGCTATGCAGAACAGCGCGAGTTTCACTTCAACCCGCAAGTCTCGGTCACACACGAATTTCAAAACAATCTATCGCTGGATTTTTACAGCCTTCGGTCCTCTCAAAATGTTCACTTGATCACATTGAACACCCTCGGTTTTATCCCGGAACTCTGGCTTTCACCATCCGAGGAAATGCCCGTTCAAAGATCTTGGTCAACGGGAGCAAAATTGAGTTATTCACGATTAAAAACAAACGCCTTCATTGATTTCTATGCCCGCGGCATGTCAAATCTTCTTGAGTTTGGCAACGTTGATTTTGAAAACTCGACAAATGAAATTGTGGAAAGTCAAATTGCTACGAATGGACAGGGAGCCGTCTTTGGATTTTCCGTTTCATTGAAAAGTTCCCTGAAAAACCTGCATTATTCGCTTTCCTATTCGCACGCAAAGAGTTCAAGGCTGTTCGAACAACTGAATCAGGGAGTTCCATTTCCTTTTGCATTTGACATCAGGCACGACATGAATGCCTCGTTCACTTATCAGATTGGCAAAAACTGCAAGCTGTCTGCTTTGTACACTTTCGCTTCTGGCCGTGTCTTGAACGTAAATGACCAAATGATTCCCATTGGATTTACGATACCGCTCGGAGGGAACTACACCCAATGGGCCTCGTACAATCAGCCTCAAAATCGAAACAGTTACCGGCTCGGGAATTTGCAGCGCATCGACTGGAGCATTTCATGGCAGCACTCCACCACTTCTGGGGAATACAATTTTCTACTCGGAGTCTACAACACAACAAACAGAGTCAACCCTTACTCCGCTTTCTCATCAGTGGACGAAAATGGAAATCCATACATCGAAGAAATTGGATTGATCCCATTTATGCCCAATCTAAGCATCTCCTATTCATGGAATTAACCTCAGGTCAAATGGTAAGCCTATGCATTGGCATGAGCATTGGCATGAGCTCGTGCAATTGGTTCAACCCTTACGACACTCCAAAAACGAACGATAGCATTCAGGCTGTATCCTATTTCTTGCCGCTAGACAATGATTCATCGGTATGTTTTATTTCAAAATCCCAAAGCCATCATAGCCAGAATGAAATGCTTTCTCAAGACCTCTGCATCGAGGTCAGTGGCAATGGTGATTTCGCTCCCATTATCTCATGCTCTCAAGTGACTTCAGACACTGCATCAGTCTGGGTTCATACCTCTGAATTAGAAGAATCAGAGCCCGGAGACTCCATCCACGTGCTCATCGAATCCTCCGAGTTCAAAGCAATAATGGGCTCAGCTGTTGTTCCCCAACGACCCATTGTAGCTGGCTACGACCTATCCCCTCGAACATGGATTAGTGGTGACAAGATATTTGATGAACTCAAAGTTCATTTCAACGATCCATCCCCAAACTCCGATCAGTATATGCTCCAATTGATTCGATCGATTGATACGATTGGAGCACCACCCCCAAGGTTGATCAACATCAAAACAGAAGATCCCAATTTGCAGGTTCGCAAATTCGGTCGAGCCGCATTGGACAACGCGCTTCTATTCAATGACGCGCACTGGACGGATGACCCGTACAGCGCTGAGTTTCGAACTAGAAATAACATTGAAGAGGGAGTCCCATACCACTACACACTGCTTGTACACGGAATTTCAAACGAAATGGCACGCTTCTTTAACGACTTAGAGAATGGTGACTTCTACGGCACGTTTACAAGCGGTTCTGAGAATTTTGTGCGATCCAACCTCTCAGGTGCCGAAGGATGTTTCGGTGTTATGCGAACGGAAACAATTTTAATTTTTCCATAAGTTTTCGGGTGCAAACCCACTCCCGGAGCTTTGTTTTCACTTCATTCTCGATTGGTCACTCACCAAGAAAACCGTTGAATCGTTGAAATCACAGGAAGTACAGACTTCCCTAATGACTTCCATTTTCTGACTTTCTCCTGAAAGAACTCAATCCTTGCAAAGTCAGCTGCACCCATAATGACTGTCAATTTCGCTTATGTTTGGTTTTTAACCGCGTCAGACCTTGCGCGGAGCAACGACAAAATCACAGGCAACGATACGAAGAGCAGGCAATGCAAAGGCACTGCTTCCGAGGGCATTAAAACCAAAAAGAGCAACCATTTCTGATTGCTCTTCTTTTGTTTCTTAGTTGCGGGGGCCAGACTCGAACTGACGACCTTCGGGTTATGAGCCCGACGAGCTACCAACTGCTCCACCCCGCGATATCCACCCGATGGTAATGCCAACGGGACGTCAAAGATACGCTTAACTTTCATTTCACCAAATCAAATCATGAAATCAAAATTCATGGAAGTAGCTTTCACTGCGGGCCGTACCTTTGCCCTCTGACTACCAGTCTGCAACGTGAGCAACATGGCACCGAATCCAGAAGAAACAACTCCGCATCGTGCGGGTTTCGTCAATATTATTGGCTCTCCCAATGTTGGGAAAAGTACGCTAATGAACCGTCTAGTGGGCGAGCGTTTGAGCATCATTAATAAAAAAGCCCAGACAACGCGTCACCGCATCATGGGCATTGTGAACGAGCCTGAGTGGCAAATCGTTTATAGCGACACGCCAGGCGTGCTAGACCCTGCTTACAAGCTTCAGGAAGGAATGATGAAGTTTGTGCGCACTGCACTGCAAGATGCCGACCTCATCCTGATGGTCACGGATACCGAGGAGAACGATCTGGCCCATCCGGAGACTTTTGCCAAGATTGCAGACATGGAAGTCCCTGTGTTCATCCTCATCAACAAAGTAGACTTGGCAGATCAAGCCACTGTTGCAGATCGCCTGGCGTATTGGCAGCAGAAAATTCCCCGAGCAGTGGTTGCGCCCATCAGTGCATTGCACGGTTTCAATGTGGACCAAATCTTAGAGCGCGTAGTAGAATACCTTCCTGAGTCCCCGCCCTATTTCTCCAAAGATGAATTGACCAACAAACCCATGCGGTTTTTCATCTCTGAAATTATCCGAGAAAAAATCCTCACCCACTTCAAGCAAGAAATCCCATACTCCTGTGAAGTCGTCGTTGAATCCTATTTGGAAGAAGACGCTATGGTCAAGATCAGGGCTGAAATACGAGTAGCGCGCGAAAGCCAAAAACAAATCGTCATTGGCAGCGCTGGGAGCATGATCAAACGTGTGGGCATTGACGCTAGAAAGGACATCGAAAAATTCATTGGCTCACGTGTTTTTCTAGATCTCTACGTGCGAGTGGACAAAGACTGGCGCAACGACGAACACAAGTTAAAAAGACTCGGCTACTTAGATTGAACCCACAATACTCGCTATGATCGGATTCTCAAATGCCAAGATCAACATCGGTTTGTTTGTCATGAACAAGCGACCCGATGGATTTCACGCACTTGAGAGTGTTTTCTGGCCCATCGCATGGGCCGACGCGCTGGAATTGCATCGTACAGATGCACCCGGTCTGGAATTGAAGGTTACCGGGCTCGAGATCCCAGGAACCAATGAGGACAATCTCATTTGCAAAGCCTATGATTTAATGGCATCCAAATACGCCATTGGCGGAGTGAAAGCGCACTTGCACAAGACCATTCCCATGGGAGCCGGATTGGGCGGCGGCAGTTCAAATGCGACGTGCATGATTCGGCTGCTCGATCGCCTCTTTGATCTGAAAATTGCGGATAAAGTTGCCCTAGAATTGACTGCTGAACTTGGTTCAGATTGTCCATTTTTTTGGAATGCAACGCCTGCACTTGTCACCGGCCGTGGAGAAAAAATGATTCCCCCTCCAGGCTTTCAAGCATCCGAATGGAAGAATCTCCATGTGACTGTAATCCACCCTGGTGTGCACGTGTCCACCGCAGAAGCTTTTGCAAGCTGCAACCCCACACCACGGATTTTGGAATGGAACCAGCTAAGCGGAGGAACCATTCAAAACTGGGAAAAATGGCTTCAAAATGATTTCGAAAATGGTGTGAGCACGCTTCATCCAGAAGTCAAAATGGCACACAATCATCTCCAAAATTTTGGAGCCGATTACGTGCAAATGACAGGCACAGGATCAGCCGTTTTTGGCGTGTTTCAGAATGAAGAAAAAGCCGCCCAAGCATCTCAATCAGCCCTTGAAAAGAATTGGGTTTCGCGAGCATGCGCGATGAATGCCTGCCTCTGATTCCAGCACCGAATCATTTCGGAGCTTTCCAGCATATCGCTGCGCCAAGCAAAACAAAAATCAAATTGGGGAGCCAAGCCGCAAGGATGAGCCAGTTATCCCGAGAGATAAGCGAGTCTGGTGACAGAGATACCGCTGCGGCATAAACCGTGATGAGCTTGGCTAAGAAGACAAATAAAAATCCGGTAATCACCGCCAAGAAAAGGTGATATCCCATTCCACCGCGAAGTTTCCGAGCTGCAATGCCAACCCCGATGATCATGAGCACGTAAATCGAAAACGGATTGGCTGTACGCCCAAATTGCTCCAGTTTTAGCGTGGACACGGGAGCACCACGTTGTTGCTCATTGCTAATGTGCTTCCGCAATTCAGGAGTGGTCATTGCCGAGGTCATAACAGAGCGTTGACCAAAATCACTGATGTTCATATTGAGCGACGTATCGATCCGGGTGAGGTAGCGCAAGTGCTCCGTACCGTCCGCATCAAAATTTCGAATGCGCGCGTTGATCAAACGCCACACACTGTCCTCTTCCAACCAGGTCGCCTTAGCTGCCAAAATTCGTTGCTCCAACACATTGTCATCTCCCCATCGCTCCAATTGAAACCGATAACCGGTGTTGCGATCAACCGTGATGGACCGAAAATATGCGACCGTGCCGGGGGCAATTTCTCGGTACATGTGCTGGTCCGAAATGTGAAAATTCACATGAACAAATTCCACTTCAAAATCCACCTTGCGTTCATTGGCTTTGGGCAAAATAAAATGCGAGATGAGCAGAGATAGAACCACAAGAACCGTCGAAGCAATGAAGTAAGGTCGCATCAAACGCGTAAAACTCATGCCCGAACTGAGCAAGGCTATGATTTCAGTTTGCTGCGCCAAACGGCTCGTAAACCAGATAATCGTCAGAAAGACGATGAAACCACTCAATAAGTTTCCGAAGTGAAAGCAAAAACTCAAGTAATACATAAGCGTCCCTCCCAACGGAGCATCGTTGGTCAGCAGCCTTCCTATGTTCTCCATCAAATCAAATACCACTGCAATCACGCAGAAAATACCCACCATGAAGAAAAATGTGGTGAGGAATTTTCGGATGATGTACCGATCGATGCGTTTGAGCGACAGCTTTGACCTCATTCGATTACAAGCGTTGATTCAAATGGGGTACAACAGAATCTTTCCATGCCATAAAATCACCCGCAATGATGTGCTCGCGGGCCTGGCGAGTCAAATCGAGGTAGAACGCCAAATTATGCACACTGCAGATATACAGAGCAAGGTATTCATTGGCTTTGATCAAGTGCCGAACGTAAGCGCGGCTATAAAACAAATCCACAGGAGAAGTCCCATCGGGATCCAGTGGAGAGTGATCGTTCGCCCATTTCTCGTTTTTCATATTCAGCGTACCCTTCCAAGTGAAAAGCAGCCCGTGTCGCGCGTTGCGCGTGGGCATGACACAATCAAACATGTCCACCCCTAACGCCATGTTTTCCAAAAGATTTTCTGGAGTACCAACTCCCATGAGATAACGCGGTCTGTCTTCAGGCAAAATACCACAAACCAATTCGGTCATGGCGTACATGTCTTCGTGCGGTTCGCCCACGCTCAAACCACCTATGGCATTGCCTACCGCGCCGCGCTCTGCAATCGCATGGGCCGATGCGGTCCGCAGATCTTTGAACGTCGATCCTTGAACAATGGGGAAAAGGGCTTGGTCGTGGCCATACAAAGGGCCGTTCGAAGCAAGGTGCCTGATGCATCGGTCCAACCAACGGTGTGTGCGTTCCATCGATTCCCGGGCGTACTGATGATCACTCGGATAAGGAGGACATTCATCAAATGCCATGATGATGTCCGCACCTATGCTCCGCTGGATATCCATCGACGTCTCAGGACTAAACAAATGCTTGCTTCCGTCAATGTGGCTGCTGAAGGTGACACCTTCCTCTGTGATTTTGCGGCGATCGGAAAGACTGAAAACTTGATATCCACCACTGTCTGTCAAAATTGGCCCATCCCAGTGCATAAACTTGTGCAATCCACCAGCCGTTTCCAAAACTGATGTGCCCGGACGCAGATAAAGGTGATACGTGTTGCCCAAGATGATTTGTGCTCGAATATCCTCCTTCAAATCACGCTGTGGAACCGCTTTGACCGTTCCTGCTGTGCCCACTGGCATGAAAATCGGCGTCTCAACCGTTCCATGGTCCGTTTGCACCAAGCCTGCGCGCGCTTTTGATTGAGAATCACTAGCCTCTATTTGAAAAGTCAGTTCAGCCATCGATGGAAGTAATTCTTGCAAATGTAACTTCGGAGCATGGTTGGAACCCTCTACAATGCCATTGCAATTGGAATTGGCGCGTCTGCCGGACTTTTGCTCGGAAAGAAAATCTCAAAGGAGCTACAAATCCAAGTATTCAAAGCTCTCGGACTGTTCACATTGGGTCTCGGTTTTAGCATGAGTTTGGAAATGAATCAGCCTTTCGCTGTATTTCTCGCACTCGTTTTTGGCATTGCCACTGGGCACAAGTTGCAAATTGACCAACACCTTCGAAGGCTGACCGATCAGCTCGGTCAAGGGGCCGGAAATGGACTCATTCAATCGGTTCTCCTGTTCTGCGCAGGCGCAATGACACTGGTGGGCTGCATGCAAGACGGTCTTCAAGACGACCCTACCATTTTATTCATAAAAGGAACCATGGATTTGGTCAGTTCAGCTCTTCTTGCGGCGACCCTTGGAAGGGGCGTGCTATTGGCCGCACCAGCTGTACTAATCCTTCAAGGAGGTTTGACAGGAGCGTTTCAACTTTGGGGCGCTGCATGGCCTGCGGAATGGATCGCGGACCTCACGGGACTCGGGGGATTATTGCTTCTAGCGCTCGGTATCGATCTGCTGAAAATTCAGTCCTTTGCCTTACTAAATTTCGTTCCGGCATTTATCCTTCTGCCGCTCTTTCGCCCTGTTGCCATCTGGATACAGGTGGAGTTGCCGCTTTTACTCGCCTTTTAAATGCCGACAAAAGACAAAACCCACACGCTTATTCGCTGGACATGGGCGAGTGCTGGATTGGCTGTATTGCTGCTCTCGGGAATAATCACGAGTGAATTGAACCGTCGCATTGATGGACAATGGAAGCGCCCGGGCGAATGGTGGGGACTTCAGGCAACCGAAAAAAACTATGGGGCTGAAGTGCAGAAATGGAGCGAGCATTATGATCTCCCAGTCCCCTACTTGATGGCATTGATTCAATTGGAATCCGGAGGTCGAAAACCTGCTGGAAAACGATTTGAAGTGCACGTATTCGATCGACTCCAGGATGTTCAGAACGGTAGCCTTGAGCACTATGAAAACATCACACAAGAACATCTTACCGAAGCCAATGACGACGCACTTCGAAATTTGGCTACTTCTTGGGGGCCCTTTCAATTGATGGGATACAAGTGCATCTTATTGGAACGTCAAATCCGCGACATTCGGGGACAAGATGCCGTGCAAGCAGGCATTGAATGGATTGACATCACGTACGGCAATGTGCTCCGAAAAGGAAAATACCAAGATGCCTTTCACCTGCACAATACGGGTAAGCCCTTTCCAAAGTCAGGACCACCTCTCACCTTCCATCCCGACTATGTTGAAAAGGGCTTGCGCCTTATGGATGCTCACGAAACGCCCAACTAGGTTCCGTTTCGAATTGGGCTTGAACCTTTCCTTACTTACCTTGAAGCCAACGAAGGAGAACAGATGCCTGCTAACAAATATGCCCTCATACGCTATCGAACCATTGATCGATGCCTCACGAATTCGGGTGCTCCATTTCCAACCAAGGAAGAACTTCGAACGGCTTGTGAAGAAGCACTTTATGGCAGTGAAGGAGATCGCATCAGTATTTCAACGATTGAAAAAGATTTGAACGCGATGCGCAACGATGGCGGTCTAGGCTACTACGCTCCCATTGCTTATCACCGAGACCAACGCGGCTACCATTATGAAGAAGATGGGTTTTCAATTGATAACCTTCAACTCAATCCCGAGGAGTTGGAATCGATTCGTTTCGCGGCCCGAACATTGGTACAATTCAAAAATGTTCCTGTTTTCTCCCAGTTTGGTCAGGCCATTGGAAAAATTGATGACCGCCTCAGGATGGCGCCTAACCTTGACACCCGAAACCTCGACGCGGTGGTTCAATTTGAATCTGCTCCCGCAACGCGCGGTTCAGAGCTTTTGATGCCCATCCTGGAGAACATACAAAGCAAGCAAATGCTCGCGATGACGTACAAAAAATTCCAATCAGACGCTGCGAAGGAGGTTTTCCTCCACCCGTATCTTCTGAAAGAATACCGCAACCGCTGGTACGTTATCGGCTGGAATCCAGAGAGAGACGCCTACCGGACCTATGGACTTGATCGCATTCAGAAACTCAATGAAACTGCCGAATTCTTCACAGTACGCAACGACTTCAATGCCGATGATTTCTTCCTTCACTCCTTCGGGATTTCAAAAATTGCCGAGGCGCCTTGTGATGTGAAAATTCACTGCAGCCAATTGGAGTTTGAGTACTTGTCGGCTCAACCCGTTCACAGCAGCCAAAAACTCACAGACCTGGGAAACGGCTCTTTTGAATTATCACTTCATGTCTTGCTCACGTTCGAGCTGATTCAGTTTCTGCTCGGACTGGGATCAGCCGTCAAGGTCATAGAGCCAAAAGAACTGCAAAAACTGATGCTTCAAAACCTGTCAAACGCGCTGAATTTGTACGGCGAAATTTGATTTTTACGGCACCGTAAATTGATTACGGAGGACGATAGTTGATTTGTCTTGTCTAACACAAACAAGTCCACTGAAATGTCCATTCCACTCAACCCCCAGGCCTTCGACTCGCCATCTAGCATTCAAAACGCCGCCCAAGCCAAACTTTGGATTGATCGATTTGCCCGACCTGCAATGTTCAATTCACATGCATGGCAGACCACCAAGAAACTTGCCTTGCTCGTGTGGCGGTGTCATCTCGAAAATCGACCATTTCAACGAACGCTAAACTTTATGCATCCCTCCTTTTATGAAATGATTAAAACACCTGAAGGAATATGCTTGGTCAACGAATCCCGACTGAGGAGAATCCACTAAATGCCCATTCTACGTTTTGAAACCTTGAAAAAAGAGGGTGTAGCGGTGAATAACAATCAACAAAAACCAAACGAAAACAACCCACGCATGATGTATTTTTGAATTGATTCGAAATTAGTCGATAGATTTTAATTGTTTATCGATGTTTTTAAGTAATTTAGCATAGCAATGGATCCGGTCAAATCATCCCTTTTATTTTCTGAGCTGCAGGAGACCTTGCATGCAAAGACTGAAGGAGACGACCGCGGTGTATTGCTGAGCTTCTCGGGCGAGTTGACACAAGAGTCTACAGATGCCATCATGCTATTGGCAGAAAATGCCGCGCGGACAAAAGGAGCAAAACGAAAAGAGCAAAACAGACTGAGCAGCGTCCTGGTTGAATGTCTGCAGAATGTGAGCCGCCACGGCTGGATCAATGACGCAGGAGAACTGCAGCTATTCTTAACCATTGATAGCACCCCACTTGGGTTTCAGATTCAAGCAGGAAACATTGTGGACTTTGATATGGCTGCAACCCTTCGAGCCAAACTCTCCGAGGTCAATGGATTTACTCACGAAGAACTTAGACTGCGCTACGTTGAATGCCTTTGCCACAACGACTGGTCCGAAAAAGGAGGTGCGGGACTTGGACTTTTGTCCATGGCTAAAAAGTCAAATGGACCGCTCGATTACCAATTCATTGAGCTTGAGGACGGCATGCACCTCTTTACTCTGGGCATTTTAATCAAGTCTTAATCGCTCAACTTGGCGAACATAGCTTAGGTCTTGCGCTCTTTTTTGCGAGCTGCTGGAAATAAAATGTTGTTCAATATTAGCCGATAACCCGCAGAGTTAGGGTGAAGATTCAGATCGGTCGGTGGATCATTCACCAAGTGCCTATAATCCTCGGGGTCGTGGCCTCCGTAATACGTCCATTGCCCAAGCCCTAAAGTCCCATGAATGTATTTTGCGGAACGTGTACTTTTAGTTTCCCCCATAATGGTCACATCGGGGCGAATGTACTGCTTTCGAAAGGCAGTGGTCTGCCCCATAAAACCCGGAATTACCCGTTCATGGCTTTGAGTGAGCATCGTAGGGATGATGTCCCATTTGGCACTGAAGTCAAAGAGGGTGAAGAAGTCATTGATTTGCTTTGTTTTCGTGTGCTCCTCCGTGGCGTCAATATCCGAAAACTCATACACCATTGGGTCAGTAATGATTTGATAATCTTGAAAGGCTAGGGCCCGATCAAAATCAAGAGCTTTAGCAGCTCCTGGTTGCGTAGGATCACCATCAAAGACCGACTCGCAAATATCCACACCTTCTGCAGCCAGTGCGATGTCGAATGAATCTGTTCCAGAACACATGGTAAATAGGAACCCTCCTCCTAATACGAAATCTCGAATCTCGAGCGCCACATTCCGTTTCATCACACTCACTTTTTCAAAGCCCATTGTACGGGCCATCCCCTCCTGACGTTGCACTTCATTTTGGTACCAGGCAGCGCTGCGATACGAGCGGTAGAACTTCCCGTATTGACCTGTGAAATCTTCATGATGCAAATGGAGCCAGTCGTACCTCGGCAACGTCTCTCCAATGATCTCTGAATCATAAATGACATCGTATGGAATTTCGGCATAAGTCAAAACCAATGTCACCGCATCATCCCATGGTTGTTTTCCTTCCGGACTATAAACCGCAATCTTCGGTGCCACTTCCAACTTCACGCGTTCAGTATTTGATTCCGGATCCGCAATTTCAATTAAAATCTGCTGTGCCTGTACATCTGCAATCACTTGATGACTGATGCCTCGAATGACACACTCCTGAACCAGCGACGTCAAATTGGGCATGAGAAAGCTCCCTCCGCGGTAATTCAGCAGCCATTCGACTTCAACCTCTTGTTCCAGTAGCCAAAATGCCAAGCCGTAAGCCTTCAGATGATTCGATTGATTATCATCCATGGGAATCAGCAGCTGAGATGCCCGAAGATTTGAAACCCCAACGCAAGCAAACAAAAGGCCAACGCCAACCAACTTCTTCCAATCTTTAACAAGCCTTGTTTTCATGAAGGCAATTTACAACGATTCTCCATGCCGCAATTCGCGGCATGACCTGCAGGTTTTGACAGTACAAGGACTAAAATGGCGACTCTGCTCCTCCCTCCTCACTTGGAGGGTTCATCTTCGAAGACACCGTAACGGTCGACTGATTTGCAAAGTCTTCATTCGGCCGAAGCCCATCTTTGAACTCACCACGATCAAATACCGGATTTGCAAATGTGTCGTAATTGGCAAATTTCGCTAGACGCTGGATGAAACGCATCTTCACCGTGCCCAGGGCTCCATGACGGTGTTTCGCCAATATCAATTCGCCCAAACCTGCTGTGTCGATGCCGTCGGGATGTTCCGTCAGACCATAGTATTCCGCACGGTAAATGAAAGCAACAATATCTGCATCTTGCTCAATAGCTCCAGATTCCCGCAGGTCAGATAAGATTGGGCGTTTATCCCCGCCTCGTGTCTCCACCATCCGCGACAATTGGGAAAGGGCGATGATCGGAATATCCAATTCTTTGGCGATGCTTTTGATGGAACGACTGATGCTCGAAATTTCCTGCTCTCGATTGCCGGTGGAAGATCCAGCAGTCATCAACTGAAGGTAGTCGATGACCACCATTTCAATGCCGGCTGTCGATTTCAGGCGACGACACTTCGCACGCAATTCAAAAATACTCAACGCTGGTGTATCATCGATGTACAGCGGTGCCTCTGAGAGCTTACCAATGCGTTCATGCAACTGGGTGTACTCGTGCGGTGCCAAGCTTCCTTTTCGAAATTTATCTGAACTGATTTCCGTCTCAGCCGAAATCAAACGCTGAACCAATTGAACTGACGACATCTCCAACGAAAAAACTGCCACTGGTATGTTGTGTTCCACCGTGATATTTCTCGCCATGGTCAAGACAAAAGCGGTCTTTCCCATACCAGGGCGAGCTGCTAGGACAATCATGTCAGACTTCTGAAATCCTCCCGTGATTTTATCCAAGTCGACAAAACCGGTTGAAACACCACTCATCCCCCCTTCTTGATTTCGGGCGTTATCGATGTCCTCCAAGGCTTGACGCATGATGCTACTCATGGACTCATAACTTCGGCGAATATTTCCCTGTGCCACCTCAAACAACTGCGACTCCGCTTCATCCAGCAGGTCCAGCACATCCGTGGTTTCTTCGAAAGCTTTCTGCGTGATCAGATTCGACACACGAATCAACTCGCGTTGAATGTACTTCTGCGCAATGATGCGCGCATGTGCCTCAATGTTGGCCGTACTCGCAACACGCATTGTCAACTGCGCCACAGCCTGTGCACCTCCCACTTGCTGAAGATCTCCTGCTTTGCGAAGCATCTCGGTGACCGTTAAGATATCGACTGGTTCAGATTCGTGAAACAAATCGACAATCGCTGCATAAATGCGGCGGTGCGCATCACGGTAAAAACTCTCCGGCTTGAGAACATCGATCACCGAATTCACGGCCGTTTGCTCCATCATCATCGCGCCCAAAACAGCTTCTTCCAAATCCAATGACTGCGGCTGGACTTTACCCAGCAGCTCTGGAGCATTCGAAGAAGGCTGCGTTCCGCGAGATCGAACGCGGGTCACAGATGAATCTTTGGGATATTGGTCTTGCATGGTATTGGGAGGGTGAAGGTAGGACAGGGAATTCAGCCAAGCATCATGGATAATTCACAACGCATCGACAAGGTTCTTAACATCGCCCCTGAACCCCTAATTTTACTACCATGACACGTTCAATTTCTAGAATAACGCTCTCAATGATGATTTCAACAGCACTCGCTCTGTGGGCTGTCTTCTTTTTATTGGGATGCGAAGGACGAGACAAAGAATCACCTGCTGTGCAAATTATTGCACCAGCATATGACGGCATGGATGCGCAATTTGGTGATGTTCTATTCATACAATTCACCGCCACAGACGACCGAGACGATGGTGGGATTTGGACAGTCGAACTGCGCAAAGGAGACGGGGTATCAGTGCGTGCCTCTCAAATAGGACTCTGGCAAGGTTCTGAAATTGATACCTTGGTCGTTCCATTCGGACTCAACTCTTCTTCATGGCCAACGGAAACCATGACCATCGCTGTGGTCATCGATGATGCTGCAGGAAATCGAGGAGCGGATTTTCGCGAGTTCGATTACACTTCATCCGCAGATCTGCCCAACGTTTTAGCTGCACTGACCGAAGAAGCTGATGGGACGTCCTCCATACTGTCTTTTGAAGATGGCTCCAGCGAAGGTGATGCTGCAGCTGGTTTTCCATTGAGTCACGACTTGGCGTATGCGGATGGTTTTTATGCGTTGGCAGATGCTGAGGATGCAACCGTTCATCTGATTAACAGGCAAACAATGGCCCTCGAAAACACCTGGAATTCAGCCCAAAGCACGGGGACACTCCCATTGGTTCGGCGCGTGCACGCCTTGGGAATTCAGGCTGGGTTCACCATTGTACACGCCAGCGGACTGGCCATTATCAACCCCACTGGAGCCTTGCTTTTTGAGCGTTTCTCCGAAGCGCCGTGGAGCCCTATCGATGCGTGTTTCAGTGGAAACACGTGTGTGCTTTGGGAAAAAAATGAAGCCTCTTCTACCCACCGATTGCGGTCATGGAATTTTGTAACAGGCGCGACCGGACCCATCATCAATTTGGCGGCAGAATCGCAAGGATTCGGAGCTGTTCCAGCGCAAACATCAGGCAGTGCTGGCACCATATTCGTCATCAGTGAAACAGGTGGAATTACCTTGATCGACGTGGCTACGGGCAATATGCAAGATTTGTGTGGTCTCATTGGAAGCGGTTCACTTTATGGCAATGAATACACCTCTGCTGGAATCGGTGGAGAACAGGCCGTGTATGTACGCGGTGAGCAACTGTGCCGCCAAGACATTGGCCCTGTGAGCAGCGGCAGCACACTGCCCATTGAAGGTGACATCATCGGCATGCGTTCACGCAACGATGGATCCATTCACATGCTCCTCGATGAAGGCGGGGTCCAGCGGTTTGTTTCTTGGTCACCTGCTGAAGCGGCTCCATTCGAAAGTGATTTGGCATTGCCAATAAACACAAAAGCCATTTGGCTTGTTAACGAATGACTAGGAAGTACTTGCTTGGGTAAGTACTTTTGATTGTGCCTCCGAGAATGATTCGGATTTCGACTTCCCGAATTTTGAAACATGTTACAATACCCCCAAGAAGAACCCGATTTCGGCGTTGCACTGTCCACGAGTCTTGTACTCTTCGGTTTCGATGGGAGCGATTTGCAAGTACTGCTTGCGAAGAGTAAACGAGCACCCTACGAAGGTGCGCTTTTCCTACCAAGTCGATACATCGCCGCAGATGATGACCTCATGTTATCGGCAAGGAAAATGTTCAAGCAATTATTTGGATATGAGGATCCGGCTATGATTGAACAACTCCAGGCATTTGGAAAGGTATTTCGACATCCAGGAGGTCGCGTAATCAATGTTGCGCATTATGCTCTAGTTCGCAAGAGTGACTTTCAGGCTTCAAATTGGGATGAGAATGATATGCAGTGGATTCCCTTCTCAGAAGTACCCGATCTGGCATTCGACCACAACGAAATTGTGCAATACGCGAAGGAGCGTTTGAAGCGTCGTGTCAAAAGACGGCCTGTAGGCTTTGGTTTGTTGCCCGACAAATTCACTCTGGGCCAATTGCAAAACCTCTATGAAATCGCACTTGGGAAGACGTTTGACAAGCGGAATTTTCGCAAAAAACTGTTCAAGACCACTTTGCTGATTGATCTGGATCAAAAGGCAGATGGACGAGCAGCAGGCCAGCATAAAGGTTCACAGCTCTTCTCCTTCAACAAGGAGAAGTACCAAAAGATGAAGATTCAGGGCTACGACTTCGTATTCTGAAACAGCATCTTTTGTTATTCGATTATTCGCAATCAGTTCCAAATTCGCCTAGCAAAATTAGCAAGTCTGAAACTGTTACGACCCCATCACCATCGTTGTCTGCCGCGCAATTCGAATCTGTATTAGCATCACAGTCATCGCAGCAACTTCCATCGTCAATGGTCGCTAAAGAATTGAAATTCCCCGCATCCTCATCGGTGCATCCGGCAAATAAGCAGCTGCCGTCATCATCACTCGCAAATGCGAGATAATTCAAGGCAGTAGGGTAAGTGCATCCTGGTATCGGGTTTGGGTTTTCTAAAACTTCAAGCCACGCTGAAAATGATTGAATCCCGATACTGAACGGTTGACCGAAAAGACTAATGAATACTTCGCCAGAAGCTGTGATCTCATGCATCCCTGGTTCGGACGGAGTTCCAGTTGCTGTAATGCAGTGCTGAGAGCTAGCTTCCAGGTCAGTCAGAGTGTAATCTGTCGTTGCCCAAGATGGAATGCCTGAGATTTCAGTCCACTCGACATGGTGCAGACCATAGCTGACTCCAGAACCTGGCTCAATTACCGTCGCCGAAACATTGAATACCCATTCGCCATCCCATTCTATTCCGTGGATTGCGTCTTGCCATTCTGGGAAGAGGCCCATAACCTCATCAATCCATACTTCATCACCAATTGATGCGCAATCGTAAGTTAAGTAATTGCAGTCGGCAGAGCAACCCGCTCCAGAATCGTAATTCGAGGCGAAGGGATCCTGACAGCCAGGATAGGTGCATGCGCCAGGTACAATTCCGTTGGAGCTGTTGATTTCAATATCGTCAACGATGTAAAAAGGTAAGGAGACCCCATCCCCGTAACTAAAAAAGTTAATCCCACCGAATGGTGAATCAAAGGGAAACGAATTGCCCGTAACACCATCGATGGTCAATGTAACCGTATCATTATCCATATCAACTAAGTGATGAATCTCAAACCACTGGCCTGAGGGAAAAGAACCAACCGCAACCGTGACTGCATCTGCAACAACTTGGAAATCTCCCGAAGATGCAAATGTGACGTCGAACGCCCAACCAACTCCAGGAGCTGTATCCTCTTGGATATTATAATAACCAGAATATGTCTCAGGAATGAACATCCAGAATGAGGCCTCATAAATGCCTCCTTCTAAGCCTACTGTTAGCAATACATCCATGGGGCCTCCAGTTACTGAATTGGAATAAATGGGCAAGGAATTAACGCTTTCGTGGGCCTCATCAGCTTCCACTGTAGCATCTTCAGCAGTGCCATCACCGCCCGCCCATGTGCTCCAATCACCACTTGATGTAATATAATCTCCTACATTGAAAGATTCAAAATTCTCAGAATAGATTGGTACTCCAAAATTCGGTTCTTCTGCATAATTGCAAGCCGCAGGGTCGATGCAAAATCCATCGCAATCTTG
>MDTC01042896.1_pt1 | contig 39393 bp, 33 predicted proteins | sample 811181 | NCBI WGS metagenome assembly MDTC01 (sample SAMN05326644, study PRJNA326480) | marine metagenome | isolation source: seawater | place: Pacific Ocean: North | collected 2011
ACAACTCCCGCAGCCGTTACCCGACACGGCATCCGGCATGCAGGCCTCCTTTCTCGGCGCGTTTGTCGCGACGGCCTGGCAGTGGCAAATCAGCGAATCCGCCTGCCAGATCGGGCTGGCCTGGTGCTGGCTGGAAGCGCAGATTGCAGCGGCAACCAAGCTGATCCCGCTGGGCCAGACCCAGGCTCAACAACTGCTGAGCCGTATGCAAACCGCACTTCCCCCGGTGATCGCGCACGCCGCCTCGCTGGATGACGACGCCTTGGGGGCGACCCTGCCGGGGCTGGCAATGGCCAGCGCCCTGCACGAAACCCAGTATTGCCGGTTATTCCGGTCGTGAACACGGCGGCCCGATTCACGCGGGCCACTTTGGAGAAATAAGGAGAGACCATGCAACAGTCCACATTACGCGTTGGCGTCGGCGGCCCCGTTGGCTCCGGCAAAACCGCCCTGCTGCGGGAGCTGTGTCTGGCCCTGCGCCACCGCTACAATCTCGCGGTGGTGACCAACGACATTTACACCCGCGAAGATGCCGAATTTTTGACCCGCCACGAAGCCCTCTCTGCCGACCGCATTATCGGCGTAGAGACCGGCGGCTGTCCGCACACCGCCATTCGCGAGGATGCCTCCATGAATCTCGCCGCGGTCGATGAACTCTGCCAGCGTCACCCCGGCCTGGAGCTGGTACTGGTAGAAAGTGGCGGCGACAACCTCAGTGCCACCTTCAGCCCGGAGCTATCGGACCTGACCCTCTATGTGATTGACGTGTCGGCCGGAGACAAAATTCCCCGCAAAGGCGGCCCCGGCATCACCCGCTCTGATCTGCTGATTATCAATAAAACCGATCTCGCCCCTCTGGTCGGCGCCTCGCTTGAGGTGATGGACCGCGACGCCAAAAAAATGCGCGGCGAGCGCCCGTTTGTATTCAGCAATCTGAAAGCCGGAGACGGCCTGCAGGCCATTATCGACTTCATAGAAACCGAAGGCATGCTGCGGCCCGCCAACAGTCAGCAAGCCTGAAGCAACGAGATAACAGGGAGAAACCCATGAACAAAATATTGACGACATCACTGCTGATGCTGGGCAGTTCAGCGGCTCTGGCCCATCCCGGCCACGGCAACTGGGCCAGCTTCGGTCACGACTACGAACACCTGATCTGGCTGCTGGCGGCCATCGGCGCCAGCGCACTGATTGTGCGCCTGCTGCTCAGCCGCAAAGGCAAAGACTCAGACGCTGGCTAAGACCTTCAGCGCGGCGGCGGCCGCCGCCGTGCGATTCTCCACCCCGAGCTTGGGGAAGACGGTTTCGAGGTGCTTGTTGACCGTGCGCGGACTCATTTCCAGAATCTCGCCGATCTCGCGATTGGTCTTGCCCTGTGCAATCCAGTACAGCACCTCCGACTCCCGCTGAGTGAGCGGCAGGCGATCCCGAAGGGTCGCCGCATCGGGGCGCTCGGCCGGATCGGCCAATCGAAAAATACATTCGACGTCATCGCTGTTACTCAGCAGATAAGCATCCAGCGGTTTGGGCAAGGACTCCAGCTTATAGCGCTGCCCGCGAACCGGGGCATGAGACAACCAACGCACCAGCGGCGTAAAAATCAGCTGTGCCTGCTCATCGATTGACAGGCCGCTGAGCTGCAATAACGCCTGCGCCTCGCGGGTCGCCCATTGCAGCACTCCGGACTTGTCCAGCGTAATCAGATACTGGCCGGTGCGATCCAACGCCTGCTGAACGCTCATCGCCCGTCGGGCATTGCCCAGATGCACACGCAGTCGGGCCACCAGCTCGTCGGGGTCAACAGGTTTGCTGAGATAATCCACGCCCCCCGCCTGCAAGCCGCGTACAACATCTTCGGTATCACTCAGCCCCGTCATGAAGATCACCGGAATATCCGCCAGCGCCGTGTTCGCTTTTAAACGTCGGCAGGTCTCAAAACCGTCCATGTTCGGCATGACGGCATCGAGCAAAATAATATCCGGCTGTACCTTCTCTGCAATGGTCAGCGCCTGTTGTCCGTCCAATGCCAGCAGCACACTGATCCCTGCGGCATCCAGCGTTTCATTGATAAAGCCGAGGGTGTCGGGAGAGTCGTCGACGACCAGCGCAACCTCGTTAAGCATCCGGCTCATAAGCTGTGTTCTTCCAAAACGTGAATCACCTTCGCAAACTGAATCTGTGCCGCCAGTTCCCTTACCATAACCGCGAGGGCGGGCGGGATCTGACCTAGGCGCTCCATTTCATCCAGTGCATCCGCCAAACCGCGTGCGTAGCCGATCTCCGCGAGGTGGATCAAGCGACCGGCAATGGCCGCATCAATATTGAGCTCGGCGGGATCGGGCGCCGCCACCGGCGCGGCGGTCGGCAGAATCACCGAAGACAGTCGCCACTCGATCCCCATCAGCTCTGCCAGCGTTTCCAGCAAGGTCTGTAGCTTGACGGGCTTGAGCAGATACGCATTGTAAAGCAGGTTGGGGTCGGGCCGGTTGGGCGGCTCTTCCGCATTGGCGGACAACATCAGCAGCGGCTGCGTAAAACCGGCCGAACGCAAGGCGGCGGCCAGCTCGTGTCCATCCTTGCCGGGCATACTGACATCCAGCATAAACAAATCCGGCGCGCGGTCTGAGGCTTGCTGGAGACAATGCTCTGCGTCTCTGGCCTCAACCACGTTAAAGCCCAAGGGCACCAGCATGTCGGCCATCAGGCCGCGATGCACCGGATCATCATCCACGACCATGACGGTTTTTCTGGCGCCCTCGTAACCCGTGATCACCGGCGGCTCTTCAACTTCCGCCTGATTTACAACGGACGACAGCATCAGCGTCAGGGTGAAGCGACTGCCCTCGCCCTCCAGACTCTCGACCCGGATATCGCCCCCCATAATCTCCGTGAGCAGGCGAACAATGGTCAGGCCCAGTCCGGTACCCGCCACCACTGGCGAGCCCAGTTTTCTGACCCGTTCAAAGGGCTTGAAGATCGTAGCGAGGTCATCCTCGGCAATGCCACAGCCACTGTCGAGAACCGTAAATTCCGCTACCTGCGCGCGATAGCGCACGCGAAATTCGACCTGTCCCTGATCGGTGAATTTCACCGCATTGGACAGCAGGTTCGTCAGCACCTGCCGTAAGCGCTTCTCATCGGCCCGCACAATTTTCGGCAGGGCCGACTCCGCCGTAAACAGAAACTCAACCCCTTTGGCCCGCGCCTCAGGCGCGAAAATCTGCTGCATTTGCTGCAGTAATTCGTGGAAGTCCACCATGTCGCGGCGCAACTCAATGCGCCCCGCTTCAATACGCGAAATATCCAGCAGGCCCTCGATCAGGTCGGCCAGATGCTCGCCACTGCGATGGATAATTGCGAGGGAATTTCGCTGCCGCTCATCCAGCTCCTGATCGCGCCGCAATAGCTGGGTATAACCCAGAATGGACTGCAGTGGGGTGCGCAGCTCATGACTGATACCACTCAGGTAGCGACTCTTGGCGTAGTTGGCCGCCTCGGCGGCCTCCTTGGCACGCTGTAACTCCTGATCGGTGCGATAGTGCGCGTCAATCTCTTCCTGCAGGCGCTGCGTTTGCCGGTCGGACTCCTGCTGCGCGACCAGTCGACTTTCGTTGGCCAGCAGAAACAGCCAAATCAGCACCCCGGTAACGATGGTAAGAATGAAGTACAGACTGGTCAGCGTATCGGCAATGACCTGGGGTTTGTCACTGTCGATGGCCATTTCAAAATAGATCACCCACAACAAGCCCGCATTGATCGCACTGATCAGCAAAAACAGGCTAACGAAACGACCAATACGCGAAAACAAGGCGTCGAGAAGACTCGCGGAGAACCATTTTCGCAGCAGCTGCCGAGCCTGCTGGGAAAACCGTGCATCGGTTTTGCAGCTGTCCATGCAGCGTGCATCCAGCGAGCAGCACAGCGAACAAATGGTGCCGTTGTACGCGCTGCAATGGGCAACGTCTTCGCGCTCGAACTCGGATTCACAAATCACACACTGATGCACTTCAACCGCCGGCAATTGCGGCGAGGTTCTGGCCAGGTAGAAGCGCCCTCCGGTCCACCACGCCAGCAGCGGCGCGGCCAGCATGCAGCAGCCCAGAGTAATGAAATGGGTCAGGGCCTTGGCCTCGGGACCGAACTGGCCGAGGTAGGCAAGCATCCCCGCCAAGGAGGCGATTAACATGGAGCCCACGCCCACCGGATTGATGTCGTAGAGGTGAGCGCGTTTGAATTCGATGTGCGCGGGGCTTAGCCCCAGGCGCTTGTTAATGGCCAGATCCGCCGCCAGCGTTCCCAGCCAGGCCACCGCCACGATGGCGAAGATGCCGAGCACGTTCTCCAGCACGCGATAAATGCCCAGCTCCATCAACAACAGCGCAATAACCACGTTGAAGACCAGCCACACGACCCGGCCGGGGTGGCTATGGGTCAGGCGGGAGAAGAAGTTCGACCAGGCAATCGAGCCGGCATAGGCGTTGGTGATGTTAATCTTCATCTGCGAGATCAGCACCATCACGCCGGCAATCACCAAGCCCAATTGCGGCATGTCGTGAAAGTAGCTGTAGACCCGCTGGTACATATGTGTGGGGTCCGCGGCCTCCGTCAGCGTCATGCCTTCACTGACGGCCAAATAGGCCAGAAACGAGCCCAGCAGCAACTTCACCAGCCCGATGAATACCCAGCCCGGCCCGGCGAACAGCACCGCCAGATTCCAGCGGCGGCGATTGGCCGCCGTGCGCTGGGGCAGAAAACGCAGGTAGTCCACCTGCTCACCCAACTGCGCAATCATCGCGATCAATACCGAGGCCGCTGCACCAAAAACCAGCAGATCGAACTGCTCGGCCTGGGCGCGCCGTCCCCCGTATTCCATCCAGCTGGGCAGCTGCTCATAGTCGTGAAAGGCCACCAGCACCAGGGCGGCGATCTGCAAGGCCAGCCACAGGTATTGGGTGCCGATCTGAAAACGGCTGATCAGCGTGAACCCGTGCGTCACAATCGGGATGACTGCCACCGAGCACAGCACATACCCGAGGGCCAGCGGCAGGCCAAACAGCAGCTCCAGCGCCATGGCCAGAATGGCGGCCTCAATGGCAAAGAAGATGAACGTAAACGAGGCATAGACCAGCGAGGTAATGGTGGAGCCCAGATAGCCAAAACCAGCACCTCGGGTCAGCAGGTCTATGTCTACCCCGTAGTAGGCCGCATAGCGACAGATGGGCAGGCCCACCATAAACGTTACCGCCATCACCACGACCATCGCCACGGCGGCATTGATGAAGCCGTACTCCAGTGTCACCGCCGCCCCCAGGGCTTCCAGCGCCAGAAAGGCCGTGGTGCCCAACGCCGTCATCGCTACCCGCTCGATACTCCAGCGCCGCGCCTTTTTTGCGGTGAAGCGCAGCGCATAGTCTTCGAGGGTTTCGTTGACGACCCACTGGTTGTAGTGGCGCCGCACCGGAAAAATCTGTTGATTCACGGGCATAGTCAGTGGCTACCTTGTTGCCGCCGGAACACGGCCGCATGAACGGCGTCTTGTTCTGTTTAGAGTCTTGCGACGCACAGGCTCAACGTAGTGCAACAACTATGCCTAGAGACCCGGATGAGTCAGTAGACAATGGCAGGATTGGGCGATCGCGGACTCCCCAGTGCGTCCCGGTAGGACGGTCGGTCTTCGCCCTCATCACTAACACCCAGCTCCCGGGCCAGTTCAGCGCCAATGACTGTATGTCCCGACAGCGCCTGAGCCCGATCACTGTGCGCCAAGGCGTAGAGAATATGACCGGTAAATTCCGGGCGCTCCGCCGTTTTACTGAATTCCCGGTACTGCTCGGGATTGACCTGACTGGCGACCGCGGCACGCTCCGTCATCAGCGGCCCCATCCAGATTGAGACGGTATGCACGCCGGTGCCGCGCAGGTCCACCGCCATATCGTGGGCGAACTTATCCAAACCGGCTTTTTGCGCGCCGTAAGCCGGTCCATGCATATAACAGCTCGCACCAAACGAAGAACCAAAGGCAATCAAACCCGACCCTTGAGGCACCATGATATTGGCCGCGTGCCAGCTGGCGACATACGCCGAGCGCAAACCGACATCGAGAATCCCCGCCGCACCCAGGTCTTTTTCCCAGAACGGCTTTTGCTCAATCAGCTGAGGATGCATGTAGGTGGCGTTATTTACGAGGATATCCAGCCGCCCCTGTTCTTGCTGAATCTGCTCAAACAGTGCGGCTACCTGCGTATCGTCGCTGTGGTCACAGAGCACCGCAATGCCCTTGCCACCGGCTGCGGTAATGGCCTCGGCGGTTGCCGCGACGGTGCCAGGCAGCACCGAGCCATCCCAGGCTTTGGCCTCACCGGGCGTCACCGTTCGACCCGTGACATAAACGATCATGCCATGCGCACCGAGAGCGCGGGCAATTCCCGCACCTGCACCACGGCTGGCGCCGGTAACCAATGCAACCTGTTGCGTCATCGTTATTTTCCTTTTAGATCAATGGTGGCGGTCTGCTTGTACAAGCGCTTTGAAGAAAAGATGCGATGTTTTACCCGCCAGCCTTCAGGGGTTTTTATCAACTCGTCGTAGTAGGAGCCGAAGTGCATGGGATAGCCGTTGCTGAGCGTATCGCTGCGCGGTACTGGGGCGATAATGCGAAAATACTGACGCACAATGCCGTCCTCAGCGCTGTCATCAATATGGATATTGCACATCAGATGCGCCAGTGGATGCTGACCCTCCTCATCCATATAACGCTTGATCTCAGCCAGCCCATTCAGCGTAACCAGACCCCGCACTTCGAATACCGCATCGACACAGAAAATGCCGTCCATTGCCGACCAATTGCGGTCATCGACCGCATCGCCATAGCGGCCAGGCAGCTCGTGAAGTAGCAGGCGATCTTCAACAGTCAGGCGTGACATTTGCGACAGCTCTCATAAATGATGATGCGCCATGCTAGTCATTCCACTTCTGCGACGCTCCCCCCAAACAGATCAGAACCGCGCTCGCTGTGTGCCGCTCACCCGGCTACACTATGGTCTGCATAATGGGCTGCATAAAAAACAGAAACGGAAACAGGAGCGGGGCATGCCGCTGATTACCTTCATCAACCACAATGGCGACGCCTGGGAAGCCGAAGCTCAGAGCGGCCAGAGCTTGATGCGCGCGGCTGTCGACAACGGCATAGACGGCATTCTTGCGGAGTGCGGCGGCGCCTGTAGCTGCGGCACCTGCCACTGCTATATCGACGCGCCCTGGTTTGATCAGCTCCCCCCGGCCAGCGATATGGAAAACAGTATGCTGGAGGCCGTTCTGGAGCCTCAGGACAACAGCCGTCTTAGCTGCCAGCTTGAGGTCACCGACGCCATGGAGGGAATGACGGTGCACCTTCCCGCGTCCCAGTATTAAGCCGAGGTCCCGGCCTGATGGCATCACATCGCCTTTTACCGTTGGCCGTTGCGGTAATGTTCAATACCGCCTGCAGCCTGTCACCACCGGCAGCGCCGCTGACGCTGGAGCCCCCTGCCCCGGCAAGCACCAGCGCGCTGCTAGAGCAGGGCCAGCACTTCGGCCTGGACAATAATCCACTGACCCCAGACGATCATATTCTGGCCATGACACCGGATATGCGTTATTTCGTTGGCGAACAGGTTCCCGCCGCGCTCTCAGAACAAGCGCGGCTGCGCTACTTGGTCGACGCGCTCATTCGCCCGTCGCAACTCGGACTGGAATACGCGCCCGGCGTCACCCTGACCGCCACCGAAACCTTTGACGAACGCCGGGGGGACTGCTTGTCATTAAGCGCCCTGTTTGTCGCGATGGCCCGCGAGGCCAAGTTGAATGTCTATTTCAACGAGGTCAGCGTACCGCCAAGCTGGGAGATGCTCAGCGATAACAGCTCGGCGATCTACAAACATATCAATGCCGTCGCCGTGATCGATGACAAGCCGCAGGTTATCGACTTCAGTGTTGATATCTACGACTACCGCTATCCACAAAAGCAGGTCGACGACGATATTGCCGCCGCGCAGTACTACAGCAACCTCGGCGTGAAACAACTCAATGGCGGCGACCCGGCAACGGCCTACGCCTATTTCCGCCGGGCATTACACCTCGGTCCGGAGGAAGCCTACATCTGGGGCAATCTCGGCGTGCTGCTGCGGCGCGAGGGACTGCTGGACGAAGCGGAGGTCGCCTTTCGCAAGGCCCTTTCACTGGACCCCGAAGAAGCCGCCGCACTGTCCAACCTCGCAAGACTTTATCGCAGCGAGGGACGACGCGACGAAGCTCGCGCGCTGGAAGTGGTGATTGCCGAGCGACAGCGGAGCAATCCCTTCTGGCACTACAGTCGGTCGCGGGCAGCCTTTGAACGGGGCGATTTCGACGAGGCGCTGACGTCCATACATCGGGCCATTCGGCTCAATCGCGAGGAATATCGCTTCTATCAGTTTGCCGCCGTCATATACCGCCGCCAGGGAAACGATAAAAAATATGAAGAATATGGCTTGCGGGCCGCACAGGCGAAATTCGCCAGCCAGCAACACACCCCCTGACAGGCGCTCACAAAAAAGGGCACCCGAAGGTGCCCTCTAGTCGCCTGGAGAAGGCCTAAAACTCGTATTGAATGCTCGCGCTGAAGGTCGTTCCTACCTCTTCCTCGTAGGTTGTTACTTCGCGACCTGCGTTCTCACGCTGGATCTCTACACCGTCATCCAAGATGTTTTTCACCTTAAGCTTCACAATCAAGCCTGGCGTCGGGTAGTAGGAATATGTGGCATCAAGCGAGTTGAAAGGCTGCTCATAAGCATCTGGCTCGCCGTTGCGACCCGCAAAGTAGAGACGCTCACCAAATACGTTATATGACAGCGTTGCCGCGTGTTTCTCATCCGGCGAGTCATACCCGAGTATCAGGTTGGCTGCGTAGTCAGAGGCTCCCACGAGGTCACGCTTGGCATTGGTAGGCGCATCAGCTTTATCACCAGCAACCAATTCGGTATCCAGCAAGGTCAGGTTGCCCTGCAGGAAGAACGGCAGCAGATGGTCAGAGAGGTCTCCGAGGCTCTTCATGAACTCGACTTCTGCACCCAGAATCTCAGCACTTTCCGCATTGATGATTTCGACAGCAGTATTGGTATCACCTGCTGCGGCCTGGAACAACTCGATCGGGTCGGTGATGTCTTTATAGAACACCGAAACGGTCAAGCTGTCGCTGTTACTGAAGAACCATTCCGCACGTACATCGTAGTTCTTGAACTGCGAAGGCAGTACATCCGGGTTACCAAACACCAGGGCATCGGTTACCGGATCCACGTAGCTGGAATCGGCAATCTCACGCAGGTCAGGGCGAACCGTGGTTTCGCTGTAGCCGAAACGCAGCTGGAAGTCCTCTGCCCAAAAACCCGGCAGCATATACGTCGCCGCCAATGACATATAGGTGTCGTCATCCTGGAAGACGGCATTCTGTAGTTCTTCTGCAATCACTTCCGGGCTGGCACCGTCATTGACAATGATAGGGCTACCGTCAAAATCCAGCGGGTCCCAAGTCAGACCAACCTGCTGATAGTCCTCATAGCGAAGACCGGCAACAATGCGCCAAGTATCCTGCCAGGTTACATCCAGCTTACCGTAGTAAGCATCGACGCGATTGGCCGCAATGTAACTTTCCGAGTTACTCCCCGCGACGGCAATCTGATAACCGTTATTGGGGTCGAGCAGGTTTGCATCGCTGAAGACAACATCCAGCGGCCCCGTACGAACGGCGTCACTGGCGTCGACTGAGCCCAAACCGAATTCCAGCTGGCGATATGAGCGCGCTTTCTGCCAGTACTCGCTACCACCGCTGACCTCGACCTTCCAGTCCATAGTAGAGAACGGCATTTTGACTTCCCAACCGTAGCTCTCCACTTCGTCTTTCAAGTCGGTAAAGCGATAGTCCGCCGCGGTGCCATTCGCTGCCACGGTGTTTCTGCCATTACGTGGCTGGCGGGTTTGAACATCAATTTCACTGGGAATTTCTGTCGTCGACTCACTATCTGAATAGAACCAATTAAACTTCAGCCCTTCAGCAACAGCCAACGGATCCCAGCCGATCATCTCTCGAGTTACTTCACCAAAGGTGTGTTCACCGCGGATCTGATTGACCTTCATCTCGCGCTGCTCGTAGCGAATCGAGTAAAGGCGATCGGAAATACCGCCGCTGATCGGCTGGTCATTGTCGTAGCTATCTGCAATAGCCACTTCGTCATCGGTATTTCGAAGATAAAGGCTGGTGGTTTCCAAAGAGTGATCTTCGTTGAGGCGTAAACCGAAGTTCAGGTTGGCCGCCAACGACGTGTTTTGCGTCGTTTTGTCACGGAACTCGACTTCATCACTGTCGGAAATTGAACGGGCCGTTGAACTTTTCTTGCGCCAGGTACGGTCGTATGACACGCCAGCCAGCACACCAAATTCAACCTCCTCCGACTCACCTAAATAGAAACGGTTACCGATATTCACTTCTCCAGAATAATTCTGGTCGTCATCGGTCTCGTAGACATTGATATTACGATACAGGCCTGTAGCCAACTCGCGATTGATCTGCTCAGCATCCGCCAGCGTCGCATTGGGATTGGTTTGACGAAGGTCAGTAAGAATATCGTTGCGATCCAAGCTGCCACGATATTTCTGCAACGCACTTTTCAAACTGGCAGCCAGAGCCCGAGTACCATCGTCATTACCGAGGATATCGTCACTGCCACCTTTGTAGGTCACCAAGCCATCCTTGGACTCGGTATTGAAATCAGTCCCTACTTCGAGAGTAAAAACAAAGTCAGTGGGAATACCCTTGGTTCGGATGTCGACATTACCACCACCAAAAGCAGCAGGCATATCGGCAGAATGAACTTTCTGTACTGCAAGACTTTCCACAATCGACGTTGGGAAAATATCCAGAGGGATAACGCTTCGGCTCAAGTCTGGCGAAGGGACTACAGCCCCGTTCAACAAGGTGCTGGAGTAGCGTTCACCCAGACCACGAACAAAGACAAACTTATCGTCGATTAAGGTCACACCCGGTACGCGGCGAAGTGCTGCAGCAACGGTGGAGTCTCCAATCCGGCCAATCGCCTCAGAGCCGAGAAAGTCGACGGCGACTTCCTGCTCAAGGCGTTCGATGACCAGATTTTCGGCCGAGCTCTTCAGTCGCCCGACCACAACAACCTCTTCCAGCGGCTTGTTGAAGCTGAGATCGGAATCCGCCTCTTGAGCCACTGCAGAGATGGCCATACTCAGCGCAGTCAGGCTGAATACTGGCAGCATCCCTTTCTTAACAATCTGCTTTTTCATCGGAAAAAACCCACTAGTAATTGACCGGTGTTCAACAGAAAGGGCGCCGTAGGGCGCCCTCTGTTCACGGCTTGGCGTCGTGCATTCAGGCCTGTTGCTTATTCAAACCAAAGCGGTGCAGCACTGTTCGCGGGGTCGAGACCAAAGGCCCAGTTGGCCGTCCAATCGTCGTCTTCCGTTACGGCGCCGATGTAAGCGCGGCCTTCAGCAGGAGTCACAGTGGGCGCTGCGCCACCAAGCTTCATGTCTGCCAGCGGCAGAGAGTAGAAGCCGTTCAGGATTTCCAGGTTGGCATTGCTCGCCGCAGTGGGGTCTTCACCCGCTTCCAACGTTTGATAGGTGTCGTTGCTTTCTTGCAGCCACGCCAACTGGGTCTTGCCGCTGTTAGGCAGGTTGTCGCCATCTGTCAGGTCCTGACAGGCAATGATGCTGCTCTCGATTTTCAGCTCGCCATCATCAGCCGCTTCCAGGCCTTCATCATCAATGCGAACACAATAGTTGTAGTCGTCGTCACCCAGCTTCACATCACCTTTGTAGGCAGTGGTGATCAGGGCGTTGATGATTGTCGGGAAGTGCGCTTCGCGAATACGCATGCCCTGACCGGGATCGTGAGTACCGGTGCCATTGGGCTCGCCAGTCACCTCGGTAGCAGACACGATACAAGTGAGGTTTTTGATAGTCGCGCGAGAGTTCAGGCCACGATCAATGAAGTCCTGCAGAGTCGCGGCATCTTTGCTGGAGTAGCTGCCAATACCATCTGACTCTACACAGCGGTTGCCGTCATTTTCTGACTGGATGACCAGGGCATAGTCGATTGTGCCGCGGTAGCCTTCATCAACATCGATGGAGTCATCGCGAACATACAATGCAACATAGTGGCTGACATTCACTGCACCGCCGAAGAATTCAATACCATCGTCGTAGGTTGAATACGCTTGCAGATAATCAACTGTCGTACCTGAGCCCACAGCATTGAAGGAAATACCGTTGAGCTCATTGTCTTCTTCAACTTCAAAACCGGTGTGCTTAACGATGAAGTAATTCAGTGAGCCCGAGCTGTCGGCATTGTTATCACCGCCGTAGTGAGTTTGGCCAGCACCCGCTTTACCTTCAGCAGCCACGTGGCAATCACTGGTAGCGAGGTTATCGTCATCAAAAGTCCCGGTGTAGGCACACTTATTGGTGACACCGAAGCCATTGATGATCAAGCCACCCCACTGCTGCACGTCTTCTGCGCCAACCGCGTCTTCAACGGCATCAGAAACAGAAGTAATAGTAACCGGAGCACCTTGTTCGCCGTTGGCAAAGATTTGCGAACCACGGTTGATGACCATGTAATCGTCGCTGCCCTGGAATGCCAGCGTTACACCTGCTTCAATTTCAATGGCAGAGCCATCACCGCCTTCAACAATACCCGCAGCAGCCATGTCAGCGTCGTTATCGTAGTTGCGACCAACAACCAGGCTGTCGCGGAAAATGTGGACACCGCCGTTGCTAAGCTTGGTGAAAACCACCGGGTCAGTAGCAGCAACTTCAATGGGATTAGTCAGGCTGACGAAATCTGAACCATAAATACAGTTGACGCCATCAACGCTACCCTGACGAGTCACGCCGTTGTCATTGTACGAGGCACAGAAGTTAGTGCCGCCAGTTGAACCGCCACCAGTGCTGTTATCAACTGAATTGTTCTGGGCGTTGATATTGATGTCGCCACCGCCGCCACAACCAACCAGGGCCATAGCCGAGGCCATTGCTGTCATCGCAAAAAGCTTTTTCATAGGGACTTATCTCCGTAACCTTCTCAATAAGGGCATAGGTAATTTGTCGATGGGGCGTATGCTAGGCGGGAGGAATGACAGATGCGTGAACGTAATGTGACGAAAATGTTTCACGAATTGTGACAACAACACGGCAAGGGATTAAAAATCAGCCAAAATCACACTGGATAAGTCATAAAACTGTCATAAAATGTAAATAAAATTGCCATTTTCTTAGTACCACTCGGCATTTGGATACCCATAATCATGACAAGTACTTTCCGGCAGTTACGTTATATCCCGTTGTTTATCATGGGCTTTTCTACTTCTTATAACGCAGCCGCGCAGACGAGCACCTCGCCAGAGCTTCTGGATATCCTGGTAGAAAAACAAATCCTGACCGAGAGTCAGGCAGAAGAGATTCGACAGGCCGAGAAAGAGCGCCGCAGTGTGAATAATGCCGTTGTGGACATCGGCAGCGGCGGTCTGAAAGTGAAAAGTGCAGATGGGCGCAGCAGTTTTCAATTCGGCGGTCGCCTCCACGCAGATGCCGCGGTTCACGACCACGAGGAACTGGCCGGACAGCAGGACGGTATAGATGGCACCCAGATTCGACGCGCACGTTTGTATGCCAAAGGCGATATCGGCAAACAGTGGTCTTACCTGATCGAAGCCGATTTTGCCGGCAACAAAACCAGCCTCAAAGATGCGACGCTGGGCTACCATTTCAGCGGACTGCCGCTGACGGTGACCGTAGGGAATCAAAAGCAGGCCGTGAGCATGGAGATTGAAGAAAGCTCCAACGATATCCCCTTTATCGAACGCTCGCTGGTCGCCGGCATTACCACGCCCTATTTTGATCGCGCTATCGGCATTACCGCTGCATCAGGTGGCGACAACTGGCATTTCAAAACCGGCTTGTTCGGGGACGGCGTCTCGGATGGCGACGCGGATGAAGGCACTGGCTTTGGCCTGCGCGCTACCTATGCGCCGATAGTCAGCCGCACCAGCCTGCTGCATGTGGGGGGCTCATTCGGCCTGCGCAATACCAGTGACGATGGCTTGGCGAACGGCAAGTCACCCGGCTTTTCCTACAAGACCACCAATTTTTCAGACCTGAAACCGGTCAGCGCCAGCATCGCTGACATGGAGCAAGTGCAGACCGGCGTGTTTGAGCTCGCTGCCATGTGTGGGCCGTGGACGTTTCAAAGTGAATACGCGGTTACGGATGTCAGCCGCGAAACCGGTGACGACCTGAGCTTCTCCGCCTACTACGCGCAGGTGGCCTATCTCATCAATGGTCAGCGCCGTTATAAGGCGTCTGAAGGCGAGTTCAAATACCCCAGCATCAATGCCGACTTCAATCCTGAGCAAGGACACTGGGGCGCAGTTGAACTGGCCGCCAGACTCGATCATATCGACCTGGAAGATGGGGATATTTCCGGTGGCGAGGCCGACCGGGTAACCCTGGCGTTGAACTGGTATCTCAATCGCAATGTGCGAATGATGCTGGACTACAGCCACAGCTATGAACTGAAAGGCGGGGCGTTGCAGAATGTCAATGGCGAGCTCGCCGACGACATCGACACCTACGCCATGCGGGTGCAGCTGAGCTTCTAACTGGCAGGCAGCCTCGCCAAGCAGACAAAAAAGGCCATGCATACTGCATGGCCTTTTTTATATCACTGCGCGAATGTCACGCCGCCCTCTCAAGCGAAGGGGTGACGCAGGACAATCGTCTCTACGCGGTCCGGACCGGTAGATACGATATCGATGGGGACATTCAGCAGGGCTTCGAGACGCTCGATGTAGGCGCGCGCATTCGCGGGCAGCTCATCCAGCGATTTCACACCGATGGTCGACTCGGTCCAGCCGGGCAGCTCTTCGTAGACCGGCGTGATCTGATCGTAGTCTTCACAGTCGAACGGTGCCGAGATCGACTCGCCGGCAGGATTCTTGTAGTCGACACAGACTTTCACCGTTTCCAGTCCGTCCAGCACGTCGAGCTTGGTCAGGCACAGGCCGGTCACGCTATTGATACGCACTGACTGGCGCAGCGCCACGGCATCGAACCAGCCACAACGACGGGCGCGGCCCGTGGTTGCCCCAAATTCGTGACCTTGCTTGGCCAGATGCGCACCCACATCGTCAAACAGTTCTGTGGGGAACGGGCCGCTGCCCACGCGGGTGGTGTAGGCTTTGGTAATACCCAGTACATAGTCCAAGTACAGCGGACCAAAGCCGCTGCCGGTGGCCGTGCCGCCTGCAGTGGTGTTTGAGGAGGTAACAAAGGGGTAGGTGCCGTGATCGATATCCAGCAATGAACCTTGCGCACCTTCGAACAGAATATTGGCACCGGCTTCGCGATACTCGTGCAACGCGCTGGTGACATCCACTACCATCGGGCGCAGCTCTTCAGCCATGCGCAGGGCCTCGTCCAGTGTCTGCTGGTAGTCCACCGCCTCGACCTTGTAATACTGGGTCAGGGTGAAGTTGTGGTAATCCATCACCTCTTTCAGCTTTTCAGCAAAACGCTCGGCGTGGAACACATCGCCAAGACGCAGACCACGACGGGACACTTTATCTTCATAGGCCGGGCCAATGCCGCGGCCGGTGGTACCGATTTTGGCATCGCCACGGGCCAGCTCGCGGGCTTTGTCCAGCGCCACATGGTAGGGCAGGATCAGCGGACAGGCGGGGCTGAGTCGCAGGCGCTCACGCACCGGTACGCCGCGCGTCTCCAGTTCGGCCATCTCTTTCAGCAAGGCCTCAGGTGACAGCACAACACCGTTGCCGATCAGGCAGGTCACGCCTTCGCGCAGGATGCCCGACGGAATCAGGTGAAGAACGGTTTTTTCACCGCCAATAACCAGGGTGTGACCAGCATTGTGCCCCCCTTGAAAGCGGGCGACCGCATTGGCCTGATCCGTCAGCAGATCGACGATCTTGCCTTTGCCTTCGTCTCCCCACTGGGTGCCCAATACCACTACATTCTTGCTCATATCCGCATCTCTGGATAAAGGTTCTGACTTACCCCAGTGGCTTAACCAGCCACTGGCCATTCTCTTCTACAAGTTGACGATCGCAGTCACCTGCCATCGATTGCCCTGGCAAACCACTTACGACCCGCTCACCGGACTCGCGTAATTGCTGTACCACCTGCCACTGCTCAGCGGAGTCGCTGTAGGGAGCATAAATCCCCCCTGTCGCGGCACTCGCGGGCAGCAGGCTGATCAGGGCTTTGAGATCAATACTGAAGCCAATAGCCGGACGACCACGGCCAAACAGCTTGCCGATGTCATCGTAGCGGCCACCGGAAGCCAACTGTTGCCCGTGCTCACTCACCAGAGCCGAGAATACCAAGCCGGTGTGGTAGTGGAAGCCGCGCAATTCGGCCAAGTCGAAATAAAAGCGCAGTTCAGGAATGCGCTGGGACAGCTGCTGGTGAAGCGCAGACAGGCTGTCGATGGCGGCCACCGCGGCATCATTGTCGGCAAACAGTTCACGGCCTTTGGCCAGCACATCGCTGCCGCCGTGCAAGGCATTGAGCCCGCGCAGCTGTTCGGCAATTTTCTCACTCACTGACAAGCCAGCCACGAACTCTTCCAGCTCTGCGGCGGCCTTGCGTTGCAGGATATCGAAATAGCGCTGCTGCTGCTCTTCGCTGAGGCCAGCGGCGCTGACGACCGCCTGATAGACACCCACGTGTCCGGTGTCCAAGGTGATATTGCTGAGCCCTGCAACCCGCAGGGTCTCCAGCATCAAACAGATAATCTCCAGGTCGCTGGCTTGGCTGTTGTCGCCGTACAGCTCGGCACCGAGTTGAATCGGCGAGCGCGACGCCAGCGGCTTTTTGGGGCGAGTGTGCAGCACGCTTCCCGCGTAACAGAGTCGTACCGGCCCTTCGCGCTTCAGGCTGTGGGCGTCAATGCGCGCAGCCTGAGGGGTGATATCGGCGCGCAAGCCCATCAGGCGGCCGGTTAACTGATCGGTCACACGGAACGTCAGCAGGTCGATGTCGCTGCCCAACCCCACCAACAGGGACTCGGTGAATTCCAGCATCGGCGGAATCACCAGCTCATAACCCCAGCGTTTATAGAGATCGAGCAGACGGCGGCGCAGATGCTCCACCTGCTCCGCTTGTTCAGGCAGCAGTTCTTCCACCCCATCGGGGAGTAGCCAGCGATCAACCAGGGTCATAAATCACAATCTCTCGACGTGTTGTTTCAGCGCAGGAAATTCAGCATCAACAGCCCGGCAACCATGCTTGCCAGGCCCAACATCCGTACTTTTTGGCTATCCAGATCGGCCATGCGATAGGCCATCATGCGCCAGCGATCGGGGCTGAGAAATGGCAGAATTCCTTCAATCACCAGCACCAGACTCAATGCAACTGCCAGTTCTTGCCACATTTCCCACGCCCGCTAAAAACAAAAAAATCCGTGCGGGTTACAGCGCATTCAGCACTGGCCCTGCCCGGATGCGCGAATGATACCACAATCGCTACGATTGGCGGCATGGCAGCGACGTTTATGGGCGTCGCTGCCAACTACTCACACTTACTTACCGCTGCCGCTTTTCAGGTAGCGGAAAAACTCGCTGTCACTATCGAGTACCAGCAGATCTCCGCCGTTTTCAAACGACGCTTTATAGGCCGTGAGGCTGCGCACGAAGGCGTAGAATTCCGCATCGGCGCTGTAAGCGGCAGAGTAGATTCGTGCGGCCTCGGCATCACCTTCACCGCGAATCACCTGAGAATCACGATAGGCGTTCGCGGCAATTACTGTGCGCTCGCGATCAGCGGTTGCACGGATTTTCTCTGCCTGCTCACGACCGGTCGAACGGTGCTCGCGGGCTTCCCGCTCACGCTCGGAAGTCATCCGGTCAAATACCGACTGACTGACCTGAGCGGGCAGATCAATGCGCTTCACCCGCACGTCAACCAGCTCGATACCGAACTCCGCCGTCGTGATGGTGTTCAGCTCGGAGGTCAGATCCGTCATCAGCGAATCACGCTCGCCGGACACCACCTCATGGAAGGTGCGCTCACCGAACTTATTACGCAGTCCGGTATTAATACGCTGCGCCAGCAGACCTTCAGCACGCTGTTCTTCACCGTTGGTCGCGGTGTAGAAGGTTTCAGTATCGACCACTTTCCACTTGGCGTAGAAATCCACATCCAGCGGCTTTTTCTCATTGGTCAGGAAACGCTGAGTCGGCGCATCCAGAGTGAGAATACGGCGCTCGAACTTACGGATGGTGTGTACGAAGGGTGTCTTGAAACCCAGTCCGACTTTCACATCGGGGTTGACTACCTCACCGAACTTGAGCATCACCGCCCGCTCGGTTTCCTTGACGATGTAGATGGAGTTGTAGCCGATGACGACGATCGCCAGCGCAGCCAGCAGTATCGTAAATTGACGATTAGCCATGATTAGCGACCCTCCCGGCGAGTTGTCTGACTGTCGCGACGCAGTTGCTCAATGACCCGATCGGTCAAGTCGCGAATATCCACTTCTCCAGTGCCCACGGGACGCGCGATCGCTCGCTGCTCCATCAGTTTATCCAGGGGCAGATACATCATATTGTTGCCGCCCTCGACATCAACCATCACTTTGCTGGAACCCTGATACAGCTCTTGCAGAGCATCGATATAGAGACGCTCGCGGGTCACCTTCGGCGCCTTTTTGTACTCGGCAGCCAGCTCAACAAAACGCTGCGCTTCACCCTCTGCTTTGGCAATCACCTGCTCTTTGTAAGCCTGGGCCTCTTCCAGCTGACGCTGGGCGGCACCGCGAGCTTCAGGAATCAAACCATTCGCGTAGGCTTCCGCCTCGTTTTTCAGTCGCTCGCGGTCCTCTTTGGCGCGGGTCACGTCATCAAAGGCGTCCTGCACCTGCGACGGCGGCTGCGCGTCCTCGATGTTGACCTTGGCAACCTGAATCCCACTTTGATACGCGTCGAGATAATTTTGCAGGCGCACCTGAGTATCGACCGCCACTTCTTCACGGCCTTCAGTGATGACCTGATCCATTTTCGAGCTGCCCACCACGTGACGCAGTGCGCTTTCCAGCGCGTGCTCGAGGCTCAGCTCCGGACTCTTCACTTTCAACAGGAAATTGGCTGGATCCGACACGGTGTACTGCACCGATACAGAAATATCGACGATGTTTTCATCTTCGGTCAGCATTTGTCCGCGGCTGGCGGCAGCCCGAACCTTGGTGGTGTTGATGATATTCACATCATCGACCAGTGGTGGCGCCCAGCGCAGGCCCGGCATCACCGTGGCGTGGTAGACACCGAAGCGCAGCACTACTGCACGCTCCTGCTGATCAACCTGGTAGAAACCAAAAAGTCCCCAGACGATAACAGCCAGTACCGCGAGAATGCCGATGCTGCCAGCATTCATGGCCAGACCATCGCCATTGTTGCCGCTATTACCGCCGTTTTTGCCACCGCCAAACAGGCTGTTCAGCCGGTCCTGCAGCTTTTTCAGCGCCTCATCCAGATCCGGTGGCCCCTGGTTATTGTTGCCTCCTCCCCAGGGATCGTTATCTCGACCTCCACCCGGTTCATTCCAGGCCATAGGTTTCTCCTGTGTGCTTGCGTTAAGCGCCCGCGTGCAGGCTTGTAACGCCAACACGAATCGAGCCAAGTAATTGATTGAAGCGGCAGTCTAGCAGATTTGGACTGCGCTGCTAATCACTGCTCCAGCCAATCGGGGACTGGCGGACGCGGTGTTTTTCTGTGCACGGCCAGGGCGTCTTCCCGAAGCGATTCGGCCGCCAGAAAGCGCTGCCAGTCTGCTTCTGGCAAACGCAACTGCAAGTGGAAATTGCCCTGCTCGTCCAGCGATTCATCTTTAACTGCATCCAGCGCATAAAGGCGGGCACGCAGTTTTCCTTCTGCGGCACTCAAGGTCATCGCCAGGTCGGCAATCTCGCCCCCCAGCAACTCACTGAGCGCCTGTTTGAGCAAATCCAAACCCTGTCGCCGCTGGGCCGACAACCAGACTCGCAGCGGCTTACCGTGCTCATCACGTTCAATACGCGGCGAGCTGCCCAACAGATCGGTTTTGTTGTAGACCTCCAGCACCGGAATATCGTCGGCGCCAATCTCTTCGAGCACACTGCGCACCTGAAAAATATTATCGCTGCGTTCAGGATCGGCACAGTCCACCACATGCAGCAGCAAGTCTGCCAGCGTGGCTTCCTCCAGCGTCGCGCGAAATGCCTCAACCAACTTGTGGGGCAGGTGGCGAATAAAGCCTACGGTGTCGGCCAGCACTACCGGCCCCACATCGTCGATGGCGATACGCCGCAGCGTCGGATCCAGCGTGGCAAACAGCTGGTCTGCCGCGTAGACCTCGGCCTGCGTCAATACATTGAACAGCGTGGACTTGCCCGCGTTGGTATAGCCCACCAGCGATACAGCGGGGATATCGGCCCGCCGACGGGCTCGACGCGCCTGCTCCCGCTGGCGGCGCACCTTGGCGAGACGGGCCTGAATACTTTTGATTCGCGCCCGCAGCAGTCGGCGGTCAGTCTCCAACTGGGTTTCACCCGGACCACGCAAACCAATCCCGCCCTTCTGGCGTTCAAGGTGGGTCCAGCCGCGGATCAGCCGGGTCGACATGTGCTCGAGCTGTGCCAGCTCAACTTGCAGCTTGCCCTCGTGGGTACGGGCGCGCTGGGCAAAGATATCGAGAATCAGACCGGTACGATCAAGCACGCGACACTTCAGCTCGCGCTCGATATTGCGTTCCTGACTGGGGGAAAGGGCGTGATTGAACAGCACCAGCTGTCCATCGTGCTCAGCCAGTGCCTCTCGTATTTCGTCGAGTTTTCCAGAGCCGACAAACAGGCGGGGATCAGGGTGCTGGCGCTGACCGGTGATAAAGGCGACGGGGTCGCCCCCGGCCGATGTCACCAGCTGCACAAACTCATCGGCGTCTTCGCGGGCGTCCTCACTGTTGAGATTCAGGTGGACAAGTACCGCGCGTTCACCTGAATCGGGGCGTTCAAATAGCAAGGACGAACCTCAGAATCAGACGTACCGCTTAGGCGTTTTCTTGCTCGTCGTCTTCCGGCGGATGCGCCATGGGCAGACGAACAACGCGAGAGGGGACCACGGTAGAAATGGCGTGTTTGTAGACCATTTGGCTGACGGTGTTTTTCAGCAGAACGACAAACTGATCGAAAGACTCGATCTGCCCCTGCAGCTTAATGCCGTTTACCAAATAAATAGAAACCGGAATACGCTCCTTGCGAAGAATATTCAGATAAGGGTCTTGTAAGCTGTGCCCTTTTGACATGCTAATCTCCTTGTTGCCCAAATCGGGCGCTGATAAAAAGTATCAATCAAAATACGAGCTGTGGACCGAGAGCAGCCTCGCAAGTTCGCAAATTAACCTGGGTTGGCCCAGTATAGCGCATGTCAATCACTTATAGCATTGCCGAGCGCCGCTATCACGGTATTTAGTTGATCTTCGCGACGCTCGCCAGTTCCCAGCCACTGTAAATCTTTCCAGCCCCGCAGCCAGGTCATCTGTCGCTTGGCGAGTTGGCGGCTGGCAATCAGTGCCCGCTCGAAGGCCTCATCCAGATCATAACGCCCCTGCAAATGCTGCCAGACCTGGCGATAACCCACGGCGCGAACGGCGGGCAGCTCCTCGTGCAGGTCGCCCCGCGCCATCAGGCTGCGCACCTCCTCAACAAAACCCTGCTCAAACATGATCCGCAAGCGCAGCGCGATCCGGCGATGCAGTTCGGCGCGATCCGGCGGCGCCACCGCAAACTGAAAAAACTGCCAGGGCGGACGCTGCTCGATCTGACGCGCACGCCATTCACTCATCGTCACGCCACTGGCGCGATAGACTTCCAACGCCCGACTGAGTCGCTGACTGTGATTGGGGTGAATCTGCTCGGCGCAGGCCGGATCCACCCCCGCCAGCTCGGCATGAATGGCTGGCCAGCCCTCGCGCTTCGCCTTGTCGGCGATGGCCTCGCGAATTGCCGGATCGGCCTCGGGCATGTCGGCGAGCCCTTCCAGCAGCGCCTTGAAATACAGCATGGTGCCGCCCACCAGCAGGGGAATCCGTCCCGCGTCGCTACTGCGCTGCATTTCCCGCAGGGCATCGCGGCGGAACATCGCCGCAGAATAGGCCTCGGAGGGGTCGCAAATGTCCACCAGTGCATGGGGGTAGCGCGCCAGTTCTGCCGGGCTGGGTTTGGCGCTGCCAATATCCAGCCCCCGGTAAACCAGCGCGGAATCCACGCTGATAATGTCGCAGGGCAGTGCGTCGCAGAGCGCCATGGCCAAATCAGTTTTACCCGAGGCCGTCGGCCCCATCAGTAGAATAGCCGTTGGCAGGGCGGAAGGCTCAGCGACCACGCAGGAACCACTTGTCGAGCTCGGCCATGCTCACCTGTACCCAGGTAGGACGGCCATGATTGCATTGGCCGCTTCGCTCGGTGGCTTCCATGTCCCGCAGCAGGCCGTTCATTTCGGGAATCGTGAGCCGCCGATTGGCGCGAACCGAGCCATGACAGGCCATGGTCGCGAGAATTTCATTGATATGGGCAGCAATTCGGTCGGTACTGCCATATTCCAGCAGGTCGGCGATCACATCGCGTACCAGTTGCTCGACCTGACTGTCAGCGAGAATCACCGGCAGTTCGCGTACGACCAGCGATTCCTGAGAAGCCCGCTCGACGCGCATGCCCAGCTCGGCAAATACCGCCGCGTGCTGCTCGGCACAATCGGCTTCGCGCTCGCTGACTGCCAGCGACTGCGGCACCAGCAGGGGCTGACTTCGCAAGCCCTCGCCGTCTCTGGCCGCCTTCATACGTTCATAGGTAATCCGTTCGTGGGCAGCATGCATGTCCACCAACACCATACCCTGGGCATTTTCCGCCAGAATATAGACGCCCTTGAGCTGAGCCAGCGCGTACCCCAGCGGCGGAACTTCCGCATCGCTTTCGTCCGGCGACGGATCCTGCAAGCGTTGATAAGCGGGCATTTGATCCGCCACCCGCGAGACATTACTGCCACCAGCATACGGCGACGGCGACTGATAGCCTCCCGATGGCGGCGCTGCCGGCGCAGCGGGCGTTGACCAATCAGCCTCCCGCAGCGGCATGGCAGACTGCTGCTGCGGCATGGATTGCAGCGTCGACGTCGGCGAGGGAATCGAGGCATTCTGGGGAACCGTGTCAGGGCGCACGTCCGCAAGCGTTTTGTGCAAGGTGCGGAAAATAAAATCGTGCACGCTGCGACCATCGCGAAAACGTACTTCGTGCTTGGTCGGATGCACATTCACATCGACCAGCGCCGGATCCAGTTCCAGATACAAAACAAAGGCCGGATGACGGCCATTGAACAACACATCGCGGTAGGCCTGTCGCACCGCATGAGCGACCAGGCGGTCACGGATGTAGCGACCGTTGACGTAGAAATGCTGCAAATCTGCCTGACTCCGGGAGAAGCCGGGCAGGGCTACCCAACCCCACAACCGCAGACCAATGGCCTCGCGCTCGATAAACAGCGCATTTTCCATAAACGCCGGGCCGCAAACTGCCGCCAGACGGCGCTCCTGCTCGAGCTGACTCTGCGCAGGTTTCAGGCTGTGAACCGCCCGTCCGTTGTGGCGCAGCGAAAAGCCGACTTCAAAGCGACCCAAGGCCTGCCGCTTGACGACCTCATCGAGATGGCCGAACTCGGTTTTTTCAGTACGTAAAAACTTGCGGCGCGCCGGGGTATTAAAGAACAGGTCGCGCACCTCCACCGTCGTGCCGCGCGGATGCGCCACCGGCTCCAATACGGCACTCATATCTCGGCCCTCGGAGCGCGCCGCCCACCCGCTGCTGTCGTCGCCGTTGGCGCTGCTTAAACACAGCCGCGAGACCGAGCTGATACTGGCCAGCGCCTCACCGCGAAACCCCAGACTCGCAACGGCTTCCAAATCGCTGAGATCATTAATTTTACTGGTGGCATGACGGCTGAGCGCCAGTGGCAAATCTTCTTTGCCGATGCCGCCACCGTCATCGCGAACGCGAATCAGCTTAACGCCGCCCTCTTCCACTTCCAGGTCGATACGGCGGGCACCGGCATCCAGGCTGTTCTCTACCAGTTCTTTAACCACCGAGGCGGGACGCTCTACCACCTCGCCCGCGGCGATCTGGTTCGCCAGTCGAGGATCGAGTAAATGAATTTTTGTCATTGAACCGGGGGAATCTGAATTTTCTGACCGACGCGGATTGCACTGTCCGCCAGGCCATTGTGACGCTGCAACTCTGCAACACTGATGTTGTGGCGGGCACTGATCCCCGACAGGGTATCGCCGCTGGCAATAATGTATTCGCGCACGTCGTTGGACGGAGCCACCGTGCCACGCTTAACCGCGGCGAAGTAGGTATCTGGCGGCGGGCTTTCGCGGAAATAGCGATCGATGCCCTCGAAAATCGCCTGGGCCATCTGGTTTTGATAGCGCGACGTTGCCAGCTTTCGGGCTTCTCCAGGGTTAGAGATAAACCCGGTCTCGACCAGCAGAGAGGGAATATCCGGCGACTTGAGTACCGCAAAGCCCGCCTGTTCAACACGCTTGCTGTGCAGGCGGGAAATCTTGCCCATTTCACCCAGCAGTTGCGCCCCTACACTCAAACTGGCATCCAGTGTGGCCGTCATCGACAGGTCGGTCAGCACCCCGGCCAGCACGTGATCCTTATCAGAAAGGCTCACACCACCCACCAGGTCAGCCTCGTTCTCGCGGCGAGCCAGAATTCGCGCCGAGGCACTCGTGGCACCGCGTTGAGACAGGGCATACACCGAGCTGCCATTGGCGCTGGGATGAGTGAAAGCATCGGCATGTACCGACACAAAGAAATCGGCTTGGGCCTTGCGAGCCAGATCGCGACGCTTGGCGAGCCCCACGTAATAGTCGCCGTCGCGAATCATCACGACCTGATAGCCGCGCTTGCTCTTGAACTTGGCCTCCAGCTTTTTGGCAATCTTATAGACCACATCTTTTTCACGCAGCTTACCGGGACCAATGGCACCAGGATCCTCGCCGCCGTGACCGGCGTCGATGGCAATCACCACATCGCGCTGCGGCGTTTCGCTGACACTTTTCACCACCTTGGGTGGCTCGTTTTCTTTCTGCTGGTCAAGAAAATCCACGACCAGGCGGTCGTTCTGGCCCGCACTCGCAGCGAGGAAAAAGCTGCGTGCCTGAACCGCATCACTGAGATCAAACACTACGCGCAGCTTGCCGTCGGGCTTTGCCGCGTAGCGCATACGCTGAATGGGGCTGTTCTCGAAGGTCAGTGTATCCGTGGCCGCCTTCATTTCGGCAGTGGAGATGTCCACCACCAGGCGATCAGGGCCGCTCAGGGAAATGACTTCATGACTGACCGGCGCGGTGAGGTCGAACACCACACGGCTGTGATCCGGCGCACGCCAGAAACGCACATCGCGCACGTCGGCGGCCGATGCGAAGCCGGCAAACAGCAGTGTGATACACAGGGCAGCGATGTGGGTAGGTTTCATAGCGCCTTTAATTTCGTGATGATCTCTTGCCCGCGCTCACTGTTGGCCTCGAGCGTCAAGCGTCGACCGTGTCCCTGTTGGCGGATGTTAACCTGTATATCGGGAGCTGGCAAAATTCCCGCCCCCCGCTCAGGCCACTCAATCAGACAGATACTGCGGTCATTGAGGTAATCCCTCAGCCCCATGTATTCCAGCTCTTCGGGATCACCCAGCCGATACAGATCAAAGTGATAAACACTGACCTCCGGCATGTCATAGGGTTCCACCAGCGTATACGTCGGACTTTTTACCGCGCCGGTATGCCCGAAGGCGCGCAACACTCCCCGACAAAAGGTGGTTTTACCGGCCCCGAGATCACCGTGCAGAAACAGCACCGTTGATGGCAATAGCTGAGCACCCAGCTGCTCTCCCGCCGCGACCGTCGCCGCCTCATCCGCCAGCTCAAGGCTGTAGGCCATTCATGACTCCCCGAAGTTGTTCCACTACATCCATCGCCAGCAGGCCGCGTTCGCCAGTTTGGGCCGCGCGATCCGCTGACCGTGCGTGCACGGCAGCCCCCATGCAGCAGGCGTCACTGGCAGACAGGCCCTGCGCCAGCAACGCGGCGATAATACCGCTGAGCACATCCCCCATGCCACCACTGGCCATGCCCGGATTACCACCTTCATTCACCCAGCATTGCTGTCCATCGTCAATAAGGGTTCCCGCGCCTTTTAACAGCACCACTGCGCGGTAACGCCGCGCCAGCTCCCGGCAAGACTGAAAGCGGTCAGCCTGCAGAGCTGCCACACTGCAACCGAGCAACCGCGCCGCTTCGCCGGGGTGCGGCGTCATCACCCTCACACGGCCGGGCTGCGCGTCACAGTGTTTCATATACCGGTCGGGCTGGGCGGCGATCAGGTTCAGGGCATCGGCATCCATCACTAGCGGTTTATCCGAAGCCAGCGCCTGGGTCAGCAGTGATTGCCCCCAGTCACTCTGTCCCAGTCCTGGCCCAATCACCAACACAGAAGCCCTCGCCAACTGCGTCGCCAGCTCCGGCGACGCCCCCAGCGGATGCACCATCACCTCGGGACGCTGAGCAAGAATCGCCGCCAGATGCTCGGGATGCGTGGCGCAGGAGATCAGCCCGGCGCCACAACGGGCCGCGGCACTGGAGGCCAGTATCACCGCCCCCGCCGTGCCGTAATCGCCGCCCATCACCAGCACATGACCAAAGTGCCCTTTATGCGCCGCCAGCGGGCGGGGGCCCCAGCTACGCAGCCGGGCATCCAGATCAATACGGCAAGCAACGGGCGGAAATTCCTCAAACAACGCCGATGCCAGCCCCAAGTCTTCAAGCAGCAACTCACCGCAATACTCCGGTGCCACGCCGGTAAACAGGCCACACTTCCAAGCGATAAAGCTCACCGTAAGTGTGGCGCGCACTGCCTCACCGCCGTGCATTCCCGTGTCGGCACTCAGCCCCGAGGGCACATCAATCGCCAGCACCGGCAACGAGGCCGCGTTAATCGCGGTAATGACCTGCGCATAGTCCTCGCGCAGCGGACCAGTGAAGCCGGTGCCCAGCAGCGCGTCGACAATCACTGAGTCTGCCTCAGGCCTCTGCCCCTGCCAGGGCTCGGCAAGCACCCCCGCATTGCGGGCCATATCAGCCGCCAGCGCCGCATCGCCTTTCAGATTCTGGCTGAGCGCCCACAACTGCACGGAAAAGCCCGCCTGCCGTGCCAACGCGGCAATGACATAGCCGTCGCCGCCGTTGTTGCCACCACCGCAAAACACCTCAACACAGCGCACCTTCGGCCAACGTCGCTGCAACTGCGCAAACGCCGCCGCCCCGGCACGGCACATCAACTCAAAGCCAGGAATGCCGCCATCAATCGCACGGCGATCCATTTCTCTCGACTGCTGCGCCCGATACAGCGCCAGTGGATCAGGGCCGGTTGCCCGCACAGCATCCATTTCATCTCTCCAGCCATGTAGAATACCGTTCATGATACCCCTCAATGACCGCGCCGACAGCCGATGAGCGAACACGCCACCCCCGACCTGACCCACCTCGCCACCGAGATCAAGCGGTGGGGACAGGAATTGGGCTTTGCCCATATCGGCATCGGCACCGCCGACAACCACCCCCATGCACAGCGACTTAACGAGTGGCTACAGAAAGGCTATCACGGCGAAATGGGCTATATGTCGGCGCGCGAGGCGCTACGCGCCGATGCCAACGCCCTCCACGAAGGCACGGTGCGCGTGATCAGCGCCCGAATGGATTACCTGGCCGGCGGCGAAGACGCCAATACCGTGCTGCAATCGCCGCAGAAGGCGTATATCTCACGCTACGCGCTGGGCCGCGACTACCACAAGCTGATACGCAAGCGCCTGTCGCAGCTGGCCCAACGCATTGAGCAGCAGGCGGGCGGGCGGCACCGCGCCTTTGTTGACAGTGCGCCGGTGCTGGAGCGCGGCTACGCCGAGCAGGCAGGACTGGGCTGGATTGGCAAAAACAGCATGCTCATCAACAGCCGCGCCGGCTCCTGGTTTTTTCTTGGCGAGATATACACCAGCTTGCCACTCCCCATCGATGCCCCGCAGGAAACCAGCCACTGTGGCAGTTGCAGAGCCTGTCTGGATGATTGCCCCACGCAGGCTATTGTCGCCCCCTATCAGGTCGATGCGCGGCGCTGTATTTCCTATCTGACTATTGAGCTGCACGGCCCGATTCCTACCGAGCTGCGCAGCGCTATGGGCAATCGCGTGTTTGGCTGCGACGACTGCCAGCTTGTCTGTCCATGGAACAAGTTCGCACAACTCAGTACTGAAGGGGATTTTGTGCCCCGCCACCAGCTGGACAACAGCGAACTGCTCTCTATGTTTCAGTGGACGGAAACGCAGTTCCTGGAGCGGACAGCCGGCTCAGCGATTCGGCGCATTGGCTACCCTCGCTGGCTGCGCAATCTCGCTGTCGGACTGGGGAATGCGCCCCACGACCCGGCGATTCTTCAGGCGCTTCAACAACGCCGCACCGAGGCCGAGGAGATGGTCGCGGAACATATTGATTGGGCGATCGCACAGCAACAACAAAAAGCGGCACTGATCGGCAGCGATCGCTGAGGACGCCTAGTCGAGGCGGAGGAAATGCTCGCGATAGTGGCGAAGCTCGGCAATGGAGTCGCGAATATCATCCAGTGCCAAATGGCTGGCATTCTTTTTCAAGCCGTTGAGAATATCCGGCCGCCAGCGGCGGGCCAGCTCTTTCAGGCTGCTGACATCCAAATTCCGGTAATGGAAATAGCGCTCCAACTGCGGCATTTCCCTCGCCAGAAAGCGGCGGTCCTGACAAATGCTGTTGCCGCACATCGGGGATGCCCCCTCGTCCACATGTTTGTAGAGAAATTCCAGCGTCAGACGCTCCGCTTCCTCCGCCGTCATGCAGGTCTCTTTGACCCGTTTTACCAAGCCAGACTGCCCATGCTGGGTGGTATTCCATTCATCCATCGCCGCCAACACCTCATCGGACTGGTGAATCGCCAATACCGGCCCCTCATCCAGGGTGTTGAGATCGGCATCGGTCACCACCGTGGCAATCTCAATAATATGGTCGTTCTGGGTATCCAGACCGGTCATTTCCAGGTCAATCCAGATCAGATTTGTAGCTTTGGACATCATCATACCTCCGCGCAGGCGGCTCCCAGCTTGGTGCCTGAAGCGTGGATTGTAACAGCTCATCAGGTAATATGAGCGACTGTTCATACAGGGCCGATAATGAGTAAACGCCGAATCAGCCGCCAGCAGCGTTGGCGCATTGAAAAAATCCAGGCGGAGCGCAGCGCGCGGGCACAGCGCCGCGCCGACGACGCCGAGTCCTCGCTCAACGAGGGTGAGCTGGGGCCGGAACAGACCGGTATCGTCGTCAGCCATTTTGGCCAGCAGCTCGACGTTGAAGGCCGTGACGGCGAACAGCAGCGCTGCCATGTGCGCAGCAATATCGACGGACTGGTCACCGGCGACCGGGTGATCTGGCGCCCCGGCAAACCCACCGGCGTGGTGGTTGCACGCGAGCCTCGCCAGTCACTGCTGCAGCGCCCGGACAACTTCAACAGACTGAAGCCAGTCGCCGCCAATATCGACCTGATTGTCATTGTGATCGCCCCGGAACCACTGGCCCACGCCAACCTGATTGACCGCTACCTGGTCGCGGCGGAGCACAGCGACATCACCCCGATGCTGCTGCTGAACAAGGCCGACCTGCTCGACCCAGAGCGCGATGCCACACTGCTGGGCATGGTGGAGCGCTATCGGGACATCGGTTACCGCCTGATCACCGCCTCCTGCAAAGAAGACGGCGGCTTGAGCGAGCTGAAGCAGCTTCTCGACCAGCACATCAGCGCCTTTGTCGGCCAGTCCGGCGTCGGCAAGTCCTCGCTGGTCAATCACCTGCTGCCGGGCACCGACACCCGTGTTGGCGCGCTGTCAGAAGCCCATGCCAAAGGACGTCACACCACCACGACCGCGCGGCTCTACCACTTCCCGGAGGGCGGCAGTCTGATTGACTCTCCCGGTATTCGCGAATTCGCTCTGTGGAATCTCGGGCCGGAGGAAGTGCTGCACGGTTTTGTCGAGTTCCGCCCGTTTATCGGCCACTGCCGCTTCCGGGACTGCAAACACGAGCAGGAGCCGGGCTGTGCGCTGCGTGAAGCCGTTGAACAGGGCAATATTCACCCCGAGCGCTTTGCCAGTTACCAGCAAATTATCGACAGCATTCGCTGAGCTCTCATTGAACACCACAGCGCCTTCGCGGGTCACAATGGGTACATCGTCGCGGACGCAGACAAGCTGCTACAATCCGCCCAGCTAAAAGGGGTACTGACTATGAGCGACTTACCGCTACTGATTGAAGCCGCCGATCTTGAACAGGCACTGGACACACCGGAACTGCTGATTCTCGACACCAGCAGCCGGGAAAACTACCTGCGCCACCATATTCCGGGGGCCCTGCATATCGCCCCCGCCGAACTCCAGCGCGGTGAAAAACCCGCCGTTGGCAAAATTCCCCACGAGGAACAACTCCAGGCCCTGTTTTCACGAGTGGGCCTGCGCCCGGACAGCCACGTACTGGTCTACGATGACGAAGGCGGCGGCTGGGCCGGTCGCCTGATCTGGACCCTCGACGCTATCGGCCACCACCGTTACTCTTATTTGAACGGCGGTCTTCACGCCTGGCTGGCGGGCGACCACCCGGTAGAAAGTGGCGAGAATACCGCCGAGTCCAGCGAGCTGGAGATCCATATCGACAGCACCCCCATCGCCGAGATCGAGGATTTCATCACGCTGCTGGACAACCGCCAGCTTGTCATCTGGGATGCTCGCTCTCCCGAGGAATACCGCGGCGAAAAAGTGCTGGCCGAGCGTGGCGGCCACATCCCCGGCGCCGTCAATCTCGACTGGCTGGAACTGATGGACAAGGCCAATAACTATCGTTTCAAAGACTTAGATAGTCTGAAGGCCACGCTGGAGTCGCTGGGCATTACCCCGGACCGCAGCGTGATTACCCACTGCCAGACCCACCACCGCTCTGGCCTGAGCTATTTGCTGATGAAAATTCTCGGCTACCCGCACATCAAGGGCTATCACGGCTCCTGGGGCGAGTGGGGCAACCGGAGCGACACCCCCATTCGCGAGGGCGGCGAGCCCTGATTACCGGCAGCAAGCCACCGACACATTGCCAACAGATAACCGGCTCACAACCACACTGATAGAGACAAGGCCTTGGATACCGCATTTATTATTCTGCAATACCTGTTACCCCAGCACCTGCTGTCGCGCCTGGTCGGCAAACTTGCCGAGTGTCGCCTGCCTTGGCTGAAAAACCTGCTGATCCGGCGCTTTATTACGCAGTACAAGGTCGACATGAGTGAAGCCGTAGACAGCGCCCCGGAGGCCTACGCCAACTTCAACGCCTTTTTCACCCGGGCACTGAAAGACGGCGCCCGCCCCATCGCCGACGCCCCGGTTGTCTGCCCTGCCGACGGCGCGATCAGCCAACTGGGGGAAATCAATCGCGGTCGGATTTTTCAGGCCAAAGGCCAGGATTACAGCCTGCAAACCCTGCTGGGTGACGACAAGGCCCTGACCGCCGAATTCGACGGTGGCAGCTTTGCCACAATCTACCTGTCCCCCCGCGACTACCATCGGGTTCATATGCCGGTAGACGGCACCCTGCGCAGCATGACCTACGTGCCGGGCAAACTGTTTTCAGTCAATACCACCACGGCAGAAAATGTGCGTAGCCTGTTTGCCCGCAACGAGCGCGCGATATGCGTGTTTGATACGGAATTCGGGCCCATGGCCATGATTCTGGTCGGCGCAATGATCGTCGCCGGGATTGAAACCGTGTGGGATGGCCAGGTCGCCCCGCCGCCGCGCCAGCTCACAACACGCAGCTATCCGCAGGAAGCGCCGACACTGAAAAAAGGCGAGGAAATGGGCCGTTTCAAACTCGGCTCCACCGTCATCCTGCTGTTTGGCAAGGATAAAATCGACTGGCTGGACAAGTTTGAAGCCCTCACGCCTACCCGGCTGGGCGAGGCGCTGGCGGAGCGGGATTAAACCCGCTCCAGCGGAAAGGCAATCACCTCATCGATGCGCTCAGCGCCCAGGCTGAGCATCACCAAGCGGTCAAAGCCCATGGCCACGCCGCTGCAGGGCGGCAGCCCGGCGCCCATCGCCCCCAGCAAATAGCGATCAATCGGCGGCAGCTCCTGCCCGGCCGTTTTGCGTTGCTCGTGATCGCGGCGGATTCTGCGCAACAGCTCACTGGCATCACGCAGTTCATCGTAGCCATTTGCCAGTTCCAGTCCGCCACTGAAAGCCTCAAAGCGGCGCGCAAGCGCCAGCCCATCGCGGCCATTTTCCACCTTTGCCAGCGCCGCCTGTGAGGCAGGAAAGTCATAGACGAGGGTGAGTTCTTCAGGGTCGAATGCCGCTTCCACAACCGTGGACATCAACAGTTGTAACCACATGTCCCGATCGTCGCTGTCGAAGTTCAGCTCCAGGTGTCCGGCCGCGCAATCGCGCAAGACATCCACGGAGGCGGTAAACGGGTCCAGCCCCGCATGTTCGATAAATGCCTGCCGATAACTCACATCTCGGCGTGGACGCTCACCGATCAGGGTGTTGATGAGCGCGACGACCTCATCCATCAAAGCGGGCAGCGGCATATCCGGCCGGTACCATTCAAGCATGGAGAATTCAGGGTTATGGCGGCCCCCGCGCTCACCGCGACGGAACGCTTTGCAGAGCTGATAGATCGGCCCGCTACCCGCTGCCAGCAGGCGTTTCATGGCAAATTCAGGAGAGGTTTGCAGGTAGAGAGGATGATCGCCCGACAGGGGATCGGTCGCCGCAATAGCGTCAATATTCGGATCAGTGACCGGCGCGGAGGCCAACAGCGGTGTTTCCACCTCCATCACCCCGCGCGCCGCAAAGAACTGCCGAACCGCCATCAGCAGTTCGGCGCGGCGCCCCAGCGCAGCCAGCGTTGCAGTGGGACACCAGTCGCGCAATTAGCTTTTCACCCGGCTAACGTATTCACCGCTGCGGGTGTCAACACGAACGACTTCGCCTTGGCTGATGAACAAGGGCACTTTGACCACAGCGCCTGTGCTCAGGTGCGCAGGCTTGGTACCACCCTGGGCGGTATCACCTTTCAGGCCGGGATCCGTTTCCACAATTTCCAGCTCGACAAAGTTCGGCGGAGTAACCGACAGCGGCGCGCCGTTGTAAAGGGTCACGGTGCACAGGTCCTGCTCTTTCAGCCACTGCGAGGCATCGCCTACGGCTTTGGCATCGGCCTGAACCTGCTCGAAATTATTGGGGTCCATGAAGTGATAGAATTCCCCGTCGTTGTAGAGGTATTCCATTTCATGATCCATCACATCGGCACCTTCCAGCGATTCACCGGATTTGAAGGTCCGCTCCCAAACACGGCCGGTGTTGAGGTTGCGCATCTTCACGCGGTTGAAGGCTTGGCCCTTACCGGGCTTTACAAATTCATTATCCAGAATTGAGCAGGGCTCACCATCGAGCATCACTTTCAATCCCGAACGAAATTCGTTGGTAGAATAGACAGCCATGATTATCCTCAGCGACTGGGTTTACGCGTAATTGAAAAAGGGCAACATGATACCTCTTAACGCGCCATATTGGCAGACTGCAGATTGGCAGGAACAGTACCGCTCAATGATTCGCGACCCGCAGCAACTGTTCGAGCGTTTGCAGCTAAACCCGGAGGAGCACCCGGACCTCAGTGCAGCGCTGCGAAGCTTTCCTCTGCGCGTGACCGAGGCCTTCGTCGCCAAGATGCAAATCGGCGACTGGGAAGACCCCCTGTTGCTGCAGATATTGCCACAGCAGGCCGAGATCGACGTTACACCCGGCTACAGCGACGACCCCCTCGACGAGGCCAGTGCCAACCCCATACCCGGACTGATCCACAAATACCACGGGCGGGTACTGCTGATTACCAGCCCGGCCTGCGCGGTTCACTGTCGCTATTGCTTCCGGCGCAATTTCCCCTACAACGACAACCGGCCCAGCCTGGCAGACTGGCAGCAGGCCATCGACTATATCGCCAGTCACCCAGAAATCAGCGAAGTCATCCTCAGTGGCGGGGATCCACTGTCACTGCCCGATGACTATCTGGCCAGTCTGCGCGACCGACTGGCCGCCATCAACCATGTCACCACCCTGCGCCTGCACACCCGCATGCCACTGGTGTTACCGGCGAGGATTACCGAGACGCTACTGGACAGTCTCGAGCACCCAAGACTGCATACGGTAATGGTGATTCACAGCAATCACGCTAATGAACTGGATACCCACAGCGAAGCCGCCCTCCTCGCCTTGAAGCACCAGGGGGTTACACTTCTCAACCAAAGCGTGTTATTGCGCGGCATTAATGACAACGCCGACGCATTATCTGCGCTGAGTCGGCGCCTGTTCGCCTGTGGGGTGCTACCCTACTATTTACATGTCTTGGACAAAGTGAACGGCGCCAGTCATTTTGAGCGCAGCGACGAGGAAGCCGTCGCGCTCGCCGAAGCGATGCTTGCTCGATTGCCGGGCTATCTCGTGCCCAAACTGGTTCGGGAAGAACCCGGGGCTCTGAGCAAACGCCCACTTGCGCTATGATGGTGTAACGCGTAGAAAACAATTCTGAGCAGCCATCGATATTTATCGCCCTGTCATAAAAAAGCGGACGACAATGAACAGCACCTCCAGCCTGTTGGTACCCTTGCCAGAGATCAATCGCCATCAGCACAGCCTGTTTGTGCTGAACGCCACGGCTGTGGGCAAATGGCTGGATACGCTGCCCCGCGCCAACCTCGGCGAGACGACCCGCCGCCTCTACCAGGCACTGGGCGAATTAAGTCACGTTCGCTGCAAAGGCAAAGACCGCTTCGATATTCTCGAAAAATTTAGACCCCATGTGCACTACATCACCGACGGCCTGGCTCAGCATTACCTGAATAAAGCCATCGTACTGCCGGAAAAAGCGGAAAAAATTGTCCTGCTGGCCGATACGCTCAATACCGTACTCGCGCAGGGCTACTGTCAGGCATTCATCGCCATGGAGCTGGAATCACGCCTGCTCAAACCCAAAGAGACGATGGCGGCCTGCCTGCATCGCGCGATGACCGAACACGCGTCGGTACTGCTGCGCACCTACCAACTGTACCGCTCACCCGGCTCGCGCTTTTGGCTGAACCTGCATAATATTTTCCACGCCGCTCAGCTCCACAAACTGGAGCGCGCGAAAATCAGTGACAAGTCACGGGGCAGCGGCACGCTCGAACAAGCCTACCTGCGACCATTGATGCTCGCCTGCAGCCGCTGTCATCAGATGCCACAGCGGTATATGGAGCAGGTATTTGTTGGCTTGAACTACTGGACGGCGCATGTTGAGCTGCGCAACAAGGGCCTGGAGAGCTGTGTCTTCCTGTTAGATCCGGAAGAAGATCGCCCACCGCTTTACCGTGAACTGGCCAACCGGGCTCCGGCACCCGGCTGGCTGGGCATCGATACTCGCGCACTTCAGGGTGGCAGCGCCAAATTACTGCACCTGATTCCTCCTTCCTCGCAGGGCAAGTCCATTAAACTGCCGGAGTCGCTGCTGGCACAGCTCAGTATCGCCTGGAGCGCAGCGACGGTCCGTGCGTCTGAGCGCATCCCCTGTAATGAAACAGCGCTGATCACCGTGGGCATGAACCCCACACATTATTACGCCGCAAATCAAATGCCATTCGAGCAGTTCGAAATCGACGGCGATGATGCCCACCTTCGCCCGGACCCCTACAGTGGAAAAACACAAGAGGGTGACCCCTGGTCGCAGATAAGCAGTCACGACACTCGCGAAGTGGAAGGCGAAACACAACCGACCTGGGGCGTCAGTCGTCATGGTTCGGCGGAAATCGAAAATATTGATTACCGCTTACCCCAAGATGGCCCAGCCGCCGGAAAAGCAGAAGCCCAGTACAGCTACCTGCGCGCCCGGCTCCTCGACAGCAGCAGCAATGGCTATCGGATCGAATGGCCAGATTCACCAACCCTGCGCATTCGTACAGGGGAGGTCATCGGCATCAAAACCAATGACTACGACAGCTGGCGTGTTGCCATCGTCCGCTGGCTGCGCAGTGATGACAGCCATCAGATGGGCGTGGAAGTCGTGGCCTCAGCCGCAACGCCCTACAGCGCGCGACCTGTTCAGGCCGGGCTGTCTGTCGAAGAGTTTCAGCGTGCACTGCTTATTCCCAGCGACCCGCAAAACAACGATGCTCGCATCATGCTTACCAGCACAGCGTCATTCTCTGCCGGGCAGACCGTCGAGCTTGTTCGACCCGGCCATGTCATGCGCATCAAGCTTGGCGACTGCCTCGACAGTTCAACCGCATTCAAGCTATTCAGTTACCGGGATCAGGGACGCACCCCGCCAGTAAGCGAAGGAAAGCTCACCGCGTCACACAGCGATGATGAAGGCGAAGCCGACTTCCATAAAATATGGGATATTCTGTAGAGACAAGCGCCTGTATTGCGCTCAGTATCTGAGGCACTATGACCCGTAATTCTGCCAACAAACTGCTGTTCATCGGCCTGTCGGACGACGACGCCGAGGACATCGTCAGCACCTTTCGCCGGGCGGGTAAGGTTGCGCATACACGCAGTATCAGCGATGGGCCACAGCTGGAAAAGCTGCTCGGCGACGAGCGCTGGGATCTCATTTTCTTCGACGCCATGCGCTCCAGCCTGCCGATTGAGCAATGCGGCAAAATTTTGCGGCACCTGAGCTGTGACCTGCCTCTTATCTATCTCAATGACGACGAGGGGCTTCCACTGCCCGATGAGGCAGTGAGCCTGATTCTCAGCAGCCACAATCGCAGTCGCTTGTTCATGCTGGCACAGCGGGAACTGCAGGCCCTGGAAACCCGCCGCGAGCTAACCGCCACGCAACAGGCACTGCAGGAAGAACAGCAGCGTAACAGCCTGCTTCTTAATACCCACCAGGACGCGGTTTGCTACATCACCGACGGCATGATCATCTATGCCAACGAACTGTTCTGCCAGCGCATGAATCAGGAAGAGCTGGACGGTTTTCCGATTGTCGACCTGATCGCCAACAAAGATCAGGAGCGCTTCAAGAACGCGCTGAAAAAACAGTCGCAGACAGATCAGGGCACCCAGTTTGAAGTCAGCTTTGTCGATGCTGACAATCAGGAGTTCAAAGCCAGTATTCACTGCGACAATGCCAGCTACGATGGTGAGGCATGCATTCAACTCACCCTGCACGACAATTCGACGGAAGCAGCCACTGGCCACCTCGACCCGTCCACGGGACTGGCTAATCGCCGGTACTTCCAGCAACTGCTCCAGGACTTTGTCGATACCCAGCGCAACAGCAACAGCGCGCTGCTCATTCTCAAACTGGATAACTTCAGCAAGCACCGCCATGACCTCAAACTGTCCGGTATGGAGCTGCTGCTTGAGCACCTCAGCGAGCGCATCCAGGCACTGTTGCCGGCACAACACTACGGTCGCATCACCGATGACATGATTGCGATTATCGCGCACCACGTACCCAGCCAGCGTGCGCTGGAAATGGCTAACGAACTGCTTAGAGCCATCGAGGGGGAAATTTTTGAGGTGCGGAAACAGTCTCGACAGTGCACATTGAGCGCAATTATTCTGCCCATCAACCACCTCACGGCGCCGCACGCGGCCTCGCTAATAGACAATGGCTATGACAGCCTGCAGCGACTGACGCAATCCGGCGGCAATCACGCCGAGATTTATCACCGAGATCGCCAACAGCTTCAAAGCCGGGGCAGCATCAGCGACGTGGTCGATGAAGCCTTCGCCGACGAGCGACTGCAAATTTTATTTCAACCGATCATTAACCTCAGTGAGGCCGATGGCGATTACTACGAGTCGTTTCTGGATATTCGCGACTGGCAGGAAGGCGAAGTCACCGCCGGCGAAATGCTTCGCGCCATCGAGGACGATCCCGGCAACAACAAGCTCGATCGCTGGATCGTGGTCGAAACCACCAAACAACTGGCCAAACGCCGCGGTGATGGCGACGACATCAACCTGACGATCAATCTCAGCGGCAATGTCTTTCACGATGAAGAGTTCTGCTCCTGGCTGGGCGTTGCGATGAAAGCCGCTGGTTTGCCCGGCAGGGCCGTCACTCTGCAATTCAGCGAAGAGAGTATTGCCAGCTCACTCAAACCGGCACTGGACTGCTGTCGGCAGCTGGCAGACATGGGCGTAGGCGTGGCCGTGCGCAACTATGGCCGTAGCAAGGGTGGCAATAAATTCCTTCAGCATGTGCAGCCGCGCCTGATCAAGCCCGGCGTGCGCAAAACTGACAGCCTGAGCACCGAAGAAATTCGCGACATTATTGAAGGCGGACGCCGCCTGAACAGCCGGGTATTGATCCCCAATGTGAGCAGTGCCGCCAGTCTGGCCGTATTGTGGCAGCTGGGCCCCGACTTTATTCAGGGCAGCTATGTGCAGGATCCGTCGCCGGAGATGAGCTACGAGTTCGCGACGTTCGGCTGATGCGGTGAAGTGAGACGGTCACTGATCCCCAGCAAATAAAGAATGCCATCCAAGCCCAATGTCGAAATCGACTGTTTGGCATTTTCCCGCACAATCGGTTTGGCCCGGAATGCAATCCCCAAACCAGCAATGCTCAGCATGGGCAGGTCGTTGGCACCGTCACCGACCGCGATGCACTGCTCCATATCAATGCCTTCCTTGCGGGCAATTTCCTGCAATAGCTCGGCCTTACGCTGGCCATCCACCACCACACCACTGACCTCGCCAGTGACTTTGCCATCCTGGATAGCCAGCTCGTTGGCATAGACATAGTCGATTCCCAAGCGCTCCTGCAAGAAGCGCCCGAAGTAGGTAAAGCCACCCGACAGAATCGCCGTTTTATAGCCGAGACGCTTGAGCGTCGACACCAGGCGCTCGGCGCCTTCGGTAATCGGCAGAGCCTGCGCGATCCCTTCGAGCACGGACTCGTCCAGCCCCTTGAGCAAAGCCACCCGCGCGGCAAAGCTCTCTTTGAAATCAATCTCGCCACGCATCGCCCGCTCGGTAATTTCCACCACCTGCTCACCAACACCGGCAGCCCGGGCAAGCTCGTCGATCACTTCAGCCTCGATCAGCGTGGAATCCATATCGAAGGCCACCAGGCGGC
>MDTC01026837.1_pt1 | contig 39392 bp, 33 predicted proteins | sample 811181 | NCBI WGS metagenome assembly MDTC01 (sample SAMN05326644, study PRJNA326480) | marine metagenome | isolation source: seawater | place: Pacific Ocean: North | collected 2011
AGGCTTGAGAGGAGGGAAGTCGCGAAGCGACAGGGAGGTGAGTTTGTTGAGGTGGATGATTGCAAAGCGCACGAAGCAAATCAGAATTCGGGTATCTTCCATGCATATTGGATGGGCTGTTTTTGAGGGTGGGTCTTTAGACCTGCCCAATTCCAATCGTCGCGAGGCCGAAGGCATCGCGTACCCTCTTCATAGGCCCAGGTTTTAACCTGGGTATACGGCCATTCGTATCCCTTATATCCGTCCATGTGAGGATATTTGTTTCCATTGGATGCACCCGGTCCGAAGGTTCGTTGGGGGGATTCATTCTACATGAATGTTTGGTTGGATTCGTTTGTTTGGTGTCACCGGGTTGAAACCCGGTGCTATAGAAAAGGTACGCTCGCCTTCAAGGCTTCGCATCGATCTGAATTGCGGCGGGACTCAAAGTCCCACCTCAACACAAAAACACAACCCATCACAAGGAGATCTGATTTTCTCGTGGAGTCAGGGGAGTTTGCGAAGACACAAGTGCAACGTCCGCCGGATCAGATTTCTAGAATCCCCCGTATATATCGGTTGTATGTTGCAAAGCGTACGAGGCAAATAAGCCACGAAGAGAAGCCTCTGCAAGAAGGGCTCTGTCAATGGTAAAGCCACAACCCCGCAGGGGTTCAACCGGGGTCTAGCGGCCGTCCGCTGGTGCAACGTCCGCCGGATCAGATATTCGTGTATGTTGGGTGAAAAGTGGGAGGAAAGGGAGGGAGAGAAGAGGAAAATGAGAGGAAAGACTTAGCGTTTTGCAGGCTTTTTCTTGTCTGCTTTTTTGTCGTCTTTCTTCTCTTCTTTTTTGTCTTTTGCTTTTTTGTCGTCTTTCTTTTCTTCTTTTTTGTCTGCTTTTTTCTCAGCGCGTTTTGCGGGTTTGGTGGTTCCGCGTTTTGCTGGAGCAGTGCGTTTGGTTGCTCTATTTTCGGGCTTGCTGTTTTTCTTGGGGCAAGCAGTCATAGTCAATGCGAACAGAACACAAGCGAGAGCAGCGAGGAATTTTTTCATCTTCAATTCTCCTAAAGAGTGGTTAAACTTTGCATTTTTTGCCTTCTTCTTGGAAAGGCAAGTGGATGTTTGTTACCCAAGGGGTGATCCTATAGCACAACCTCATTCATTCGGCAACACTCTTTTCAAAATCGACACAGATATCCACACGAGTAAGGGAGACTATCCTCTTACGATACCGAACCAAGAAGCCTTTTTAATCTCTCTTCGTCTATCCGGATTGTGATGTTGTTGTCACGTTGGACTGTGACTTGGCCAGGAGGGGCACCTTTGAGCTTCTTTACGTACTTCGTCTCCGTGTACATCACCTCGATGTGAGTTTGGTTTCGCGACTTGCTGTTGTGAGCTGCAAGGGTCGCAGCGTCGAGCAATACATCTTGGGGAATCGTCCCCTGTTTTTGGAGTGGGACGATCACATGTGAGCCTGCGACACCTCTGGCGTGAAGCCAAATATCGTTTCCTTTGGCGACTCGGAATGTTAATTCGTCGTTGGCCTTGCTGTTGCGTCCTACCAGGATTTTGTGGCCTGTTTGTGCTTTGTACTCTTTGTAAGGGGCGCTCTTTTGATCGGTTTTTTTGCGCTTGATGACCTGTCGTTTTTGTTCTGAGGGGAGGTAGGCGACGAGCTCTTCGGCTGTTTGTATGCTCTCGATTTCTTCAAGTTCTTCTTCGATTTGGAGGATGTCCTCTTCGACCTCTTCGATACGTGGTGAGATGATGTCGAGTCCTTTTTTGGCGCGTTTGATCTTTTTGAACAGCTTTTCCAGATTCTCCTGTGGGGAGAGTGCTGGATCGAGTTTGATATCGCGTTGTTTCAACTCTGGATCATAGTAGTCAACAACGGATACATGGGTATCACCACGCTTGATTTCGTGCATATTTCCCTTCAGCAATTCCGCGTCAACTTCTCTCTTGAGCGCGTCATAACACCGCTGTTTATCGCGTTCAAGGTTCGTCAGCAGACGATTTTTTTTCTTGAGATCTCGCCTGCGAGTCTTGGTGCACAGTTGTTTGTACTGTGTGAATCTCTGCGCTTCGTTGTGTGTTTGTGTTTGCCTTGCGAGGTAAATGTTGTGTGGGAAGAGAGACAGCTTTTCATCTAGAGGTTCTGCAAATTCAGGGGGCGTCGGAGGTTGTTCTTTTTGGTGTGGAAGGGGGTCTGGGGCAAGATAAGTGTCTCCTCGTCTCAAGCCCCGCTGGAATGATAGAGGCAACAAGGCATGTTGAATGCGCAGGGCTTCGCCACACAGAAAGACCTGTCCTCTTCGTGATCTACATTCGCAGATCAGCGTGTGTTGCTCTTCTCCTCGTTTCCACCCCAGTAAGATGATTTTGTCGTTCTCATGTATAGAGCAGTGAATGAGTCGTGCGTGCTTGAGATGTTTTCGTAGGACCATACAAAATGTCGGTGGTGTCGGAAGGGAAGGAGGTCTTTGTTCGACAAGGTGCACTCTCTCCTGACCTGCTTCCATCGAGATCAAGAGTTGCGCAGTCCATCCCGGAATACGGAGTTGAAAATAGATCTCATGATGTGAGGGCTGTGTGATCTTCTGGACTTGCGCACCAATCAAGTTCTGAAACTCTTGTTGGATGGCGTTCAATTCTGAGTAGCGAATGGTCATGCTTGTTCTTTCGTTTCGAAAATGAGGCTGGGTTGTGTCTCTTGTGTTCGTAGGATGACGTGGGAGGTGTATATCAGGTTCGAGGACGTCGTTTCAGAACGGAAGCACCAATGAAGATGAACATGAGCAGATACACGAAGTCAAAATCTGAGGAGGAGGCGTTGCACTGACAACCTTGCTGTGATGGTGGTGTCGTCGTTTTTGTGTCTGGTGTGGGAGTCGGTTCGGGGGCTATCGGTTCGGGTCCAAACTCTTTTGGCGCTGGAGGTGCTTGCTCTTTCCATCCATCGGATGGGTACAAAAAGCAGATCCCATCTTTATCGTCTTGTGCAAGTGTAATGGGTCCGTTTTGTCGGTCCCTCGACTCGTGCATGACCGCGCTCTTGAACTCCGAGTACCAAAGACCGAGCAAAAAACCAGCTTGATAGAACAAGACGGTCTTGATCTCGACGGCGTTGGCTGTTGGTGTTGATGCCCATGTGTAATGTACGTTGTTAAACAACACATCGACCTCCTTGAGCTCGCCTGTTGTCGGGGTAAAGTAAATGGAACGTTGCATCAGGATATTTTCGCTCCATTCCCAATTGGCCGTCTCAAATCGAATCAACGACTTTCCGTCCCTGTCTTTGTCCCCTGTGGGATTATTGGGGTCTTTTGGTCGGCCAGCGTAGGATGTACTCTCTGAAGTCGTGAACGCAAATTGCAGCGCGCATCCTTGGACTGTCCACGCATTCAACGCGTCCTTGATAGCCTGAATGTCACTGCCATCCGTCACGTCCTTGCTTCCATCCTTGTGGATCTCAAATGTCACGGGTTGATTGGCCCACCTGACGACTTTGTTACCTGTCTGTTCAGAGGTGGATTGAACCTGAAATCCCCAGGCTACAGCTGGAAGAATGAGATTGCAAAAGAGCACCATCATATGGAGCGGATAGGGTCGCATAATGACCTCCTACGAGAGGGGGGAAGAGTATTGTGAGCCTCTCACCAAGTAAAGGGGTGAAAGTGATGTTGTATTTTTCGCAGATTCAGGCCTTATGTTCGGCCTCGTCTTCACATCTTTTGCAATAAGACAGGCTTGCCAGAGAGACTGTCTATCGTTGTGGTGCACGCGGCTTGGATGGAGCTGTAAATACCTGCTTACTCCAGTCTTTCCAACGAACGTGCGCCTATGTGTATAGACGCTCTGAAGAGTATAAACGTACACAAGAGACCCAACACAAAACAGATCAGCATATGTCCATAGTGTGCAAGAGGTACTGGTTGCTTTCGCAACTGACTCCACAAAAGGTGACGCACTGGCAACAACGTCAAAGCCAAACAGAAGATGATCCAAAAGATACTGCAGATCATATACAGTACCCCACCAAAACCTGTCGCGATTTTTGCGGGATTGTCGATGTCAAAGCGTGGATAGATCGCGCCAAAGCCAATGCCCAAGCTCGTGATCCCAGAGGTCATCAAGAGGACTGTGCACATCGCAATGATCGTATGCCCAATATCCGACTTGATGAACACATTGGTCGCGATCACGATCAACTCCGACATGAAAAAAAGTGGCAAAAACACACTCCAGCACTTTGCCAGCAAAAAACGGCGCATTGAGATTGGAGACTGTTTGATGATCCAGAAGCTGCGACCCTCCAAGCTGACAGATGGGTACGCAAAGCGAACGGAGACCGCCGCGACAACAAAGCCCAATAAAATCAGATTGAACAGGTAGATTCCTGCAGTCGCAACCATTGAGGAGATCCCATGCATTTTTAGGGATGACATCTGCCTCAAGCTGCTAAAGTTGAAGACATACACGACAACAAGCGCACCAAGGAGAAGCAACTGCGCCCACTGGCCGGGGTTGCGGGTGAAGGTCTTAAACTCCTTGGAGAGCATGCTCTGATCGAGTGTGGAGAAGGGACGGATCAGGAGGTCTATCAAGCTGTCGATGATTCGCGCTCTTCTCGTCTGGTGAGTTCGACCTTCTTGGGCCCGTGAGAAAGCACTTGGATAAAGCCATTCGTGGAACCAAAAGGCGAGAATCGTCGTCGCGAGCGCTGTCGAATACAAGGCCACAAGTTGGATTGGCTGGTAGGACATCGCACGCTTACTGAGGAAGGGGAAGATGCTCGCAACCGCCCAATCGCTTGGAAGGAGAGAGGCTGTTGGGCTGCGTAGCATTCCCAAAAAGTCGACCGCGCTGGAAAAATGTTCGGGGGTTAAAAATCGCTCTGGTTGAAGGAGTCGAAAGTAAACGTACAAGAAGATGAAGCCAATCACGAACAAAAAGAGCAGCACATCACGACTGCGCTTGGCTGAAAATAGAGACGCGAGCAACAACGCAAAGAGCGTCGCGACAGAGGCGGGGATGATCAGAAAGGGAAGCCCTACAACAAGCAGCTGGAGATAATATGTCCATGAAACGCCGAATGTTTGACCATATGCAAGCAGAAAGGGAAACCCAAAGATCACGATCATCCAAGACGCATGGAGCATCGTCTCAAACCATCTCGACAAGAAGAAGGTCCTCGGAGGAAGTGGGCTGCTGTTGAGCAGCTGCAGATCATCGGACAAAAAGAATGTCGTAAAAGCCGTGACCAAGTTGGAGAAGATCAAGATGGAAAAGAACGTCAAAAAGGCCATTGAGAGGACTTTTTGAAGTAGCAGTTCTCCAATGTCCTCAATTTGAATGCACTTTTGACACAGCCACATGGAACCTGAGTAGATAGCCCACCAGAATCCTGCGCCAAGGAGACCAAAGAAGAGAATGGTTGTTGGGGAGTGCCCCGTTGTGCCCTTACTGGGGCGTTGAAAACTCTTCCACTTGGGGATCAGGAGCTGCAAAAATGACATGGGAGCTGGTCCGTGAAGAGAGGGCTGTGAAGGAAGGCTATTGTTTGGTGCGGAGGGTCAAAAAGGAGAGCCAACTGCGTCGTCTTTCGCGGCCAATTAACAACAAAAAGAACCAAATGCCCATGAGCGAGACAATCCAGGGACCAGGTGTAGAGGCCTTTTGTGCACTACATCCACAACCTTCTCCTTTGGTTGGATCTTCGGGGTTGGTTGTTTGTGGTTCGCGTTTGGGAGGGAAGCAGTAGGAGACTGTTGCGCTCCATTCTTTACACGAAAAGGAGCCTGGACAAGGCGTTTCCTTGCCGTCCTCTTTACAAGCGATACTGCAAATCGACGCTTTGTTGTCTTTGTCGCCCGGCTTGATGCAAGCTTTTGATTCTGTGTCGCAAACATATCCTTCGTGACATTCGAGATCCTCAGAGCAGTCGTGGATGACACAGTTTTGTCCATCGCCACAGTCGTTGGCGCCTTCACAGAGCTTGCCAAGACTACCTTGACCAATACATGTTCCGTTCGAACAGTATTCACCTTCTTTACAGTCTTTTGTGGCGGTGCAACCACCACGTGGGATACAGCGTCCATTTTCACGACACTCGCTGTTTGCGTCACAGTCAGCGTCTGTTTTGCATTTGTCTTTACAGAGGTCTTGCTCACAGAAGCGGTCGCTGCCACAGTCCTCGTCTTTGCTACACGTTGTACAGCGGTTGTTCATACAGATACGGCCTTTGGGGTCGCAATCACTGTCTTTGTCGCAAGAGGGGAAGCATGTTCCGCGATCACAGTAGTGTTTGTCTGGGCAGTTACCATCTGTCGCGCATTTTCCGCAACGACCACCATTACAAACGAGCCCTGCGGGGCAGTGGGAGCTCTCAGTGCAGGTGTTGGAGGAGATGGGGTAGGCGTTGCAGAGGGCTTTTCTGTCATCTTCTGTGAGGTGCGTTTTGGAGTTGTAGGCGGGCGCCATGATGGCGTTTGTTGTGGTCGTGTGTCCAAATCCAATCGCGTGGCCGACTTCGTGGGTGAGGATCATCATCTGTGCTTTGTCAGAGCGTGTGCCTGCTTTGAGCCACACGTTACCTTCTTTGACGGCACCACCTCCGCCCCAGATAGGGCCGCCCAGTCCTACGGCAGAAGCCGACGCGCCGTTTGGCAAAGAGGCAACCCATTCGATCACATTGACACCATCACCTTTGATCGCGCCGACCTTTGTGGTCCCCATGTATTTGAACATCATGAAAGAGCAGTCGATTTGCTCCCAAGTGTTAAAAGCGTCCTGGACAATTTTTTTGATGTCAGCGAGATCACGCCCACTCCAGTTGGCTTTGTCCGTGTATGTGACGTACCAGGGGATAGGCATTTTTGAGAAAGCCCAGCGCGGGTTTCCGTTCATGTAGGTGTAGGCGTGGACATGTTGGGCAAACAGCAAACAAGACAAAAAGCAAAAAATTCCAATGATTCCATATCGTCGCATTGTGCAGACCTCATTAAGAATGACGATGAGTAGGCAGGATGATCAATCGTGACGCTGGCGAGAGTGTGGTCGTGTTGATCGTACGTGCCACAATACTATAATCGTTCTCTCGATAAAATGGAACACCACACATCTGAAAAAAGTAAACGAATGGTTTTCGATGTTTCTTCTTTTTTCCAAACTCTTTTTTTCATCCATCGGCTTTGAAGGCTCTCTGGATTCGAGTGGGGGACTTCCATTCTTTGAGTGTTTGTTGTATATGCCGGGTTGGATTTGCTTCCTCAAGGTGTCTCTCGAACGTCTGATATGGAGAAGGAGTACGTGCTATGAAAGTCGCGATTTCATCGGATCACGCAGGAAACCAGCTTCGTCAGTTTGTCAAAGAATGGTGCCTTCAGCGAGGCTATGAGGTGATCGATCATGGCCCCCAAGAGGAAGGCTCTGTCGATTACCCTGTGTATGCGGCACCTGTCGCTAAAGCTGTACAGAGTGGTGTTGTGGATAGAGGGATCTTGATCTGTGGAAGCGGGATGGGCATGAGTATCGCAGCCAATCGTTTTCAAGGTGTACGTGCCGCCCTCTGTCGAGAAGAGTTAAGTGCCCGTATGTCACGCCTGCACAACGACGCAAATATTCTCGTACTCGGCGAGCGTTTTACCGGATTGTCGATGGCCGAAGCCATTCTTTCGGCCTGGTTTGATACGGATTTTGAAGGCGGAAGACATGCGCGTCGTGTCGGACTCATCGATAAAGAAAGTGAATAACATGCGCAAAAAAAGCGCATGTCTTGAAAAGACCTACCACCCAAAAGAGGTAAGTGAATATGTATGAAGCCCTTCGCAAGACAGACCCCGATGTATTTGGACATTTTCGTTCTGAGCTGCGTCGCCAGGAAGAAGGTTTGGAGTTGATCGCGTCCGAAAACTTTGTCTCACGTGCAGTCATGGAGATCATGGGATCACCATTGACCAACAAATATGCGGAAGGCTATCCCCGCGCTCGCTACTACGGTGGGTGTGAACACTACGATGAGATCGAAATCCTCGCGATTCGTCGCGCCAGAGAACTCTTTGGCGTCGCACATGCAAATGTCCAACCTCACTCCGGTGCACAGGCGAACATGGCTGTATATATGGCGATGCTCCAACCGGGCGACACCATCTTGACACTTGAACTGTCACATGGCGGGCACCTCAGCCACGGAAGCCCCGTCAACTCTTCTGGAAAAATGTACAACGTCGTCCATTACCGCGTCGATCCAGAGACACATCGTCTCGATTACGATCACGTCCTTGAGCAGGCGAAAACCCACAAACCCAAATTGATCGTCTGTGGGGCGAGCGCATACCCCCGCGAGATCGATTTCGCTCGTTTTCGTCAGATCGCCGATGAAGTTGACGCATTGTTGATGGCTGATATCGCACATATCGCAGGCCTTGTCGCTGCAAAAGTGCACAACGATCCCATCCCTCACTGCCACTTTGTGACGACCACCACACACAAAACGTTGCGTGGCCCACGTGGTGGGATGATCTTGTGTGGAAAAGAGTTCAAACGTCCCATCAATTCCTCGGTGTTCCCAGGCATGCAGGGGGGACCTTTGATGCACGTGATCGCGGCCAAAGCCGTGGCGTTTCAAGAAGCTCTTCAGTCCTCCTTTAAAACGTACCAACAACAAGTGCTCGATAACGCACAGGCCCTCGCTTCTGCGCTGATCGACAAGGGGGTGACGATCTTAACAGGCGGGACTGATAACCATCTCGTGCTGCTCGATGTCAGCAAACTCGGTCTCAACGGCAAGCAGTGTGAAGATGCCCTCGAAGGCGCTGGAATCACGGTCAACAAAAATATGATCCCATACGACACCAACTCCGCGAAGGTGACAAGTGGGATTCGTTTGGGCGTCCCTGCTGTGACCTCCCGTGGCATGAAGACGGAAGAGATGGCGCAGATTGCGTCATGGATCACAGAGGTCTTCCACGCACCTGATGATGAGGCTTTGAAACAACGCGTACGTGATGAGGTCAGAGATTTGTCTCTTAAATTCCCTCTTTATCCTCAGCTGCTTGAAGGGGCACAAGGATAATTGTGAGTGGGGGGTGCGTCCTTTTCCTGTCATCGGCATCTCAAGTGACGTCACCATTTCGTGATATGAATTGAACCGGAGTAGACGGACGATGCGTTGTCCTTTTTGTGAAGCTACCGATACCAAAGTGATAGACTCTCGTAGCAGTAAAGACGGTTATGTTGTGCGACGACGCCGTAGTTGCGAACATTGTAAAAGTCGATTTACGACCTACGAAAAAATCGAAGATCTTCTGCCCATGGTCGTGAAAAAAGACTACCGTAGAGAGGCTTTTGATCGAAAGAAAATCCTCAAGGGTGTGCAGCAAGCCTGTCAAAAGCGGCCTGTCAGCATAGAGACGATCGACTCGATTGTTGACTCCATCGAAAAACATTTTATGGAGCGCAACGACAAAGAGATCGAAAGTCGAGAGGTTGGAGAGCTGCTCATGGACGCTCTCCGAGAAGTCGATCAAGTTGCGTACGTTCGTTTCGCAAGTGTCTATCGGGAATTTCGAGATGTTGGAGAGTTTATGGTAGAGCTTGAAGATCTTCTTGCAAAGGAAGGAGAGTCCAAGGGTGAGTAACGACGAGCATTTTATGCAGATCGCCCTCGATGAAGCGAACCGCGCACGTGGGCTGACCAGCCCCAATCCCCTCGTCGGTGCTGTCATCGTAAAGGACGGTCAAATCCTTTCAAAAGGCTATCACCACCGCGCAGGACTTCCTCACGCTGAGGTCGAAGCTCTTGCTCCTCTTGGAGGCAAGGCTCCCGGCGCGACCATGTACGTCAATCTAGAGCCATGTTCTCACACTGGTCGCACGCCACCCTGTAGCGCTGCCGTGATTAAGGCCGGGATCAAGCGCGTCGTGATTGGCGTCCAAGATCCTGATCCACGTGTCAACGGCAATGGCATTCGGCTGCTTGAAGAGGCTGGTATCGAAGTCACCACAGGTGTCCTTGAGCAAGCATCTATCGCTCTTAATGCCGCATTCTTTACGGCCATTCAAAAACGTCGACCTCGTGTCTCGTTGAAAGTCGCGACGAGCCTCGACGCGCAAATCGCGACGCACACAGGCGATGCAAAGTGGTTGAGCGGTGAGCCTGCCCGTAAGTGGGCACACCAAATGCGCGTCGAGCACGACGCGATCCTCGTCGGCGCAGGCACTGTGATCGCCGATGACCCCTCTCTTAATGTCCGTCATGTCGAAGGTCGCGACCCTTTGCGCGTCGTCCTTGACTCCACACTTCGGACACCCCTCACTGCCAAACTCTACACTGCCCCCCTCGCAGAAGGCACGATCGTCATCTGCACACGGCCTGATCAAGACAAACACAGCGCTCTTCTCGAACGAGGTGTCAAAGTCTTTCAGGTGGCCGAAGATGAGTCGGGACGTCCTGATATCACAGAGGTGTTGTCTGTGCTGAAGGAGCTTGGGTATCTCGATATTTTTGTGGAGGGAGGTGGGGAGATCCACGGGGCCTTTTTGCAAAAGCAACTCGTCGATCGCCTTTACGTTGTTGTGACTCCATGGCTGATCGGGGAAGATGGTATCTCCGCCTTTCGTTTCCCCAGCCCCAACAAGTTGTCCGAGGCGATTCGTCTTACACCTATTGCCCACACACAGCTTGGCGATGATCTGATGCTGACGATGGAACCTCATTGGGAGCCGTCTTCTTAGTCACCCAGTGCGACCCCAGCCCAATCTATGTTCGAAATAAAGGAGCCGTGAAAAGATGTCACGTGTAATTGAAGGAAATCTCGTTGCGACTGGTATGAAGTTCGGGATCGTCGTTGGGCGATTCAACTCATTTTTGTGTGAACAACTGCTTGAAGGTGCTGTCGATACAATCGTACGACATGGCGCTTCGGAAGATGACATCGTGATCTTTCGAGTCCCTGGTGCATTTGAGATCCCACTTGCCTGTCAAAAGGTCGCTGAAAGTGGTAAATTTGATGCGGTCATCGCGCTGGGGATCGTGATCAAAGGTGGCACACCTCACTTCGACTTTGTCGCTGGCCAAGTTGCAAGTGGTGTGACCAACGCGACGCTCTCAACAGGTGTGCCTGTGGCGTTTGGTGTGTTGACGACAAACAGTATCGAACAGGCGATCGAGCGCTCTGGAACGAAGATGGGCAACAAGGGTGACGAAGCAGCTCTTGCGGCCATTGAGATGGTTAATTTGCTCAAACAGGTGGATGCGAATGTCTAGTCGCCGAAAAGGTCGTGAGCTTGCGTTGATGGCTCTCTATGCAATTGATGGTGTTCCCTCTTTCGAAGTGTACAAAGCGCTCAACCAATTTTGGCGCTTATACGACGATCCATCGATTTGGGAAGCGCTCTTTGCTAAGAAAAGAAAACGTCCTCACCCCATGCAAGAGCCGCATCTGTGGGAAGCCTTTGATGTGTTGACACTCGAACCCATCGAGATCGCCGCACCCCCCGAAGGAAAACCCGCTGAGGCGCATGCATTTGCCCTCGTTCGGGTCGAAGGTTTCATCGAACACTCTACTGTCATCGATAAAGCTATCTCCGCGTCTGCACGTGGATGGCGGCTTCAGAGGATGGCGCAGGTTGATCGAAATATCCTGCGACTCGGCGCATACGAACTTCTGTTTTGTGAAGATATTCCCCACGCTGTTGCGATCTCCGAGGCTATCGAGCTTAGTAAGCGCTACTCCAATGCGAAGTCCCGTTCGTTTATCAACGGAGTCCTCGATCGCATTCACAAATCCCGCAAAGAGTACGTCTAAGATCTGTGCGGAGGCGACAGCGTTACAGCTCTGTTTCGATGCGCGCGCCGAACAAAAAACGCCACTCCTGTCCCGTCTCTTGTTCCCCATATCGCAGTCTATAATCCACCGCAACAAAAAGAAACGCGCCACCTTTGACCCTCGCAAAGCTCCGGTCTTCTTTGTACCGTCCTGTCGTCCTGTACCCCAAAGAAGCACCTTGTCGCCAAGCAAACAGGGCGTATGGATTGCCGAAGTCGAGAACCGGACCTGTAAACAGGCGAAAGACACCCCGGTATTCGAACAGAAATCTAGGCGCGAGGGTGGCTCTTGTTGCGAAGTTGGATTCGAGGCCGGCGCTGACGCCGAGCGCGATATGATCCCAATGTTCCCAAAGGTGGATAAACTCGATGGATACAGTGACAGAGCCTGCTGGTATGATTTGTTTGGGGACGGGGATCAGCTCATAGCCAGAATAAAGACCCGGAGACCAAAATGCTTCGGAGTGACGTGGGGTGAGTAAGCACAGACAAGAAAGCACAATGATAGAGATAAACCTCATCATGAGGGCTCGACTTTCGGTGTGAGGATGCCATAGCGAATGCCTCGGTCGGACACGAGGATTTGCTTGACACCCAAGTGGGCCAGGGTGGTCTTCAAGATGACGATGCCAGGGATGATGACGTCGGCTCTGGCGATACTCAATCCTGGAAGGGTCTGTCTCTCTTCGAGAGGGAGCGCCATAAGTTGATCGAGTATACGGTCGATCTCTTCGCATACGAGCAGCTGCCCGTGGACGAGGTCGCCGTCGTAAGGCTCAATTTGACGGGCGATCGCAACGAGTGTTGTCGCGGTCCCCGCGACAGCAAGCATCGGCTTCGGTGTGGGGATGGGGGGGAGTGTATGTAGAAGGCGTTGTGTGTGTTGTTTGATTTGCTCTAGTTCTTCGGGGAGTGGGGGATCGTGGTGGATGTAGGCTTCTCTAAATTTGAGCGCTCCCATCTGCAAACTCGCGACTTCTTGCCCACCAGACCACGTAAACTCCGTGCTACCACCACCGATGTCGATCAGACAAGGGGCATTCTCCGAAGGTAACGCGAGCCCACTCAAAGCTCCACGCCAACTCGTCTTGGCTTCTTCCAGGCCTGCAAGAATTTCAATCTCGAAGGCAAACTTTTCTTTGGCCTCTGCCACAAACGCTGTTCCGTTACTTGCACGTCGAAGAGCGCTTGTCCCGACAGCACGTACATGTGTTGGTGGGATGTTGTGGTGTTGAAGTCGTTCCTGAAAGTACGCGAGCGCGTCCATTGCCCGAATCCATGCTGGCGTTTTGATCTTCATGTCCGGCTCTAGTTCTTCACCAAGCCTGACACTGAAGAGTTTTTCCTCCACAACGCACTGCAAATCTCCCTCTTCCAATTCCGCAATGGTCAGCAAAAAGGAATTGGTCCCAAGGTCTATTCCCGCTCTGAGCATGAGTTCTCTCCAGGCACAGCAAAGTAATCCCACGACCTCCAGACAGTCTGAGACCAGGCTGGAAGAAGCCTCCATATAGAGGCAAAAGGAGTTGATACAAATCAAGGTGCAAATTATCACACATGATCACATGTTGAAAACAAACGACCATTTTTTTTTGAGCTTGACCAAATTTGTATGGGTCGCTTTAGCGTTTTTGCGCGGGGAGCTTAGGACTATGGAAAGGTTGTGTGGTAGATGATCGGGAGATTTTTTCGCCCTCCGCGCTTGAGCGCAATGGCGAGGAGATGGGCATCGGAGATGGCTAGTTGTTCGAATTGCCAATCTGATGGGTTGTCGTCGATCTCTGGACCAAATGAGATCGTGATGGGGGGAGTGGAGAGATGGAACGTGAACTGTGCGAGTGGTAGCGCGAGGCCCATACCTTTGGCTTTGATGTATGCCTCTCCAAGGGTCCAATACTGGAAGAAACGATGTCTTCTTTGCTCTTCTGGGAGGTCGTGAAGGCACTGAATCTCGTGGGGAGAAAAAAACCTATCTGCGATGCTCATCGGTTCTTTGACGCGCAGTGTCCCTTCCACGTCCACTCCAATATCCAACTCTTTTGTAAGGGCACAGACGATGTAGCCGTCTGTATGTGAGACATTAAAGCGCAGTGGCGGGAGCCCAAGACTTTCGGCGATCTCTGGGCGACCGTATTCGTTCTGATCAAATCGCCAATCCTTCGGAGACAAGTCCATGTAGGATGAGAGCGTGCGTCTGATCAGGGCTCTCGTCAACACAAACTGGTGCTTGTGTTTGTCGAATTTGTAGCGCTGGTGACGTTCTCTCTCTTGCTCTGAGAGCAAGGACAGATAGCCTTGGACCTCTTTTGGGTCCGTGTGTTGCGAAGGCTGGATGATATAGAGATGGACGGCGTCTTGGAGTGTGGGGTAGAGGGTGGGGTCAAACATGTGGTTTACTTGGAGACTTTGAATTCAGCGCGTCTGTTTTTGGCAAACGCAGCTGCGTTTAGCCTGGGGTCCGCTGGTTTTTGGTGTCCATAGGAGACGACGGACATGCGGCTGTTACTGACGCCAAGGTTGAGCAGGAATTGCTTCACCTTGATCGCGCGTCGTTCTCCCAGCGCGAGGTTGTACTCGACACTCCCGCGTTGGTCGCAGTGGCCGGAAATTTCCAACTTCGCTGAGGGGTGTTTGTTGAGCCAGTCAGCGTGTCTTGTGAGGATGCCCTTGGCTTTCTCGGTCAGTTGGGAGCGGTTAAAGTCAAAGTAGATGGTCTGCAGGGATTGCCTGTTGTCCGTCGTGTTCTCCCCGGGCGCCGTAACGATCGTCGGAGGTGTTGGGAGCGCTCGTGTCTTGGGAGGGTTGAGTTTTTTCAGGCAATCTTTTTTGTTGATCTCGGCTTCTTCTTTGGCTTTCTCGGCTTGTTTGCGTGCCGCGTCAAAGGCGGTCTTGGCTTTTTCGTATTTGCCTTGATCCATGTACTTTTTGGCGCGCGCCATGAGATTCTCTGCGGAGCGGAGCTCATCTTTGGCGCAGTCACTCGCGCGCGCTGCACGAGCCCTTTTGAGCGCGTCCATGGCTTTTTTGTATGCGTTTGTCGGTGCTTTCTTCGGGCAGCCAGCGAGCGCGATGCCCAAGAGCAACAGAATCATCAGTATGGGTGTTGACCTTTTCACAATCATTTCCTCCGTGTCGGGTGTGTCACTTACTGAGCCAAGGGGACCAGGTGGGGGTCAGGTACTTACCCGACAGGTATGTGAGTTTCTTCGCATACTTGCCTTCTTTGGTCATGATAAACAGCTTGGAGACGCCGTCTCTCGTCGAAGAGAAGACGATATTCTGTCCATTCGGAGACCACGAAGCTTCTGTGTTGTTGCCCTGGTTTTGGGTGAGACGTTTGACCTTGCGGGTCTTGGGATCGACGAGGAAGAGGTCGAAGACATTGCGCTCATCACGTCCTGTAAACAAGATCCAGTCACCTTTGGGCGACCACTTGGGAGATTGGTTGTATTTCCCTTTGGTGACAAGTTGTTGGATATTTGAGGCGGAGTTGCCGTTGACGTCCATCACAAAGATCTGTGGGGAACCATATCGGGTCGAGACAAAGGAGATCTTTTTGCCGTCAGGAGACCACGTTGGGGAGAGATTGCGAATGCCCCACTTGGCTTTGGTCAATCGGACAGGTGTACCACCAGAGACGTTGACAACGTAGATATCCATACTGGACTTGCCTCTTGATGCGGAGAAGGCAATACGTTGGCTGTCTGGAGACCATGCAGCGCCGGTGTTCAACCCTTTGAAGGGGGAGATTTTTCGCGACTTCCCTGTGCGTACGTCCTGGATGAACAGGTCAGGGTTTCGTTTTTTCCAGGATGTGTAGGCGATATATCGGCCGTTGGGGGACCATGCAGGCAATGCGTTGATCGAGCCGTTGTTTGTGAGTTTACGAGGGCTGCCACCGTCGAAGTCCATCATCCAGACTTCTTGACTGCCTCTGTAGTTACGGATATAGGCGATCTTGGTGCGAAAAATGCCGCGCTCTTTGGTCAAAAATTTGTAGAGCCTGTCCGCAAAGAGGTGGAGATACCAACGCAATGTGGCCTTGTTGGGAATGGTGAAGTCCTCTTTGTATGCGAGCTTGTTGGAGCCCAATTCGTAAAAGCGAAATTTAACGAGGTAACCGCTTCCTTTCGGGGTGTAGCTACCTTTGAGAAGCCCTTCTGCGCTGATCTTGACCCAGGGTTCAAAGTCAAAGGTCTTGGGCTCGATACCGCTCTTCTCGGCCTTCTCCTGGTAAGAGGAGGGGTCGAGCACCTTAAACGTACCTGAGAGGGTCAGATCGTTGCGGAGAATCGCGGTGATCTTTTTGGCCATCTGCTGTGAACCACCCATCGCTTTGAAGGCTGGGACGGCGATTTTATACTGTTTGAACTTGATCCCGTCCTGGAGCTTGATCTTGAGGCGTGCCTCTGAGGAGGCAGGTGCTACGAGCCAAGCCAAACAAAGAACACCGACCCACGTCATCATGAGCTTTTGCGATTTCTGAATGTATTTGTTCATGTCTTTCACCTGTTACTGGATGATTATGGTGATGTTTTGCGGGTTGCAGGAGGCGTTTGACGAGTCGTCTTGGCCTTTTTCGCTTGCTTCTTCTTTTTGGACGTAGCCGCTGTGGTTTTCTTCTTTTTTTTCGCAGAACGATGTTTTGAGGGCTTTTTGAGGAGTTTGTCGGCTTTGTCTAGCACGTCGTCCACCTTTTTCATCGCGGTGCGGGCGTTTGAGCGCGCCTGCGCCTGCTCTTTGTTGGCTTTCTCATCAGCCAATTGTTCAGCGGTCTTCGGTGCGGGCTTTTGGTTGCGTTGGGCATATTTTTCTCGGGCCTTGTCTTCGCGCTCTTTCGAGGTGATCAACTTGGTCCTGGCGTAAAAGCTACGTCCTTTTCGTCCTCCAGGCAAGAGTTGCTTTTTGAGGATGGGAGACCATGCGGGCGATTGAAAATCGCCGCGACCTCGCAGAAACAATCTTTGCTTGGAACCATCTGCGTTCATGATAAAGAGTTTTCGCTCTCCATATCGTGTGGACACAAACAGTACATAGCGCCCATCTGGCGACCAGGAGGCTTCAAAGTTATTGCCCTGATTTTGGGTCAAGCGGCGCCAGACCTTTTTGACCTTGCCCGAGCTGTCTTTCTCAAAGCGGATCACAAAGAGATCGTACTTCAAGAACTCATCGCGTGCGGTGAATAGCAACTCGTCTTCGCTCGGTGACCAGCGTGGTTCCTGGTTGTAGTTTCCCTTGAAGGTCAAGCGGGCTTGGTTTTTGCCATTGGCATCCATAACAAAGATGTGTGGTTGCGTATAGCGTTCGGAGACAAAGGCGATTTTCTTCCCGTCCTTGGACCATGTGGGCGTGGTGTCGATACCCCATGAGGTTGTCAATCTCCTCATGCCACGGCCCAATGGGTTGGAGATGTAGATATCAGCGTCTCTATTGGTTCCTGCGACGGTGTAGCTGAAGAGGAGCGTCTTACCATTTGGTGAGGGACGGGGGCTTGTGTATGTTCCCTTGGCATAAGTGATGCGTCTGATCCGTCGTGTCACGAGGTCCAGTCGATAGAGGTAGGGGCGCCCTGTAAGATACGATGTGTAGTAGAGGTAGCGGCCACTTGGGGACCAGGAGGGTTGCAGGTTGAGCGCGCCGTTGCTGATCACGCGGCGTTTGTTGTGTCCATCAAAGTCCATGATCCAGATGTCTTTTCCGCCTTTGGGATTGCGTCGGACGTAGGCGATCATCGTGTTGAAGATACCAGGACGTTTGAGCAAGTATTCGTAGACCTTGTTGGAGAATTTGTGCAGGACGCTACGCAACTCTGTCGCTTTGCGTGTGGCCTGGATGCGCACGCCCATTTTGCCACCATCGACATCGTAAAAGCGACACATCAAGAGCAGGTTATCTTTGTCTTTTGCGCGGATACCGATCTTGATCAGTCCACTCGCGCCGATGTTTTGCCACGGCGCAAAGGTGAATGTGCCAAGGTCAATGCCATTGTATGGGGGGCGCTCTTGGAAGGACTTGCGCTTGAGCAGCTTAAAGGTTCCAACGAGGAGCCGGAAGTTGGCGTTGAGTTGTTTTTCAACTTTATGGATGATCAGGTTTTTCTTGTGTTTTTTGGTAGGACCAAACCATCTGACCGGGGCGATCGCGAGTGGATACGCTTGTTGCTTCGATGTTTTTAGATTGACGCGGAATGATGGTCGTCTGACACATCTCCTGCGGACACAGTGTTGGCCTGAGTGGCAGTCCCTATCGTGAAGACATGCGCGAGCGCGTTTGGCTTGTGCCGTATGTTGGGGCAGCCCCATCCATAGGATGAAACATGGCAACATCATGGATATCATTGAGTAACGAGGGTGCATCGTTTGCCTCATGTTGGATTGAGTCGTGTCTGTGAAGGTTTGTTGGGCGGAGAGGAGAGGGGGTTACCAGCCGATTTCCATGCCATCTCTGATGGCGGTGCGGAGCTTGGCGGGTGGTGCTGGGTAAGGGGAGCCTCGTCTGACTGCGGCGAGGACAGCGTTGTCAAAGCGACGATCACCACTGCTCTTACTCAATTTGACTCTCTTCAGCCGACCTGTATCTGAGATGAACATAACCAACTCGATCGCATTTTTCAGTTTTTTGATCTCATTTGGTTTGAAAAAGGGTGGAATGTTGAGGTTGGCCTCGATCTTGACGCGGATCTTCAAGCCATACATGGAGCCGAGACGCGCGAGCGCTGGATCACTTACGGTGCCGTGTACGGAGCCATTTTCGACACCTGGAGGGATGGAGTTATCCGCGCGTGGGTCGTCCTCTTCATTATTTTTACGGTAGGACTTGATGTGTTTTTTGGCGCGGTTGATGATGTCATCGAGGTTTAAGCTTTTGCGTCGTCGTCGGCGTCTTCGCTTGGGGGGTTTGCGTCTTTTGGGGACGACGCGACGTTTGGGAGCCGCTGCCTTTGGCGCTTGGTGGATACGAGGGAGCAGTCGTTTGTCGCGTGGCGTGCCTTTTCGGACGAGGACCGCTGTGGCGGCTTTGATAGGGATGGCTTTCGCGTCTTTGCTACTGACCGCTGTAAAGGCACCAATTGCGCCGACGTGCAAAACAAATGAGACGATAATGCCGATGATGAGACTCGTGTCTCCGCCTGTGTTCATCTTTTCCTCCGCTTTCCCATTGGGTCCATCCTTGGGGGGGGGATTGCTCAAAGTGCTGAGCAAATACGCGAGATTGAAGAATTCATCTCCATTATGGACACCCCCATATCATTTGTCGAATTTTATCACAAAACGATCTATTTTTTGAGCAGATCAAGCCCGGTGGGGTTGGTGATGAGGCCGACGCGAGGGACGCCAGCTTTGTTGAGCTGATCCATGACCTGGAGGATGAAGCGATACTTCAGGCGTTGATCGCCGTAAATGTAGAGCTTGCCCTGGGACTTGGCTTTTTGGTTGTGTTTCATTTTGGCTTGGAGATTAAAGATGTTCATCTCGATACATGAATCACAGCCGTAGATTTTGATCGTTTTGTTGAGCGTGACTTCGAGGATGAGGTCATCCTCTGAGAGGTTGATCGTCTCGCCTGTATCGACGGGAGGGAGTTTTGCCTCCGTCTTTTTGGCGGACATCATGGGGGCGGTGACCATAAAGATCACGAGGAGGACGAGCATGACATCGACGAGAGGGGTGATGTTGATGTCGGACATCGAGGTTTGTGCGCCACCGCTCATTTTCATGGCCATCGGTGTTTTCCTCTCTGTGGTGCTATTGTTTGGGTTGGGCGGGCAGGGCGACGTATTCGGGGACGACGACGAGCCCAACTTTTTTGATCCCGGAGCGTCTAGCGGTCCCGATGATCGTCATGATCTTGCCGTAGTACAAGTCCGGGTGGGCCTTGATGAACAGCTCACTGGCTTTTTGCAACTCTTTGTCTTGTTTGAGGATCTCTTCGAGTTTGTCCAGCGGGATTTTTTGGTTCCGTAGCTGGATCATACCGCTCAAATCGACGTTGAGTGTGGCTTTCTCTTCCTCTTTGGGAGGGGTCTTGACGTTGTCTTCTTTGGTGTCCGGTGTGGGGACGTCCGTGCCGTGGTGGATCTGTGGCGCGGTGACCATGAAGATGATCAGCAAGACGAGCATGACATCGACAAGAGGGGTGATGTTGATGTCTGAGACTGCGTCCTGTCCGCGCCCGCCTCTACCGCCTCCTCCAACATTCATTCCCATAGAGTGGCTCCTTTATCCGGTTGGATTACTTGAGGAAGTGACGCTTGATGATGTTCAAGAAGTCGTTCTCAAAGTTCCCCATCTCCGAATCGATGTTGCGGATCTTGGTCTGAAAGTAGTTGTACGCGATAACAGCGGGGATCGCCGCGGCGAGACCGACGGCTGTCGCGATGAGTGCTTCCGCAATACCAGGGGCGACGACGTTCAATCCAGCGCTACCTGAGTTTTTGATCCCGATAAAGGACTTCATGATCCCCCAGACTGTACCAAACAGTCCGACAAAGGGAGCCGCTGATGCGGTCGTCGCCAGAAAGGGGATGTACTTCTCAAGCTCCGTCATCTCCGTGTTGGCTGCACGTCTCATCGCACGTGTTACGTTCTCCATCCCACCGAGTGCATTGCCCATCGTCTGATCGGTCCCACCTTGCGCCGAACGTTGGACTTTGTTCAGCTCGATGTAGCCTGCGCGAAAGACCTGTGCGATGGGGCTGCGTGTCAGATCTTCACACTCGTTGAAGATATTATCGAGCCGCTTACTCCCCCAAAACAAATCGAGGAAATCCTGCGATTGGTTTTGCGCCTGATAGATAGCGTACCATTTAATGATGATCACGGCCCAACAAGCGACAGAGAACAAGATCAACAGGATGAGGACGATAAGGACGACGCCACGGGATTGAGTTAACATCTCCAGGATCGCGGCCGTATCGCTTTGTTGGCTCATGATTAAGTGAGCATACACGACGGAGTCCATGTGCTAGTACCTTTCGTATTTGACGTAGTAGGTGGTGGCCAGAAGGCACGCCAACATTGCTGTATGGCCTAGGGTTGTAGCATACCCATCATCGCAGGGTCAATGTTCCTGCGATGGGCTCTTGACTGTCTCCAATTCCCTGGCATTACATCCTTTGCGCTATGTGATCTGTTGACACCCAATCCCGAGAGGAGAGCATGAAAAAAGGCCACGACCTGTTCGCCTGGAGAAGCCAAAAAATCGCCGAGTCCGAAGCACCACTCGCTGCGAGAATGCGTCCACAAACGCTCGATGAGTTTGTCGGACAGGACCACATCATCGGACCCGGTCGGCTCTTGAGAAGGGCCATCCAGGCCGATCAACTCTCCTCAGTGATCTTTTATGGTCCCCCTGGCACTGGAAAGACTACACTCGCGAGGATTATCGCCAACACCACGAAGGCCCACTTCGCCGCGATCAATGCAGTCCTCGCAGGTGTCAAAGATATTCGTGAGAACGTCGACCTCGCACAGCGCCGACTTGGTGAACATGCCCAACGCACGATCCTGTTTGTCGATGAGGTGCATCGCTTCAACAAGTCCCAACAAGATGCGCTCTTGCCTTGGGTTGAAAATGGCACCGTGATCCTGATCGGGGCGACCACTGAAAACCCCTACTTCGAAGTCAACAAAGCCCTCGTCTCTCGCTCGCGTATCTTTCAGCTACGCTCCCTCGAACCAGAAGACCTCAGAAAAGTCATCGACAGAGCGCTTACTGATACACTCAAAGGGTTTGGCCTCAAAAATGTCACGATCGATGACGACGCAGCAGAGCACCTGCTCCATGTCGCGAACGGTGACGCCAGAGCGCTCTTGAATGCGTTGGAGCTTGCCGTCGAGACAACGCCAGTCAACGAAGATGGCGCACGTGTGATCACCCTCTCTGTCGCTGAAGAGTCGATTCAGCGCCGCGCTGTGTTGTACGATAAAGAAGGGGACGCACACTTTGACACGATCAGCGCATTCATCAAGAGCATCAGAGGCTCAGATCCTGACGCGGCACTGTACTGGCTCGCAAAGATGGATTATGCCGGAGAAGATCCGCGTTTTATCTTCCGGCGTCTGTTGATCCTTGCGAGTGAAGATGTCGGCCTCGCTGATCCGCAGGCCATCGTCGTCACAGAAGCCTGCGCCGCGACGTTCGATCGTGTTGGGATGCCTGAGGGGCGCTTCCATCTGGCGCAGGCGACGCTGTATCTCGCCAACACCGAAAAATCCAACACCACGATGGGATACTTTGACGCACTCAACGCCATCCAAAAGGAGAAGGAAGGGGAAGTCCCCAATCATCTCAAGGATGGTTCTCGTGACAAGAAAGGGTTTGGTCACGGTAGTGGGTATCTGTATCCACACTCCTATCGGGATCATTGGGTTGCCCAGCAATATTTACCCAACACCTTACAGGGGCAGGTGTTCTACCAACCTTCGACGCAAGGGTGGGAAGGGGCGATCCAGGAGAAAGTTGCACGCCAACGTGAGGCCCAACTCGCTGCCGTGATGGAGAGCGAGAGTGAACACAGAGAGCAGTTGACATATGGTCCAAAAGACGGCGCCTCTGAACGTTGGATACAGCGGACTCTTGGCAAAGCAGGTGAGCGGATCGCGGCGATTCGTGAGCGGATTTTTGATACGATGAAGCCCATGCGCCACGACGTGATCCTCGATCTGAATGGGGCGTCTGGCCTGCTCTCCTGGGAAGCTCTGCGCCAGGTTCCGGAGGGTGGTGTCTACACACGCGTTGAAGATCTCGGACAGGCCAAGAGGCTTGGTGAACAGGCTGCTGTTTTTCCGTCTCTCTTACAACCGCATATCTTTGTCGCGCCTCTCGATACGATCGATGAGGTGATTCAATCGCAATTTGGTGAGCTGCAATTTGAACACATCATCGCGAGAAATGCTTGCTCTGAGATGCCCGACAAGTCAGCGCTCTTTCGTTCGATAGGTCGACTCCTGCGTAAAGATGGTCACATCGTGATGTCCCAGATCGTGCCTCGTGAGACACAGCGGCTGTACGAGCTGCTTCAGCCTTCTTGGTTGGGGGAGGGGCTTTATCAAAAGTTAAAAGACGCAGAAGAGGCGTTTTACGAAGACGAAGGTGAGCCTTCTTTTTTGTGGAATGCCGAGAAGGTGAGAGAGGATATCGAAGAGGCAGGACTCTCATTGCAGGTTCAAGAGGAGTTGACGAGTACACAGGTCTGTTTGACTTCGTCGTTGATCGCACGTTGGTTCTCCAGCCATCCAGGTCGACCGACGTATGCTGATCGTCTGGCTGGGCAGATGGAGAAGGACGAGATCCAATCGGTACAGAGAGCCTTTGAGAGTCATTTGAAGGAGAAGGTTGTCCCCTGGAAAGGGCAACTCCTTTGGATCACTTGCTGAAAAAGAAGTGCCGAAGCCCCTCCATTTTCCATCCGTTTTTCGTGATCTTACTGTCGACGTAGAGGAGCCCTTTGACGACTTTCTTTTGATCTTCTACGTGAAGGATCAGTCGATCACTTTGCAGTATGAGCCCATCAAACGACAGCGACTTGAGCTCACGACAGGTGCTCATGAGCATCCTCTGCTTCGACACTTTTGCGGTCAGGAGCTGGTGCATTTTGTAGGTCTTGGGGAGATTTGATGGGACGTTTTGGATCATTGGGAGTTGCTTGCAACGGGGACTCGTGATCGCACGTACAAGCCACATCAGGCCTTTATGTAAAAATGGATTTGTCTTCTTGACCTGTTTGGCTGTTGGGCCCACTGCGTGGAGCGATGTCGATGAAGCCTTGGGTTTTCTTCCCACGATAAATTCGACCAAGGGGGATGGTTTGTGTGGCTGGAGTAAACCCACAAATCTATATTGTGGCTTCCCTTTTTGGGTCAGGATGATATCAAAGCGAATGCTTTGAAGGTGTACATTGAAGGCTTTGCGCGCCTGGAGCGCTTTGAGGGCTTGTTGACTCGCCTTGGTTTCGAGCATACGAGTGTCAAACAAGGACAGCGTTTGTTTGATAGGTGCACCACGAAGGATACGACCAAAGGCCTTCTCGATGTATTGCCGAAAGGTATAAAGATCCTTTGGTGAGTGTTGTATGTTGCGTGATATTTGTGCGGTCGTTCGTTTCGACGGGGGGCTGGCGCTGGCATAACCCACAGAGAAAGTCAAAACAAGTCCAACGGCGATGGGGATGATGGAGTGTTTGATCACAGTATTCTCTCCAAGTGTCAGGGATGTCTTGTGGGGGATCCATTTGAGGAGACAACAATGTGGGGGTAGAGTTGATTCCTCAGGATTTGTCGACGTGTAGTCTGCCTTGCTCCCACGAGACGCGGACATTGCTTGCGTCTGGTGAGGAGAAGGTTTCAAAAGCAGCCTCTTCGAGATAGCGCGAGAGTGTTGCTCTCAAGCCACGTGCGCCTGTCTCTCTTCTGATCGCCTCTTTGACGAGGTGTTTGAGCAAGCTCTCGTCAATCATAAGGTTGAAGCCTTCAAGTTCAAATTCACGTTCGTAGGCAGAGATCAGGTTGCGCTTGAGGATTGAGGAGAGGGCTTCTTCGTCGAGCGCTTTGAAGGGGACGATGCGATCAAAACGCGCGATCAATTCGGGTAGGAAACCATATTGTTGGAAGTGCCTGGTTTGATCGACTTCATCTTGCCTAAAGCTGACGGCGATATCGTGGTTGAGTTGTTCTTTGTTCTCGTTGTGGAAGCCAATACTCGGCTGTTGATTGTAGAGCTGTGTGATCAACTTAAAACCGGAGAACGCGCCACATGCGATGAATGGGATATTGCGAGTCGACATCAACACGTGCTGTTGGTAGCTGCTGTGTGAGAACTCCGTGGGGACAGTCAACTCTGCGGATTCGAGGAGTTTGAGCAGCTCGCGCTGCACGCCCAGACCGCTGATGTCTTTGGTCGTCCCTGCGCCTGCGAAGACTGCGTTGTTTTGTCCACTCGCGATTTTGTCGAATTCATCGAGACATACGACGCCGACTTCAGCCAGCGGTAGGTTACCTTCGGAGGCAAACAGCAATCTCGTGAGGATAGACATAACATCTTGTCCTACGTAGCCGGTCTCTGAATACGTCGTGATATCGACGAGGACTGTAGGGAGTTTGAGGATGTGTCTAAACAGGAGCTCTGTGATGTAAGTCTTTCCGCTCCCTGTGGGGCCGATCAGGAGCATATTGCTCTTGGCCGGAAGCTCGCTCGCTGGGATGTTGTCGAGGTAGATGCGACAGATACGTTGGACGTGTCTGTAGGCCATGAGAGACAAGGCTCGTCTGGCTTCGTTTTGTGCGACATATCCATGACTTCCCAGCTTATCGAAGATCTCATTCGGGCGCATGTTTGGGAGATCTTCGATAAAGTCGAGAAAATTTTGGTACTCGTTGTCTCCGTTCGTATCTGTCGCGATTTCTTGGATGGCGTTGCGCAACTCGTCGAACGACAGAGAGTTGGAGATCGAAGGTGGTGCTGTTGGGGGTTTGCTACCTTGGCTCAAGGGTTGAGGTCCTTCTTGTGGGTGTTGTGCTGATGGTGTTGGCGGATATTTACTGTGTGAAGCCTCTGTAGTTGTCGGTGTGGGAGAAGTGGACTTGGGAGCTTCTGAAGTCCGTCCCACCAGCCATTCCCACGACGCCATTTGCGCCTTTTTTGTGGACGACACGGAAGATCAAGACGTCGCCTTTTTTGAGGTCAGGGTTGGAGGAGAGTTCGCGGTCGACGAGCGTATATCCCTGGTATCGATTTCCAGAGGCGCGGAGCATTGAGCGAAAGAGTTCCTGTTCTTTTCCGTCACGGCGCAAGAGAATACGCAGGGAGAGGAAGGCTGATTTTTTGAAGCCTGCCTGTCCGGCGTAGCAAGCGATGATCAGCTGCATATAAATGAAGCGGCCGAGTTTGTTTCCGTTGGGATCAACCTTGAGATACCAAGAGACTTTGCCTTGATAGGGGATAGGAGTCTTGATCCACTTTTTCCCTGTGGGGTTTTTCTTCTTCATGATCTTGCCGTCATGAAGATAGGCGACGAGCGGCAGTCCTTTTTTCAACTTCATGGTGACGACGTTTTTGGGGACGTCTTCTGGGCCACCTGGAAGATCACCGCCACCTTCGGGGGGAGGGAGACTGTTGTCTTCTTTTTTTACCGTCTTGACGGGTTGTTTTTTGACCTGTGTGGTCTTGGAAGGACAACCTGCAAACAAGAAAGCGCAGGTGAGGGCGGGTATGGCAAGTAAGTGGCGCATTGTTCAGGCTCCTGGCTGAATACATGAACAGGTTTGGGATTCTTCTTTGGGATGGGCGGAGCATTCGGTTTATTCGGCGTAAACATCCCAAAGATGGTTTGATCATGCCATAGCTCGTCCCATGCGTCAACGGACGGTATGTAACACGAAATGGAGTGATGCACAAAAAACTCTTTTTTGGGTAAACCAACACTTGTCCTGGTATGTCCATAGGTATGAAGCAAACACCTACGGCTCATTCAAGAGTTGCGGCTTTGTCCAAAAACGATTATGTTAATGGGCGTGTTGGGATGAGATGTGGATGCCCGCTACGTCAACAGCAGCCCAATGTCAATTGATTCAACACTTCAAAAAAGATCATACATGTGATAAGACCCGCAGCCATAACGGCCTCTGGCCCTCAAGGCAAAAGGATAGAAGATGACAAATCGTAATGTTCCACGCAAAGTGATCCTGGTGATCGGCATTCTCATTTTGGCCCTTTTGGGTACGATGCCATTGACTGGTTGCCGCAGCTACATTTACCGTCGCAGCTCACGCAAGATCGTCAAAACTTACTATCGTCCCAATGGCTGTTGGGTACGTCGCGTCGTGTATCCCTGTTACTCTCGTCGTGGTAACCTCAAAATCCAACGGGTTCGTTGTCCCGACGGACGTCGCTGGAAGCGCAAGTGGATTCACCCTGATAATCGCTGTCGTATGGATCGTCGCGCTGATTACATTCCCTGATTGACACTCCCCTCACAGATCTTCACACACGCTCCTCTCTCGCTTCACATTCATCCCTAATACTCCGATTTGTCACCATCAAGAAAGTCGTGGCTTTGTGTCAGAAAATTGAGTTCTACACATCGATTTGGTTGAATCCATCATTATATGTGGTCTTTTCTTGAGGAACCAATGGAGTCATCATGGCAGGCATTCATCCCACCTGGATCGAGTTACATCAGCAAGCGATTGAACACAACATCGGCTTATTCCGCAGACATGTCGGCGAAGGGGTCAAGATCATGGTCCCGATCAAAGCCAACGCATACGGACATGGTCTTCAGCAGATGGCAGTCTCTTTCGAGAAGGCGGGCGTGGATTGGTTTGGTGTCCACTCTCTTGAGGAGGCCTTTCTTGCCAAGGAGGTGTGTCCTGACATCCCAGTTTTGATTTTGGGGTATGTGCCTTTTGAGGCACTTGAGCGGGTTGTAGATAACGACTTTCGTTTGCTCGTGTCTAGCTGGGAGACAGCCGAAGCGCTCGCACGAACGGCGGCTGCGAGGCAGAGCGTTGTGCGTGTACACATCAAGATCGAGACGGGCACTCACAGGCAGGGTGTTAACAAACGTGATCTACAAATCCTCGCGCGCTTCGTCAGTGATTCACCCCATCTCCATCTCGAAGGCGGTGTGACACACTTCGCCAATATCGAAGATACAACGGATCACAGCTACGCGATGGGGCAGCTCGAAGCCTTTCACAAGGAGCTTGAAGCGCTCCAAGATCATGGCATCAAGCCTGAGATCATCCACTCTGCGTCCTCTGCGGCGACGATGCTGTTTAAGACGACACATTTTGACATGGTACGTCCGGGGCTAAGTTCTTACGGTTTGTGGCCTTCACGTGAGACCTATGTGTCTTTGTTGGAGAATGGTCGTTCGAGCTTCCCACTACAACCAGTGCTGTCCTGGAAGACGGTTATCTCGTTGATCAAAGACGTCCCCGCTGGAAAGTATATTGGCTACGGGTGTTCATACCGTACGACCAGGGATATCAAACTGGCAGTGTTGCCCATTGGCTACTACGATGGGTATGATCGTGGTCTTTCCAATATTGGGTATGTGCTCATTCGAGGGCAGCGGGCACCGATTCGAGGGCGGATCTGTATGAACCTGACGATGGTCGATGTCACGGATATACAAGGGGTGAAGCAAGAGGATGAGGTGGTGTTGATCGGTGAGCAGGGGGATGAGAAGCTGTCTGTGGATTTACTCGCTTCCATGATTGGGAGCATCAACTACGAGGTCGTTGCGCGGATTGGTCAGCATATCCCTAGAACAGTCGTGTAGTCTATTCTCTCCTGCCTATTTTCCCCACTTCACAAAGATCTCAACATCACTCTCAGTACGAAGTTGTTCGGCCATGGATTCGAGGCGTTTTTTGAGCTTCTTCATTTGGAATTGGCGCAAGAGTTGTGGGTAAACTTTTGCGAAGGGTGGGGGTGGCTTTTTGGACTCGACTTTCACGATATGAAGTCCGATGGGGCTTTGGATGGGGCCTTTGATATCTCCTTTGTTCATGGAGAAGATGACCTTTTCGAGGTCTTTCAAAATCTCACCACGTTTGATGTAGCCGAGGTCGCCACCTTCTTCGCTGCTGGGGTCTTGTGAGTATTTTTTGGCGATACTGGCGAAGTCTGCGCCTGATTGTCTGACCATCGCGAGGAGTTTTTTGGCGCGCAATTCTGCGGCCGCTTTGTCTTTTTCAGAGGCGTCTTCGGAGAGGGTGACGACGATATGTCGGGCTTTGACTTCACCATCGCCCATCGTCTCCTTGTAGAGTCGTTTGAGCTTGGAGGGGTGGACTTGGATCTCTGTCGCGAGCAACTTCATGTATTTTTGCAGGACGACCTGCTCAAGAAATCGTTGCTCAAATTGTGCGCGGGTCATTTTGGAGACTTTGAGGAAGTCTTCGACTTTTTGACCGGGGGGCAGGCTGCTCATGAATTGTTGTCGCGCGAGTGACTTCTCTTTGTCAGAGACAGTCACACCTCGTTGTTTGGCCCGTTGGTAGAGGAGGATTTGGCTGATCAACGCCTTGAGCGTGGATTTCTTCAGCTTGAGGACCTCTTCGGCTGAAGGTGCACGACTTTTTTGTAGCATAAACAGTTTCTCTCGCAGGACGAGTGAACGTTCAAAGTCGATGGCTTTGATGGGGCGTTCGTTGATCTTGGCGATGATCCCATCCTTTGGATATTCGTTTTTGGGAGGGTTGGGGACGAGGTCAGTGTCTGGATCATTTTGCACAGGTGCGACAGGTTTTGTCGTCGCGACTGGTCGGCTGGAAGGCTGACTTGTCGGCTGGCTTGAGGGGGGATCATTTGTGTCCGTGTCCGTATCAGTGTCCGTATCTTTGTCATCCCCAAGGCCGCTAGAGGGGAGATTGGGGTTGAGGCTGGAGTCGAGTGAGAGGCCACCGAGGGAGAGGCCAGGAGAGCCACCAAGAAGGCCTCCTGATTTCTTTTGGCCAAGCCCGAAGCCGCCACCGTTGCCAAGTCCTGTATCTGCTCCAAAGCTGAGGCTTTTTTTCTTTCCAAGGAGCAGTGATTGTTTGGATTTTTTGTTGAGGAGCTTTTTGAGCGGATCGACTTTGGGCATGCTCGTTGGGATCGTTTGATCGAGGATCGGGGGATCACCCGAAGTGTCCCGTTTGGCGGGCTTGAGATCACTAAAATCGATCACTGGTTTTCGGCGCTTTGGGGTGGGGGTTCCCGTGCCTGAGAGGGGCGAAGTGCGTTTGGCCGCCTTCGGTGTTTTCATGCTTTTGTAGGGATCACTTGTACACCCTGTGGCGAAGGCCACACAACAGACAGCTGTGATCAGAGTTTCCCATTTCATCGAGTGTTTTCCTTCTTGATTGGCGAGATTATGTCGGGATTTCTCGTCTGAACGATAGATCGCATCCGTCTTGATAGCAAATCCAAGGGGCGAAAATCAACGACCTGGGGCAAAACGGACCAAAATGAAAAACGTAATGATTTCGTGAATTTTGAGATTTAATTGTATAAAACTTGCATATAATTATGCATCAAATATACTAACAAACATATCGCAGACGGGTCATGAAGACACCAACGCGAAGGTTTGAATGGGAGGATGTTTGTGATGAAAAAGTTGTTGATTCATTCTGGTGAAAGACGAAGGGACCCTCGGGTCAATCGTGAGTATTCTTTGGAAAACTTTTTGCGAAAATGCGCGTATCGTGTTGGCGCAAAATCGATCGTCATTGCGGACTCATGGGGACGCGTCCTGGCTGAGTATGGTGCCGAAGGAAATGCCCAAGAGATCGCGATGATCCCGGGAAATGATCCCCTCTACACGCCCTCTCAGGTTCAGCAGGCCATCTATGACTCTGAACCCTATGTCAACAGACTCTTTGCCCAAGATGAACACAAAGTCTGGCCCTTTCGGTTTGCCCAGGGTGTCGGCTATGTGATCTGCCTCCATCCAAAGCGTATGGACTGGCTCCATACAACCCTCGAAGACGTGAGCGCGGGCTTCAGACGTATCCTGCTTGAGGAACGTATGGAGCTTATGGCTGCGTAAATTGTTCTGTCTTGTCGGTGGTTTCTGATTATTTCTGTTGTTTCTTTGACGTAGAATGAATTTTTTGGTTTCTTGTGTGTGTCTTTGATGTGTTTCTGAATGTATTGATTGTTTTCATTTTTGTTTGTTTGAATGCTTTTGTTTTTTCTTCTTTTTTTTGTGTGACGCGTTCTTTTTTGTATGTATATTTTGTTTGATTTCTTCTTTTGTCAGGTGCGTTGATAGAAAAAATCCGAAAAGGATACGATTGAAATAAACGAAGTCCACAACCATTTTTGTCATCCGTGTGTTGACTGATTCTGTCTCGATGTGGTGAGCAGATGAAGCGATGTCGTCTGGATGAATGAAGTTGTGGCTATATATCTTACGAGTCTGATTTGGGCACGGGTTGCAATTTTTAGTGCCCAAATCCTTCTGTGAAGCCACCCGTCACTGGGGTCGTCAACCTCAGCCCCCTGGGTGCTGCTAGCTGTGTCTCCACCATATTTGGTGGCTGAGCAGTGTTTCCAAGATCAGAGGCCACTTCGGCATGGCTGTCATTATGCGTAGGTCGTCAGCCAATGTTCCGGTATCTGAAAGGAAACGTAGCAGCGTCTGGGGGGTTGTTTTTTTGAACAACCTAAAAAAGATTCCGGGTGCTTTGTCTGGATGTCTCGCGATGTAAGACAGAAAGACACGATCGAGAAATGTGTTCCTCTTTGTGCGCAGGGCTGGCCAGTCTCGCTTGCCTTGTGCTCCCTCCTTAAAGATCTTCGCGATCTGCTCTGCATCCTGTTGTATCGGTAAAAAAGCATATCCTGTTGAAGGCTTCGGTGCGCCTCCCCGTGTCCCTATCCCTACGATTCTTTTCCCTATTTCCCGACTGAAGGGCTCTGTAAACATCGGAATGATCCCGAACTCTTCGTGTATGAGCTCCCACTGTGTGAGACCAAACTCTTTCTCTGCGTACTGTTTGAGGATCACATCATATGCGTCCTTTTCGAGGAGCTGTGGTGTAAAAAACGTCGCTTCGAGTAGGGCTTCTGTTTTGGAAAAGGGGAGAACGTACAAAAAGTGGATGCCATGTGATTGATCGACGTCGAAGTCCATCAGTCGGACACAGGTTGGATCGAAGACTTCTTGTTGGGTTTTGATGTGAATGCCTTTGAAGTGTTGAAGGATGCGGATATCTTTTGGGTTGTTTGGAGTGGCCGGTAGATCTGGGGGACGGCTGTCGAAGACCCACTTACAACGAAGTGTTTGTTTGTCCGTGTGGACTTCGGCGTAGGTCTCGGTCTCTTTGACGTCTGTGGCGGTTTCGCCCATGAGAAAGGTGACATTGGGATGATCGAGGATCGCACGTGCGTCTTCATAGAAGGCATCGGAGGGCAGGTATTGGTAACGCATCTGTGAATCTTTTTGCACAACGACTTCGCCAGATTGGTGGACACTCCATCGATCCCATGTGTGACGGACACTGTGTCTGAATGGGTGGGGGTGGACATCCCAAAAACACCACGTTCGATCACGCGGAAAAGAGGTCTTGGGATCGATGATCGTGAGTGTGGGAGGTGGATCGAGTTGTTGTTGGAATTGTACGGCGAGACTGAGTCCTGCACATCCTGCACCGAGGATGATGATCTCCGTGTCGAGTGGCAATGTTGTTCTCCTGTTGGCACGTAGAGGATATCGTTCAATCGTTATCCTTTTTGATTCGATTGTAGAATAAGTTCTACGGAGTGAGATTGCAAACCGGTTTTGGAAGATGGGATGGTTTGACGCAAGGGGTTTTCGTGAAAGTGCGTGGAGACGAAGGGAGCAGGGGGAGCACTTTTGGTTTGATGGTCGGTGGATATGGTTTGTGCTTTGCGGGGGAGAGACGTGTGAACGCTCTATTGTAGCGTCTCTGTCGTATGTTTCGTTATGTGTCGTTTGTGTTCACTCTTGGCGGAGGTGCCATCTACGGGAGCAAGATACGACGAATCCGATGACTAGATGAATCCGTGATGTACAGATAGCCATTGTGAATTGCAATCCCCCCAGCCTCTGTGAATTCAGCGGTCGTTCGGTGTCCATCCTTGTAATTGTTTGTCCCTGTTCCTGCAAAGGTTGTGACATTTCCATTCGTATCGATTTTTCTGATTTTGAAGTTCTTGACATCACATACGTAGATGTTTCCTGTGGTGTCCGTTGTTACTTTGAACGGAGAGTCAAATTGGGCATTTTCTTTTTGACCGTCGTTTTGGCCTGTTTGGGACGAGCCTGCGACGAGTTGTACCTCTCCGCTTGGTAGAATCCTACGTATACTGGTTTCATCGCAGACGAGAATGCCCTGTGGAGTGTACAACAGGCATAAAGGGTAACTGAATTGTGCGGTGTTTGCTGGACCTTGCTTGTATCCGCGTACTCCTGTTCCTGCGAAATTGGTGACAGAACTGTTCGGGGTTATTTTGCGCACGATATGATTGCCAGAGTCAGCAACATATATGTTGCTTGAAGCATCAAGTGCGATACCTACAGGCGAATTGTAAAGCGATTGAGGACCATCGTTCTTTTTACCGAAGCTACCTGACACACCTGAAAGCGTTGTGATTGTTCCACTTGTGCTTGCTTTTCTTATGGTATGGCTGATGTTGTCTGTGAAGTAGATAGAGCCTTGCTGGTCAAAAACCATTGCACCTACTTGGATGAGTCGTGCTTGGGATTTTGGACCATCTTTATGTGTTTTTGTGCCACATTCTCCCGTGAAGGTCGAGACAATACCTGCTGTAGAGATCGTTCGAATACATCCCTCATCTGAGATGTAAAGATTTCCATTCGGGCCTACTGTGACGTTGGTTGGGAGTGTAAATGTAGCTTGTCCAATGGGACCATCCTTAAAGCCAGCTGTTGCTGAGCCAGCGAATGTCTCAACACATTCTTCGTTGATCTTCCCATCACAATCGTTATCAACATTGTCACCACATAGCTCTGTTGTGGGTTGCACTTGCCCATTACACGTGCCCCAAGAACCGGACGTACAAGTTTGCTGTCCGCTTTTGCATGCGCCCTGAGCCTTAGTCCCCTGTGGACCATCGTAGCATTCTCTCACTAAGGCATCATCGATTTTTCCGTTGCAGTCGTCGTCCTGGTTGTTGCATGTTTCTTTCGCAGGGGAGGAGAAGTCATAACAATCACTCCACACTGCGCAACCTTTTTCTTCGTAGCAGTATTGTGTTCCGAGTCGACAATTTCCAACACATGTGCCGTCTTTGCATCCGGTGGCTTGTGGGTAACAACTCTTGCTTGCTCCCAACGTGCAAGATGTTTTGCAAGTCGTTTCAGGTGTGGGTTCAGGAATGGATGTATCTGGATTCTTGGACTCCGGTCCTTGTGCTCCTCCATCTGAAATGCTTCCGTCCTGGTAGGATTCCGATGATTTGTCCAGGCCTCCTGATGAATCGGCGTTGGTGATATTTTCGCCTGATTTGTTCCAGTTAAGTGGGACACACCAATTGCGTTCACATTTAAATCCAGGGCTACATTCTACATCACTTCCACTCTCTGTCTTGCCACAGGGATGGCTGTCACCAATCCTTATGCATCCGGTGGATGGGAAGATGATAGATAGGAAAATGCCACAAAATATGAATAGGATAGCTTTTTTCATCAGAACCCTCTTGGTTTCGTTTCTTTGATCTGCTGATTGTTGGGTACAATATGCGATCAGATGAACGAAATCAAGAGTAGTGGATTGTTTCTTTAAGCGTTATGGGGCGGAGCGTGTGTTTGTGGGTGATGATGTTGGGGATGTTGAGGTTTTGTTCTGTAGCCATTGTAGAAAGAACTTGTAGAAATATCGACCTGTTGAAGTCGTAAAGTAGGTGTTTGTGAAAGGTTCTATGTCAGCAATTGCAAATATGTTCTTTTTGAAGGCGGCTATTGGATACAATGGACGCTTTTTGGAAGGAGGGGAAAATGGGTTTTCATCTTTTTTGTCAGCGTGGTGAATGGGCATCAGTGTGCTAACCATCCAGCTTGTCTTGGTTGTTTTTGCAATGATTTTCCATTTGTTTGTGTTTGTGAAGTCCAATCCTGTCGAACGGTATAGTTTGAGTTCTTTCCCTGCTTTGGTTTTTGCGCTGATCAAATAGCTGAGTTTGTTGTTTGATAGCAAAGTTCCTACGTGAAAGCGGAGTCCAAATTGTTGTGCGATTTGGTTGATAGGAATGGGCTGGATGACCGGTTTTTTGAGGAGACGTTTGAACAATTGTCTTATCTTTGGTTTCGTTCTGAATAAGTCCGACATGCCATCTGAAAGTAGCAGTACCTTAGGATGTTTTTTGATCGCTTTGAGCCATTCTTTGGAAGGTGAACTGATTGGTTGTGGTATGACGACAACTTTGGCGTGTTGTAACGCTGAGGGAGAGGATGGAGAAAACGTTGTGTATCCTTGCTTTTGCAAAGCAGTTGCAAACTCTTTGAACTCATAAGTTGGTGATAGCCCTGTTTCAGGATTTAAAAATGCAGCCATTTTCCTATTGATTGGTCGGCTTGTTGGCTGTTGTTTTATCTTTGTTTGCGTGCACTTTTTTTGGGTTGAGTGTTTGTGTGCGAGCATCATCAATAGATTTTGTGTGAAAGCTTTGTTGTCTCGATGGTAAAGCCCCATTTGACTGTTTCCATTCCATGGGAACTCTGCGTCCCCAATCACGACAACAACTCCCTTTTTGTACCTTCTGTACGCTGCAAGGACATTGTGTTTTTTGTTTTGGCTGTACTTCGACCTCAGAAGCGGAGTCGCTGGTGGGGTCACGTGTAAGGGAGCCACATAGTACAATCTTATGTCATTTGTGTTCCAAGCAGGAAGTTGGGTTTTTATCCAGACAACATTACCTGTGTCTTTTCTCTTCGTAAAGACACCCGTTGGAAGTCCCTTGATGCCAAAGTAACTTGATACTTTGTTTAGGTAAGTTGTGATGCCAAACAAATTATCATGTTCAGTCAGCACCAACAACCCGCCTCCGTTTGCAACAAAGTTGATGAGTTCTTTGCTTGGTGGGTTTTTTGGATGTTTTGCGGAGATACCAAAGACAAGAATCGTTGATGGAGCTTTCACCGACGATAACAATTTTTTCAGAGGGTTTGAGTTCAATATGACATGACCACCTAATCCTATGATCTGCTTCGTCCAGTGAGAGTAACCTTCGAAAGTTGGGTTGTATGGTGAAAAGATCTGGTTTTGGCTTTGGTCGATGATGATTTTGAAGCCCTTGAGTGTTGGTTTGCAGGCTCGTGGAGGCGAACTCTCACAATACCCCTGGTTGCATCCAACCAAACAAAAGGCAAGGATCATGTAGAGCGTAAACGTAAGTATCGAGTAATGCGTGGGATTCATTAAAGATGGCTCGGTTTGGTAGAGGGGAAGGGAGTCGAACAGTCAACTTCTGGAGTTGACTGTCCTTTCGGTGCTGGAGTCTAGCGGCAGGCGAGTTTGGAAGAGGAACCTAGAGTTGTAACACCGTACGTGGTGTTGCTTGAACGGAAGTGGTAGCTGATTCGCGATTCACAGCCAACTTTACAACGTCCTCCCTCACAACCTCCTGTGCTCGTTTTTTGAGCGATTCCACCCGGTTTGTATTCGGGTACATTGGACATAGAGCCTGCAGTGTAAACTGTTTCACCACATTTGGGAGTGGTTCCTGCAAGAGCAAATGTGCAACCTGCTTGGTACGAACTACGACGCCACATGATGCACAGTCCTCCAGAGCATCGAGGTACCCATGTTCTAGCTGCGCTTGTGTTTCTGAGTGTACATGTTGTTGTACATCTTTTGGTTGTGACGCAAACAGGCAAAACTTTGCTAGAACACCAAGAAGTCGAGCAGCTATGAGAACGATTTGATGATGGTTGGATGCTGGCTGTTACATTGAGTTGGCAACTTGTTGGGTTTGTGTACGTTTTGGTGACAGTACTTCTCGTATACCAACGGCTCCACGCTTGATCAACGCGGTGTGAATCTGCGTATCCTGAGTAGTAGTAGGTAATCGAGCGACTACATGAGCACAGTTTTTTGGTATGTGATGCACTACCATCACAGTTGTAATCGAAGCTTCCGCATTTGTTGGCGACGGTAAAGTACTTGGTTTGGCCTGGTTTGGCGTTGGCGTCTTTGTCGCAACAGTCTCTGTTGTTTGTTACGTACCCTGCTCGGGAGCGACATGAGCCACCTGTGATGCAAAGTGTGGTGCTGTCTTTGATACAACCTTTGAAGGCGACAGACTTATCACCGTAAGTATCGCCATCAGCGTCTCTGTACCAGTCATAAACAGTGCGGCCGTTATCGATTTGACCATCACAGTCATCATCCAATCCGTTACATGCTTCGGACTTGGGCTGATTGACCTGCTTACATTCCAGTTTGCCGGACTTACATTCCTGGACTCCGTCAGCACAAAGAGCATGTGTTCCTGAGACGACACACTTGCCACCGCCACCAGGGTTGTTCTCGTCGACAGTACCGTCACAGTCATCATCTTTACCATTGCAAACTTCGGTAGAGGGGAGGACTTCTTTGGCACAGACGGTCCATTGGCCACCTGCACAGTTTTGGATACCAAAGCTGCAAGCGCCATCGCATTTGTAGAAGCCACCAACTTGCGTACAACCTGTGGTTCCTGTGTAACACTGTTGGACAAGGTTTTCGTCAACAGCACCGTCACAGTCATCATCTTTGTTGTTGCACGTTTCTGTCTGTGGTGTACCTACATTTGCGCTACATTCAACATCCGAACCGTCAGATTTACAGGCGTATTTGCCTTCTGCTGCACACTCACCTTTGCCTGCGGTACATTTCTTTTGCAGATCAGGGAAGTCCTCATCGATATCGCCATCACAGTCGTCATCTTTGCCGTTGCAGAGCTCTTTGGCTGCTGGTGTACCTGCTGTTGCGCTACACTCAACATCCTTTCCGTCTGCTTTACAAATGAATTTACCTGTGGCCTCACACTCACCTTTCCCTGAGGTGCAGCTGTCGCCAAGTGTTTTGAAGTCTTCATCAACCTGACCATCACAGTCATCATCTTTTTCGTTGCAGGACTCTGTCGCGGGAAGGATCTGATCTTTACAGTCTTCATAGCCCGAACCATCATCTTTACAGGTTTTGGTTCCTGATTTACACAGGCCTTTGTCTTTGGTGCTTGCGTCTCCATCATAACAGTCTGTTGTTGTTTTTGGGTCACATGCTGCGCACTTGTTGATGGTGTCTTTGAAGCATTTTTCTTCGGTTTTACAAGCTGTCTTTTCGAGCCAGACGATACAATTGTTGGCATCACGACCACATACTTGTTGGCTATCCTCGCCAACACAGCGAGTCTCATTCTCTTTACATTCAGGATCGGGGCAGGTGAATGGCGTACACTGACCTTTCATACAAACGTCTTTATTGCCACAGAAATCTTCTGTGTCTGCGAGAACATTACACCCAGTGTCATCTTTCACGCACTTCTTATATTTGCCGGGGAATTCAGTACCAGGGGTGGTACATTTGTTCTCACCATCCTGACAAGGGGCGGGATCTGGACAGGGGGGGAGGCATTTATCTGCGACGCAACGTTCACCGTCTTTACAGACTGTCCAACCTTCACAGGCTCCCCATTGACCGCTGTTTTTACAATTCTTTTGACCTTGCTTGCAGGCTGTCTGTCCATCTGGTGAACAGGCTGCTGTATCGCCGGGTTTACATTCGACACATTCGTTGTAGAGACAGGAGGATTTGCCTTTGAGTTTGCATTCATCGTCAGTGTTGCACTCAACACATCCTGCGACCCCTTTGTCAGAAGGTCCACAAACTTGCCCATCTGCACAGTCTTTGTCTGAGCCACAAACACATGTGTTTTGTAAACATTTTTTGGTTGAGTCTGCTGAGGAACGGCAGGCAACGTCGTTGATACACTCGACACATTTACCTTTGTTGTCGCTTGTCTTTAGGCAACGATTTTCATCACAGTTTTCGCAGCCATCAATTTGTGAAACAACGACTTCACCGCCACATGCGACGAAGGAGAAGAGGGATAGTAGCAACCCAAAGCGGATGCACCAAGCTGTCAGTCGCCTTGTGCGGTAATGTGGGGAAAATAAACTCATGTCGTGTTCCTTTGTGTTTGCGCCATCAGTGAAGGTTTGTTGCCCAAACTGTACGCTTTTGTTTGGTGGTCTTCTCTGTGGACTGAGACTGGGCTGAATAGGTCTCAACAAATATGTGCTTGCATTTACACGCGATTATGTCATTCATCTGAACTCTAGTGTTCGCCTAGGATACTTCACTTGTAACGACAGGGTCAAGGATATTTCTCGGTTTTTGTACCGTTTTTTGGGATGTGGCTGATTTTGCACACAAGTGTTCTGTCTTGGTGTATCGGACCCGCCTTGTCTTTGGATAGCCTAGGGAAATGTTTGAAAACGTTTGTCATCTGGTTGGTGCGGGAGGAGACCCCTTCAGAATCGACAGCGAACTTTGTTCGCGGATTCAGTGGGGGAGGAATCCCGCTCTCCTTGTTTTTTGTTTTGCTTTGTTTTGTTTTTTGCTTGACAAAAAAACAGTATGGTGTATGCTCTTTCTATTGATATTTGAGGAGTTCGGGGAATATGCTACTTACCACAAAAAATGTCCATATCTTTGATAGAGAGCAACACAAACTTGTCGGTTTGATGTGTTTCCACGCTGCCAGACTTTACAATGTTGCTCTCTACAACGCAAGACAGCATTTCTTCGCCGAACACTGCCTACTCTCCTACAACGACAACTACCACAAATCCAGAAAGAACGAGAATTACGCTTTGTTGCAAACTGATGTTGGTCAACCCGCGATCAAAAAAGCAACGACCGACATGCAGAGCTTTTTCGCCAAACTTGCAAGCGACAAACACAAGCAAAAATGTGGACTTCCCCGATACAAACCCAAAGAGGGCATGGCCACTCTTGAGATCAATGGCACCCGCATTCGTCTTCGTGATGGCTTCGCTCTGATCGGATTTTCCAAAGGATTTAAACAGGAGTACAAACCAACATGTAAAACGCTC
>MDTC01092026.1_pt1 | contig 39338 bp, 39 predicted proteins | sample 811181 | NCBI WGS metagenome assembly MDTC01 (sample SAMN05326644, study PRJNA326480) | marine metagenome | isolation source: seawater | place: Pacific Ocean: North | collected 2011
CATAAAAAGAAATACTCTTATTCATAAATATTAATTATTAAATGTGAAAAAATGTCAAATACTACTATAAAAAGACGATTATTATCAATAATATACGATAGCTTATTGATATTATCTATTATGATAATTGGGACACTTCCCTTTATTGCAATTCGATTTGGTGAAGCCGTTGAAAGTAGTTCATTTAGCTATCAAATTACGTTATTTATTATAATTTATTTTTTCTTTGTTGGCTTCTGGTCAATATCTGGACGCACCCTTGGAATGCAATCATGGGGTTTAAGACTTGAAACATTCGATGGTTTTAAGCCAAATATATTCCAATGCACAGTCCGTTTTTTTGCTGCATTAACTTCATTATTATTATTTGGGTTAGGTTTTTTTTGGCAGTTATTTGATAAAGATAATCTCAGTCTTCATGATCGAATCTCAAGCACTAAACTTACACACTACCCTAGAAAGTGAACTTAAGTATGACGCAGGTAATTTAATCGATAAGCCGTATATATAGCTAGTAATAATGGAGGAATCCATGCAGTAAGTATTGGGTTAATATTATATACTTGACCATAATTAAAAATTAATTCACTTATCAAAAAATAAACCAGTCCAATGACTAGTCCAAGCACCAATCTTGCTCCAGTCCCAACTTCTCTCAGTGACCCAAAAACGAAAGCTAGGGCTAGCACTGGCATCAGCATAATAGTCAAAATAGTAGCTATTCTTGACCAGAGCTCAATTTCATACCGACTAGAAAATAACTCATTTTTCTTCAAATAGTCTACATAGCCAATTAACTCCCTGACTGATAAACTGATCGGCTTTACAAGAGTGACACCCAGTAAGTCACTGTTAAGGTCAAAAGTTTCATTCACGACTTCAGATGAACTTATGACAACACGGTCTTGCTCAAATCTAGTCTCTCTAAAATCATTTAATACCCAATCCTCATTTCTATCTATCCCAGAGTTTTCAGCTACTGCAATAGACATTAATGATCCATCTGGATTAAATCTGTATATATATATACTACCAAAATCATAATCTGTATTGACTCTCTCTAAGTGCATTATTGTTTGATTATTTTTAATCCATGCAGCGTTACCAAAATCAACACCCGTATCACTATAACGTGCTTCATCACGCATATTTCTAGCGTAATAATCCATTGAAGGACCAATAAATTCACCCATTAATATTGCAAATAAAATAATAAATATACCACTCGCACACACCATTTTTGCGATTTGATTAATTGATACACCAGCAGTTTGAATAATTATAAGCTCACTCTTACTTGCAAGTTGCCCTAATGAAAGTAATGATCCAATCAGAGTTGCAATTGGTAACATTTCAAATGAAAGCTGCGGCAGACGTAATAAGGCAAACAAAAATGCCTGTAAAACACCGAAATTAGCCTCAAGATTACCTAGCTGACTAATAAATTCATACAATGCAGTAATCGATAATAGAATTAGTAATATTAAAAAAGTGCCTCTTAATATTGATCCGATAAGATATTTTAATAAAATATTCAATTGGAACCCCTATCTCTATTGAGTCGGTACCAATGTGGATTAATATCCTTTATTTGCAACAAAAATAATACGAATACCATTATAAGATGCACCCACCAAAGCCCGAAACGATAGTCTATAAGCCCATTCTCAAGCCATGATCTTCCTGCTGAGAGTAAATTAAAATAAATTATGAACGTCACTACCCCAATGAATATTTTATTATATTGACCTTGTCTTGGTTCACTTTTACTCATTGGTATAGCAAGTAATGCTAGAATGAGAGTAGAAATTGGAATACCAATTCTCCAGTGAAATTCAGCATTTTTGTTTCTATCATTAAATTCAAAAAGAGCACTAAATCTCATCGTTTTTACTTCTGGCTCTGATTTTATGATTTCTGGAATTGTGTAAGGTATTCCATGTTCTTCAAACTCCATAATTGTGTAATCCGTTGACCCAGGTTGGCCCACATAGCGTTTTCCATTATAGAGAACAAAATAACGTTGCATATCATCATTTGATTCTATTTGATCACCCCTATTAGCTATAATGACCTCTAGTTCTTTGGATTGGTTTAAATATTGAAAAAATACATTTTTTAATTCCCCAGCATTAGTAACCTCTTCTGCATATATTACAGTTCCAAGCCTTTCATCAACAATAAATCTTCCAGGTTCAATACTATCTAGATCAATTTTTTGACGAGCCTCATTATTTATTTCCTCAATGCTTAACAGTGCTTTTGGTCCAAAATAGATCGTAACCATTCCTGCTAAAATAACCAGTGGGATAGTTAAAAGTAATATTGGACGATAGATACTTCCCATGCCAATTTTACAAGCCAATAATGCTGACATCTCACTGTTTGCATAAAGTCGACCAATAGTCATTAAAATTGACAAGAATAATCCTATCGGTACCAAGATAGTTAAATACTGGACTCCAGTAAGGGCAATTAATTCAACAATCGCTTCTTTTGGTAATTTATCTTTCGCCACATCACCTAGAATACGAGCAAATTGATTTGTTAATAATATACAGAGCAATGCTGCAGTTGCAGTGACCCAAGTTTTAATTGCTTCACGAAAAATATAACGATCAATGATCCGGAACATAAATTACATACTTCTTTATATTATAAAATTATAACAATTAACTTATACTATAATGATAGGTTAGACTAACGTTTTTTATCACTCTGTCAAATACACAAAAATCTCTTTAGAAGAATAATTAAGATCAAAATTAGGAAAAAATTATGAACTATACAACCTCCAAAAAATCTGCAGCAAAAATTTCATCGGATTGTCTAATCATTGGGGTTTACAATAAAAATATACTCGGTGAGGCTGCAGATGACATAAATAAAAATTCTAATAATCTTATTTCCAATTATCTTAAAGATGGAGATCTTACTACTAGTTTAGGTGATCATAGAATCTTAACATCGATACACAATATTTCTGCTAAAAGATTATTAGTTATAGGTCTAGGTGATAAGGATGACTTTGGTATAAAAGAGTTGAAAAAAGCAAATGAAGCAGCTGCAAAAGCCATGCTTAATTATAATTTAAAAAATATTGCTAATTATCTAACATTAGAAATGAAAGATTCACCTAGTTTTTACAAAGGAGTAAGACATAGTATTGAATCACTTCATAATAACTTATATGAATTTAATGAATTAAAATCTACACCAAAAAATATAAAGTTTTCACCAAAAAACATAACTATAGCTATTGATACAAACACAAACTCCACGAAAGTTGATCAGTCGATAAAAGAGGCTGATGCGATATCATTAGGCATGGGGATCGCAAGAGACTTAGGTAACCTTCCTGCTAATATTTGTACGCCGAATTACTTAGTAAAAGAAGCAAAAAAAATAACCAAGTCATACAAAAATCTAACGACTGCAGTTTTAAATGAGTCTGATATGAAAAAATTAGGCATGAATTCATTGCTATCTGTAACCGCTGGATCAAAAGAACCCGCTAAATTAATACTCATGCATTACAATGGAGCAGGCTCAGAATCACCTGTGGTGCTTGTTGGAAAAGGGATAACTTTTGATACTGGTGGAATATCCATTAAACCAAGTGCTGCTATGGATGAAATGAAATATGATATGTGTGGAGCTGCGACAGCTATTGGTACTATGGCAGTCATTGCTAAACTTCAGCTACCAATTAACCTAAAAGTTGTTGTTCCTGCCTGTGAGAATCGTCCAAGTAGTACAGCAACCTTACCTGGTGATATTGTTAAAAGTATGTCTGGAAAAACGATTGAAATTCTAAATACTGATGCAGAAGGAAGATTGGTTCTTTGTGATGCACTAACTTATGCTGAGCGCTTCAAGCCAAAGTATATTATTGACATTGCTACATTAACAGGAGCTTGCGTGATTGCCCTAGGGCATCATCGGACAGCAGTTATGAGTAATGATAAAAATCTGAGTGACCTGATCATGAAGGCAGGAGAAGATTCGTTAGATAGAGCATGGAAAATGCCAATGGGTGGTGAATATGAGGCACAACTAAATAGTAATTTTGCTGATATAGCTAATATTGGTGGTCGCGCTGGTGGATCGATTACAGCAGCTTGTTTTCTGGGCAAATTCACAAAAAATATGAACTGGGCGCATCTTGATATTGCAGGTACAGCTTGGGTATCAGGTGCAAAAAAAGGTAGCACTGGACGTCCTGTTCCATTATTAAGTGAATTTATTATCCAGCAAAGCAAAAATAATACTCAATGACATGTCGCAGATTGATTTCTATATTTTATCAAATAATGATATGGAAGCTAAGTATCTATTTGCCTGTCGTATCGCTGAAAAAGCTTATAAAAAAAATCATAATATAATTATACGAACAGAAAATAATGAGCTTACTCAAAAAATAAATGATCAATTATGGAGCTTTAAAGATGAAAGTTTTATCCCACATAAAATAATTGATGATCTAAATAATGCATCTAAAAAATCTATCATGATCACTGCCCCCCATCAGGATAAAATATCTGATATTTTAATCAACTTATCTAATTCAATTAATAAAAAAAGTGATCAGTTTAAGAGAATTATTGAGATAGTAACTAATGATAATGAAGCAAAAAAAGAGGCTAGATTAAGATTTAAAAAATATCGAGATATGGGACATGAGGTACTTTCTCATAATATCTAGAATGCATATTAAGCTAATATGATATAAATCACGAAGATACCAATATGGAAAAACGTTATCAACCAGACATCATAGAACAGCGGCATTATAAACGCTGGGAAAATAAAAAATATTTCAAACCAAAAGGAAGTGGAAAACCTTTTTGTATTGTTATTCCTCCTCCTAATGTGACTGGCACATTACACATGGGTCATGCTTTTCAGGACACCATAATGGATACATTAATTCGTTACCATCGAATGAAAGGTGATAATACTCTCTGGCAACCAGGTATGGATCATGCAGGGATTGCCACACAAATGGTAGTTGAAAGATTATTAAATTCAGAGGGATTATCTCGACTTGACTTGGAGCGTGATAATTTTATAAAGCGTGTTTGGGAATGGAAAGATCAATCTGGTGGCGCTATTGCAGAACAACTAAGGAGGATGGGAGCTTCATTAGATTGGGATCGTGATTGTTTTACAATGGATCCAAAATTGAGTGATGCAGTTTCTGAGGTATTTATCAAACTTTATGAGGAAGGTTTAATCTACAGAGGGAAACGGCTAGTCAATTGGGATCCTGTACTTCATACAGCATTATCTGATTTAGAAGTATTAGTAACTGAAGAGTCAGGCTATTTATGGCATTTTCACTATCCTTTGGTAGATCATGAGGAGTATTTGACAGTTGCCACTACTCGACCAGAAACATGTCTTGGAGATAGCGCTATTGCTGTTCATCCGGAGGATGCGCGTTATAAAAAATTTGTTGGTAAAGAAGTATTCATACCAATAATTAATCGAAAAATCCCAATCATAGCTGATGAGTATGTTGATCCAGATTTTGGCACTGGCTGTGTAAAAATTACACCAGCGCATGACTTTAATGATTACGAAGTTGGCATGCGACACAAATTACCTCAAATCAATATATTTAATGACAATGCTGAACTGAATCACAATGCTCCAAAAGATCTACAAGGTCTCTCCAGAAAAGAAGCTCGTTCAAAGATAGTAGAAAAATTTAAAGCTCTAGGTATGCTGGAGAAAATAGAAGAACATACCAGTAATATTCCTAGAGGTGACAGAAGTAACTCAGTTATAGAACCTTATCTCACTGATCAATGGTATGTTGATATCAAGCCTCTAGCTGAACCAGCAATAAAAGCTGTTAAAGATGAAAAAATCCGTTTTATTCCAGATAATTGGTCAAAAACATATTTTGACTGGATGGAGAATATACAAGATTGGTGTATCAGCAGGCAGCTATGGTGGGGACATAGAATTCCAGCTTGGTATGATAAAGATGGAAATATATATGTAGGTAAAAATGAAATAGAAGTTAGAAAAAAATATAAATTAGCTAACAATATAAAATTAAATCAAGATCCTGATGTTCTTGATACATGGTTTTCATCAGCATTATGGCCCTTTAGTACACAGGGATGGCCGACTAAAACAAAATCGTTGGAAGAATTTTATCCAGGTCAAGTTTTGGTCACTGGATTTGATATTATCTTTTTCTGGGTTGCTAGAATGATAATGATGGGAATTAAATTTACAGGTAAAGTTCCATTTAAAGAAGTATATATTCATGGTCTGATAAGAGACCATAACGGTCAAAAGATGTCCAAGTCCAAAGGTAATGTTTTAGATCCAATCGATTTAATTGATGGTACAAATATAGAAGATCTTATTAGAAAAAGAACCTCTGGGCTGATGCAGGACCATCTCAAACCAGAGATCGAAAAAAATACAATTAAGCAGTTTCCTAACGGGATTGAGAGCTACGGTGCAGATGCATTAAGGTTTACTTTTGCCTCACTAGCGACAACTGGTAGGGACATTCGTTTTGATATTGGTAGAATTGAAGGTTATAAAAATTTCTGCAATAAGCTATGGAATGCAGCTCATTTTGTCCTCTTAAATACAGGCAACTTCAGTTTAAATAACAATGACTCATTCAAGTATACCGTAGCTGATAATTGGATTAAATCACATTTAAACGAAGTTACTAGAAATATACATCATCATTTTAAATCTTATCGTTTTGATCTAGCAGCACAATGTCTTCATGAATTTATTTGGCATGAGTTCTGTGATTGGTATCTAGAGTTCGCTAAAGCGTGCCTTCATTGTAATGAATGTGATGAAAATATTAAAAATGGCACTAAAGAAACTTTAGTAACTACTCTTGAGAGTATCTTGAGGCTTCTTCATCCAATCATGCCGTTTATAACTGAAGAGATATGGCTTGAATTAAAATCAAAACTAAAGCTTCAAGAAGAAACTATTATGTTGAGACCATACCCTAGTTATCAAACATCAAGATTAAATAAAAATGCAAAAAATGAAATTAATTGGATTAAACAATTTATAATAGGTGTCAGACAAATACGTGGTGAAATGAATATTCCTCCAGGAAAAATACTACCAGTCATAGTACAAAAGTCTAATAACGAAGATGAATTATTTATAGAAAAGTATCTAGGTTTAATTAAGTATATCGGAAGAATTGAATCAATTCGTAAACTTGATTACAAAGAAAAAGAACCTATATCATCTATGGCAATGCATGGAAAAATGAAATTATTAGTTCCACTTGCTGAGCTAATAGATATTGATGATGAGATTAAAAGATTAACTAAAAAAATAATTTCAACGACCAAAGAAATAGATAAAAGTCATTTAAAACTAAGCAACAAAAATTTTATAAGTAATGCACCATTTGAGATAGTAGAGCAAGAAAAATTACGTATCCAAGAAAATGAAACTCTTATTAGTGAATTAAATATTCAAATTGATAAGCTTCGAAAATAATCAGAAAAATAACTCATCATCACAACCATCTAATAACAATAGAACAATGTTGTTTAGATTAATTGGTAAAATATTATTGAACACCTAGAGATGCTTAGCTCAATTATCCCTCATAATAAGATAGCAAAGATTAAATCAATTGGTCGCTGCATTGGTCCAAGTTTGGCTCTTGTTATTTATCAAATTGCTAGTACAAAAAATAGTCCAGTGATTGTTTTAGCTGAAGATGCGCAACATGCAGAACAATTAAAAAATGAAATTTCATTTTTTAATATGAATAATATACCCATCGATTTTTTTCCCGAATGGGAAACACTACCATATGATAGTTTTTCCCCACATCAAAGTATTATCTCAAATCGACTTAAAGTTTTAAGTGGGCAAAAAAAACCTTGTCATAAGATCATTATTGTCTCTGCAAATGCACTTTATAATCGCCTACCTCCTCCAACTTATATTAATGCTCATACTTTATCTTTAAAAATTGGTGACCACATTAAATATGAAAATATCTTAAGAGAACTTTTTCAGAATGGCTATAGGAAAGTTTCCCAAGTTGAAGAGCATGGTGAATATGCTACTAGGGGGTCTTTATTAGATATATACCCTATGGGTACAAACAAACCTTTAAGAATTGAGATTTATGATGATAGCATTGAATCACTCCGTTACTTTAATACAGATACACAATTGACTGAAAAAAAAATAGTTGCTATTGACATCCTTCCAGCAAAAGAAATTCCACTAGATGAAAAATCAATAAGATATTTTAGATCATGTTATCGAGAAAAATTTGAAGGTAATCCCACAGATTCTCAACTGTATCTTGATATTTCTAATGGCATATCTCACGGAGGAATAGAATATTATTTGCCACTTTTTTTTGATAATACAGCAACTTTTTTTGACTATTTTAGTAAGGATAATTTGATTATAGCGCCAAATAATCTAATTGATATTTTAACTAAGTATTGGACAGACATTAAAAACCGGCATGACATAATTAAAGAGGATTATGGTCAATCATTGCTCGAACCAGATGAGGCATTCTTAACCTTAACAACAATAAAAAAAATACTTAAAAACCTTAATATTATTAATTTCAGTCACTTCGCTCTTAAAGAAAACAAAGATACTTTTAATCTCATAACTACTATTTCACCACCCATAAAAATAAAAACAAGATATGAAAAATCCACTCTTGAATTGAACACATTTATATCTAATTTCAAAGGGAGAGTTTTATTTACCGCTGAATCCGCAGGGCGAAGAGAAATAATTTATGACTATCTAAATGATATGAGGCATCCCATACAAAGAGTGAACAACTGGCTGGAATTTTATAATACTGACCATGATCTAAATTTAATAATAGCTCCATTTGATGAAAGTGTAATTTTATCCAACGAAAAAGTAGCAATTATTACCGAACAACAACTGTTTGGTGAAAAACCAAAGCAACGAAATCGTAACTTTAATAATAAAGACCCTGAAACCATTATAAAACAATTGACTGATTTAACTATTGGTGCACCAATAGTTCATGTGGTCTATGGAATTGGCCGCTATAGAGGTCTAATTAAACTTAATTATAGTGAAGATATTGAAGAATTCCTTCATCTCGAATATGCCGATAGTGATAAATTATATGTTCCAGTCCATGCATTAGATTTGGTATCACGTTATACCGGATCTTCACCAGAGCATGCACCACTCCATCGCCTGGGAACAGACCAATGGATAAAAGCGAAAAAACGCGCTGTTAAAAAAATATATGATGTAGCTGCTGAGCTACTTGATATCTATGCAAGAAGAGCAGCGAAGAAAGGGCATGCTTTTAATTGGTCAGAAAATGAATATCGCGCCTTTGAATCAGACTTTCCATATGAAACTACTGAAGACCAAGAAAATGCTATCTTAGCAGTCTTAGAAGACTTATCCTCACCAAAACCTATGGATAGGGTGATTTGTGGTGATGTTGGCTTTGGAAAGACAGAGGTTGCCTTAAGAGCAGCATTTGCAGTAGCCATTGGAGGTAAGCAAGTTGCTGTAATGGTTCCAACGACATTATTAGCACAGCAACATACTCAAACATTCATTAATCGATTTGCTGAATGGCCAATAAAAATTGCAGTTTTATCCAGATTTCAATCAAAAAAAGAAATTCTAAGTACTGTCTCTAAAATTAAGTCAGGTAATATTGATATTGTTATAGGTACTCATAAAATTCTGCAACACACAAAAGATTTTTGTCGCTTGGGATTAGTTATTATTGATGAAGAACATAGATTTGGCGTGCGCCACAAAGAGGCAATAAAAAATCTTAGGAGTGATATAGATATACTGACCCTTACTGCTACCCCCATTCCAAGAACTCTCAATATGACACTCGGTGGAATAAGAGAATTATCTCTTATAACCACACCCCCAGATAATCGTCTAGCGGTAAAAACTTTTATAACCGAATGGAGTGATGCTCTCATAAAAGAGGCATGCTTAAGAGAGGTAAAACGTGGTGGGCAAATTTATTTTATACATAATCGTGTTGATGATATCGAAAATATCAAACTAAGATTAGAAAAATTATTACCTGATATCACCATTAGGATCGGCCATGGGCAGATGCCAGAGAGGAAACTTGAGGCGGTGATGCTTGATTTTTATCAAAGACGTTTCAGTATATTATTATGCACAACGATAGTTGAAAGTGGACTAGATATTCCAGTTGCAAATACAATTATTATTAATCGTGCTGATAAATTTGGTCTTGCTCAACTTCATCAATTAAGAGGAAGGGTTGGTCGATCCCATCATCGTGCATTTGCATATCTTATATCACCTCCTAAGATTAACTTAACCGCCGATGCCAATAAAAGACTCGAAGCTATTAGCTCTCTTGAGGATCTTGGCTCAGGATTTACTCTTGCGACTCATGATCTTGAAATTCGTGGTGCTGGAGAATTGCTGGGAGATGTGCAAAGTGGTCAAATTCAAGAAATTGGGTTCTCCCTTTATACTGATATGTTAAAGCGTGCCGTTGAATCATTGAAAAATGGAAGTCATATAAAACTTGATGAGCCATTTAATACTGGTGTTGACATCAATCTTAACATCCCATGCTTGCTACCAGATGATTATGTGCCAGACGTTCACCTTCGATTAATTCTATACAAAAGAATAGCAAATGCAGATAAAGATGAATTGATTAAAATAAAAATTGAATTGATAGACCGTTTTGGTATGTTACCTCAGGAGGCGTTAAATCTATTACGAATGAGCACAATAAAACAGACCTCTAATATAATGCATATTAAAAAAATTAATATAAATGCAAATGGTGGATACATACAATTTGACAAATCTTCAAAAATAGCTATTGAAAAATTAATTCATATGATTAGTACAAATGAACTATATCAAATGAGTGGTCAACACAGACTAAACTTTAAATGTGAACTTAACAGCCATGAAGAACGTTTTGATTTTGCAGAAAAGCTTCTTAATGGACTGACTAACTAAGTATTGTTAAGGTAATAATCAAATAATATTGATTTTAAAAATTAACATGAATATAAAAAAAACTAGCATCAACAGGCTGCATGACCATTCAAAAAAAATTTTATACTTTTTCATAATAATATTTAATATCAACCCTAATGTTCTAGCAAATGATAATGTAGTTATTAATCACGGTAATATTGCTGATCATTTAGTCGAGTTAATTGTATTTAAATATCTAGATGAAACATCAATTGGTACTGAGATCTTCGAAAAAAAAATAACTTCAAATCATGAAAATCAGTATAAAAAAATCAATGATCTGGAATTAATTGATATTTCAATCATAGATCAACTTATACAAGAGGATATTTCTTTTGGTGAAGCACCAGAAAATAATAATACTATTTATCTCAATGAGCTTCCAACTGATAAAAATATTCTATTTAAGTTAGCACCAAAAGAATCATGGACTCTTGAAAATACCTACAGTCGATTGGATCGTATAAAAGTATATCAACCTATTATTTGGAATGGCTGGTACCAATCTTTAAATGAATTAGACTTTTCTCAAAATATTAATATTAGACGCTTAAAAAATACACTAGGAGTACTTAAAGGTCATGTAAAATTATATACCAGTAAAGGAGGAAAACTTAGGCTTGCTCTTGATATCAGTATGCTTGAAGAAAATAAATATTGGCCTAAGAGCGAGGAAATTTATGATCTTGAGAATACAGATACACTACCTCAATCATTTACAGAAATAATCAGTTATCCCTTTACTGATGATAAAGAAATGAAACTAAATGAATTACGCTACTTCGATCATCCAAAATTTGGGGTTATTGCGAAAGTCACCAAGATCAATATTCCTTTAATGAATAATGAAATGAAGAATGCAAAAATAGATCCTCTAAAAGGAAATGTATTTGATCAACACCAAACAAATAATAGTCAACAATATGTCTCCTTGATAGATAGAGGTATAGTTGGGCTTGCTAAGACTGGAAAATATATCTCTTTAACTATTAATCGAAATGGTAAATATGAAATTAATGTAGCTGATCAATTAGCAATAGATAAATTAAAGCATAATGAAATAAAAAATGATTCTTTCACTTTTACGGTAAGTAATGGTAAAGAGAGTGAAAAAAGACAATTAAACATTCAGATTACTGGAATCAATAATCCACCTATATCCATGGATAGAACAATAATACATGATAATTTAACTCCTTACTCATTCAGTATTAATGATTTTTATTTCGATGATGCAGAAAGCGATATTTTAAAGTATTTAATCCTTACCGAACTGCCATCTGATGGAAAAATATACCTAGAATATCCCTTTGGCATATGGGATGTGAGTAATGATATGCAAATTGACTACGAAGAAATATCACATCTGAGGTATCAAGGATCAATATTAGGAAGAAATAAAGATACTTCTCTCGTAAAGTACAGAGTGAGCGATGGTCAGGTAATTAGTGATACTGAATATAGTATAATATTTCAAAAACCAACCTTAATAGAATTAAAATCTAAGGACATTCCAAATAATTTATTATCTAAAGACAATATTGAAGAAATATTAACTAACTAGCCCTTTAATTCAAAATCCTGATCACTTAATCGATTTTTAAGATTACGAGTAGCGATTAACCAAGCATCACTAGTCATTAATTCCAATCTTGTTGGTGATTTTTTACCTATTAATCTAGCTAAACGAGACATTGAAGAGTAGCTATATTGATGTCTTAATATCCTTGCAGTATCTTTAGCTTCCTCTCTGTTGTTACACATAAGTACCATGTCACAATTGGCTTTTAATGCCAATTTAGTCCGTTCCAGAAGTTTTCCATAAGGTATGAGAGCCTTCATACTTAAATCATCACAAAATATCACTCCATTGAATCTAAGCTGGTGCCTTAGATGATCCTTTATCCAGTATTCAGATAAACTTGCTGGCATTGCATCTACTTGTTTATAAATTATATGTGACATCATCACAGCACCTATTGCATTTTTTCTAATCAAGCCCTCATATGGATAAATATCATCAAGTAGATGAGAGAAACTTCTTTGATCAACAGGTAACTCTAAATGTGAATCAGCAACAACATAACCATGTCCTGGAAAGTGTTTAGCGACCGCTTGCATTCCTGCTTTATTTAGACCACATGTATATTTATAACTCAGATGTTCTACAATCTCTTTATTCTTATGAAAAGATCGATTTCCTATAATCTCACTTGCACCCCAATCAATATCAACGCATGGACCAAAACATAAATCTACTCCTACAGCACGAAGTTCAGCACCGATTATCCAGCCAATATTGTACGCAAGGTCACATGCATCTTTTTTATTAATATCGTAAAGACGACCCACATTTCGCATTGGAGGTATTTCTGTAAAACCTTCTCTAAAACGCTGCACTCGACCACCTTCGTGATCAACAGCAATCAATAAAGGGGGGTTTTGAATATTTCGAATTTCTCTAATTAAGTTGGTAATTTGATCTGGTGAATCATAGTTGCGACTAAATAGTATTACCCCACCAATAGATGATAATTTCAATAAAGCTCGATCAGCTGAAGTTAACTCCAAACCAGCAACATCTAACATAATAAAACCACGTGCCATTAAACTAGATTATGTGTGAAAATTATTGGGATCAAGTTCATAAAGAATTAAATTATAATGATTCTATATTATTATCATAAGTATATGATATATCTAATATTTAGAAAATAAAGCTATTGATTCAACATGAGCTGTATGAGGGAACATATCAATTATTCCCGCTGTATCTAAGGTATATTTCTTTTCATTTACAAGGACATCTGTATCTCTTGCTAAAGTTCCTGGATGACACGAAACATAAACAATTTTTTTTGCATCGAATAACTCTATATTACTAACAACCTCCATTGCCCCATTTCTTGCAGGATCTAATAAAAGTTTATTACATTTAAAGTCTGACCAATTATTATTTGAATCAAATAGATCGCCAGATAAAAACTCAATATTATTAATATTATTTAGCTTCGCATTATGTTGTGCACGCTTTATAAAATCCTCTTGCAGCTCAATACCTAGAACACTCTTAGCATAACGAGCTAATGGTAGACTAAAATTTCCAATACCACAGAATAAGTCAGTAATCTTATCAAGCTTATTTATATTTAATAATTCAATTGCCTTGGATACCATTAGTTTGTTTACTTCACTGTTAATTTGAATAAAGTCTGAAGAAATAAATTCAAGAGTGATGTCATGATCATCATGACAATAATTAAGTGGTCCTTCTAAAATATTCATATCTAGGAACTGAACGGTAGTTGGTCCACCACTTTGAAGTGCAATTCTTAGATTATTTTTCTCTGAAAATCCCTTCAATATGCCAATATCATTTTTGTTAGGTGATTCTAAAACTCTAAAAATAAGTTCTATTTTATTTTCAGCTATCGTAACCTCTATTTGCGGAATCTTATTTCTTATACTTAAGGAGCCAATTAATTCACTCAATGGATCAATTAAAGAATTAACAGGAAGACCTAAAATATCGCATTCATGCATATCAGTAACGTATGGCGCATAACGCTCACGAAAACCAACTAGGACACGATTTTTTCCTTTTACATCTTTCACACCAAGACGCGCACGACGACGATAATTCCAACTTCCATTATCTTTACAAGAATGGATTGTATCAAGCCACTCATGTGGGCTGGTTTTTCCAATGCGTTGTATATTATCTTTCAAAGTTTGAAACTTTAGCTCGCGTTGAGCAGAAACGCTCAAGTGCTGCAATGAACAACCCCCACACCTCCCAAAAACCTCACAACGTGGTTTAATTCTCTCTTTGCTTGGCTTTATTACCTCAAGTAACTCAGCTTCATCATATTTACGATGTTTTTTTCTGCGTCGAAAAAGTACTTCTTCACCCTCAAGTGCACCAGCAACAAAAACTTTTTTACCCTCAACATTTGCTATACCTCTGCCATCATGTGCAGAAGCCACAATAAAAGCAGTCTCAGGTAATTTTTTTAACATAATGAAGAAGTTTAATCTTGATTCCAGGCAAGTAAAAATTCTTTCAGATGAGCATGATTTTCTTTTGCAAGGGTGGCTCGAACCAAATCAAATTCGTTTTCCAAGATGGCTTTGGATAAATTACCGCGCATGAATTCATACTTTAGATAGACAAGATATGTATTTATAACGTCTGTCTCACAATAATCACGGATCTCATCGATTCCTCCTTCAAGCCAGCAAGGCCAAACTTTATCCCCACTCATTCCTAATTTTCCTGGAAAACCAAGCATTATTGCAATTTGATCTAGACTCGCACGTGCTCTTGGCTGATAACCTGATAAAACATCCATTAAGTCAATATGCCTTGCATGATACCTGCTTAAATAATTGTTATAACGAAAATTACTATCAAGTTTACCAACATCCCAGTACTTTTGAGCCTGCACTCCATGCTTCAATGCTCGATAGTGCAGCACAGGTAGATCAAAACCGACGCCATTCCAGGACAAAAGATTTGGAGTATATCTCTCTATCCCATCAAAAAATCGCTGTACTATTTCCTTCTCACTAGCATCACGATCACCAAGACTCCAAACTTTAAACGTTTCTTTAGTCCTTAAAGCAACTGAGATCGCAACAATTCGGTGTTGATGTAACGGTAAAAAATCAGAATTAGTTTTTTGTTTTTGCTTGAACATCATGGTATTTCCAATGTCCTTTTCTGATAGATCCTGCAAATTCCACATCTGTTTACCAAATTCAATATCCGGTATTGTCTCAACATCAAATGCAAAGCAATTCATTTTAAACTCCAATTTTCATCATTATAGAAAATGCTAGAATTAAGCCCGCCTCATCACTGAGACTTATATGACTTTCTCCAATTCCTAATTTCTTACAAACAGCTTGCCCTCTTGAAGAAAAAATTACCAAAGGCTTACCTAATTTATCATTTATTATACCTGTATCTCGAATCCATATACCATTTGAAAATCCAGTCCCCATGGCTTTAACAATAGCCTCTTTAGCCGCAAAACGCATAGCTAGAAAACGAATAGGATTTCTTGACTGTAGATACATACTTTGCTCCTCAGGCATTAAGAGTCTGTTGGTAAATTTTTCGCCAAAACGCATGTATGTTTTTTTGATTCTGGATAATTCAACAATATCCGTACCAATTCCATATATCATCTTATTATTTGCTTTATACTCTTGTTTGATTAATTAATTTGATCATCTTCACTATAGCTTCATCCAAACCTTCAAATGCTGCACGAGCAATAATTGAATGACCAATATTTAATTCTTGAATTACACCTATTTTCGCTATCTCAATAACATTTTGATAGTTTAATCCATGCCCTGCATGAACAATTAATCCTTTATCACTAGCATAACAAGCTGATTTAATAATTCGATTCAATTCATATTGTTTTTTACTTTCATCAGCATCAGCATATGCGCCAGTATGTAACTCTATTACTGAAGCACTTGTTTCTAATGTCGCATCAATTTGTTGGATATCAGGGTCAATAAATAATGATACCCTTATTTTAGAGCTATTAAGAATTTGACATGCCTTTTTTATACTATCCATACCATTAATAACATTTAAACCGCCCTCTGTGGTTAACTCTTGCCTACTCTCCGGCACAAGACAACAATCTCTGGGTTTAAGATCACATGCAATTTCTAACATTTCCTCAGTTATTGCCATCTCTAGATTTAAATGCGTAAGCATTAAATTAGAAAATTTATAAATATCATCTTTTTGAATATGTCTTCGATCTTCTCTTAAATGCATAGTAATGCTGTCCGCACCTACTTTCTCAGCTCTTAATGCTGCAGCAACCGGGTCAGGATATAAGCCGCCTCTAGCTTGGCGTAGAGTCGCGATATGATCTACATTTACCCCAAGATTAATTTTTGTACTTTCTCTTTGCATCATCTTCTTTTCATTTCCTCTATTACTTTTCTGGTCATAAGTTTTTTATTACCTAATTGATGAGATATCACATTCCTTAATAATCGACTCGCACATTTTAGGGTATTTGTACAATTAAATTCCTGTTTACGTATTGCTATTAATTCACTTCCCAAAAAAATCATTGGACCTTTCTTAATATCAACCATACTTAGCCCCATATCAGGGTTGTAAATATAATATTTGATAGGATCTATTGGTAAACGTGTTCGACTATCTTCATCCAGATTCAATGCATATCCCAATAATTCTAGTAACTTAATCTCAAATTGACGCAAAGTTATTGAAAGATTTTCTATATTAATTAAATTTTTAATTGTTTCAGAATAAAGATGAAAAATCTCACTTTGAATATCATCCTTATGCAATAGTTTTAATAATAATTCATTTATATAATAACCAGATATCAATGCATCACCACTCAATGATAATGGCAATCCTTTCATTTCCGCATCAATCAAAGTTCCTAAATTTAATCGTGACAGCCATGATATATTCAAAGGCATAAAAGGTCTTAAAATTCCTCTAAATTTAGATTTTGCCGATCTGCTTCCTTTGGCTAATAATGCAATTCGACCATGGTCTGCAGTTATGACCTCAAAAATCATACTTGAATTACTGAACGGACGATGATGTAGAATCCAAGCTGGATGACTAAGAATGCGCTTTTTACTCATTGTAATTAATCTTTATAAATCATAGCCTAAACTTTGAAGGTCTTTATCGCTATCAGCCCAATTGACTTTAACTTTAACCCATAATTCAAGATGAACAGGTTTCTTCAATTGTTCCTTAAGGTCTATTCTGGCCGCAGTACCTATTTTTTTTAAAATAGTACCATTCTTACCCACTACAATCCCCTTCTGACTTTCTCTTTCAACCCAAATAATAGCTTGAATCTGAATATTCTTAGATTCATTTTTATAATTCTCAATTTCGACTGTCAACCCATATGGAATTTCTTGCCTTAGTTCTAATATTAGTTTCTCTCTAATTGACTCAGAAGCTATGAATTTTGGACTTTTATCTGTAATTGTATCTTCTGAATAAAGTTGTGGTGATAAAGGAAGATAGTTTGGAATTATCGAAAGAAGATCTTTTAAAGATTCTCTTCTTTTTGCAATAATAGGAATAATTTCATTAAAATTATGCCGCTCAGAAACCCTTGATATCTGTTTAAGTAATAATTCCTTAGGATGTATCTGATCAACTTTATTCATTAGCATGATCGTTGGTACTGAACTTTTCTTAATTCGATTTAAGACATCCTGATCTTCATCAGTCCAAGATCTGGCTTCACAAACAAATAAATTAAGATCAGCATCCATCAGAGCATTGGCAGCTGTTTTATTCATCATTTTATTCATTCTTTTTTCTGCTTTACGATGCAATCCTGGAGTATCTATAAAAATTGCTTGAAAGCTATTTTTCGTAAATATACCTAAGATTCTATGTCTTGTTGTTTGCGGTTTGCGCGTTACTATACTTATTTTATGCTTGAGTATGGTATTGATAAGTGTCGACTTACCAACATTTGGTCTTCCAATGACTGCAATAAAGCCACTTTTATAATCAATCGAATCTTTTTTATTTGGTTTGTTCATTCAATTTCTTTAGCATTGTATTAGCAGCTTCCTGTTCAGCTGCTTTTCTTGAAGAACCAACTCCAGAAACGATAATATTATTTTCCCCCACCTCACATCTGACAAAAAAAACTTGATTATGATCTTCACCTGATATTTTTTCCAAAATATACTTCGGTAAATCACTTCCATTATGTTGAAGTAACTCTTGAAGCTTTGTTTTTGAATCCTTTAATTGATCTAAATCAGGTAAATTATTGAATGACAATTTAAATAATTTTATTACAACAATTCTTATACTCTCATAACCACCATCAAGATAAATTGCCCCCAATACTGCCTCTAAAGTATCAGATAATACTGAGGGTCGATTTCTGACCCCACTCTTTTTTTCACCAGAACCCAGAGCGATTAAGTTGCTTAATTTAATTTTTGTCGCGATTTCATATAAAGTAGATTCTTGAACTAGTCGAGCCCTTAACCTTGTTAAGTCTCCTTCACTCACGTTGATCTTTATATGAAAAAGAAGGTCTGCAATTATAAAACCCAGTATAGCATCACCCAAAAACTCCAATCTTTCATTATTCTTAGAAGAAGCACTTCGATGCGTAAATGCTAATGTCAATAATGATTCATCCTTAAACTCATAATTTAAAAAATCAAAGCACCATTTTTTTCGATCACAAGAATAATTATTAGTCATAGGAATTATTCAATTATTCGACCAATACGTGACCAATCAGGCCATTCAATACCATCCATATGCATCCATATTCTAGCCGCCCTCCCAACCAAAAATGATTCAGGAATGGCTTCAATAAATCGACTATCACGGCTATTATCTCTATTATCCCCCATCATAAAATAACTATCTTCAGGCACTACATAGTAGCCCTCACCAATTGTATTCATCTGATTGGCAATGAGTATTGTATGCTCACTATCATCAATTATTTCAATAAATTGGGGTTTCATTTCATGAATTGGATTGACTGGATCTCTTTCCAAATCTATTAACATCCCATTTATTGTCAGTCTATGATCTTGATAAATAATCTTATCACCGGGCAAACCAATAACGCGTTTAATATAATTTATACTAGGATCCGATGGCAGTCGAAAAACAGCTACATCACCACGTTTAGGTTTGTCTACTTCCCATATTTTAGTTTCGAGAACTGGAAGTCTTAAGCCATATGAGTATTTTTTTACAAAGATAAAATCACCAATCAGTAATGTTGGTTTCATCGATCCAGAAGGTATTCTGAATGGTTCAAATATAAATGAACGTATTATTAGAACGAAAAATAATACTGGAAAAAAAGCATATGAATACTCCAAAATAGTATTTTTGATAGTCTTCTTTGAGTGTTCTGAAGAAGCTCTCTTCTTCCAAATTAGAATATCAGTAAGTATAAATAGACCACTAAGTAATGTTAGAGTAGTTAGTATAAGAGCCAAATTCATTATTTATTTCCTTTCTTTCCATCAACGCTCAATATTGTTAAAAATGCTTCTTGAGGAATCTCGACAGACCCAATCTGTTTCATTCTTTTTTTACCTGCTTTTTGTTTCTCCAGAAGTTTTCTTTTTCTACTTACATCCCCACCATAGCATTTCGCAGTAACATTTTTGCGTAATGCTTTTACTGTTGTACGTGATATTACTTTATTCCCTACTGCAGCTTGGATAGCAACATCGAACATTTGTCTTGGGATAAGTTTTCTCATCTTTTCAGCTATTTCTCTGCCACGAAAAATAGAGTTATCACGATGAATGATTACTGCCAAAGCATCAACTTTTTCTCCATTAATAAGAATATCAAGACGAATAAGTGGTGCTGGTTGAAACCTCAGAAATTGATAATCATAAGAAGCGAATCCTCGGCTTACCGATTTTAAGCGATCAAAGAAGTCCAATACCACCTCTGCCAAAGGCATTTCATACTCCAATGAAACCTGTTTACCAAGATATCTAATTTGTTTTTGTTGACCTCTTTTTTCTATACATAATTTTATAACTGAACCTACGTGCTCCTGAGGCACTAAGATATTAGCTAAAATTATTGGTTCTCGTAACTCTATAATTTCAGTTTGTGGAGGTAATTTTGCAGGATTATCAACAAATAAAATCTCATCTTTATTATTTAGAATCTCAAAAATCACCGTTGGCGCTGTAGTAATTAGATCTAAATTATATTCTCTCTCAAGTCGCTCTTGAATTATTTCCAAATGCAACATACCAAGAAATCCACAGCGAAAACCAAATCCAAGGGCAGCAGATGTTTCAGGCTCAAAATGTAATGCTGCATCATTGAGTCGCAGTTTCTGTAATGCCTCTCGAAAATTCTCATAATCATCAGCACTTATTGGAAATAATCCTGCAAATACCCTAGGTTGGATTTTCTTAAAGTCTGGTAAAGGTGTTTCAGATGAACCTTTAACCAAAGTCAAGGTATCACCAACGGGCGCTCCCTCTATATCTTTTATTCCCGCTATTACAAAACCAACTTCACCAGTTTTAAGTACATTCAAGTCATTCATTTTAGGAGTAAAGTTACCAACCCGATCCGCTACATAAGAGCGATTTGAGGACATAACTTGAATTTTAGTACCTTTTCTTAGCTCCCCATTTACAATTCTAACTAGAGAAACCACACCTACATAATTATCAAACCAAGAATCTATTATTAAAGCTTGTAAAGGGCTTTCAGGATTTCCTTTTGGAAATGGTATTACCTCAATTATTTGCTCTAATAAATCGTTTACCCCTACTCCTGTTTTTGCACTAACTAATGCAGAATGTTGAGCATCAATGCCAATTACATCCTCAATTTCATTTTTCACAAGTTCTGGTTCTGCGGCAGATAAGTCAATTTTATTTATGACTGGCAATACCTCTAAGTTCTGATCAATTGCAGTAATACAATTAGCCACACTTTGCGCTTCAACTCCTTGAGCAGCATCAACCACCAATAATGCACCCTCACAAGCGGCCAAAGATCTGGAAACTTCATAAGAAAAATCTACATGGCCAGGAGTATCAATGATATTAAGCTGATATATTTCACCATCTTTAGCCTTATAATTTAATGATACGCTTTGCGCTTTAATAGTAATACCTCGCTCCTTCTCAATATCCATTGAGTCAAGAACTTGATCAGACATCTCTCGATCTTGAAGGCCGCCACATAATTGAATAAATCTATCTGCAAGAGTAGATTTTCCATGATCAATATGAGCAATGATTGAGAAATTTCTTATATGTTTCATACATCTATTAATTCAATAAAATTTTATGAATTATATACACTTTATGGTCTTACCATGCGCTTTATTCACCTGAAGATGATTTTAATATCTTTTTAATAACTGAACTATTCAAATGATACTGAAACAACGTCTGATTTTTATATTTTACGACTGGTATCCGTAAATGGTACCTCTCCATTAACGTATTTGAATTTTCAATATCTTCAATATGAATTTCAGCTTGATCTTTTATCAATTCAAGTAATTGCTCGATAAGAATTTCACATAAATGACACCCTTTTTTACTGTATACATAAAAAACTGGTTTCATATTTTATTCTCTATTTATTTTCACGAGATTCTAGAATTTTTTTTATAATTAAATTTATTGATTCGCAATGAGATGTATATGATTTAAGTAGTAGTTGAACTAATTCAGGGTCACTCAGCTCAAGAAGATCTCTAAATGCTTGTTTTTCTGAGTTAGTCGATTTTTTGAAAGTTTCATCGAGATAATTTACCAACAACTCATCTAATTCTCTCATCCCACGACGACATTGCCATCGAAGTTTTGCTTCTATCATAATATTTCTTAATAGTCCTTAAGTACGTCTCTCAATTAACATTTTTTTAGTATTCGCTATGGCTTCGGCGGGATTCAGACCTTTTGGGCAAGTATTTGTACAATTCATAATTGTATGGCATCGATATAAACGAAATGAATCTTCTAGCTCATCTAGGCGTTCCTCCTGAGCATCATCACGACTATCTACCAACCATCTATATGAGGCTAATAATGCTGCTGGCCCAAGATAACGATCACTATTCCACCAGTAACTAGGACAACTTGTAGAACAGCAAGCACAGAGTATACAGGCAGCAGGTTCGTCTATTTTTTCTTGTTCAGTTTTTGATTGGATACGCTCACTATCATGAGGAGGGTTTGTTTTATTTTGAAGCCATGGCTTAATTGAGGCATATTGTGCATAAAAATTTGTTAAATCTGGAACCAGATCTTTAATTACTGGCATATGAGGTAATGGATAAATCTTTGTATCTCCGTTGATGCCAGAAGCAGCAATGGTACATGCTAGAGTATTACCCCCATTGATATTCATTGCGCATGACCCACAAATCCCTTCTCGACATGATCGGCGAAAAGTTAAGGTTGGATCAATTTCATTTTTTATTTTAATTAACACATCTAAGATCATTGGTCCACAATCATCCATATCGATATCAAATGTATCCATTCTAGGGTTATTAGCTAAATCTGGATCATAACGATAAACTACAAACCGCTTTACATTTTTCGCATCATCATTAGCCGGAAAGTGCTTTCCTTTTTTTATCCTAGAATTTGATGGTAATTTAAATTCAGCCACAATCTGCTCCTGTTATTAAAATCATTTAATAAACTCTCGCTTTTGGAGGAATTGCATCAACCTCATCAGTCAAAGTTTCTTGATGGACTGGTCTGTATTCAAAATCAACTTGGCCAGGACCATCAACCCAGCATAATGTGTGCGTCATCCATGAATTATCATTACGTTCAGGAAAATCTTCTCGAGCATGAGCTCCTCGACTTTCTTTTCGATTAGATGCTGATTCTATTGTTGCTGTAGCATTTAGAAGAAGATTTTCAAGCTCCATGGTCTCAATTAAATCTGTATTCCATATTAATGAATGATCAGATACAGAGACATCTTCAAAAGATTCATATGAATCTTGGAGTAAACTGACACCTTTATCTAAAGTTTCTCCTGTACGAAAGACAGCTGCATGATTCTGCATTATTTTCTGCATCTCAAGACGAATTTCCGATGTTAATCTTGATCCATTCGCATTCCTAAGCTTATCTATTCTTGCAACACTATTCATACCAGCATTCTTAGGTAATAGTTTCAAAGCTGATTTTTTTTCGAATTTTTTTGCACAATACTTTGCTGCTGCACGACCAAATACCACTAAATCCAGTAAGGAATTAGAACCAAGTCGATTTGCACCATGAACTGATACACAACCAGCCTCTCCAACTGCCATTAGGCCATCAACAATGACTTCTGCATCATCATCTTTTTTTGTTACAACCTCTCCTTTGTAGTTAGTAGGTATACCGCCCATATTATAATGTACTGTAGGTAATACTGGGATAGGTTCTTTAGTTACATCTACAGCAGCAAAAACTCTTGCAGATTCTGCAATACCTGGCAATCTTTCGTCTATTACATCCGACCCAAGATGCTCGAGATGAAGATGAATATGATCTTTTTCTGGCCCAACACCTCTTCCCTCTTGAATTTCAATCGTCATCGAGCGACTGACTACATCCCTAGATGCTAAATCCTTAGCATTAGGTGCATACCGCTCCATGAATCGTTCTCCTTCGGAATTAGTTAAATAACCACCTTCTCCTCTAGCACCTTCTGTAATTAGCATTCCTGCACCATAAATACCTGTTGGATGAAATTGAACAAATTCCATATCTTGAAGAGGTAAACCAGCTCTCAAGATCATTGCATTACCATCACCTGTACATGTATGTGCTGATGTGCATGAAAAATATGACCTTCCATAGCCACCGGTTGCTAATATTACCTGATGCGATCTAAATCTATGCAGCCTTCCAGTAGCCATCTCAAGTGCTACTATTCCATGACATTTTTGATCTTCCATAATTAGATCAATGGCAAAAAATTCAATAAAAAATTCAGCCGAATTTTTTAAAGATTGCTGATATAAAGTATGCAACATTGCATGACCAGTTCGATCCGCAGCAGCACAAGTTCTTTGTGCAATTCCTTCGCCATAATGAGTGGTCATACCACCAAAAGGTCTTTGATAAATTAACCCTTCCTCAGTTCTAGAAAATGGAACCCCATAATGCTCCAGCTCTATTACTGCATCTGGAGCCTCTTTGCACATGTATTCAATGGCATCTTGATCACCCAGCCAATCGCCACCTTTGACCGTATCATACATATGCCAGCGCCAATCATCTTCACCCATATTACCGAGTGCAGCACTAATACCACCCTGTGCTGCAACAGTATGACTTCTGGTGGGAAAAACTTTTGTGATACATGCGGTTCTTAATCCTACCTCGGCAAGACCAAATGTCGCCCTCAAACCTGCTCCCCCAGCACCAACCACTACTACATCATAGTCATGATCTATAAATTCATAATCAACCATTAAGTAACCCTGTAAATATTAGACTTAGAAAAATCAAACTGAGTGAGAAAAATGCAAAATGAAGCATTTTACTCAGCCGTAATAAAAATAATTGCTGGGAGCTATCAGGGACATAATCCTCAATTATTACCTCTATACCCAGACAGGAATGATACGCAAGAAATGTCACCAAAAGCGATAACATCAAAGTATTAAAAGGTGTGCTGACCCAATCATAAATAGACTTAAATTGATAACTATCAATTAGTACCAAAGAAATTAAAAACCAACCGCCAAAAATAATTAATAAGATTGCAGATACTCTTTGAGACCACCAATGGCCAGAAGCACCATTAACTAGTTTTTTAAGAGAAAGTATCCTAAAAAAAGACGCTAATCTCATATAATCCACCAAAAAATTAATGTTAATAAAATACTAATAATCACAACTATGCGTGCAGAAAATTCAACCTTATTTTTTTCAAATCCTCTACCAGTATCCCAATATAGATGCCGAACACCATTACAAAAATGAAAAAAGAATGAAAAACTCCAAGAATAGAGTGCCAAATAACCTAGAGGTGATGTCATTAATGATACAAACATAGTGTAAGCATTCTCCCCCAAAAATATAGTAATAAGCCAAACTGCAAACAGAATTAGTCCAACTGACAAAGCGACACCTGTAGCACGATGCATGATTGATAAAATCATCGTAAGCGGCCATCTATAAATTGTAAGATGTGGAGATAATGGTCGTGAATATCTGGTCATGATTAAAGTCTTTTTTGCTATTGTGTGGATTTGCTCAAAAATCTATACATCGGCCATTTTTCTCCCAATCACCGTATCTAGTGGGATCTAGACCACCCCTACCATTCACTTCTTTTAGCGAATTATAAGTCTGATCTTTATTATCCTTATTTTTCTTTAAGCTCGTTTTTTTTGTTTCTTTCAATGATTTTTTCATGAGATAATTATGACAGATTTAGCTCTGAGATGTAGACTATTAATGCTCTTAATGTTACAAATGCATACAAGAAATGAATGATAAATTATTTGAAATAATTCTTGTCAGTGGTGAAGATCGGATCGATTTTCTTCAAGGTCAGATAACTCAAGATCTTGAGAAACTCTCTACATCAAGTATCTTATATGGCGCCTTTTGTAACCCAAAAGGACGGGTAATCGCAACTTGTCAATTATTTGAAATACAATCTGCTATTGCAATCATTGTTCCTAAATCTATGGAAGATATCCTGATAAAAAGACTTAATCTTTTTAAATTAAGAGCAAAAGTATCTATTGATAAAACCAGTAAATTTTCATCATATTGTATAAGAAATAACAAATTATTCGATGGAATAGTAACTATTTCTCGTGATTTACTAAAAACTGATCATACTGAGATTATTGGTAAATTTAAATCAGATAATTGCTTTTTGAGCGCCACAGCATGGAGAGAAGCAAGAGTTAAAAATGGAATAATAGATATAGGTATAGAGAATACTGAAAAATTCACGCCTCATATGTTAAATCTAGACATGACAGATGCTATAAGCTTCAAAAAAGGTTGCTATGTAGGACAAGAAATTATTGCGAGAACTCACCATATAGGAAAAGTAAAAAGGCGTGCAGTATACTACAACTTAATAGGCTCATCTCTTCCTGATAATGGTGTTTTTACTCTGAACGGGGAGCCAGTAACCTTGAATATTGTCGATACTGTCAAATCCATTATGATAGCTGTTGTGCAAACATCAATATCAAAAGAAACACTCAAATATGAGGATGGGAATGCTATTCCTATTAATATAAATAACTAACAATAATATTTATTCAAATTTTTCATTACGCATGTATGGGAAGAGCAATACATCTCTTATTGAAGCGGCATTAGTGAATAGCATAACCATTCGATCAACTCCAATACCTAAACCTGCTGTTGGCGGAAGCCCATATTCAAGTGCTCTAATATAATCACGATCATAAGACATCGCTTCATCGTCACCAGCTTTCGCTTTTGATACCTGTTCTCGAAATCGTTCTGCTTGATCTTCTGGATCATTTAGCTCTGAAAAACCATTTGCTATTTCACGTCCAGAAACAAAAAATTCAAACCTATCAGTTATGAATCCATCATCATTATTTCTTCTGGATAAGGGAGATATTTCAGTAGGGTAAGCGCATATAAATGTAGGTAATTTCAAATTAGCTTCACAGGTTTTATCAAAAATTTCAGCTTGAATTTTACCTGGGCCAAAATTTGAATCAATTTTGATATCTATCTTTGCAGCATAGGCTTTTAGATAATCATAATTACGAATACTTTTAGCGTCAATATCAGGATTGTACTTACAAATAACTTCTTCCATTGTATATCGATCAAAGGGTTTTGAAAAATCAATAGAATTTCCCTGGTAATCTAAGGTAGAAGTACCAGTTATTTCTTGACAAAGGCCACGAAATAGATCTTCAATCAATAACATAAAATCTTCATAATCAGCATATGCTTGGTAAAGCTCGAGCATTGTAAACTCTGGATTATGTTGTGTTGATACCCCCTCATTTCTAAAATTTCGATTAATTTCATAAACGCGCTCAAAACCACCTACTACAAGTCTTTTTAGGAATAATTCAGGTGCGATTCGTAAGAAAAGACCCATATCTAATGCATTATGATGGGTCTCGAATGGTTTTGCTATAGCTCCACCCGCAACGCTATGCATCATTGGTGTTTCAACTTCCATGAAGTTTCTAGAGTCAAGAAATGATCTTGTAAATGAGACTATTTTTGTACGAGACAGAAATACGTTTCGGCTTTCTTCATTCATTATCAAATCAACATAGCGCTGACGATAACGTGTTTCTTGATTGGCTAAACCATGAAATTTTTCTGGTAAGGGTCGAAGTGATTTAGTTAATAAATTAGCTTGGTCGGCCAATACAGTTAACTCACCTGTATTTGTTTTGAAAAGTGTTCCTGAGATATACAAAATATCACCTACATCCCATTTTTTAAAATCTTGATAAACATTACTGGGTAAACGGTCACGCTCCATTCTAATTTGTATTTGTCCTGAAACATCATTTACTTTGATGAAACTTGCTTTACCCATTATCCGTTTTACCATCATACGACCAGATACGATTACCTCTATATTTTTTTTCTCTAAAGAAGGTTTATCATTATCACCATAACTTTCATGAAGATCTTTCGCGTAATTACTTCTTCTAAAATGATTTGGATAAGCATTTCCCTGCTCTCTTAATAGGTCCAATTTTTTTCGTCTTTCTTTAATTAAGTCGCTTTCATTACTAATTGTATTATTTGTATTCACTTATAGTCCTTGCTTTAAGCTTGCTTCAATAAATTTATCTAAATCACCGTCCAATACTGCTTGAGTATTTCCAGTCTCAATGCCCGTTCTCAGGTCTTTTATTCTACTTTTATCAAGTACATATGAACGAATTTGGCTACCCCAACCCACATCTGCTTTTGAGTCCTCCAATAAAGACGCCTCAGAGTTTTTCTTTTGCAATTCTAACTCGTATAGCTTTGCTTTAAGTTGTTTCATCGCTGTTGCTTTATTCTTATGTTGAGATCTATCATTTTGGCATTGTACTACGACATTCGTTGGTAAGTGAGTAATTCGCACGGCTGATTCAGTTCTATTAACATGTTGACCGCCAGCTCCACTAGCACGATAAACATCAATTCTTAGATCTGACGGATCTATATCAATCTCAATATTATCGTTGACTTCAGGCATTACAAATACTGAAGCAAAAGATGTATGTCGTTTATTACCAGAATCAAAAGGAGATTTTCGAACTAAACGATGAACACCTGTTTCAGTTCTTAACCAGCCATAAACAAAATTACCTGATACGTGAATAGTTGCGCTCTTAATTCCAGCTATATCTCCAACTGAAACTTCAATTATATCAATTTTGTATTCATGAGCTTCGGCCCATCTAAGATACATTCTAAATAACATTTCTGCCCAATCCTGAGCTTCAGTTCCACCAGCACCTGATTGAATATCAATATAAGCATTTGAATCATCCATATCTCCATTGAACATTCTACGAAATTCAAGTGCCGCTATTTTTTGATCCAGCAAATCAATTTCCAGTGTGATATCTTTAATTGCCTCTAAATCCTGCTCTTCAGAAGCTAAAGTTAATAATTCTTGAGAGTCGGTGCAAGATATTTGCATAGAATCTAAACCTTCTACAATAGATTCCAAATTCGATTGTTCTTTACCTAATGATTGAGCTCTCTCTGGATTACTCCATACATCAGGATCTTCGAGTTCTCTTTTAACTTCTGCAAGTCTTTCAGATTTATCCTCATAGTCAAAGATACCCCCTAAGCGAATCTATACGCGAAAGTATATTATTAATTGAAGTTTTTAAATGATTGATTTCTAACATATATTTTTAAGTATAAATATTTTCTATTAATAACTGAGCTGTGACATTGCCACGAAATTCATTGACCTGTAACTTATAGATTAATTCTACCGCATCTCTTACGACAATACTTCCTTGGTTAAAAGCGATACCATCAATAGTAACTTTACCATCAAATGATTTTACCCTAACTTTTAAATGTTTCTCACCTACGACACGTTGATCCAGCAAAAAAAATTTTCCATAGAATTTAGGCTCATCGAAACCTGATCCCCATGGCCCAAATTGGTCAATCATATTTGCAAAATCAATCGATAATTTCTCAGATGGTATTTCACCATCTACATATATCGCCCCAGTTAAATCAACAGATGGATATAATTTTTTTATATGCAAAGACGTAGTATCGTTAAATTCATCAAAATGCTGATCTTTTATTGTTAATCCTGCCGCCATCGAATGACCTCCAAACTTTTGAATCAGGTGAGGCTTTTCTGTTGCTATGGATTCAAACAAATCTTTAATATGTATACCTGGGATAGATCTTGCGGAGCCCTTCATTAAACCTTCTTCTTCCTGAGCAAAAGCTATCACTGGGCGATTACAGTGATCTTTCAACCTAGAGGCAACAAGACCTACAAGACCTTGATGCCAATCTGTATTTTTTATACAGATGCAAAGTGGTAAATTATTTTTATTAAACTTTTCAATAAAAGCATGCGCATCACTTTGCATTTTTTTTTCAATGTCCTGACGTTTTTTATTTTTTTTATCTAAAATTTCAGCATACTCTAATGCAAAAGTATCATCATCTGTTAATAGGCACTTTATCCCAACTGACATATCTTCCAATCTTCCCGCCGCATTAATTTTTGGGCCTAAAGAAAATCCAAGATCAGAACTAGTCAGCTTTAATGGATCTTTCCCAGACTGATTAATTAAAGCAGAAATTCCAGAAATACATCGTTTTTTACGTATTCTTTTAATACCTTGATCAACCAATATACGATTATTAAAATCAAGCTTTACCACATCAGCTATTGTTCCAAGTGCTACTATATCTAAGTAGCGAGATGGAATAGATGCAAAACCAGCATTTCCTTGGACTTCAAGCTCCCTTCCAAGCCCAGCCATCAAATAAAAGGCTACTCCAACACCAGCTAAATTCTTACTAACAAAACTACTACTTTCAAGATTTGGATTAACTATAACATTAGCGTCAGGTAGCTCATCTCCAGGCAAATGATGATCAGTTACCAAAACATCTATTTTACTAGCTCGAGCCTCTTTTACGCCATCAAGACTAGAGATACCATTGTCAACTGTAATAATAAGATCTGGATTTAATCCTTTCGCCACATCAACAATCTTAGGTGTTAATCCATAACCAAAATCAAATCTATTTGGCACAATATAACTTATATTATTAAATCCAAAATCCTTTAAGCAGCGCATTAAAAGTGCTGTACTTGTGGCGCCATCGACATCATAATCACCCACGATTAAAATCTTATTACACTTATGTTCTATCAAGAGATCTACTGCCTCAGAGACAAACTCTAACGAACTAATTGGTGCAAGGTTACCTAATTTATATATATAATCTTCTTTCTTAATAACCCCTCGAGCCGATAAAATTTTAGCGATAAGAGGGTCGAGATCACTCAAGTTATCGATATTTTCACATTTCTTGTTATATATCGGTGGTCTAATTTGCATAATAAAGTGACTTTATCGATTGAAGAGACTTGGTATTTCGCCAAAAAAAATACTTGTGTAGGGGTTTTATTTGCATCTGCCAGCCATCTCTAAATATCAAAACCAATTGCTCTGGATGAGTTTTTTTATAATATCTATATACAGCTGACAGAAATAACTCTAATTCTTTTTTCTGACTAGAAAATAGGCTAGTATTTTCTGGAGTTACAACGACGAATGCACCATCCTGATTACTCAAAAAATCTTCGAAATCCTGTTCATAATTATCACTCTCATTGCTCGTTAGAGACCAATAACCTCTTAGAATAGGATCATCAGAGAATAATTTCGGTAATTTGATATTATTGTGAGGTGCTAATTCCCCACCCCCCCAAACCCATAATGAATTAAATAGTTCATGCTTAATAAAATCTGAGTTATGAATTATCATTTGAATCTCATTTATCAATTTTCCATATTTTCTGGATAAATCATTGCTGGGCATTACATCATGAATAGCTTTGCCAGATATCTCATATGGAGAATATAAGCTTGATGGAAATGATTTTTTACATAACATATAACCATTGAATCCATTATGTATTAACTCTACTGAGAAATTATTTGAAATTTGATTCTGTATCTCAATATAAGCTTCTAAAATTTCTTTTTTAATCTCAATGCAATTTATGATTGTTTTAATATTAAGTTGATCACGTTGTGTGTGAAGTAAAATTGGATCAGCTGCTGCAATAAAATGTTGAGGTTTCTGGCTCGTCTCTCCTAGGTACCTTAGCGCTCCATAATTGGTTACTTTCTTATATTCGCCAAAAAAAGGTAATACATTATTTAATGTATGATTGTATGTAATATTAAATCTAGCTTTAGATCGACTTAGCCAGTTCCTTATACCTATATCAAGATCCGATAATTCACCTAAGGGAGGTAAAACTATTACACAGGTTGTTTTTTTGGGTGATGACATCAGCTTATTAAAAGTATTATTATTTGTCATTATCACATAAAATTTTAATTATTTGTCAGCTTAAAAGGAAAATCCAATCAAGTGAATTTTACCAAAGATCAAACTTCTGAAATCACGATAAAATATTATGATGATAACCAGCTTAAAATAGGAAATCATTCTATTGATTATTCTTGTATCGTTGGTATGAATCAGATAATAGGAAAATGGAATAACAAAAATGCAGATAATACTGCTATTGAAGACCTCAATTTCTTAGCAAAGAAAAAACCAGATATATTGATTTTTGGTACAGGTCAAAATACAGTCATACCAAATCGAAATTTAATATTCGACTTAGCCAAAATTAATTTAGGGATCGAGGTAATGACAACAGCTGCAGCATGTAGAACTTTTAATATTTTAATTTCAGAGGGCCGCAGCCCAATCGCAATCTTAATTCTAGATTAGCTTCTATGATTTATTAATAAACTGGATAGGATCAATTGGCGTGGTACTTCGTCGAATCTCAAAATATAATCCTGGTGACTGTTCTGAACTAAGACCCATTGTAGCTATCTTCTGACCTTTTTTAATAAGATCACCTTCACTAACAATTATCGTCTGATTATATCCGTAAGCACTTAGATAAACATTGCTATGCTCTATTATAATTAATTGACCATAACCTATTAAGCCATCTCCTGCATAAACTATTCGCCCATCGGATGCAGCTGATATTGACTGACCTAAAGTGCCACCAATCAATATACCGCTAGAAAAATTAGAATTTCTTGAAAATTTTCTTAAAACTTTTCCATTCGTAGGAAGAATCCAGGTTATTTTTTTATCATTTATATCTATTGGCTTATTAGCAGCTATTATATCTCTTGAACTTGGAAGTTTCTTCCTTGAATAATTCAATGGTGGTGTTAGTTTTATAATCTGACCTGGAATGATTAGGTCAGTATTAGATATTTTATTCCATGAAATTAGATCTTGATAATTTAATCCATAGCGCCATGCTATTACCATAAGAGTCTCGCCAGGCCTCACAAAATGCTGCTTTTCATTCACATCATTGAGTCGAATTGGACTACAAGCAACTATAAAAAACAATAAGCTTAAAAAAACATATAATATTTTTACTTTTTTAAGTTTCACTAATTTAATCAAAATAAGAGTACCTTTTTAAATTTAAATTAAATTTCTATTGTATATACAAAATGAATAATAGAAGAATCCCACTAATGAACCAACCAATTCTCTCAATATACTTTTCCAATACTAAAGAGATCTGCTCACCGCTAAAATAAATAACTGATGAAACTAAAAAAAATCGTGACCCTCTTCCAATTAATGAGAAAAAGATAAATCCTAGAAAATTAACTCCAGTCATGCCCGCTGAAATAGTAAAAATCTTATATGGGATAGGTGAAAATCCAGCAAACAAAACTGCCCATAATCCCCATTTTGCAAACCAAGCTTTTGAAAGTTGGAATGACTCCCAATATCTAGAGCTAATAAGCCAAGACTCAATAATATCAAAAGTAAAAAAACCTAATATATAACCAAATATTCCACCAAGCAATGAAGCTATAGTTGTTAATGTTGCATAGAACCAAACTTTTTTTCTATTAGCTAAACACATTGGAATCAACATAACATCTGGTGGGATAGGGAAGAAAGATGATTCAGAAAAACTCAGGCAAAACAGATATTTATGAGCATTTTTTTTATTTACCCAGGAAATTACTTTTTTGTATAAACTACCAAAAATTTGCATTATTTCAGATTTTTCTTGTGAGATAGCATTATCATTAATTTAAATTATTCATCTTTTATAAGAGGCACAAAACTCACTGCACCAAGATCCTTACTTTCATAATGATCTTTATTTCTAGTCACTAACATTAATTTTTGTTTATTTAAATCACCAATTGGTATGATCATTGAGCCTTTAAGTGCCAATTGATTAAGAAGATTTACAGGTAACTCAGATGCTGCAGCAGCTACAATTATTCCATCATAAGGCCCATATTTTGACCAACCTTGCCAGCCATCACCATGACGAAAATTTACATTATAAATATCTATAGCACGTAATCGTCGTTTAGTTTTTATTAATAAACTTCGAATTCTCTCAATAGAATATATTTCTTTGAAGAGAGGTGAAAGAACTGCAGTCTGATAACCACAACCAGTTCCAATCTCAAGAATACGGTCCCCAGTGACAGAATTTAATAAAGATTCTGTCATTTTCGCTACGATGTATGGCTGACTAATCGTTTGCCCAAGCCCTATTGGAAGTGCAGTATCTTCATAAGATCTTGTAGCTAATGCCTCATCAACAAATAAATGACGTGGAACATTTCGAATACGATCAAGTACGGCATCAGATTTAATACCTTGCTCTTTGAGTCTCATAATTAAACGATCACGCGTGCGATCAGACGTCATGCCTATACCTTGATTGTTTATGGTGGTGTTGATCATCAAGTTAGCCAATCTCTTAAATCATTAACAATTGAGTGATTTGTCATATCAATTTGAATAGGACTAATTGATACAGAATCATTTTTGATTGCATGAAAATCAGTTCCTGGACCAGCATCATCCCCTTCTCCGGGGGCTCCAATTAGATAATTATAGGTATCAATTTCATTATTTGAGAGAGCTATTGGATATGATTTCTTGCGAGTTCCTAATCTTGTAGCTACCCTCCCATTTAGATCTTTCATAGGTTTATCAGGTACATTCACATTTAATATAGTATCAGATGGAAAAGGATGACTTTTAAGTTTTTCAACTAATTCTAATGTAACTTGAGCAGCTACTTTATAGTTATTACAATTTTTATTGATCGATGAAATAGCAATTGATGGGACACCTAGCGATCTTCCTTCAATTGCAGCTGCAACCGTACCTGAGTAAAGAACATCTTCACCAAGATTGGCACCATGATTAATTCCAGAAATCACCATATCAGGCACAATATCTAAGAATCCCGATAGCCCTAAATAAACTGTATCTGCTGGGGTTCCGTTGACGCAAAAGATATTATTAGCAATTTTTTTAATTTGAAGCTCGGAACGAAGTGTCAATGCGCTACTGGAACCCGAATGATTTTCTTGTGGCGCAAAAATAATAATTTCCGCAATTTTCTTTAAGTGTGCTGCAAGAATATTGATACCATCTGCTAAGTAGCCATCATCATTACTTAATAAAATAATCATTATAGAATTTTACATTTTTCAAAAAAAACAGCTATACATTTATTAACTATTGTATACTGACTGAGAAAGTTATTTCTTTTTTTTAACTGCTTTATTTGATTAAAATGACCGATAAAAAAGAACCTAGTTCAATATCATCTTCAATTACAGATGAAGACAGTAAGTTATTTAGAGATGCTATCGGAGATGCTAAGCCCATTCCAAAAGTAAAAAACGTTCCTTATCGAAAAAAAATAATAGCACAAGCAAAATTTACCAGGAAAGATGATCAAGATGTCCTAACTGAAAGCATGGCTGCGGATATTAATCTTCAAGAAGAAAATGATATTAATAACTTAAAATTCCATAGATCAAATATAACAAAAAAATTAATGAAAAAATTGTCTCGTGGTACATATAGTATTCAGGCTGAAATAGACCTTCACGGAATGACAGCTGATGAGACAAGCAAATACTTAAAATCCTTTATAGCAGCAAGTGTCAAAGATAATTTAACATGCGTCAAAGTAATTCATGGTAAAGGGCTTGGGTCTGGACCAGGAGGTCCAATACTTAAAAAACATGTTAGTCATTTATTACGAAAGTGGGATCAAGTTCTTGCTTTTACGTCAGCACGACAAGTTGATGGTGGTACTGGTGCAGTTTACGTGTTGCTCGCAAAAAGCTAGTGAAAGCAATCTTTAATTAGGATCGACAATAAGATAAAGAGTCTCATTTTCACCAATTAAACCTAAATCATTTCTTGCACGTTCTTCTATCGCCTCATTACCTGACTTTAAATTATTAATCTCAGCTTCTAACTCATTATTTCTTTTTTCTAAAAAGATATTTTCATTTCGCTGAATTTCTAAATCATTTTGTAAAGCTCTTAATTGAAAATAACCATCTTCAGAAATCCAAATTTTGGTCTGCATAATTAAAATTGTTACGATAAGAATTAATAAAATCCAGCGAAAATTTTCCATTTTTAGACCACTCTATCAATTGCTTGGAAGTGTTACGGAGAATGCATTTTTTGGATCATATATAGCTCCATCACCAATCATTTCTTCAATTCTCAATAATTGATTGTATTTAGCGATTCGATCTGACCTTGATAGTGATCCTGTCTTAATTTGAGTGGCTTTTGTTCCAACTGCTATATCAGCAATTGTAAAATCAGATGTTTCACCAGAACGATGAGACACAATGGCAGAGTAATTAGCTGAAATAGCCATATCTATGGCCTGGAAGGTCTCAGTTAAAGTTCCAATTTGATTTGGTTTGATAAGGATTGAATTTGCAATATTTTTATTTATACCAGATTGAAAAATCGAGGTATTTGTTACAAAAAGGTCATCACCGACAAGCTGTACTCGATCACCGAGCTGCTTGCTTAAAATTGACCAGCCATCCCAATCAGACTCATCCATTCCATCTTCTATGCTGATAATAGGATAATCTTTAACCAATTCTACTAAATAGTCAGAAAAGCCAATGGCATCATAACTCACCCCTTCTGATTTTAAATGGTAACGTTTATCTGAATAGAATTCACTACTTGCAACATCCAGCCCCAATAGAATATCCCCACCAATTTTGAAACCTGATAAATTAACTGCTTCAATAATAATATCCAAAGCGGCATGATTTGATGCTAAATTAGGCGCAAAACCACCCTCATCTCCTACAGCCGTATTTAATCCTTTTTTTTGCAGTACAGATTTCAACGAATGAAATACCTCAACACCATGTCTTAAGGCCTCTTTGAAAGAACTTGCACCAACAGGAAGGATCATAAATTCTTGGATATCTATATTGTTATCAGCATGCGCACCACCATTAATAATATTCATCATTGGAATTGGCATAGTTTTTTGATCTCCGAAATGACTGAATAATGGAATTTTTTTTGAACTTGCAACTGCTTTTGCATATGCCATTGAAACAGCTAAGATCGCATTTGCGCCCAGGTTATTTTTATTTTCTGTTCCATCAAGATCCAACATAATGACATCAAAATCTCTCTGACTTATTACATCTCTACTTATAAATTGCTTACTTATAAGTTCATTTATATTTTGTACGGCTTTTTGCACTCCTCTACCTAGGTATCTAGAGCTCTGATTATCTCTAAGCTCAATTGCTTCTCTACTTCCTGTCGAAGCACCTGATGGTGAAGATGCTCGACCCATAGAGTCATCGCTCAGTCTTACTTCAGCCTCAACAGTTGGGTTACCTCTAGAATCGATAATTTCTCTTCCAACAATACTGGCTATTGAAATCACAAAATCTCCTAATTAGTGGTTAATATTATTTTTTTCAACTAGACCATTCTATCTGATTTTCAATATAGTCCACTTTTTTGGTAGATTGATCTATTGAAATTAACATTTCTAATAATTCTGGCATCATCTTTAATGGCCATGAATTTGGTCCATCGCTAAGGGCATTATCCGGATCAGCATGAGTCTCCATAAATAAGCCTGATACACCTACTGCAATGGCAGCGCGAGCCAAGACAGGAATAAATTCACGACAACCATCTGACTTACTTCCTTTTCCGCCAGGTAATTGAACTGAATGTGTCGCATCAAACACAACTGGACATTTTGTTTTCCTTAAGATTGCTAAAGATCTCATATCAGAAATTAAATTATTATAGCCAAATGTAAAACCTCTCTCACAAACCATAATATCTTCATTACCTGTTGATTTAGCTTTATTAACCACATTCTGCATTTCAGATGGTGATAAAAATTGACCCTTTTTTATATTTACTGGCTTGCCTTGTTTTGCAACATTTAGGATAAAATTTGTTTGTCTGCATAAGAATGAGGGAGTTTGAAGAATATCAACTACACTAGATACTTCATCTAAAGGAGTATCTTCATGAACATCAGTCAAAATAGGTATATCAATTTGAGATTTAACTTCAGATAAAATTCTTAGACCTGCTTCAACACCAAGACCACGGAAACCATCTTTTGAACTTCTATTGGCCTTATCAAATGATGATTTATAGACAAAAGGAATATTTAAACTATCTGTAATTTCTTTTAATTTTCCTGCAGTTTCAATTGCAGATTCTTGACTCTCAATTACGCAATTTCCAGAGATCAAGAAAAAAGGTTGTCGATTACCAATATTGAAATCTTTAAATTCCATCAATTCTCAGCTTCTGATTTCTTTGTTACGCAAGCCCTAACAAAACTCTTAAACAATGGATGACCATCCCTAGGATTCGATGTAAATTCAGGGTGAAACTGAGTCGCAACAAACCATGATTTTGATGACAATTCAATAACTTCAACCAAATCATCCACAGATGTACCTGAGAATATAATACCAGCCTCTGTCATCACATCGCGATAATTGTTATTAAATTCATAACGATGTCGATGACGCTCCTGAATTGAATCCTTATGATAGATTTTTTTTATGAGCGAATTTTCAGTCAAGTTAATTTTTTGCGCCCCCAATCGCATTGAGCCTCCTAAATCGGATTGTTCATTTCGTTCTTCGATTGAACCAGAACTCTCCTGCCATTCAGTTATAAGAGCAATAACGGGGTGTGGGGTTTTTTTATCAAATTCTGTACTTTGAGCATCATCAAGATTAGCAAGATGTCTTGCTATCTCGATGATTGCTACTTGCATTCCGAGACAAATTCCTAAATACGGAATATCATTTTCTCTCGCATATCTAACCGTTGAAATCTTACCTTCTATGCCTCTATCACCAAATCCACCTGGAACAACAATTCCATCCATATTTTTTAATGGTCCAACACCATCTTTTTCAATATCTTGTGACTCAATATAATGAATATTCACTTTTGTTGATGTTTTTATTCCACCATGCAAGAGCGCTTCTGTAAGAGAAATATAGGCATCACGTAAATCTATATATTTTCCTACCATGGCAATATTAATTTCATTTACAGGATGTAATTTTAACTCTACAATTTTATTCCATTCGATTAAGTCAGCTTTAGGC
>MDTC01268135.1_pt1 | contig 39317 bp, 31 predicted proteins | sample 811181 | NCBI WGS metagenome assembly MDTC01 (sample SAMN05326644, study PRJNA326480) | marine metagenome | isolation source: seawater | place: Pacific Ocean: North | collected 2011
ACACAACCTAGGTTATCTACTACAGTAATAGAATAGGTTCCTTGAGTTACATTTTGAAGGTCTTCCTCGTCATTTGCTGACCCTGTTGTTACAGTTTGCCAATTAAAATTAAAGGGAGTATTTGGTCCATCAACGCTTAAGAAAATAGAACCATCAGAATCACCAAAACAACTTACATCATCAATACTGTCAAGGGTGATTTCTGGCCCATCTGGGTTATTAATACAAACTATGTCGTTAAATTCACAGCCGTTGTCGTCTAAAACCTGTATAGCATAACAATCAGCAGCTCTATTTTCAATAATATTTGTTGCTCCCACCTGTAGATTACTTCCGTTAGTCCATATGTAAGTATAGTCTGTTTGTACAGTACCACCAATTACTGTTACTTCTGCTGAGCCATCATTTTCTCCACATCCTGTTAAACTAGAAGTTGTTGAACCTGTTAGTTCTGTTGGTTCAAGCAAAGTGAAGCTCTCGGATTCACTGCATCCAAAGTCGTCATAAACAGTCACAATGTATGTGCCTTCAGAAAGTCCAGTGGTGTCTTGTTGTTCAAATACTCCATCATTCCCCCAATCATAGGTATAATCAACATTAACGCTTCCACCACTTACAAAAAGATCTATTTCACCATCTTGATCACCAAAGCAATCCAGACTATCAATCACGGCATTAATTGTTAATGATTGTGCTTCATTAATATCAATTATTTCGCTAACAATACATCCATCCCCGTCTTCTAAGGTTGCAATGTATTGCCCACTTGATAAATTTTCGATAGTCAAATTATTTCCCCCAGGATCGTTAAATCCATCTGGTCCATCCCATGAAAGATTATAGGTTGGGGGGTCACTGAGAATAGTTAACGATGTCATTATTAAACCATCTTGATCCCCTGCACAAGATTCGTGTTTTATAGAATCAATGGTAATACTTGACTGTGATAAGTCATTGATATTTATCACCACCGAGTCTATACATCCAACATTATCTGTAACGGTTGCAGAATATATTCCAGCAGCTTTGTTGTCAATATTGGTTGTGTTTGTCGCAATAATTGAATTGCTATTATCTTTCCATATAATTTGATAACCTGCTCCTACAACTCCGCCATTAATTATAATATCTGCACTACCATTATTTTCACCGCATGTTGCAGGGTTTGAGTTGGAAGTAATTATAATGGCATCGTTCTCAGTTATTTCGTAGCTTACAGTATCTAAGCAGCCTTCACTATCAGTCACAGTCAAATGGTAATTATCGGCTACAAGATTACTTATATTACTTGAAGATGAAGTAAAACCAGTACTTTCACCTATCCAGTTATATAAGTATCCATCTAAACCTGGAATACCACCTTGCACAATAATTGAAATGGAGCCTGTACTATCTCCTCCACAATTTACATCTGTTATTGTTTCTGTAGTTATGATTTCATCTGCACTAGAAATTACAATAGTGTCTTTGTAAGGACACAAATTAGCGTCCGTCATTTCAAGAAAATAAGTATCTGAACAAAGATCAAATTGATCTGGGTTATTACCAGAGAATATTGGATCGGATAGAGCGGTCCAATTGTATACGACAGGTTCGGCAGCATTGAAAATCGCTGCAGAAATATTACCATCGCAAGTGCCAAAACAACTTTCATTAGTTGGGGTGAAGATTGCATCTATTGCTGGTGGATTATCTACTAACGAAATATTTGTATCAACAACACAAACTGAGCCATCGTTTCCATCATAGCTAACCGAAACATTATAAGTACCTTGAAATAAATCATTTACTGCTTCTGAAGTTTCACCATTATTCCATGTTATGTCATGCGGTAAATTTCCTCCCGTTATTGCTACTAAGATGTCTCCATTGTCTAAACCACAATTTGACTGATTTATTACAGGGTTAAATGCTATGGGGTTGATTATGGCGATATTAATGCTACTGTCTTTTTCACAATCTCGATCGTCAGTAACAATAATATCGTAGGATCCACCGCCAAGATTTTCAATGTTTTGACTAGTTGAAGTAAAGGCATTAGGTCCTGACCATACAAAGTCGTAGCCATTATTATTTGTTCCTCCAAATGGGTTAATTGCAATAGATCCATTTAATGAGTCAGCACAAGATATTTCCGTTACAGAGCCACTAATATAAATTTCAGTAGGAGTTATAATGGAAAAAGAAGTATCTAATAAACAATTGTTTTCGTCTTGAATTGTTAAATTGTAAGTTCCAGAATCAAGTCCTATTAACTCATTATTAGTTGATGAAAAACCATTAGGTCCATCCCAATTTACAACTAAGTTTCCTGTACCACCTTCGGGTGAAATGGTAATATTTCCGTCAACTAAGTCATAACAAGAATTATCGTTTATAATAGCACTTACAGAGATTGCATTGGGTTCAGTAATGGGTTCAGTGCTTTGAGCAACACAACCTTTAGCGTCTGTAACTGTTAAGAAATAGTCATTTGGAACCAAATTGTTTTGAGAATTAGAATTACCTTGATTACCAATACTTGCTATTTCAGATCCATTTAATGTAGTCCCCCAATCATAATTATAATTGGCAGTACCCCCTGTTACTTCTGCGGTTAGTTCAGCATCGCCATCACCATTACAGTCAATGGTATTAGTAATAGTAATGTCAACATTTAACAGTTCTGGTTCAGTGATGAGTTCGCTGTCTCTAACCTCACAACCATTTGCGTCTGTAACTGTTAAGAAATAGTCATCTGGAACTAAATTGTTTTGAGAATTAGAATTACCTTGATTGTCGACGCTTGCTATTTCAGTTCCATCTAATGTAGTCCCCCAATCATAATCATAAATGGCAGTACCCCCTGTTACTTCTGCGGTCAGTTCCGCGTCACCATCTCCACTACAATCAATAGTGTTTGTGATTGTTATGTCGACACTTAATAGTTCCGGCTCAGTGATTGATTCTGAGTCACGAGCTTCACAACCATTAGCATCAGTTACAGTTAGAAAATACTCATTGGGCACTAAAGATGATTGAACATTGATTTGTCCAATATCGTCTACATCGTCTACATCATTGTTGTCAAGAGATGTTCCCCAGTCATAATCATAATCCGTTATTCCCTCCGTACCACCAGTTACATTTGCAGTTAATTCTCCGTCACCGTCACCATTACATTCAATTAGATTAGTGATTGACAAAGAAACGATTAAAGGGTCATTCTCATCAACAATAAATAGTGTGTCTTTATTACAGCCTTTATCATCTTCTACAACAATCCTGTAATTACCTCCGCTGAGCCCTGTTTGGTCTTCGTCATTTTCTACAATTCCACTTCCAAGCCCTTCAACCGTCCATGTAGGAGACAAAGAATTTGGCCCTCCAATAGGGTTTCCACCGCCATAGTTAACATCAATAATTCCGTTAGCATCTCCATTACAAAGTAAATCTGTCACATCACCACTTAAAGTAATTGGATTAGGCTGTAAAATGGAAATAGAAGTGTCCTTGGTACAACCAGTCGCTGTCTCGGTAATAGTTAAGTTATAAGTTCCTACGTCCAATGATTCAATATCCTCATCTGTATTGGAGTACGAATTAGGTCCTGACCAATCAAAAGTAAAAGCATCAGTTATTGCCCATACTGCTTCAACAGAAAGAATTTTAACGGTTCCCACACATGGATCTGTAAATGTTGCATTATCAGCAGTTATTGAGGCGCTATTTTGCCCAATTATTGCTGTCTCTAAAACACTTAAACTTGAGTTGGCGTGGCAAGTGCCAATTTCAAATTCACCACAATCACCAGTCGGCAATCCATAACTTGCAAATGTTACACTAGTAAAAACTGCTCCTGCTGGGGCAGTTAATACCATAACATCATCTTCATCAACTGTTTTACAAACAGTTCCAGAACTAGCACTTGTTAGTGGAGAAATTTTTATTTCACCATTTTGTTCATCAAAACATATTACATCTGTCGGAGTTCCGTTAACAAATATAGGTGCTGGAGTTGAAAGTACGAAAGAAGTATCTAATGGGCAATTGTTTTGATCTACTATGTTTAGTTCATATGTTCCAGAATCAAGTAGGAAAATATCTTCATCATTAGAACTATATCCGTTTGGGCCAGTCCAATTAAAAGTTAAATCACCTGTTCCACCAGACGGAATTAGAGTAATTTGTCCATCAGTTTCACCTGAACAACTAAGATTTTGTGGAGTTCCGTTTGCTGTAATTTGAGGTGGTTCAGTAATAGATTCAGTATCTCTTGCTTCACAACCATTAGCATCTGACACGGTTAAGAAATAATCATTTGGTTCTAAATTAGATTGAATATTTGTTTCTTGGGCTGTATTAAATTCTTCGTCCAAATCATTTCCGTCAAGTGATGTTCCCCAGACATAATTGTAGTTTTTAGTTCCTCCTGTTACAGTAGCAGTTAGTTCCCCATCATTATCGCTATTACAATCAATAGAATTTGTAATATTGATGTTCACAATTAAAAGCTCTGGTTCAGTGATGGATTCGTTGTCACGAGCTTCGCAACCATTAGCGTCAGTAACTGTTAAGAAATAATCATCCGGAATTAAATTGCTTTGGATATTTGAATTAACACTGTTGTCAATTTCTGCTATTTCTGTTCCATCTAATGTTGTTCCCCAGTCGTAATTGTAGTTAGCCGAACCACCAGTTACTTGCGCAGTTAGTTCTGCGTCACCATCTCCACTACAATCAATAGTATTTGTAATAGTTATTCCAACACTTAAAAGTTCTGGTTCGGTTATGGATTCAGTATCACGAGCTTTACAACCATTGGCGTCAGTAACGGTCAGAAAATAATCATTTGGGATTAAAGATGACTGAACATTGGTTAGCCCAATATTATCTACATCGTCTACATCATTGTTGTCAAGAGATGTTCCCCAGTCATAATCATAATCTGCTAATCCCTCAGTACCACCAGTTACTGTTGCGGTTAATTCTCCGTCACCGTCACCATTACATTCAATAAGATTAGTAATTGACAAAGAAACGATTAAAGTGTCAGGCTCGCTAATTGAATAATTGGCAGTGTCTTTACATCCTACATTATCTTCTACAATTAACCTATACGACCCCCCACCTAGACCAGTTTGATCTTCATCATTAATAATAATACCACTTCCGTTAGTGGTAGTCCAAGTAGGCACAAGTGTACTTAGACCCCCTGCTAAATTACCACCAGAAAGGGTTACTTCAATTTCACCATCATTATCCCCATGACAGTTGATGTCTTTTAAATTATCTAGCGTAATTTCAATGGCATCAGCAGAGCTAATTGGAGAATTTAATTGAATAGTTTCTTCACAGTTGTTATCATCTTTTACAATTATGTAGTAATCATTGTCGGGACATAGTTCATTGTTTGTTTCACCTGTTATTCCTGTATCGTCGTTACTTCCAATAACCCCTCTAAACCATTGAATAGAGGTGTAATTTCCTGAACCTCCAGAAATATCAAGAGTAATAGAACCATCGCATAAATAAGAGCATGAAGCATTAATTACATTTATAGGATCAACAGAGACTGTAATAGGTAAAATATCGGTAGTTGTAAATGTAGTTTCAAATGGACACTCTTCCTTATCTTCCAAACTCAATTTATAGGTAACTCCTTCCATAAGGTTATTAACAGTGTTTATTGTGCTAATTCCACCCACACTGGGTATTTCATCCCATAAAAAAGTAAATGGACCACCATTTCCACCACTTGCATTTGAAATAGCTGACCCATCATTGTCTCCGTCACAACTTGCATCTGTTAAAATAATATTAGGGATTATTGCATCGGGCTCAAGAACATCTTCAACAGCTTCGTCAACACAACCGTTTTCATCTTGCACCCTAAGAGTGTATGTGTTGGAACAAAGACCTGTTTGTTGCACTATTGATCCAGATGCTGTTGGAGGATCATTAACATCATTTCCAGGTCCATTAAGATCAACCCAAGTTGGGGTTAGGTTTCCAGTTCCACCATCGATAATTGCAAAGAATTCACCATCACAACTATCTTTACATGTAGGAGGGCTTGTACCCAAAACATTAACATCAACACGATCAGGTTCATTTATTTCATAGGCATTTATTTTACAAAAATGGTACAATCCTAATGCGGCACTTAGCACTTGAGAAGAATCATAAACTTTAATTTCATAATTACCATCACAAAGGTCACTTACTATATTACCTATCTGTGAAACTCCATTAATTTCATAAGCAAAAGGTCCTGTTGACCCTCCAGTAAAAACAACTTCAATACTTGCATCACATGAGTCTGCACAGCTTATATGTTCCCCATTAAAATCTACAAGGTGGTTTACTTCTAGACCACCATCTCCAGAACAAGTTACTTGACCTTCAATATGCTTTACAAAAAGAAATGAAAGTATTAGAACTAATGTTTTTAATTTATATGTAGACGATAATGTCACTTAAGAGCAAAATTTGTAATCTGTATGATACGTAAACCTTTTAATATTGTTCCAATATTTTTTTGAAAAATAACAAACAAAAATGAAAGTATTAAAAAACTAGCAACTAAAGAAGTTAATTTGGGCTAAATGAACTTAAAAAAGGATTAAACATACATTATTTAGGATTAAGTAATTTTTTAAGTGAAGCTAACGGGTCTAATTAAAGCTTTATTTTTTCTGGAGACAAATATATCTTTTGCCATAATTAACGCATTTTCAAAAGAAGTTGAATTTGCTATACCTTTTCCAGCAATATCATAACCAGTTCCGTGATCAGGCGAAGTTCTAATAATTGGTAAACCAGCGGTAAAGTTAACACCTTCATTTTTACTTAAAACTTTGAATGGAATTAACCCTTGATCATGATACATTGCTAAAATACCATCATAATTTAGATAATTTTTATTTGCAAAAAACCCATCGGCTGGGAAAGGGCCAAAAACATTAATATTTTTACTTTTCAGTTCTTTAATGGTAGGAATTATTATTTTCTTTTCTTCATTTCCAATTAACCCATTGTCCCCGGAGTGAGGATTTAAGCCAAGTAAGGCTAACTTTGGGTTTTTAATGTTGAAGTCGCTTTCAAGAACAGTGTTAAAAGTATTTATTTTTTTTGTAATAAGCTTCATAGAAATATTCTTAGAAACGTTGCTTACAGATAAATGATTAGTCACTAATCCAACTCTTAATTTTTTGTAACACATTAACATCAATGATTCGTCAAGCTCACACCTAAAAGTGAAATATTCGGTATGCCCCATAAAATTAAAATTTGAGTTTTGAATATTATCCTTGTTAATAGGTGCAGTTACAATGGCATCAATTTTTTTACTAAACAAATCGTTGCTAGCTATTTTTAAAGATTCATACGCTAAACGACCTGAACTTTTGGTTGCTTTTCCAGGGAACAAATTAAAATTACCCTGTTGAAAATCAATTATATTAACCTTTCCTAGTGTAGCATTTTTTGGAAGATTAATAATATCGAAATCAAGAACCTCTTCCAAAATTTTTAATGAGCTAATAAATATATTTTTCGGGCAGTAAATAATTGGTGTGAGCTCTTTAAAAAAATCATTCTTTTTAAAACTCTTAATAATAATCTCTAAACCAATTCCGTTTGGATCTCCAATTGAAATACCAACCAACATTTTTTCCTTCATAAAAGCTCAAAATATAGAACAAATTAAAATCAAATTGAACAAAATTCAATAAGTACAGTATACTAACAGAAATTAAATTCAATTTAAGTAATTTTGTAACATGATTAAAGACAGTTTAATATTTATATTGTTTTTTATTTTACCAGTTCAATTATTTGCATCTCATAACAGAGGTGGAGAAATTACATATACTCATTTGGGAGGTTTAACCTATGAATTTACGATAACAACGTGTACAGACTTAGGGTCTTCAACAGGAACAGATCGACCGGAGCTATACATTGATTTTGACCTAGGAACTGCATACGCTCAAAGAGATACTTTTCCAAGAGCTTCAATTACTACTTTATTATTAAATCATCAAAAAAATATCTACATTGGCAGACATACTTTTACTTCTACAGGCAGTCATAGAATTACAATAGAGGATCCAAATAGAAACGCTGGAATATTAAATGTTTTTCCTAGTGGTAATAGTGATGATATTGTATTTGCTTTAGAAACTTATTTAATTGCCTCTCCTTTTCAAGGATCCTTTGCAGGAAATAATTCTGTCCAATTTGATGACTGTCCTTGCCCAGAACTAGGCTGTGTTAATAAACCATATTGCTATAACCCAATGGCATACGATCCAGACGGAGACTCATTGTCTTATGAATTAGTAGCACCCTTAGGCTTAGGCGCAACCTCCTTGCCAATTCCAAATTATTATGTTTATCCTGACGTAATTGGTGGAGGAGATTTTACAATTGATCCGGTTTTCGGAACCATATGCTGGAATAACCCATTACAGCAAGGAGAATATAATTTTACTATTAAAATTTCAGAATGGAGAAATTCTTTTTTAGTTGGTTCTGTATTAAGAGATGTACAACTTACAATCCAAAATAATTGCCAAAATGATCCGCCCGTAATTGAACCAATTCTTGACACTTGTGTTATTGCTGGAGATTTCATAAGTGTTGATGTTTTAGGATTTGATCAAAATCAAGATCTTTTAGAATTATCGGTTTCAGGACTTCCTTTGAACTTAGAAAATGATTCTGCTAATTTTTCTCATGTTTCTCTTCCTGGTGTTGCTAATGGTATTTTTCAGTGGCAAACCAATTGTTTTCATATTTCTAATTCACCTTACAACATAGTGGCTGAATTAGAAGATAATGGTCAACCTGTTTTTTCAGACTATGAAACTTTTAATGTAGACGTTCGACCACCTCAAGTAACAGGCTTAACTGTTCAACCAATTGGTAGTTCAGTAGTTCTAAATTGGGATAAATCACAATGTCCTAATGCGATAGGATATAGAATTTACAGGAAAGAAAATCAGCTTGAAACCAATCAGTACTGTTGTAATAATTTAGGGGTTAATGAATTAGATGTTATTTTAATTGATCAAAAAACATCTATTGACGATACAACTTCTGTAGATGTTTATGACCTTAGCCTTGGAGTCACTTATTGTTATATAGTTACTGCTATTTATGGCTATGGTATTTTGGAAAGCTGTCCGTCTGACACAGCTTGTACAGATTTAAAAAAGGAAGTTCCTGTAATTACCAATATTAGCGTTATAAAAACAGGAGAAATTAGTGGTGTTGATAGTATTGTTTGGAGTGCCCCAACAGAACTAGATACGCAACAATATTCACCTCCGTATTCTTATAAAATATTTGATGATGCACAAAGTTTAGTTGCTCAGCTTCCCTATTCTCAAACAATAGAAAATTTAGATACTAGTTTTGTGTATTACGGAGTTAACACAATCGATACCAACAGAAAATATAGAATAGCGATATATTATACACATAACAACAAAGATAGTTTAGTTGGTTACAGCTCAGAGGCGAGCAGTGTTCATTTAAATACAATCTCAAGTGATAACCAAATTGAACTTATGTGGAGTGAAAATGTACCATGGATAAATTCTAATTATTTGATTTTTAGAGCAGATTCAATTGATGGAAATTTTAATTTTTTAGACTCTGTAAGTTTTAGGCATTACACGGATACAGGGTTAATAAATAACATTAATTATTGTTATTATGTTGAAAGTTATGGTTCGTATATAGATTCAACTATTAAAAGCCCTTTAATCAATAATTCTCAAATTGTTTGTGAAAAACCATTTGATTACACTCCCCCATGTCCACCAAAGCTAAGTTTTGAAGGCGACTGTGATAAAGAGGTTAACACATTATTTTGGACAAATCCTAATAACACTTGTTCTGACGATGCAGTTTCTTATGACTTATATTTTACCCCTTTTTTAGATAGCAATTTTTTAAAAATAGAAAAGTTTGAAAATATTATTGACACTACTTACACGCATACATTTACATACAATAACAAAATAAGTTCGGTAGCAGGTTGTTATTATATTACAGCAACAGATTCTGTTCTTTACAGCAATGAAAGCATTCCAAGTGACACCATGTGCTTTGACAATTGCCCAAATTTTATATTACCTAATATTTTTACACCTAATAATGATGGAAAAAATGATTTTTTCCAAGCATTAATGCCAATTAAGTTTATTAATGAAATTGAAATTACTATTTTCAATAGGTGGGGTGAACCAGTATACAGATCTAAAGACCCGTATTTCACATGGAATGGCAATAATATTGAAACTAACCAACCATCGCCGTCTGGAATATATTATTTTAAATGTCAAGTTCATACTTTAAGGTTGTCAGGTATTGAACAATTAGAATTATCAGGGTTTTTACATTTAGTTAGAGGAACAAGAACAATAAAGGATTAAAAAATGTTTACAGGAATTATAGAATGTCTAGGAAAAGTTGTTTTTTTAGAAAAAGAGAAAACAAATATCCACGTAACAGTAGAATCTCCAATCTCAAAGGAACTTAAGATAGATCAAAGTATAGCTCATAATGGTGTTTGCTTGACTGTAGTAAGTAAAAATGAAGATCAACACACAGTTACTGTGATTGACGAGACAATTTTAAAAACAAACTTTAGCAGATTAAAAGTTGGTAGAAGCTTAAATTTAGAAAGGTGTTTAAAAGTCGGATCAAGATTAGACGGGCATATGGTTCAAGGTCACGTTGATGAGGTAGCTACTTGTATTGAGGTCATTGAAGAAATGGGGAGTTGGAGATATATTTTTAAAGGTACTCAGCAAGTCAAAAATCTTATTGTGAATAAAGGATCTATTTGTATAAATGGAGTAAGTTTAACAGTGGTAAGCACAGAGAACAATAAATTTGAAGTGGCTATTATTCCATATACCTATGAAAACACTACTTTCAAAGAAATAAATGTAGGAGATTTAGTCAATATAGAGTACGACATTATAGGAAAGTACATTGTAAAAAACATAGTTCAATAAACTACAAACTAGCAAAAACTACAATATCAACATTTGGCCATAATTTATTTGTTCCATCGGGCCCCGTATGTTGCTCTAGGCAAACATCATTTAAGGCATCTAGGGCTCCTTTAGCGTTCCAGTTTAATACATCAATGGAGGTTTTTAAAAAAAAATCACGATTTGAATCATCAAATTCCCATTTAAAATTCTTTTGAATCTCCATCTCATTCATTTTTAGTGTTAGCACACCAGTGCCATTACTTTCAATTGAAGTTATAGAACCTGTAATAAAATCAGTATTCGAAAGTGTGTTAAAAAACGAATTTACTATCTTATAATCTCTTACTTTATCACCGGTGTTTGTTGAATTTACTGGAATTTTAAAGGTAATTCCAGAAATAGCTTCCTTAATCATCGGTGACTCTTTAAAACCCTCAACAAAAACAGAATCAAATTTTCCTCCAACTTGTGCTTTTGTCATGTGTTTAAAAGCAGTCCACTTAACAAAAACTTCTTTTAATTTATAGGCCTGCTTTTTAGCTGGAATAATTGCCTTGGGCTTTAAAACTATGTTTGAAGGTTGTTCTGTTGGTGAGGAACAAGAAAAAAAACTGATTAAAAAAATTGTAATTAATATATTTTTCATGATTCAAAAGTAATCAAGATGTTATTTTTTTCAACAGTTTGTTGAGTGTTAACCTTGATATCTTTAATTTTTCCATCTAAAGGAGAGGTCAAGACATTTTCCATTTTCATAGCCTCTAAAATGATCAAAGGTTGATCTTTTTTAACTTCTTCACCATTAGAAACTGGTATCTCGATAATAAGCCCTGGCATTGGTGATCGGAGTTCATTAATTTTTTGCATTCCCTTATTTTTCAATCCAATTTTTTGAATTGTTTTATCAACGGGATAAAAAAGTTCAAGAGTGATGATTTGTCCATTAACCTTTAAAGTAAATTTATTTTTGCTTTGGTTTACATAAATAATTCTACATTCAAATTTTTTACCTTTATTTCTTATGGATGTAGTTCCATTTTCTATGCTCAGCCTTTCAACAACAAAGTCTTTAAGTTCTTTATTTTTTAATTCAAATTCCTTATCTTTTGATAATCTTCCTGAAAGCATAATGATTTTATTTACAACAAATTTACAATTATTATCAGATTGTTTTTAATATGTACTAATCTTTGTCCTTAATTACGTAGATGAGCGGTATTTATATTCATATTCCATTTTGTTCTAAAGCATGTCATTATTGCGATTTTCATTTTTCTACTTCTTTAAAAAGCAAAGAAAAAGTTATTAATGGTATTGTAAATGAAATAAACCTGAGAAAAAATGATTTCAAGTTAGCTTTTTCAAGCTTATATTTTGGAGGAGGAACACCGTCTATTTTAAAAAAAGAAGATCTAAATAAAATTATAGATGCTTTAAAAGAACAAATTAAATTTGAAAATCTTAAAGAGATTACAATTGAAATTAACCCTGAAGATATTTCCTCAAGAAAATTAGAACAATACAGAGAACTAGGATTTAACAGGCTAAGTATCGGAGTTCAATCCATGGATAATAAATATTTAAAATGGATGAATAGATCTCATAGTAAAAATCAAATTGTTCAAGCAATTAATATTTGCAAAAGTGTTGGATTTAGTAATTTAAGTTTAGATTTCATATATGGACTTCCCACTCATTTCAAAAGAGATTATAAAACAGAACTTTTAGAACTAATAGAGCTTAATCCAACACATATATCTTGCTATCATTTGACAATTGAAAAAGGAACTTATTTTGAATATTTAAAAAATAAAAATAAGTTTATAGAGATTGAGGACGACAAGAGCGAAGAAGAGTTTTTGTGGATATCAAATGCTCTTAAGATGGCTAATTTCAATCATTATGAAATATCTAGCTTTTCTAAAAAAGGATATGATTCTTTTCATAATTCTAATTATTGGAAACAAAGACCTTATGTAGGTATTGGTCCTTCAGCACATTCCTTTAGTTCAAAAAAAAGAAGATGGAATATTTCAAACAATAATACTTATTGTAACAACATTAAGACTAATAAAACCTATTTTGATGAAGAAATTTTAAGTGCTTTGGATATTTTTAACGAGAGAATAATGCTTGGTCTTAGGACTGAAAAAGGAGTTAAAATAAACGAAGTTTCAAACTATATAAATAAAAATCAAAGAAAGATATTTCAAAATAAACTTGATAACTTAATTAATGATGGTTTGGTAATTTTGAAAGATAAAGTAATTAAAATACCTCAAAATAAATGGTTAATGTCAGAGTATGTTTCTAGAGAATTATTTATATTAAAGTAATGATTATAAACTTTAAAATACATGGAAGTAAGGTCGAAGTGGATTTAGGTAAACCTATTGATATTTCGCTTGTGTCCAAAACTAAGAAAAGTTTTAAAGCATGGTATTCAAAAGAAATTATTTTTAAAACTATAAAAAAAGACGGCTTTATTGGAAGTGTTGAGCAAGGTGGATCAGTAAATTTCAAAGAAATTGTAATTAACCCACATGCTAATATGACTCACACAGAGTCTGTAGGACATATTTCTAAAGAAAAGGTTTGTATTAACAACTTAATCAAACAAAATCATATAGTTGCCCAATTAATGACTGTAAATCCTAAGGTTGTTAGTAAAGATGTAGGTATTCAAAAAAAAGGGGATAAGTGCATATTATTAAGCCAACTTGAAAATCAAATCAAACCAAATGTTACAGCATTAATTTTAAGAACACAAAAAAATTATTTTGATTTAGGTGAAAAAGAGTTTAGTAATACAAATTGGCCATATTTAGCTGAAGATACAGCACTTTATATAAGAAAAATGGGAATAAAACATTTGTTAATTGATCAACCCTCAGTAGATAGAGAATTTGATGAAGGGAAATTATTAGCCCACAAAGCGTTTTGGAATTATCCATTAACAATTGATAAAGAAAGAACTATTTCGGAACTTATTGGAGTTCCAGAAGAAGTGAAAGATGGTATTTACTTACTAAACCTTTTGGTAGCTAATATTGAAAATGATGCGTCACCTTCAAGGCCAACGATATATAAAATAAATTTTATAAAATAAAATTTCGCAAAACAGATTAAAAGCGTATTTTTATTCCGTAATTAACAAAAAATGAAATTAGATATTATAGATCTTAAAATTCTTAATGCTTTACAGGAGAATAGTAAAATCACAAACATTGAACTTAGTAAAGTTGTTGGCCTTTCTGCAGCCCCCACGCTAGGTAGAGTACAAAAATTAGAAAAGCAAGGTATCATTTCGAGTTACCATGCAAGAGTTGATAAATCAAAATTAGGATTAGGTTTTATGGCATTAGTACAATTGTCTCTTATTCGTCAAAAGAGCACTGCTGCTGTAAATTTTATGGACCAAATAAACAAGATCGATGAGGTTATGGAATGCATACAATTAACTGGTAATTTTGACTATCAGTTAAGAATTGTCACCAAAGACATTCCTTCTTTCGAAACTATTTTAGAAAAAAAGCTGGGCCAAATTGAGGAAATAGGGCAAATGCAAACTTCTGTTGTTTTGGCTATAAAGAAAAATAGCCCAGTTGCACCCTTAGACTACAGGAAAGAAGTCAATCTAGTAAGATAATTTAAAAGATACTAAAAAGCTCCTTCCAGGAGAACTGATGCCAGATGCAAATGTTTTGTAGTGTATGTCATGTAGGTTGTAACCACCTACAACTATTCTGAGGTTTTCATTGATAAAATGTTCTATTTTAAAATTTATCGTCCACCATTTTGGATATCCAAAGGCGCAAGCTTCATTTGGGTTATCTACATTTCCAGGTCCAAAGCTACTTCTTCGTTTATTTCCGTTAAAGAAAGAAAAAGTTGAAAATTTCCAATTTTTATTATTGTAGTTAAGTGATATTTTACCAGTTACAGGTGGAATATGACCCAGAGGTGTTTTTTCTTGTAAAATAATTCCCTTTGTATAACTAATGCTACTATGTAGAATAAATTTTTCAAATAAAGAGACATCGAAAGACGAATTTAGTCCATAAATTAATGCGTTTCCATTATTTTGATTGGCAATAATTCTGTAAAAGTTGTTATTGTAAAACAAAGAGTCAGTTCCGTTTAATTTAAAATTATTTTTAACAATTACATTATTAAGATATGTTCCATAGGCTGCATTAAAGAAATGCAGTTTTAAATCCCCTTGAAATAAGTAAAAATTTTGGTTCCAACCCATTGACGAACAATAAGAACGTTCTGGTGTTAAATTATTATTTGGTATCGTTATAAAGTCATCTTTTGTGAAAACCTTTCCTAAATCATCTACATTAGGCGATTTAAATCCAGAACTCAAATCAAAAGTTATTTTAGTCTTTTGGTGAGGATAATAACTAATATTTAAAGAGCCATTAATTGATTCATTTTCTAATTCTATATTTGGAGAAATTATTTGAACAGAAGTGTCCTCAAAAATGCCAATAACATTATTTATACTATATCTAAGTCCAGTAAAAACTGAAAAGTGATTTTTTTTAAGATTAAAAATTGCATAAAAACCAGAAAGGATTAATTCACTTCCGCCGTCAGGGTATCTACTATTGATAATGTTCTTTTCTTGGGTATTTATATTAAAACCAGTTCCCTCGCTTTTGACTTTATTCTTATAGACCTCAGTTCCATAACTGATTCTTGAAAATGCTCCAATTTCTTTAACCGCTTGAACAGACGCTCCGATAACATCGACACTTTCAATATTTATATTCTGGATGAAACTTTGAAATTTTCTAGTAATTCTAGATTCTTCTATTTTTTGGTGAGAAAGAACCATATTAAATTTATCGAATATTGGTGATTTGAAAGTAGAGTTAATAGCTAAAGAATTCATCCATCTTTTCTGTGGTCCATAATCCCACTGGCTAAATTGAGGTCCCGAGGAGCCAACATTATTTAACTGATCAAATCTTGCAATATTACTTGAGCTACTCAATTGAGAGTTAAATTCAAAAGATAAATCATCTAATGGTTTATAAAGAATTTTTTGAGTTAAATCTAATTGTTCGTATCCAACACCTTTTTGAATTAACGGGTTTGAATTTGCTATTAATGTGTCTTTATTATTGTAATGATTTACTATATAATGAACTTTCCCCCAATCACTATAACCATGTGTCCTTCTTTTCCCCATTTTGATATTTCCAAATTGTTTGTAGGTAGCAGAACTAAAAGAAGCAAATTTTTTAAATCCTATATTGAGATTTAAATGATTTGTAATTTCTTCAGTTCCAGAGTTTAAACGGTTAAAGTAGTTAAGAGAAATGTTCTTCTTATCCTCAATTTTTGAAAGTTTTGGCTTAATTGTTTTATAATGTATTACTCCCCCGATTGCATCGCTTCCGTAAGAAACAGCAGATGAGCCATATATAACATCACAATTTTCAATTATAAAAGGGTCAATAGTAAGACTATTTTGAAGATGTCCGCTTCTGTATATTGCATTATTCATCCTTACACCATCAATCATTAATAAAATTCTATTAGCTTCAAATCCTCTAATTATTGGGCTCCCACCTCCTGCTTGGCTTTTTTGAATCGTAACACCATCTGTCAATAATAATAGTTCTGCACCTGAGGCTGCTTGAGAACTGTATATATCACTCAACGAAACAGATTCGTGATAAATTTCTTTTAATGTACTATGTACTTGTGAATGTTTATTTGTCTTAGTTTCAAAAACAGGAAGTGAATTTGATGGAGATAGTAAAACCTTAAATATATTTTCAGTTAGATCTCTTTTACTTTTAGTAATTAAGTTTTGGTTGCTTTTTATAAAAGAAATAGAGTCAAAAGATGTTTTTCTTTTTAAATATATTAAACCTTTTTTATTAGTTATTAAAGTGTCTTTAGTTGGCCCATAGATAACAACTTTTCTTTTTGGTATTGGGTTACCATAAGAATTAACAAATTTTATTTCTTGGGCATTATAAAAATTAATGAAACCGATTAGAAATAAAAAAAAACTATATAGTTTAGAATTATAAATCAATCGTAAAGGGATTGCAGTATTTGAATTGATTTAACTTTTTCAGTATTGATAAGTCCGTGATATTGCATGTAGTAAAGTAAAATATCCATAATTCGTCTTCTGTTAGTACTGCTTAATTTATAGCTTGGATCATAATCAATATTCGTGCCTAATATTTCAGAGAATTCCTTGTTTGGAAATAAATGATCAATTTCATCATGTTTTTCATCAATAAAACATCCCTCTTTAGGACTAAAGTATGGTGTGCTTTTATTGTAATTGTTAATTGGCTGAATCCCAAATTCATTAATTAATAATTTTAAAAAGAAAACACCAAAAACAGGATTAAATGGATGGGATTCAAATTCTAATACTATTTTTTTTGTTGATTGGTAAAGCGATGGGTTTTCTTCTTGTTGTTGAATTACCTTCGTTAGTATTTCAGTAATTAAAAGAGCATAACCTGTTTTTCTGATATCACTGATTATATCTATAACAGAAAATACTAATTCAACTTTTGATGCTAGGTTGATTTTTTTTTCATAGTTGAATTTTGAAGTAAATTCAATAAAATGAAATGGCTGAAAGAGAAAACCAGATTTTTTTTTAGTAGTATTTGGGAAAAGAAATGCGCACCTTCCATATTTTTGTGTCAAAACATCAACAATAATAGCACTACTTTTAATTATTGTAGATTTTAAAAATAGTCCTTCAATTCGTTCACTCATTGATGTCTAGCTTTAGGAAAAAATATAACAAAACATGTCTCTTTTTCTTTGGATTTCTGCAGATAAATTTCACCATTATGAATAGAAACTATTTGATGAACAATGGAAAGACCTAAGCCCTTTCCATTTGATTTCGTTGTAAACTTTGGCTCAAAAATGTGATTTTGAAGTTCTTTAGGAATTCCAACTCCATTATCAATAAATTTAATACTAATTAAATCTCCTTTATTACTAATATTAATTTCAATCCTACCATTGTCTGAAATTGATTGAATACTATTATTGATAAGATTTGTGAAAACTCTTGTTAATTGGTTTTCGTCACCGTTAATCGTTAAATCTTCATTAGTTTTTTTAATTATTTTAATAGTTACTTTATCGTCATTTTCATATAAATCAATGGTTTTTTTTATGACTTCATAAATATTAACTTTTGTCATTTTAGCTTTTGGTAATTCAGCAAAATTTGAAAATTCATTAGCAATTTCGGAAAGCATGTCAACTTGTTGAATCATTTTAGATTCAAAATCGTTAAGGATTGATTCCTTCTTTTTGTCTTCAAAGGCTAAAACTCTTTTCAAATGTTGGATACTTAATTTCATCGGGGTCAAAGGGTTTTTAATTTCATGAGCAACTTGCTTTGCCATTTCTCTCCAAGCAGTTTGTCTTTCGTTTTTAGCCAATTTTTCTGTGCTGATTTCAAGCTTGTTTATCATTTCGTTATATGCATTAACCAAAGTCCCAATTTCATCCTCAGCATTCCAAAGCAACTTTTCGTTTTCTTCGTTAATTTTTACAGACTTAATCTTTTTACTTACTTCTTCAATTGATTTTGTGATGTATTTTGACAATAAATAAGCTATTAATCCTGCTCCAATTAAAAGAATACTAAATACTTTCAAAAGATTGTTTAAAAACAGCCATACTTCAGATTTTGGATTATAATCTTGAGGATTATACGGAATATTAATAATTACCATTTTTTGATTATTTTTATTTTTAGCATAGGAATAAGAATTTATTTCGCCATTGTCAGACTCTTGAAAAACCTCGTTTTTGTTCTGTATTTCTGCTAATAAGATAGGATTTATTTTATTTTTAATTTTTGATGAATCATAATCATTTCTATCGGTATTTATTAAAACCTCTCCTTTTAGATTATAAATAATAATTTCTAACGAATTAACATCAGCAATCTCGTGTACTTTATAGTCAAATTCTTTAGTAATAAAGTCATCAACTTCAATGGGCTTTAAATCATTTAGAAAGTATTGTAATGAGCTATTGACTGTCTTTTCTTTTCTTTTAACACGCTTAAGATGATATTCATTATTCTGACGGTCAAAGAAGTATAAAGTAGTTGTTCCAATTACCATTAATGAGAGCAAAACTAGAGCTAACATGGAGATGTAAATTCTATTTTTGAGAGAAGATTTAAGCCATATCATTAATGTGAAAGTAAAAAAAAACCCTTGATAATTTCAAGGGTTTTAATATTTAATATTGTTAAAAATCAACCTCCAAGTGCTTCTGCTCCTGCAACAATTTCAAGGATTTCATTGGTAATTGCAGCTTGCCTAGCTTTATTATAATATAAAGTTAACTCTTTTACCAGTTCTGTTGCGTTGTCAGTTGCTTTATGCATTGCAGTCATTCTTGACCCATGTTCCGAGGCAAAAGAATCTAAAAGAGCTTTATAAAGCTGTACTTTAAGTGATTTAGGAATCAAGTCATTAAGTATTTCTTCTTTTTCTGGCTCAAATATGTAATCTACAGTCGACTTTTTAGTATCCAAACTGGGTTCAACAGGAAGAAACTTTTCAACTTTTAGCTCTTGTACGGCAGCATTTTTAAAAGAGTTATAAATCAGATGGGCTTCGTCAAAAATATCATTTTTAAAACAAGTGACTATATCATCTACTATTTTAATTGCATTTTCGTAAGTAAGATTGTCCCAAATGGTTTCAGTATTAGATGGAAGAAGTTTGTGATTGTTAATCAATTCGGAAGATTTAAACGCATCATTAACTTTTTTTCCAATCGTCAAAATACTGTATGTTTTTTTAGGATTTTCAGCAATAATATTTTTTATAGATTTTATAACATTACTGTTAAACCCACCACAAAGACCTCTGTTTGAAGAAAGGGCAATTAATAAAACCTTTTTGCCATCTGTCTTTTTCATTAATGGATGTTCTCCACTTTCAAAGGTAGAAGAAACATTTAAAAGAATTTCATTGAATTTTTCTGCAAATGGCCTCATTTGGGTTATTGCATCTTGTGCTCTTTTTAGTTTTGCGGCAGAAACCATTTTCATTGCAGAAGTTATCTGCATTGTTGACTCAACAGAACCAATTCGAGTTCGTATTTCTTTTAGATTAGCCATTATCTACGCATAATTTTTTGACATTTCTGCAACTACTTTTCTAATTGTGTCAGTAACTTCGGCTGTCAATTTTCCAGATTTAAGAACATCTAATTCTGCTCTATGCTTACTCCTCATGTAGTCAAGAAAGTTTTCTTCAAAGACCTTTATTTTTTCAGTTGGAACATCAGATAAAATTCCAGTTGAACCACAATAGATGATAGCAACTTGCTCCTCAACAGGTAAGGGGGAACCTTCGTTTTGCTTAAGAATTTCAACATTTCTTGCACCTTTATCTAATACAGCCATTGTTGCTGGATCTAAATCGGAACCAAATTTTGCAAAAGCTTCTAGCTCTCTAAATTGGGCTTGATCTAGTTTAAGAGTCCCTGAAACTTTTTTCATAGATTTAATTTGAGCAGAGCCACCAACCCTAGATACTGATATTCCAACATTTATTGCTGGACGGATTCCAGCGTTAAATAAATTAGCTTCAAGGAATATTTGGCCGTCCGTAATTGAAATTACATTAGTAGGAATGTATGCTGATACATCACCAGCTTGTGTTTCTATAATTGGTAGTGCTGTTAATGACCCTCCTCCCTTAACCTTGTCTTTAATTGATTCAGGTAAATCATTCATTTGTTGAGCAATTTCATCATTGTTGTTGATTTTTGCCGCTCGCTCTAATAATCTTGAGTGCAGATAAAACACATCACCAGGGTACGCTTCTCTTCCCGGTGGTCTCCTTAGTAGCAATGAAACTTCCCTGTAGGCTACGGCTTGTTTAGATAAATCATCAAAAATAATAAGAGCAGGTCTTCCAGTGTCTCTGAAATATTCGCCAATTGCTGCTCCAGTAAATGGAGCATAAAATTGCATTGGAGCAGAATCAGAAGCATTAGCAGTAACAATAACTGTGTAATCCATAGCACCTGCTGCCTCTAATTTATTTGCAATACCAGCCACAGTAGATCCTTTTTGCCCAATTGCTACGTAAATACAGAAAACAGGTTCTCCTCTATCATAAAATTCTTTTTGGTTAATAATTGTATCGATGCAAACTGTAGTCTTTCCAGTTTGTCTATCCCCTATAACCAATTCTCTTTGTCCTCTACCAACTGGGATCATTGCATCAATTGCTTTAACTCCAGTTTGCAATGGTTCATTTACAGGCTGTCTGTAAATTACACCAGGAGCTTTTCTTTCAATTGGCATTTCAAATAGTTCGCCTTCAATTGGACCTTTTCCGTCAATTGGTTGCCCCAATGTATCAACCACTCTCCCTAACATTTTTTCTCCAACTTTTACAGAAGCAATTCTTCCAGTTCTTTTTACAGTGTCACCTTCTTTAATATCGTTTGACGCACCAAGTAATACAGCTCCTACATTATCTTCTTCTAAGTTTAATGCTATAGCTTGGAGTCCATTGTCAAATTCAATAAGCTCTCCGTATTGTACGCCTCCAAGCCCATAAATTCTTGCAATACCATCACCAATTTGAAGAACTGTTCCTATTTCTTCAAGTTGTGCTTCAGTTTTAAGTCCTGACAATTGTTCTCTTAAAATTGCTGATACTTCTGCTGGTTTTATTTCTGCCATTGTTGTTATTTTAGAAATCTTTTATGTAAAGATTTTTGTTGTAAGTGTTTTTTAATTCTTTAATGCTTCTTTTAATACTTCCATCTAACTGCTGATCACCCAGTTTCACAATTGCACCTCCTATAATTGACTTGTCAATTTCTTCAATAAGATCTAAATCAAAATCAGTTTTTGATTTTATGTAATCAATAACTTGCAGTCTTAGTGATTTGTCTAGTGGACTAGCTGTGATAACCTTCACCGTGGCGATTTTATTATGGGTTTTGTGTAAATCAATAAAATTTTGTGCAATTGATGGAATAAGGGATTCTCTGTTTTTCTTTGTAATTATTTCCACGAAAAGTGAGCTAGTTTTTGATAATTTTCCCTTAAAAATTTTTTTAATTATGCTATTTTTTTTGTCGGTATTTATAATTGGACTTTTCAGAAGGAGAACTAATTGAGAATTCTCTTTGCATACTTTATCTAAAAGCTTCATATCAGATAAACATTCATCCATCATATTATTGGAAATTGCTAAATCTAATAACGCTTTAGCATATCGATATGTAATTTTTGAAGAAATCATATTAATTCATTTGCTTTTTTAAAGCTTCAGAAATTATATCTTTTTGTTTATCAGCATCTTTTAATTCAGAAGCTATAATTTTTTCAGCCATGGTGATAGCAATATCTGCAACTTCGTTTTTAAGCTCTGTCATTGCTTTCATCTTTTCATTATTTATTTGCTCTTTAGCTGATTGAATAATTTTTTCTGCTTCTTTGGATGCTTTCTCTTTTGCACTATTTATAGTTTTTTCTTTAATTTCTCGTGCTTCTTTAATTATTCCATCTCTTTCTATTCTCGCGTCAGATATAATTTTTTCATTATTTGCTGAAAGTTCAGCCATTTCTTTTTTTGCGTTTTCGGCCGCATTTAATGCTTCATCAATCGAGTTGTTTCTGTCTTCAACAGCAGATAATATAGGTTTCCAAGCATATTTTCTTAGTAAAAATAATAGTACTAAAAAGATAATAGTTTGCCAAATAAACAGCCCTGTTGAAAACTCATTCCATAATTTTTCCATAATAATTTTTTTAAAATGGCAGTTTCAACCAACCGTTGAAACTACCATTAATTTAGATTTAGGCCGCAAATAAAGCTGCGAAACCGATCCCTTCAATTAGTGCTGCGGCAATAAGCATTGCAGTTTGTATTTTGTTAGTAGCTTCAGGTTGTCTAGCAATGGCCTCCATTGCCGAACCACCAATTCTACCAATACCGATACCTACACCTATTACAATTAGACCTGCACCTACGATAGTTGGAATTTCCATTTGTTTTGTTTTTTATTGGTTAATAATAATTTTAATGATGTTCTTCTTTTGCCGCACCAAAATAAAGTGATGAAAGCATAGTAAATATATAAGCTTGTAATGCTGCAACTAGCAGTTCTAGAATAGAAAGAAATAAGGACAATCCAATAAATGCTCCAGTTGCAAAATAATTTTTAAAAACGAATATCAGACCAATAATACTCATCATTACAACATGACCAGCAGTCATATTAGCATATAGACGTATCATGAGAGCAAACGGCTTAATAAATATTCCTAACAATTCAATAGGAGCTAAAAGCAATCTCATTGGAACTGGTACTCCGGGCATCCAAAAAATATGAGCCCAATAATTTTTATTTCCAGTAAATGTTGTGATTAAAAATGTACAGATGGCTAATGCAGATGTAATAGCAATGTTGTTAGTTACGCTTATTCCAAGAGGTGTCATTCCAGCCAAATTTAAAAACCATATAAAAAAGAAAATAGTCAATAAAAAGTTAAGATACTTTTTGTAATGTTTTTCACCAATGTTAGGTATTGCAATCTCATCTTTTACAAATACAACAATTGGTTCTAAAAATTTAGCAGAGCCTCCAGGGTTTAATGAGGATTTATATTTCTTGGCCATTTTTGAAAAAAGGAAGAAAATAAAACCAGACATTAATAAAAGAACAAAAACATTTTTTGTTATTGAAAAATCAAATGGTTGGACATTTGAAACATGATGATTATCATCGTAGTTAAGAGTGCCTAATTTATCAGTTTTAAATATTTTTCCATGATGAGTATCTAAAAAGTAATAATTTCCATTGGACTCCACAACTTGCTCACCGTGATGAAACTTACTTGATGAAAAAACATGGATGCCTTCATCAAAAAGTATTACTGGGAGAGGAAAACTAATGCCATGTGTGATATCAAAACTGTAGGAGTCTTGTAAATGGTGTTTTATTGTTTCTTTAATTTCTTTCTTAACATCTTCCTTTGTTTTTGATTTTGTTGTGTCAACAGAGTTTTGGGAAGAATATCCAATCAAAGAATTCAAAATAAAAAATAAAAAAATAGAATTTCTTAAAATTGAATTAATCATAACTTTTTACGTTATTAAAATTTGAGTGCGAAATTAGTAATTAAAACCGATTACAAAAGTTTATAGTAGGATTTTTTTAAATTACTGATAATATCTCTGTTAAGTTAATCTTTAAGAATCTTTGAAAGAGCGTGAATTTCATTGATAATGGAAGTGCTGTAGGGAATCATAATTGCTAAAAATTCTTGCAAATCAATATTTTCATTTAAGCTGTAATGAGAGTGGAATAAAATGTAAAAAACTAAAAATTTAACTACACTAGTAATCATAAAAATAAAACCTAAACTTGAAACATATTTTTTTATTGAAAAAAATAGAACTAAATATGAAATGAAAGCCATAAAAAAATTCAAAAAATATGACTCAATAATCTTATTAGAGTACAGATAATTATCGCTTAAATAATTGTAACCAAGATGAAGATAAAATACAATTAACAATGAGGCTGATAATAGAACTGTGAACTTAATAAGAGGTTGCTTAGACATTAATCTTTATTATCGAGTTCTTTATTTAATTTATTAACTTGTTTTAATAAACTAATAATAGCTACGGCAACGCTCAACAGCGTTAGTATAATTGTAAACCAATTTTTGTCCATTGGGTACTTTGAATCTAGCCATTTACCCAAATATGCACCTGCAAATATAGTTCCGCCCATTTGAATTGCTATTGCAGAAAATCTAGCATAATTTTTGAACGATTCACGTTTCATAATATGAATTTACATCAACATCACAAAGTTAGATTAAATCTTTTGATGTTTTTTGTTGAATTATGACTCAAATAATATTTTCAATTTTAATAAAAGGAAGTTGCTTAAACATTGATAATTAGCTTTCTTTGTGATGTTAATATTTAACAATGTCTAAAAAGAAAAAGAAATGGAGTCTCAAAAAAGGACTAGTACTAGTCTTATTGTGGCTATTTGTTCTTTCGCCTGCTTTTGGAGTACTGTTTATGATAAATGTAGCAAATGATGAATCACTTCCAAATATTCTAGAACTGGAGAACCCCAAAACCGATTTAGCAAGTGTAATTTTAACTTCAGATTTACAAGAATTAGGAAAATATTACCATGAAAATAGAACAAATGCTCATTACAGCCAGTTGCCAAAATCATTAATTGATGCCCTAATAGCAACTGAAGATGAAAGATTTTTTGAACATTCCGGGATTGATGCTAGAGCACTAGCAAGAGTTGCTAAAGGAATTGTTACTGGAAATTTAAAGGGAGGAGGCTCTACAATTTCACAACAGTTAGCAAAATTACTTTTCCCAAGAAAAAGACTAAGTAAAACCGAGTTAGCAGTAAGAAAAGTTAAAGAATGGATTATTGCTACTAAACTAGAGAGAAATTACACCAAAGAAGAAATTCTATCAATGTATTTAAATAAGTTTGATTTTTTGAATAATGCTGTGGGTATTACTAGCGCTTCACAAGTATATTTTAATAAAAAACCAAATCAATTGGACTTACACGAATCTGCCATGCTAATTGGAATGGCAAAAAACCCTTCCCTATTTAACCCGGTTAGGAAGCCCGATACGGTTCTCAAAAGACGATCAGTTGTTCTTTATCAAATGCTTAAAAATAATTACATTAATCGTCAAACATACGACTCTGTAAAGTTACTTGACTTAGGGTTAAATTATAGTAGAGTAGATCATCAAACAGGGCTAGCGCCATATTTTAGAGAAACTTTACGACAAGAGTTGAGTAAGCTATTTTCTCAAAAAAATGATGAGGGCGAGTTCGTTATTAGTAAGTCTGATGGTTCAAAATATGACATATATTCAGATGGGCTTAAAATATATACCTCTCTGAATAGTAAAATGCAAGAATATGCAGAAAAAGCAGTTAAAACACATTTTAAAAATTATTTACAGCCTCTTTTCACTAGAAATAATAAAAAATGGAAAAACCCACCATTTTCTGATGACATTAGTAAAGCTCAAATTGATACAATAATTAATAGGTCGGTTAGGCAATCAATGATTTATAAAAAATTAGTTGGTAAAGCATGTTCTTATTGCGAGAGACCTAAAAGATATATAAAAAAATCGAATAATGGCTTTGAATGTTCTTACTGCGGAACATTAAGTTCTTTTAAAACAAAAACCCAAATTAGAGAAATTTTGAATAAAAAAAGAAAAGTAAAAGTTTTTGATTGGAATGCTAAAAACTTTGAAAAGGACACTTTTTTTTCTTCAATTGACTCTGTAAGATATTATAAAGGACTTTTAAGAACAGGACTAATGTCTATAGATCCACATAATGGGCATATAAAAGCTTGGGTTGGAGGACCGGATTTTAGACACTTTAAATATGATATGGTTAACAAAGGCAAGCGACAGGTTGGTTCCACGTTCAAACCGTTTGTATATGCTACAGCAATTGAATCAGGAGTTATAGATCCCTGTTATGAGGTTCCAGATATTGAGTACTGTATTGAAGTGCCTTTTAATGAAAAAAGAAATAAATTATGGTGTCCTTCAAACTCTGGAGAAACATTTACTGGTGCATTAACTTCAATTTCTTTTGCGTTAGCTAATTCAATGAATAACATTACGGCTAGCATAATTAAAAAGGGATCAATGATAAATGATGTTTTTAACAGAGTTGCTCAACTAGGAATTGACACTTCTAAATTTTCACCTGTTCCAGCAATGTCACTGGGGGTTTTTGACCTAAGTGTTTACAATATTGTAAGCGCAATTTCTCCATTTGCCAACCAAGGAATATATGTCAAACCAATATATTTAGTAAGAATTGAAGATAAGTTTGGAAATATAATTTATGAATCACCAACAGAATCCAAACAGGTTTGGAATAAAGAAACTGCCTTTACAATTCTACAAATGATGAAATTAGTTACAAAAGGAATAAAACATCCGACTTTAAAACGAGAAGATGGAAGACCTGTTGTTGGAGGAACAGCAATTCGAATAAGAGCTAATCCCACCAAGGATAGGCCATATGCAGGAATTACTCAACCAATTGCTGGAAAAACAGGGACTACTCAAAACCAGTCAGATGGATGGTTTATGGGGCTTACACCAGATTTGGTAACAGGAGTTTGGGTAGGAGCAGAGGATAGATCAGTTAGATTTAGAACCCTTAGTCAAGGTATGGGAACTAACACTGCCCTACCTGTTTTTGCCTATTACACTAAATTTATTAATGCGGATAAATCATTAGCTGTTTCTCAAGAAGACTTTAAACCGCCAGAAACTGTAATAAAATCTCCCATTGACTGTAATTTAAATTCAGAAGAAAATCAAAAAGAGTTGAATAATTTTGATGATATATGGAATCATGATAATGAAGACGATTGGTAAAAATTAAAATATATGATAAATAAGGAGGTAAAAAATGCTTTCGAAGCATGTAAGGACATTAGAAGTGGAATGACATTGATGTTGGGAGGTTTTGGTCTTTGTGGTATCCCAGAAAACTGCATCAATTCTTTAGTGCAAATGCAAGTAAATAGTTTAACTTGTATTTCAAACAACGCAGGTGTAGATGATTTTGGATTAGGGCTATTGTTACAAAATAAACAGATAAAAAAAATGATATCATCCTACGTTGGAGAAAATGATGAATTTGAGAGGCAAATGCTTTCGGGCGAGCTTGAAGTTGACTTAATTCCACAAGGGAGTTTAGCGGAAAGATGTCGGGCCGCAGGTGCAGGAATACCAGCTTTTTTCACACCTGCTGGTTATGGAACTGAAGTTGGAAAAGGAAAAGAGGTTAGGGAATTTAAAGGTAAGCCACATATATTAGAAACATCATTAAATGCAGATTTTGCCATTGTTAAAGCTTGGAAAGGCGACAAAACTGGTAATTTAGTGTATAAAGGAACTGCAAGAAACTTTAATCCTCCAATGGCTATGGCTGGAAAAATTACAATTGCAGAGGTTGAAGAACTAGTTGAGCCAGGAGAGCTTGACCCCAATCAAATTCATACCCCAGGAATTTTCGTACAAAGAATTTTTCAAGGTCAGAGATTTGAAAAAAGAATAGAACAAAGAACAGTATTAAAAAAATCATAAATGGCTTTAGATAAAAATGGTATAGCTAAAAGAATAGCCAAGGAATTAAAAGATAGATGGTATGTTAACTTAGGAATAGGGATTCCAACCTTAGTGGCTAATCATATTCCTAAAGGTATTGATGTTGAATTTCAATCAGAAAACGGGATTTTAGGTATGGGTCCATTTCCGTTTGAGGGAGAAGAAGATGCAGATTTAATAAATGCTGGCAAACAAACTATTACATCTCTTGATGGAGCAGTATATTTTGATTCATCAGTTAGTTTTTGTATGATAAGGGGGCAACATGTTCAATTGACTGTTTTAGGAGCTATGGAGGTTTCTGAAAATGGAGATATAGCCAACTGGAAAATACCCGGTAAAATGGTAAAAGGAATGGGAGGAGCTATGGATCTTGTGGCTAGTGCTGATAATATCATAGTTGCGATGATGCATACCAATAAAGCAGGAGAAAGTAAATTATTGAAGGAATGTTCACTACCATTAACAGGTGTCAATTGTGTTAAAAAGGTAGTGACTAACTTGGCCGTTTTGGATGTTTTACCAAACCGAGAGGGATTTAAGCTTATTGAAAGAGCTCCTGGAGTTACAGTGAATGAAATTATTTCTGCAACACAGGGGAAATTAATGATTGATGGAGAAATTCCTGAGATGACTTTATAAAAGATTTAATCTTTTATTAAACTCTTCTTTATATGCCTTTCCAATATGTATTTCTTTATTTTTTACTATTACGTAGTTATCTTCGATTGTTAAAATTTTATCCAATCTAACAATAAAAGATCTCTGAACTCGTATAAAATCTTTGACCGGAAGCTTTCCTTCAATTTCTTTCATTGTACTTAGAACAGTGTGTTTGTCAGTTTCTGTATGTAATCTCATGTAATTTCCTAGGGCTTCAATCCATAATATTTCATCTAAACGAATTTGAACAAGCTTTGAATCAGTTTTAATAAAAACGTAATCATCTTTGTTGTTTCCAACAATAGCATCATTTGAATTATATTGACTTTTTATTTTCTGAACAGTTTTAAAGAATCTTGATGCAGTTACTGGTTTTTTTAAGAAGTCTGTAACATTATATTCATAAGACTCTAATGCAAACTCATCATGGGAAGTTATCATTACTACCAAAGGGTTAACTTTCAGAGTTCTAAGTAATTCCATTCCACCCATTTTTGGCATTTCTACATCTAGAAAAACTACATCAACTTCATTTTCTTCGAGAAATTTAAATGCATCTAGTGCATTTTCAAAAGCTCCAATACATTTGAAATCATCAACTTCGTTGATTAGGTCTTTTACAATGGTTCTACATAATTCGTCGTCGTCTACGATGATTACTTTAATCATAATAATTCATTTGCTTAACCTCATCAAAGGTAGATTTAACAGCGTTTAAATTTTCTTCTAAATCTACTAATTTTTTTTGCTCCATAAACAATAATAAATCAGCTAATTTATCAAATCCCATTGTAAGAGCTGATCCTTTCATTTTATGAAGAAGATACTTTATTTCTTTTTTATTTTTTTTCTCTAATGCTGTTTTGAGCAGTTCACAGTCAGAACCAAATGAACTAATGAAAAGCTCTAAATATTTTGATTTATTGAAAGATTCTTCCTTTTTGTGAGTTGAAATATTTGTTAGAGAGAGTATTTTTTTTTGTAAAATATCTAATTGGAAAGGTTTTGCAATACAGTCATCTATACCATTTTCATAGCACTTTTCTAAAACTTGCTCTAGAACATGGGCAGTCATTGCGATAATTGGAATTTTTTTAATTTTCTCATTAGAATGATTTCTAATTATCAAACTAGTTTCATAACCATTTTTTAGCGGCATTTCTAAATCCATTAAAATAATATTAAATTCAATTTCCTCAATTATTTTTAAAGCTTCAACACCATTTTTTACCCAATTAACTATTACTTTGTCATCTTTATTACTTATCATATCTTTAAAGAGTTGACCATTAACAAGGTCATCTTCAACCATAAGTATATTAAGTTCTCTTAATTTTTTGTTTTTTGATGATTCAGTATTTTTTGCTTCTACGTAGGGAAGGGAAAATTTAAAGACACTTCCATTTGGGCTTGAGGAAACATTGATTTTACCGTTCATTAATTGGATTAGTTGGTCACAAATAGCTAAACCGAGTCCTGTACCACCATACTGCCTTGATGTATTGCTTTTTTCTTGAGTGTAGGGTTTAAAGATTTGTTCAAGTTTTGTTTTTTCAATTCCTTTGCCGTTGTCAATAACAGAGACTTCGATTTCATTTTGAGAATTTAAATTCAGTTCAATAAGCACATTGCCGTTAGGAGAATATTTGATGGCATTATCCAATAAATTAATAATAATTTGTTGAAATCGAAATGAGTCTCCCATTATGTTGTTCGGCACAATTATATGAGTCTTAAAATTTACTTTTACATTATTATTTATTGCTTTACTGCTCAAAATTTTAATACCATTTTTAATTACATCATTTGGTGAAAATGAAATGTTTTCTAAAACTATTTTACGTTTTTCTAGTTTTGCAAGATCCAAAATGTCATTTACTAGAAACAAGATACTATTTGCACTACTTTTTAGAGTTAGTAAGTTTTCTTTTTGTTTTTTATTTAAATCAGAACTCTCTAAGATTTCAGATGCAGTAAGTACAGCGGACAATGGTGTTCTTATTTCATGAGAAGTATAAGCTAAAAAATTATCTTTTTCCTTTTGAAGTTGTTCATTTTTATTGTACGCTAGAAGCAAATCATTAGCTAATTTAGACTTGGTTTTATATGCAAAATAAATATATATTGCTATGGCTAAGATTAATAAAGCAACTCCAAACCCAAATAGGGTTAAATAACCTTGAAATTTCACTTCATTTTTAGCATTTATTCTCTCTAGGTCAATTTTTTTTTCTTTTTCAGCTAGAGAAACTTTTTCAGCTAATTCTTTTTCATCTTCAAAGGCCTTGACTTTATTTAAATACTTCAGATACTGATTAGCTAATTGATACCTGTCTATGGATTCAAAAAAGTTAGATAATTTATAACAGCTATGCATAATCCCTTTTCCAAAGTTGTAGGCGATAGACTTTTGGTAAATTAGCTCATTAAGTTGTATTACATTTTGTGTATTTCCTCTTTGTTCAAATATTTCTGCTTTGGTAATTAATACTTCTATAGATTGGTTGTAATCTTCACTACTTTCGTACAGGTTGTGTGCACTATCTAAATAGTTAATTGCAAATCCAAAATACCCTTTTTTCAAGGCTCTTTTATGTCCTAAAAAAAAAGAATACGCCATTTGGTTTAAATCGCTAAGGTTATGAATAAGTGTATTTAATTCCTGATTTGGAAAATCTCCATCAACATTAAGATCTATTTTAGCTAAAAAAGCAAAATAAGCTAAATTTGGCGCATTGATTTTAATAGAAGAGTTATAAGCCTCTTCAAAACTTATTTCAGCTCTTTTATTATCTCCAAACTTTCTAAATACTTCACCAATTAAAATTTCAGTAAAAATAAGTTGGTGAACTTTTTTCATCTCCTTATAAATTTCTTTTGCTGCTAAAAGATTTTCCAAGGATGATTCATTTTGATCAACGTAGTCATAATTATAAATTATACCATTTTGAAGATAACAAATGGCTTTAAGGAAAGGATTTTCCGTATTTGCAATGGCCTCTGATGAATAAATGAGTGCTTTTTCAGGGTCTTCTCCCATGTAAGCTCTAGATAAAACTAAATTGTTTTGATATAAAGTATCATTGTGGTTAAAAAGTGTGTCATTTTGAATTGCAAAATAAATCACTTCTTCCTTTTCAAGACTAAATCCTTGAAAAGAGTAAAAAAGAAGGATAAGAGTTATGTTAATACTAAACCTCAAAGAATTAAAGATAATAACAAAATGAGCTATTGTCCAAATTTTAGATTAATTCAAGATTTTTGTAAAAATTTAAAAACTTCAAAGTACATGTTCTTTTAGCGCAGAGAAGGAAAGTGTTTTTCTATAATTTTAATGATAAATAATATATATAATGGATATATAGTCTTAGTTTTAAAAGGGTTAAGGCTTGAAAGTTTATTATTTAAACTCAATTTTAGTACATTTATAATTAATGAAAAATATTTTATTTGTAATAGCAACATGCTTTTTTATTTTTTCTTGCAAGAAAAAAGGGTGCACAGACGAAAATGCTGTTAATTATAACATAAACGCAAAAGTAGATGACGGATCATGTGAATTCTTAGATTCGGTTAGAATTGGACAATTTTTTCAAGGTGGTATAGTTTTTTATTTAGATAGTATGGGAGGCGGATTAATTGCTGCTTCTGAAGATCAAATTACCGATTATTCTTCCGAGTGGGGTTGTTATCAACAAGAAATAATGGGTGGAAATGGTGTAAACATTGGAACAGGAAAACAAAACACGGATGACATTGTAAATTCCAACTGTCACCCTAATAACCTCTCAAATTCTATCGCAGCTTATATCTGCGACACCTTGAACTTAAATGGATATAATGATTGGTATCTTCCATCAAAAGACGAACTGAATGCTATGTATGAAAATATTGGAAGTGGTAATACTTTAGGACTTGGAAATGTTGGTAATTTTGCTTTGACATATTACTGGTCTTCTACACAAATTAATGCCGATTACGCGTGCAAACAAAATTTTGGTGATGGATATCAAGGAAACTATTGCAAGTATGCAGGCTATCTAGTAAGAGCAATTAGAGCTTTTTAGCTATAAATTTAACCTGTCTATAAACATAAAAATATAAAAATTCTATTTCTCTCTTATTTAAAGGAATTACCAAAATCTACGATAAATAAAACAAGCTTTAATGCAACAATATGGATATTAAAAAATTAGATGAAATACAAATAGATAGAATAATTGAAATGGCTTGGGAAGACAGAACTCCTTTTGAAGCAATAAAATTTCAATTTGGACTTTCAGAAAAAGAAGTCATTGAACTTATGAGAAATGAAATTAGTGAGAGAAATTGGAAAAAATGGCGCAAAAGAGTACAGGGTCGAAAAACAAAGCATCTTTCATTGCGAAAAAATGATGTAAATAGGTTTAAATCAACAAGACAAAAAAACATTACAGGGAACAGAATCAGTAAAAGATAATTTTAAATACACTTAACCAATTTAGGATAATATAAATTTACATTCATGAATCAATTTAAATTTTTATTTGCATTTATTTTAGTAGTAAGTTTTTCGTTTGCTCAAAACGAGACAAACAGGGGGTATAAAGTAAAAGTAGGAGATCAATTACCTGAAATTTCTTTAACAATGCTAAATGGTGAAAAGTGGACAAATAAAGACTTTAAAAATAAGGTAGTTGTTATTCAGTTTACTGGCTCCTGGTGCGGAGTATGTAAAAAAGAAATGCCTCAATTAGAGAAAAGAGTATGGCAAAAGTTTAAAGACAAAGAATTTTTACTTATAGGAGTAGATATTAAAGATACCAAAGAAAAGGCCCAAGCTTTCGTAAAGTTAACGGGCGTGACTTATCCAATTGCACATGATCCAAAAGCTACAATTTTTTCTCAATTTACTCTTGATGGAGCAGGAGTTACAAGAAATATAGTTGTGAATAAAAAGGGGGAAATTGTTTTTTTAACAAGACTTTTTGAAGAAGAGGAATTTGAAGCAATGATTGCTAAGATTAAACAGTTGATTTAGTTTTTTTTCTAATTTCTTCCACTCCAATGGTTGCATTTACAACACAAATTATTGCCAAAAAGCTAGCTAATGTTCCGCCAATAAACGGAATGAGGAAACATATAGAGAAAATAGAACCAACTCCACTTGCAAATCCCTTGTTTTTTCTTACAAATAGCACACTTTCTTTAAGAGATAATTTGTGTCTTTCATTACTGTAGTCCATAAAGGCGAAACCATAGAAGTAAGACGATACTAAGAAATTACCTAAAATTCCAATAACCCATCCAATTAAAGGAATAATACTTGTAAGTATAAATAAAATTGTAAAAAAGAATTGTATAATCATGTTTCTTACGGCGATAATTATTGCCCTTTTCATGTCTTTTACAAATTGCTTTAAATTAAATATTGTTTTTTCACCGGTAAAAATTTCAGCAGTTTTTTCTGAAAGAATAGCAAAAATTGGTGAAAGAATTATAATAGTAAAATATCCACCTATTAATGTAAATATGTAAACAAATACTATTTTAGAAACTACCCATATTGTCCAATATAGTACACTATTCAAAAAACCATACCACAGCGAATCGTTATTGCTTTCGGAAAATATAAGATTGGATACATAGCTATTAATTTGATCAGTAACAAAATCCACCATCTTAATACCTAAAACGAACAATAGTATGTTTAATAAAATTGGAAAAATGTAAAAATAAGAAAGCTTGTTTTTTGCTATAAAACTTATTGCTCTTCTATATCCTTTAACCCCGCTCTTAAATGTTATAAAGTAGTTTTTGAACATATAATTAATAGCTTATTCACAGAATAATAAAATAAATAAAAAGTTGAAGATAAATTATTTTAGATTGTTTTTAATATTTGGATTTATTTCCATTAAATTTTTTACTAAGCTTAATTTATCTTTGGGGGAAATTATTAATTCATCAAATTTCCCATGTCGTATTAAAATTCTGTCAAATGATGGTGCTGGCGATGAAATTATGCTTTTAGTTTTAGATATTTCTTTTATTGTACTTATATCTATTTGCTGAGATTTTAAAACACCACATTTTATTTTAATGGTAGTGTTGTTAATAGTATAATAAGTGTTTAAAAATAGATGAACTATAAAGGAAAAAACTACTGTTTCAAAGGCAATTAAACTTAGTAGTTTTTCATTTAATTTCCCAATAAATAAGTTGGGTAAGACGGGTAAATAAAAAACTAAAAAAACAAAAATTAGTAACCAATAAGAGACTTTTGAAGGATAGGTTTTTTTCATAAATAACTTACTCTTTAATTATTGCTTAATCAACGTTCTTTTTCCATTTTTATCATGAATATCTCCATAAGTAATATTCGGGGCTTTATCAAGGGCTTTTACATTTTTTCTCTGCCTGCCAATCCCAGATGGAGTTAATTTTGAATTAATAATTCTTATCTCAAGTTGTGCTTTTAAGGAATCAAAAACGGCTAAATAACCATTGTCATCATTTAAATTATTTAGCTCTTTTTTATCATATTTGTGGTCGTAAAGTTCATAAGAAAATTGATCACCCTCTTTCCATTTTGTAATTCTATATCTTTTTGTTTTTATAGAATATCCGTTTCTCCATTTAGTTAAAGCACTATTTCGGATATTATTTTCACTATTTTTAAATAAAGGAACCAAGCTTTTTCCAACTACATTTTTTGGTGTTTCGATCGATGTTATTTCCATTATAGTTGGATAAATATCTATCAGCTCTATCGGACAAAATGATTCTTTAACTTTGCTGTTAACTCCAGCTCCAGAAAAAATTAAAGGTACTTTTGTAGCGTTTTCAAAAAGTGTTTGCTTTTGCCAGTGACCATGTTCCCCTAAATGATATCCATGGTCTGAAGTAAAAATAACAAGTGTACTTTTATCCAGTCCACTTTTTTCTAGTTTTTTTAATATTCTGCCAACTTGTGCATCTACGAAAGATGTTGAGGCATAATAAGCTTCTTTAATTTCTTTAGCTAAAGTAGTTTCCAAGTCAATTTGATTTTTTTTAGCTCTAATTGATTTTACTGCAGATAAAGGTAAAGTTGTTAAATATTCATCAGAATTCTCATCAATTTCTATATCCTCCCTGTTATATAAGTCAAAATATTTTTTGGGTGCTACAAAGGGTGTATGTGGTCTATACATGCCAACTGCTAAAAAAAAATTTTCCCCAGATTTAGCAAATTCGTCTAGATATTCAATAGCTTTAGTAGCTCCAATCCCATCAGTTTGTTCTTCATCTTTCCCTTCGGCTGCTAACCAACTTAAAGTACCCCCATATTTTCTTGGAGATAATGTATTTATCTTATATTCTTCTTTTTTGTCTCTTCCATAAGGGTTAAATGTTTGATCCCATGAATAAATATCATCACAACCTGAAGTTCCTATGCTACTGGGATTATCGTAGTGAAAAATTTTCCCAATTCTTACCGCTTGATATCCTTGCTGTCTAAACCTTTGACTTAAGGTGATTACATCTGGAATAGCACTTCGCAGATATACATTATTTTCGAAAATATTTGTTTGATCAGTATACATCCCAGTCATAATAGAGGCTCTTGATGGACCGCATAACGGATATTGGTTATGCACATTTTTAAAAACAATTCCTTTACTTCCAAGATTGTCAATGTGAGGACTTTTAACTGTAGAATTTCCATAAATTCCTAAATCACAATTTAAATCATCTGCAATAATAAAAAGTACATTTAGTTTTTTTTCTTTTACATTTTTTTTGTTTTGATTTTCTTTGCAACCAAACATTAAAAAAGTTATTAATAAAAGAGAAATAGATAATATTTTTTTTATTCTGAACATAAAATGAGCATAAGGTTTATTAAAAAAGCACTTTTAATTACATTTGCCGTCTTTAAAATTAACAATTTATTATGTGTGGTATAGTTGGAGTTTTTGAATTAAAAGAAAATATTGAAAAACTAAGAGGTCAAGTGCTTGAAATGTCTAGAAGAATCAGACATAGAGGCCCAGATTGGAGTGGAATATATACATCTAAAAATGCTATTTTAGCTCACGAAAGGTTGGGAATAGTAGATCCAATTTCAGGAAAGCAGCCGATTTACTCTAAGGACAAAACAATAATTCTTGCCGCTAATGGTGAAATTTATAATCACCGTTCGTTGAGAGAAGAAATTTCAAATTATGAATTTTCAACAAGCTCTGACTGTGAAGTAATACTTGCACTATATAAAGAAAAAGGATTAGACTTTATTGATGACTTAAATGGAATTTTTGCATTTGCTATATACGATGAAAATAAAGATGAATATTTAATAGCTAGAGATCACATGGGGATTATCCCCCTATATATGGGACGGAATAAAGAGGGAACTTTTTTTATTGCCTCTGAACTAAAGTCTCTAGAGGGCTTTTGTGATAAAATTGAATTATTTCCGCCCGGGCATTATTTAAGTAGTAAAGAAGGAAAATTAATTAAATGGTACAAAAGAGATTGGGTAGATTATGATAATGTTTCTGCTAATTCAACTGAAATTAAAAGTCTTAGGGATGCACTTTCTAAAGCAGTTAAAAGACAGTTGATGTCTGATGTTCCTTACGGTGTTTTACTTTCTGGGGGGTTGGATTCTTCTATAACTTCGGCGATCGCGAAAATATATGCGGACAAAAGAATTGAATCTGACGATCAAAAAGCTGCTTGGTGGCCAACATTACATTCCTTCGCTGTAGGGTTAGAGGGGTCACCAGACTTAAAAGCGGCTAAAAAAGTGGCAGAACATATTGGGACTGTTCACCATGAAATAATATTTACTATTCAGGAAGGAATAGATGCAATAAGTGATGTTATATATCACCTAGAAACCTATGATGTTACTACCATTAGAGCATCAACTCCTATGTTTTTAATGGCTAGAGTAATTAAGTCAATGGGTATTAAAATGGTGCTTTCTGGTGAGGGTTCTGACGAAATTTTTGGAGGATATTTGTATTTTCATAAAGCTCCCAACGAAAAAGAATTTCACAAAGAAACAGTCAGAAAATTAGACAAATTACATCAATACGATTGCTTAAGAGCTAACAAGGCACTTGCGGCATGGGGAATTGAAGGAAGAGTTCCATTTTTAGATAAAGAATTTATAGACGTTGCTATGTCTATCAACCCAAAGGATAAAATGATAAGTGCAGAAAAAATGGAAAAATGGGTACTTAGAAAGGCATTTGAAGACTTACTTCCTAAAGAAGTTGCTTGGAGACAAAAAGAACAGTTTTCTGATGGAGTAGGTTATAGTTGGATTGATACGCTTAAAAAAATGGTAGAAAACGAAATTAGCGATCAAAAATTTGCTGAAGCTTCACAAAGATTTTCAGTAAACCCACCTATGAATAAGGAAGAATATTATTACCGAAATATTTTTGAATCTCACTTTCCATCAAAAACAGCAGCTGAGTCTGTTCCTTCTGTTCCTTCTGTTGCTTGTAGTAGTCCAATAGCATTAAAATGGGACGCATCTTTTCAAGGAAAAAATGATCCTTCTGGTAGAGCAATAGTTACTCATCAAGAAAGTTATTAATTCCTTATCAAAATAAGGATTAATAGTTAGACTTTATTAAATTTAAGTCTAAACTAATCCTTTGAATAAAAAGAAAAAACTTGCAATTGCCGGTGCATCTGGTTTTATTGGAAGATGGTTCATAGAAACCTATAAAAATCAGTATGATGTTGTAGCTCTTTCAAGAAAACAAATAAAGAAAGAGAACAATCATGTAGAATGGAGAACAGTAGACCTGTTTTCAATTTCAAGTAGTATTAATGCTTTAAAGGGAGTGGATTATGCTCTTTATTTAGTACATTCTATGCAACCCTCAACTAGATTAAATCAGGGAAATTTTGAAGATACAGATTTACTGCTTGCAGATAATTTTTCTAGAGCAGCTGAAGAATGTAAATTGAAACACATTGTTTATTTAGGGGGGATTTTACCAAAGGATGATCAAAATATTTCTAAACATCTTCGTTCTAGATATGAAGTAGAGCAGGTACTCGGATCCAGAAAAACACCACTTACTGCAATAAGAGCAGGAATTATTATTGGGCCAGGTGGATCTTCTTTTAATATTGTTCAAAAACTAGTTAAAAACCTTCCTATTATGGCTTGTCCAAGTTGGACCAAATCTAATAACCAACCAGTAGATTTAATTACATCTATGGCAAGTATAAAAGAAGTGCTAGGAAATGAAAAATACTTTGATAAACATATAGAAATAGGCGGGAAAGAGGTCGTTACCTATATGAAAGTTCTACAATTAACTGCTAAACATATGAAAAAGAAAAGGTGGATTTTTTCCATTCCCTTTTTTTCACTTGGCATGTCAAAATTATGGGTAGGTTTATTCAGCGGATCTAGTACTAATTTTGTTTCTCCGCTTAT
>MDTC01071346.1_pt1 | contig 39293 bp, 35 predicted proteins | sample 811181 | NCBI WGS metagenome assembly MDTC01 (sample SAMN05326644, study PRJNA326480) | marine metagenome | isolation source: seawater | place: Pacific Ocean: North | collected 2011
AATGACGGATGGTTACGACTGCTATCAAAACGCACTGGCGGAACGGGTGAACGGAATCCTGAAAAATGAGTTCCTGATCCACAAATATCGGACCAGAAGCGACCTTGAGGCGGTACTGAAAGAAAGCATTGAGGCATACAATACGCTCAGGCCGCACCTTAGCCTCGGGATGAAACCCCCGGAAGAGGTGCACAAAAAAGCCAGTTGATCACTCAACTGGCTTCAATGAAAACCGTCAACGTATATCAGGACGGGTCACTGCGGCTCTGTTTACGGGCTCAGAAGTGCAGCGTCATTTCCAGCTGGTAGCCGTTGTCACCGGACTGGCTGACGGCATAGCGCATCTCGCCGGCTTCCGGTTCCCCCTGATACACATCCCAGGCAGTCATGGCGACCAGTTTCAGCAGATCGGCGGAATTGCGGGCACTGGCCTGTTCGCTGTCGACCACATAATGCCAGTTGGCTTCTTCCAGCCATTGGGCTGAGAAATCACTGTCTGTCTCTGCAGGTTCTGCCACACAGACTGAAAACGGGCTCATGAAGGCAAAACAGGCAGCACAGGGACGCAGCCAGCGTTGCTGGCGTAAGGTTCTGGCCAGCGTCCTGTCATCCAGATAGCCCAGCGCGATCAGCGCCTGCCCCAGAGGCTGTGGCTGTTCCGCCTGCAGGCTGAGTGCTTCCTGTAACTGAGTTTCCGTAATGGCTTTGCGGCGCAGCAGGAGCTGACCAAGCTGATGCGGTAACTTATCCACAGAACCCTCCTTGTCGGATGATGTAAGAAACGGATTGATTATCTGGCTGAACGTACTGTTCCAGAATGGCAGAAGCTGAACAAAAAACCACCGGTTTGAGTTAACACTTGGTTTCCATTCGTAACCACTATGGCGGCAGACTGACAGAGTGGCTAATCTTTTCGCCTGAGAAGGAGGAAGCTATGAGTTTGGTAAACACGGTGGCCGGTTACGTCAGGCCACACACGGATGATATTGCGCTGGCACTGATTGCAACGCTGCTGGTGATTTTCGGCGATACCATCAATGATCTGCTGCGTAAAATGGTGCGTGGCCAGCCGGTCTGGCTCAGAGTGGGCGCTTTTATTGCGCTCTGTACCTTTGGTTACGGGGCGTTATCTGTGTGGCTGACACCTATGCTCGACCATTATCTGCGCACGCTGTCGTCCGGTATGTTTCTGCTGTTGGTTGGCGGTGCATTTATTCTGGTGGGGGTACTGGCGGAACGTTATCACAGCCGCTGATGACCATGCCGGAGAATGGGCTGAACTGAAATAAGGGAATAACAGAATCCTGAAGATGGCTGCATCCGGACCGGAACGATAAGGAAGCAGATTTTCCGGTGCCACAAAAAAATCGGGCGGCCAGGACATCCTGTCCTGGCCGCCACAGCACCCTAGCGCCTTCCTGGCTATCTAGATTTCGGTCATCCCTGCCGCATCCTTTGCGGTGGTAAGTCCTTTTCAGTCGTCCTGACTGGTCAATTCATCCATGATGGCAATCCGTGCCTGTATCATCCTGATCACTGCGATCCGTGCAGTGCGTCCCTCCGTGTGGAATTAAAGATAGCAGAATCGCGCAATACGGGGCGCTGAAGTTTCCTATACTGAGACTATCGCCTGATGCTTATTAAAAATAAGTCATTTAAAATCAATGACTTATAAATAATCTCAGCGTAGTTTTCCTAATGGCATAGGTTGATTTACCTAAATATCCCACCCGTTTGTGAGATATATCGCACACGGAAGAGGGGTTTTTTCCTAAAGCTCTGGATTAGTCCAAACGTACCAGATTTATGACTGACATTATTACTCCGCCAAATGGGCTGGTTTTTCTGACTTTTTCCGACGAAATTGTCCCGTTACTGAAGCGTGGGCTGATACCTTTGTCAGCTCCTGAGCACAGTGATCTGCCGGGCTATGAGGTCGAGACCGGCCCGCAGCTGGCAGCCGTCAGCGAGGAGGATTATCAGCGCCATATGCAGGCGGAATATCAGCGCCTGCCCGCCAATCTGCAGGGGCTGTTAACCTTTGATGCCTTCCTGACGCAGGCACAGGGTAAGCGTGCGCTGATTGAGCAGGCCATGGTGGATAAGCAGCGCGCCCAGGCGCAGTTGCAGCAGGGACAACCACAGGATTGGCTGTGGCGCGAAGGTTACAGCGATGCCAGTTGTGCGCTGGCCTGGAGTCAGGCCGGTTATGGTTCGGTGTGGCTGGGGATAGATGTTCAGCAGTGGCCTCAGGCTGAGTTTCATGCGGTACGCTATGAATCACATTGGCCGCTGACGTTTCCGGAGCGTCTGCAATTTGATGCGCCGCAGCGTTCGCCGCTGGCGCAGCAGCGCCTGATTCTGCCGCGTGCGGAGGTGGATAAAACCATTCAGGTCGGTGGGCAGACGCAATGGCTGTTGTATCTGCCGCCGAAGGCCATCCGTCTGGTATTGCTTGGCGGGCGGATCAGCCCGCGGCTGAAAAGTGCTCTGCTGAGTCTGCTCAGTCAGGACTTCCGCTATCAGCGTATTGAGCGCGCGCAGATGACATTGTCTGCGCGAACAGCAGCCTGGCAGTTCAGCCGCGTCCGTTGATCATATTGGAAAAGCCCTGAGGATCGGCCAGTTCGCCGTCTTCACCCAGTGCCGGGTAGGGCAGTCCGCGCTCCTGACAGAAGGCGGTGATCTGTGGCTGACACCATTCAAACAGCAGACGCTCATATTCTTCATCGCTGATACGGCGTTCTTTGTACATGCCCGCCAGTTCCCGCTGACGCGCCGCCTCACTCAGGATCAGTGCACCGGCAACGGATACATTGAACGACTGTGTCATGCCCAGCATAGGAATAATCAGGTGTTCGTCACAGGCTTCGGCTGCTTCATCAGATACACCTTCACGCTCGGCACCGAGCAGCAGCGCCGTAGGCTGAGTGAAATCATAAGTGCGGTAATCAATGGCCCGGTCGGTAAAATGCGCGGCACAGACTTTAAAGCCCTCGGCCTGCAGATCGCTGATGGCGTCGGTGATGGTGTCATGGGTGACGACGTCCACCCAGGTGCCGGCTCCGGCGGCCTGATTGCGGGAAATATGGTAAGTGTTGCCTTCCCACACACAATGTACTTTGGGAATTGCAAAGGCGTCCGCACTGCGGACAATAGCCGACAGGTTGCGGTCTTTCTGAACTTCATCGGTGAGTACGGTCAGATCAGGCTGGCGCAGGTTGAGTGTGCGCTGAATTTTTTCGAGACGGTCGGGCGTCACGGGCAGTTTTCTCTGTATGGCTCGTCTGAACAGGAGTATCGTGTGTCCGGGCTCATCAGCCCGGCGCGCGGCATTGTATAGCTAACCGGGGTGGATGTCTGGTCAGCGGCAGATAAAGTAAGGACAGAAGTAAGATGAAAGGTAATCCCCTCATTGGTATGCAGTATCTCGGGCGCGGTTTTTCAGCTCTGAAAGCCCCGGGGCTGCGGCGTTATGTGGTTCTGCCACTGCTGATGAACATTATTATTATGAGTGCCGCCACCTGGTGGGGCGGAAGTAAAATCAGCAGCTGGATTGATCAGCTGGTGGGCTGGTTGCCGGGCTGGCTGGAATGGCTTTACTGGTTGCTGATGCCTCTGGCACTGCTGACCATGCTGTTTGTTATGGCCTATCTGTTTTCCACTGTGCTGGTCACCCTGGCCAGTCCGTTTAACGGTCTGCTCAGTGAGGGGGTGGAACGTCAGCAGGGCAATGTTCTGCCGGAAGAATCCCTGTGGTCCATTACCAAACGCACCTTTGCCCGGGAGCTGACCAAGCTCGGCTACCTGTTGCCGCGCTACCTGGTGCTGGTGATTCTCAGCTTTGTGCCAGTGGTGAATCTGGCCAGTCCGTTCCTGTGGTTCTGGTTCGGCAGCTGGGTTGTGGCCCTGCAGTATGTCGATTATTCCTTCGATAATAACGGCCGGGATTTCCGTGAAGTACGTAAGATTCTCGCCAGAGACAGTTTTACCGCGCTCGGCTTTGGCATGCTGGTGGCGGGTCTGATGATGATCCCGGTGGTGAACTGGTTTGTGATGCCAGCGGCGGTGATCGGCGCCACCCTGATGCGTTGTGAGCGTCTGCCGCTGACGCTGGAGGGCAATCCGTCACGGGTGAACTAAGCTGAATGCGAAGGCAGACAATAAAGGCTGGAGCATGGCGGTTCTGAATATCCTGGTGGTGGATGACGCAGCGTTCATCCGCGACCTTGTTAAGAAGGCGGTGCGGGATACCTATCCCGGCTGTCAGTTACACGAAGCCACGGATGGCGGCAAAGCCATCAGCATTATGAAAGCCAATAAAGTGGATCTGGTGCTGTGTGACTGGGAGATGCCCGAAGTATCAGGTCTTGAAGTACTGGAATGGATGCGCAGTGATGAGCGTTATAAGCCGGTGCCATTTATGATGATCACCAGTCGTGGCGAGCGTGATCACGTGCTGAAAGCGGTGCAGTCCGGTGTGTCTGAGTACATCGGCAAACCTTTCACCCGCGATAACTTTGTCGCCAAGCTCACTAAGCTGGTGTGGAAACACCTGAAAGTGAAGCCTGATCAGAAAGCGGTGGCTAATCCCGCGACCGCTGATTCCGCCAGCCTGCTCGGCGCTAAACCAGCATCATCTCCCGCCAGCCCGGTGAAAGGGGCAGACCTTGGCGGTGCATCGGTATTGATGGGTAACGCCGCACCTGCGCAGAAGGCAGAAGCAAAACCGGCATCGGATTCAGCTTCTCTGCTGACCGGAGGTTCTGCAAAAGCGGAAGATAAAGCGCCGGCGAAGGCCGCAGCCCGGGCGCGCGGGCTGGCCAATGTGCGTTTTGGTAACGGCGGCACTGTAAAGCTGGTGATCAAGGACATCAGTCTGCAGGAGCTGATTGGCGTATTCCGCCGCGAAGGTGATTTACCGGCACTGCTGGAGCAGGCGGTGCTGGATATTGTCGATCAGGAAAATGGTGAGGTCGCGCGGATTAACGGTTATGTGCGCATGATGCAGGCACAGGAGCCGCATCCGGATGCCAGTACCATTCAGATGATCATCCGCTACGTGGATGATGATCCGGAAAAGCTCGCCACACTGTCGCGCTTTATCGCTAAAGTGCGCTGAACAGGTTAAGACTCGCAGCAACCGGCATGGGCGTGCACTAGGAGGCCAGTTCGGTAATCACGCTCTGGGCATTGAAGTGGCAGCAGAAGCAGCTGCCCTTGCCGGGTGTACTCTCTATGTACAGCTCACCGTCATGGCGCAGCAGCACATGCTTAACGATGGCCAGACCGAGTCCGGTACCGCCGGTTTCTTTACTGCGGCTCGGATCAGCACGGTAAAAGCGTTCAGTCAGCCGCGGGATATGATGGTCGGCAATACCGACCCCGTCGTCTTTTACGCAGAACTCCGCGCGGCCTTCTCTTTCCCGCCAGATTAATTCGATATGCCCGCCATCCGGGGTGTATTTCACCGCGTTGAATGCCAGATTGGAAAAGGCACTGCGCAGTTCGTCTGTGTAGCCCAGCAGTGCAACCGGCCCTTCTGTGGATAAGGTGATGGTGTGCCCGCGTCCCTGACTCAGTGCCCGGGCATCGGCCGCTATCTGTTCTAACAAAGGTTGGATCTGTACCTGCGCCGGGTGTTCTTTGGCGCTGGTTTCCAGCCGTGACAGGGTCAGCAGGTCCTTGATAATGGCTTCCATGCGCAGGCTCTGGCTGCCCATCTGTTTGAGCATGCGCTGCCAGCGTTCCGGCAGAATGTCTGAGTTCATGTCCATGGTTTCGATATAACCGGCCAGCACCGTCAGCGGTGTGCGCAGTTCATGGCTGACGTTGGCGACGAAATCTTTGCGCATCTGTTCCAGCTGCTTCAGTCGGGTGACATCGTGTACCAGCATCAGGCGGTCGCGGCGGCCAAACTGAGTGATGTTGAACTGCAGGTGGATATGTTTGTTGACCGGCGAGGCCATGGTCAGCGGGTCGCTGTAGTCGGCCTGATCAAAATAGGCTTTAAAAGATGGATCACGGATCAGGTTGGTGATCGGCTGGCCCACGTCGACCGGTGATTTCAGACCAAGAAAGCGCTGTGCCGCCTGGTTCCACCATTCCAGATTGCCATGGCTGTCGACCATCAGCACAGCGTCCTGCAGTGCGGCGGTGGAATCCTGAATACGGTTGATGATGGCCTGCAACTTCTGCTGATGTTTGAGGCTGCGGTTCTGCAGGCGGCGGGTTTCTGCAAACACACTGCCCCAGATACCGTAACTGGATGGCAGGCTGTCAATCTGACCAGAGGCCAGCCAGCGGTAAAGCCGTGACAGTTGCAGCATATTCCAGCCGATATAACAGACCAGAACCGCAACAACGCTCCAGCCATGGAGGCCTGTGAAGTAATCCAGGGCAAAGGTGATGATCAGCAGTAAGCTGATACGGCGCAGCTCCCTGCGCCAGACCGGGGTCATATCAGGTCCTTAAGGGTCCGGCTCATCATTGAGCCATCAGGAAGCTTTGGTAGAAAAACGATAGCCGGTGCCGCGAACGGTCTGAATCAGATGCTCGTGCGCTTTACCCAATGCTTTACGCAGACGGCGGATGTGTACATCCACGGTACGTTCTTCCACGTACACGTTGCCGCCCCATACCTGATCCAGCAGCTGCGCGCGGGAATAAGCGCGTTCCTGATGGGTCATAAAGAATTGCAGCAGACGGTATTCCGTCGGGCCTATTTCAACCGGTTTGCTGTTGGAGGTCACCCGGTGGCACACCGGATCCAGCATCAGGCCACTGACTTCAATCGGTTCTTCCACGCCCTGCGGTGTTGCCCGGCGCAGCACGGCTTTCAGGCGTGCTACCAGTTCGCGTGGAGAAAATGGTTTGGTGATGTAGTCGTCGGCGCCGGCTTCCAGCCCCTGGACTTTATTGTCTTCCTCACCTTTGGCGGTGAGCATGATGATCGGCATTTCCGCTGTCATGTCATCGCGTTTCAGGCGACGGGCGAATTCCACACCACTGGTGCCCGGTAACATCCAGTCGAGCAGTACCATATCGGGCTTGTGATCCACGATATGGGAGTGTGCTTCCTGTACGCTGGCGGCTTCCAGGCACTCGTAGCCTGCCATTTCCAGCGCCACGGCGATCATTTCTCGAATCGGTGCTTCGTCATCGACGATTAACACCCTTTTGCCTGCTTTTGTCATAGTCGTCACGTAAGTGTCATATACCCTTATTGCGCAGGTATTACACTGGTGCAATGTTACAACGATGTGACAGTGGCAGTATTAGAGGAACTTTTACGGGTTTATACCGACGCCTGAGTCAGCCAGTAGTGTGCTGCAATACCCAGCCAGATGATCAGGCCGAACCAGTAACTGCGCAGGAATTCGGTAAAGCAGGGCTCCCGTTCACGCGAGCGGATGGCCCAGAGTTGCCAGATAAAGAATACGGCGCCGGCGGCAACGGCAGCATAATACGGCCAGCCCAACAGCAGCTGACTGCCTGCTGCCAGCAGGCAGAACAGCGTGACGGCCTGCAGGATGCCGATCATCACAATATCAAGATCACCGAACAGTACCGCGGTGGATTTGATCCCCACGTTGACATCATCGTCGCGGTCGACCATGGCATACATGGTGTCGTACGCCACGGTCCACGACAGGTTGGCGATATAAAGCAGCCAGGCAACTTCCGGTACGTTACCGGTCTGTGCGGCGAAGGCCATCGGAATACAGCAGGAGTAGGCGGCGCCGAGAAAAACCTGCGGCAGATGGGTGTAGCGCTTCATGAACGGATAAAGCGAGGCCAGCCCCAGGGCAGCGAATGACAGCATCACCGTCAGCTTGTTGGTCAGCAGTACCAGCAGAAATGCGGCGAACACCAGTACGGCAAAACCGGTCAGCGCCTGGCGGGAAGAAATACGGCCGGTGGCCATTGGCCGTTGCGCGGTGCGCTTAACAAAGCCATCGACTTTGCGGTCGGCAAAGTCATTGATGATGCAGCCGGCGGAGCGCATCAGGAATACACCGACGACAAAAATCACCAGCAGATGCAGATCCGGCATGCCTTCTGCGGCAATCCACAGTGCCCACAGGGTGGGACCAAGCAGCAGGTAGGAGCCAATAGGGCGGTTAAAACGGGTGATGGCGATCCAGTCCTGCCATTGCGGCCAGTGGCGGTTCAGCAGTTCAGTCAACGCAGTCATGCACAGTGTTCCGGTCAGATGAATTCCAGCAGATGCTCAGAGAAGGCTTCAGTTACCAGCAGAGGTTTGCCTTTCAGTCTGAACAGCGAATAGCGCGCCCATTGTAACCCCAGACGGTTTTTTCTGCAGTGGCTGACCTTAAGCGGCGTGCGTTCAAGCGACGGCTGCCGGAACAGGTAGCTGCCCAGCGACTGTTCACCCAGATACTGCAGGCGGCGTTCACTGCCGGTCAGGGTCGACAGCGGCACCGCAGTGCGGGCATAGACCAGAGGTTTGTCGCCCAGACGCAGAACCACTTCACGGACCCAGACCTTCTGCTGCTGGCCAAGCCTGAGTTGCTGACGCTCAACTGGGGTTGGCGTGGTGCGGTATTCGCGCAGCAGCTGCACATTGAATGTGCCCGGCTGCAGACCAGACAAGCGGGCCGTCAGAGATCCTTCGTCCAGCAGCCAGTCGCGCCAAAGGGGTGTCAGCAGAAAGGGCGGATAGCGGTGGCGCACTGACCAAGAGGCTGACAGCGGGAACAGCAGGGGAGCGATGGCCAGTTGATCCTGATACATAGAAAACACAGACTCTTTAACGGCCGGAAGCCCGTCAGCGACTCAACCGGGTGATGAAAACGGCTTCCGGTACAGGCGCGGGCCCGGATAAATATAAGAAAATCAAAGGCGCGAGGATGCGTGAAATTGCTGCGGGGGGCAAGGTCAGCCGCAGTAACAGTCCTGTGCGCCGGCCAATTGCCCGCAAAAGACCGTTGATTTTACCGGCCCTGCTGGTACTTTACCGCCACTCAGCCCGTTCTGTGGGCTCCTTATTTTCACCGGATTTTGAGCAGGAATAACAATGAAAAAGTGGCAATGTGTTGTCTGTGGCTGGATTTATGATGAAGAAGCCGGCGCCCCGGAAGAAGGTATTGCACCGGGTACGCGCTGGGAAGATATCCCGGACGACTTCATCTGCCCGGATTGCGGTGTGGGCAAAGACGATTTCGAAATGATCGAAATCTGAGCCTTATCAGCGTCGTTTTCTGTGTGCCGCATCGGCGGCAGCACGGGAACGGCGCTGTTCTTCTTTTCGTTCATGCCGGTTTATGCGCACGCTGCTGTGGCTGGCCGGTCACTGAGCACTCTCTGACACGCTCTCAGCGCAGCAATCACTACAGAGCACTACAGAGCACTACAGGACACAACAATGACAACACAGGCATCTTCCAATGCTGATCCCATTATTGTGATCGGCGCAGGTCTGGCCGGATATAACCTGGTTAAAGAACTGCGCAAGCTGGGCTGTGACCAACCCATTCAGATTATCTGTGCCGACGACGGCCGCAATTACTCCAAGCCGATGCTGTCCACCGGCTTCAGCAAGAATAAAAGCGCCGATGAACTGGCCATGGCCAGCGCTGCCGATATGGCTGAGCAGCTCAATATCGTGGTGCGTAACAACACCCGCGTGACCGGCATTGATACCGATGCCCACCGCATTTTTATCGGTCAGGAGCCGGTGGCATACAGCAAGCTTGTGCTGGCCTGGGGAGCGGGAGTAATAGAGCCTCGCCTGGCTGGTGATGGCGGTGAGCGTATTTTCTCCATCAATGATCTGCAGGACTACAGCCGCTTCCGTGCTGCCGCCGAAGGCAAAAAGAAGGTGGTGGTTATGGGCGCAGGCCTGATCGGGATGGAATACGCCAACGATCTGGCTGCCGGTGGTTTCGACATTGATGTGGTGGCGCCGGGCGATCAGGCATTGCCGGCACTGCTGCCGAAAACCGCAGCGGATGCTGTGCAGAACAGCCTTGAGCAACTGGGCGTGCGTTTTCACATCGGCCCGGTGGTCAGCCGGGTGGATAACGCCGGTGACGGCGTTCAGGTTACCCTGAGCAATGGTGAAGTGATTGCCGCGGATCTGGTGGTGTCAGCCATTGGTCTGCGTCCGCGCCTGGATCTGGCGGTGAAAGCCGGTCTTAAGGTCAATCGAGGGGTGGTCACTGACCGCCAGCTGCAGACTTCCGCCGCTGATGTGTATGCGCTGGGCGACTGTGCGGAAGTCTGTGGTCATGTGCTGCTGTACGTGATGCCTTTGATGACCTGCTCCCGGGCGCTGGCGAAGACGCTCAATGGTACGCCCACAGAGGTTGTATTCGGTGCCATGCCAGTGACCGTAAAAACACCGGCACTGCCCGTAGTTGTGGCAGTTCCTGCCGATGAAAATGCGGGTTCGTGGCAGATTGAGTCCGATGGCAACGACGTTCAGGCAGAATTTCGCGCCGAAAACGGCGAATTGCTGGGCTATGCTTTGACCGGAGCCAGGGTTATGAATAAAGTAGCACTCAACAAGGCGTTGCCTGCCATCATGCCCTGAGCAACCCGTATATTGTTACTACATCCCCCGCGGAACCGGGGGCAATATCACAATCCAATAAGGATAATTTTCCATGCGTAAACCAGAACTGGCTGCGGCCATTGCTGAAAAAGCAGACCTGAGCAAAGAAAAAGCTGCAGAAGTGATCACTGCGATCACTGACCAGATCGCCAAAGCACTGAGCGAAGGTGATTCCGTAAGCCTGATCGGCTTCGGTACCTTTGAAGTTCGTAACCGTGCAGAGCGTCAGGGCAAAAACCCACAGACTGGTGAACCAATCACCATCGCAGCTGCAAAAGTACCAGCTTTCAAAGCCGGTAAAGCTCTGAAAGAGACAGTACAATAAGTACGCCTGAGCTGCTGACCCGAGAGTGGGTCACTCAGCTCGTCGTTGGCGAAGGGCTCTGTCCCTTCGCTCACCCCGTTTTACAGAACCTTCGTATTGATGTCAGTGACAGTTCCGATGCGGAACAGGTCACCATGGAATTTATGGCTCTGCTGAGTGAAGTGGCAGAGGCTGATCCGGCACAGATCCCCACTGCCTTGTTTGTTATTCCCAATCAGTTTGCCCACTTTGACGATTACTGGAACTGGTCGTTAATCTGCGACAACCTGCTGGTGCAGATGGGTTATGAAGGCCTGTTACAGCTGGCAACCTTTCATCCGCATTACCTGTTCGAAGGTGAGGATGAAGACGACATGAGCCATTTTACCAACCGTTCGCCGTACCCCATGCTGCACATTATCCGTGAAGCGGATATTGAAGCCGCGCTGGCGAGTGTGGCCCAGCCAGAGAAAATCCCGGAACGTAACCGCCGCCATATGCGCCGCTTAGGAAAAGAAGGTCTTTTGAAAAAGATGCCCATTCTGGCACAATCGCGCCTCTTTCAGGACGACCCGAACACCCAGGAGTCCTGATCCTGTCCGTAAACCGAGGATTACGCATGTTTAAGTTCCGTATGCTGCTGTGGGCTCTGTCCCTGATCATGAAAAAAGCAGCGAAGAAAAACCCTGATTTCCGCAAGCAGCTGGAAGGCAAGAATTTTGCTTTTCAGTTACAGACAGCTGATGGTGGTATTGCCCGACAGTTCACTGTGTCCGACAATGCCATCAGCAGTAAAGGCCGAGCTCATAAAGATCCGGCGTTTACCATTAGCTTTAAAGACGCCGATACCGGTCTGAATATTCTGACGTCGAAAGACAAGAATGCCTTTATGAAAGGTATTCAGGACAAAGACATCACCATTGATGGCGACCTGTCGCTGGTGATGTGGTTCCAGAGTGTCAGCAAGTATCTGAAGCCACGCAAGAAAAAATAACGCCGGGACTTTCTGCCGTCGCAGTGAGGTCCGGACGACAGGAAGCCCCTATGAATTTAACAGGTAAAATCCTGATCGCGATGATTGCGGCGGTTGTGCTGGGCAGTATTACCCAGCAGCTGCTGCAGAATCCGGACCTCAATTCCACACTGCACTATGTGCTCAATGATCTGCTCAGTCAGGGGCTTTTCCTGCTGGGTGGCAAGCTCTTCGTCGCCAGTCTCAAGGTGCTGGTGGTGCCTCTGGTGTTTGTTTCTCTGGTATGCGGCGTCTGCCATCTGCGCGATCAGAGTTCACTGGGCTGGCTCAGTGGCAAAACCATTGCCCTCTATCTGATCACCACGGGTGTCGCGATCAGTCTGGCACTGCTGTTAGCAACCCTGTTCCGTCCTGGTGAAGGCGTTAACATGGCGCTGGATGCCGAATTCAAACCGCCGGTGGCGATGCCGCTGATCGACGTACTGGTGAATATCTTCCCGACCAATCCAATCGCCGCCATGGCCCAGGGCAATATGCTGCAGGTGATTGTTTTCGCCCTGCTGATCGGTGTTGCCATTGGTCGCAGTGGCGATCATGGCGAACGCATCGGTGCGCACTTCAATGACTGGAACGAAGTACTGATGAAGCTGGTGACCATGCTGATGCAATTCGCTCCTTACGGTGTGTTCTGTCTGCTGTTCACCCTGTTTGCCCAGCAGGGGATAGGTAAAGTCGGTGACCTGCTGGTGTACATGCTGACCGTTATTGGTGCGCTGCTGATTCATGGTTTCGTGGTCTATCCGCTGATTCTGAAAGGACTGTCCGGGCTGTCACCATGGATGTTCCTGCGCAAAATGCGTAACGCTCAGCTGTTTGCTTTCAGTACAGCATCCAGCACAGCGACTGTGCCGGTCACGCTGCGTACCGTAGAAGAGCGCATGGGTGTGAAAAACCGTGTGGCTTCTTTTGCGGTTCCTCTTGGTGCAACCATTAACATGGACGGCACGGCAATTATGCAGGGCGTGGCGACGGTATTCATCGCTCAGGCCTTCCAGCTGGATCTGTCGATGACGGACTATCTGCTGGTGATTATGACCGCTATGCTGGCGTCTATCGGTACCGCTGGTGTGCCGGGAGTGGGGCTGGTGACGCTGGCGCTGGTGCTGCAACAGGTTGGCCTGCCGCTGGAAGGTATCGCCCTGATCATTGGTGTCGACCGTATTCTCGATATGATGCGCACCGCGGTGAATATCACCGGTGACTCAATGGTGTCTGTGGTGGTGGCGAAAAGTGAGAACGCCATTGATCTGGACACCTTCAATAATCCAAAGGCTGGAGAACAGGCTTGATGTTACGCTCGTTATCTCTGTTGGCTGCGTTTGCAGCCTTCAGTGTGCAGGTACAGGCAATTGAAACGACTGACCTGCAGGTGCAGTCCGCAGCGGTCGGCGAAGAAGATTCTGCGATCGCTGAAGCGCAGCCCGATCCTGAGCTGCTGCAGGCGGAAAATATTGTGCGTATCTCAGGCCTCACCGGCCTCAGTGAACAGGCGCGCAATATTGCTCAGCAGGTGCTGAATGAACAGGCGGCGCCTATCGGCCAGCAGTTCGATGTGGTCGACCGTCTGGCGTCACAATGGGCGCCAACGGTACTGCAGCAGAATCTGATTTCTGTGCTGACGGCAAAGCTCAATAAAACCCAGCGTGACCGTCTGGAGCAGACCCTCGACAGCAATACCCTGAAAGATGTGCGCAGCAAAGAACTGCAGGCCATTGGTCAGCAGTCCGGGCCGGCTTACAACAGCTATATTCAGCGGCTGCGTGCTAACCCAGTAGGTGGCGCACGACTGGAGCTGATCCGTAAGCTGGATCAGGCGATGCAGTTTTCCGCATTGCTGAAAGCCACGCGTGAGCAGGTTTATCCCCAACTGGAAGCGGTTATCAGTGACTGGAAGCCACCACAGGACTGGCAGGCCGGACTTGAACAGGATGTGCTGGAATTCCTGTTTTACGTGCACCGTTCGACACCGAATAACGACCTGGAAAGAATCATTCAGCTCTACACCCGCCCGGAAATGCAGCTGTGGCTGTCCGGCGTGCGTAAACAGCTGGCGGCCGGATAAGATCTGACCGCCAATAAAAAAGCCGCATCTGCGGCTTTTTTATTGGGTGTTCTTTATGGCTGTCTTTTATGGTTGTTTTTTAAGGTTCAGAAACGCCCATTATTTGCCTTTCAGCATCTGCACCAGCTCACCCAGGTCGTCGAGGCGCGACAGAATATTCTGCGTCACTTCATCGACGGATTCCTGCGTCAGGCCGAGTGAATCCAGTACATAAAGTTCTGGTTTTTCCCGTGCCCCATCGCCAAAACCATTGCTTCTCAGGCTGCGTCCGGCAACGTACAGCAGGCGCGAAAATTCGCTGTGCTCACCTTCGAATTCCGGGTTGTGCTGCTGGCGTGTGGCGGTTACCAGTTCTTCCGGCATTTTCCATTGCTGGAGCAGACAGGCGGAAATCTGTTCGCGGGTCATGCCGAGCAGGTGGCGTTCGATATAGAAGCGGTTGATGTGCGGGTTCGCTTCGATATGACGATTCACCAGAGAGAACTGCGGCGGAAAAACGTGGCCGAGAATCAGGAAGCCAAAGTTGTGCAGCAGACCACACAGATAAGCCAGACCCTGAGACGGCCGGTAGCGCGCCGGCATCAGCCTGACCAGTTCAGAGCACAGCGTGGCGGTTACCACAGACTGTTGCCAGAAGGGGGCATAGCCGTGGGGGCCTTCTTTCGGCACCGACAGGGTACGGCCCAACGACAGGCCTAAGGCCAGGTTAATCACCAGATCGAAGCCCAGTACACGCAGCACCGCATCTTCGACGTTTTTAATTTCACCGCGCACGCCGTAATACGGCGAACGTGCCCAGCTGACCACCTGCGCTGACATGGCCGGATCGAGTTCAACGACTTCTGCCAGTGACTGGGTATCGGCGTTAGGGTCGACCCGCAGTTCGATAATGCGGCGTGCGGTTTCCGGCAGTGGTGGCAGATCCAGCGTTTCAGCCAGACGCTGCTGAATGCGCAGCGGGGTAAACTGGCGGATCGCGGCATTCACGTCCTCCAGATCCTGCTGCTCATCGTTGTAGTGCACATCGGTCAGCAGCGGCGCGGTGTAATTACCGGTGCGCGAACTGCTGATCAGATGACGGAACTGTTCCGTCGGGATCTTGATCCAGGTGTTGTCTTCGCCGGTGACGATAAAGAGCTCTTTTTCATTGAGCAGATTACTGTCGATCAGGCTGTCGATCTGAGTGACCTGAGGCAGAGCCGGAAATTCGGACAATCCGTGTTTGTTTTTCAGACGGGTCAGTTCATCCGCAGACAGGGCCGTAAATTGCCGTCCCAGCTGATGTGCCAGCTGGTTAAGATCAAGAATACGGTTACCCGGTATAACAACCTGAACCTTTCCGTGGTCGTCTTTCAGAAAGATCACGTTGGCGACCCGGGCTGAATACGAAGCCGGAGGGTTGCTCTGCATAAGTCTGAACATATCCTCATCATCGGGAACGGAGTAGCGGATTTTCCAGTCATCCAGAACTTTCATTACGCTAGCTGGGATGGCCATAACAATTCCAATTTGAGCGTTACTGTGTCGTTTAAATATAGACAAGCAAAGGCGGAGCGCCGGATTTTTTTGGGCAGAACACAGAGTGTTCTGCGACAAATGATAATTTGTTGTCTGATGTCAGCTTTTATCGGCCACTTTCGCCTTAGCTGGAGACTGAATCCGGTATAAGTTGCGTAACCTTTGGTTAATAAACGTTGGTCAGCAGCGGAAAATTTTACAATCCGCCCGGATGGATCTGATGGTTTTGTCCGGTGCGTTTGCTGGGTGGAAGGCGAGGGGATATTGCAGTTGGTCAGCCTGGCCTGTTCTTTACACCGATGCGAAGCGTTCGGCATCGCCCAGCCAGCGCTGGATCAGAGGTTCGACTGCCCGGGGGTGTTGGGTCCAGATCTGCTGAGCCATATCGCGTACCTGGGGCAGCAGATCGCCGTCACGCTGAAGGTCTGCCACGCGCAGCATCTGCAGACCGGTCTGGCGGGTGCCGAGCATTTCTCCGGGGCCGCGGATCTGCAGATCCTGTTCGGCAATATAGAAACCGTCCTGGCTGTCGCGCATCACCTGAATCCGTTGTTTGCTGACAAACGACAGCGGTGATTTATACAGCAGCACGCAATGGCTTTTGGCGGCTCCACGTCCCACCCGGCCACGCAGCTGATGCAACTGAGCAAGGCCCAGACGCTCGGGGTTTTCGATAATCATTAAGCTGGCGTTAGGCACATCAACACCCACCTCGATCACGGTGGTGGCGACCAGCAAATCCAGCTCGTGTGCTTTGAAGCGTGCCATAACATCGGCTTTTTCGGCGGCTTTCATGCGCCCGTGCACCAGACCAATACGCAGATGGGGCAGGGCTTCGGCCAGTTCCTGGGCGGTGTTTTCCGCGGCCTGACACTGCAGAGCCTCGCTTTCTTCAATTAAGGTACAGACCCAGTAAGCCTGCGCGCCTTCACCACCCTGCTCGACACTGGCGCAGGCGCTGTTTACCCGCTGAATCACTTCCGGGCGGCGCTGATCGGGAATCGCCACCGTGGTAATCGGACTGCGTCCGGGCGGTAACTCATCGATTACTGAAGTGTCGAGATCGGCGTAAGCGCTCATCGCCAGCGTGCGTGGAATCGGCGTGGCGGTCATGATCAGCTGATGCGGTTGCATGCCCTGCTGCTCGCCTTTTTCGCGCAGGGATAAACGCTGATGCACACCGAATCTGTGCTGCTCGTCGATGATGATCAGACCCAGCCGGGCGAACTGAACTTCATCCTGAAACAGCGCGTGGGTACCGACTACTAACTGAGCGTCACCACTGGCGATTTCGGCGAGGGATTTTTCCCGCGCTTTGCCTTTTACTTTACCGGCCAGCCAGCCCATGGATATGCCCAGTGGCTCAAACCAGCCGGATAAATTCTGCAGATGCTGTTCGGCGAGAATTTCCGTCGGGGCCATTAACGCCACCTGATAACCGGCTTCCAGTACGTCGCAGGCCGCCATCGCCGCTACCAGGGTTTTACCGGAGCCGACATCACCCTGTACTAATCTGAGCATGGGGTAGGGCTGCTGGATGTCTTTTTCGATTTCGCCGGTAACCCGCTGCTGCGCGCCTGTGGGTTTGAATGGCAGTTGCGCCAGTAACTTCTGCCGCAGTGTGCTGGCCGGTTTTATTGCCGGCGCCTGATCGGCCTGAACCTGAGCACGGATTTTAAACAGCGACAGCTGGTGGGCGAGTAACTCTTCGAGAATCAGCCGACGCTGTGCCGGGTGCTGACCGCTTTCCAGTAATTCCAGCCGCGTGTCGCGTGGTGGATTGTGCAGAAACAACAGGGCTTCTTTTAAGGTTGGTAAGCGCCATTGCTGCAGCCATTCCTGCGGCAGCATATCGGTTAAATCGACTTCGTTGTTGTGCAGATGTTCCAGCGCCTGCTCGTGTAATAAGCGCAGACGCTGCTGGCTGATGCCATCGGTGGCCGGATACACCGGCGTTAAGCTGGGCTCCAGCGGCAGGTCGAGGCCATCTTCAATGATCTGATATTCCGGGTGATAGAACTCCAGCCCGCTGGCGCCTCTTCTTGGTTCGCCATAAAGACGCACGGTGGCACCGGTACTGAACTGTTTTTTCTGCGCAGCATTGAAGTGATAAAAACGCAGATTCACCACGCCGGTGTGATCCTGCACTTTGACCAGCAGGCTGCGGCGTTTGCCGAACAGTACATTTGAGCCTTTGACCTCGCCCTGAATCACCACGGAGCGCATCGGCTGCACGCCGCCGATGGGAGTGACGCGGGAGCGGTCTTCATAACGGAAGGGCAGGTGAAAATACAGATCCGCCAGCGTGCGGATCTGCAGTTTTTCCAGCTGACCCGCGAGTTTGGGGCCAACGCCTTTCAGGTCAGTGAGCTGACTCAGCAGAGCCATGGCAATCTCTCAGCTCAACGTGGGGTGTCGAGCCGGCAGCGGCCAGCGGTTTCCAGCAGCAGGTCGATGGCCTGACCGCGGGGGAAGCTTGCCCGCCACGCCAGTGCCACGGTGCGGTGTGGCCCCGGCTGTTTAAACGGTTTGGTAGCGACCAGCGTCTGATCGAGATTACTCACCGCCGATTCCGGCAGCACAGTAATCCCCAGCCCGGTGGCCACCATGTGTTTCAGTGTTTCCAGTGAGCTGCCTTCCAGCACACTGCCTAAACGCGTGTGGTGCTTGCGCGTCAGCGCCGGACAGAACTCAAACACCTGATCGCGGAAGCAGTGACCTTCGCCCAGCATCAGCAGATCTTCATCGGCCAGCTGGTCGGCTTCAATTTCATCCTGTTTGGTCCAGGGGTGATTCTTCGGCAGCACCACAACAAAGTTTTCATCGTACAGCGGGCGGGTCAGTACGTCCGGCTCGGTAAACGGCAGGGCGACGATTATGGCATCCAGTTCACCGTCTCGCAGCTGACGGCGCAGTACGCCGGTGTAATTCTCTTCCAGATACAGCGGCATCGTCGGTGCCTGCTGATGAATCTGTGGCACCAGATGCGGGAACAGATATGGCCCGATGGTAAAAATCGCACCCAGTTTCATCGGTGAGCTGAGCTGATCCTTACCTGAATTGGCCAGCTCTTTGATGGTGCGGGCTTCTTCCAGTACACGCTGCGCCTGAGCGACGATACGTTCACCCAGAGGCGTAACAGACACTGAGCTCTTGCTGCGTTCAAAGATGGCAACGTCCAGCTCACCTTCGAGTTTTTTAATGGCCACACTCAGGGTTGGCTGGCTGACAAAACATTTCTCTGCCGCGCGGCCAAAATGGCGTTCCTGCGCCAGAGTGACGATGTACTTGAGTTCAGTAAGGGTCATAAACGCCTCGCTTATTGTCAGCCTGTATGATTTTCAGAGCTACGATTTAACATACCTATTGATGTTACCTTTATACAGGGGCTGGATAAAGACTGAAAGCCACGTAAGATGCGCATATTGGCTGAAGTCCTGATTTCCAACAAAAAGGGCACATCGCAAAGCGCAGGAGAAATTACTATGGCTCGTATTCTGATCGTGGGCGCCGGTGATATCGGTGGACATCTGGCAGAAAGACTGGTGACGGCCGGGCACGAGGTATGGGGACTCAGACGTTCCGACAAGCCTCTGGCTGAGGGTGTGACACTGATTCAGGCCGACGTTGCTGAACCGGACACGCTGGAAGACCTGCCGGAGAATCTCGATATTCTGGTGTACAGCGTGGCGTCGCCGGCGTTTTCCAAAGAAGGCTATCATGAGTACTACTATCGTGGTCTGAAGCACATTCTGCGTGCACTGAAAGATCAGACGCTGAAGCATAGTTTCTTTGTTTCCAGCTCCAGTGTTTACCATCAGATGGATGGTGAGTGGGTGGATGAAACCTCAGAAACCAACCCAACCAGTTTCGCCGGTAAAGAAATGCTGGCGGCGGAAGAAGCCCTGCTGAAAGACAAAGCGCCAGCAACGGTTGTGCGTTTCACCGGTATTTATGGCCCCGGCCGTACCCGTATGATCCGCCAGGCGCAGACCGGCAGTCATTGCGACCCTGAGCCGCCGGTGTGGACCAACCGCATCCACCGTGATGATTGTGTCGGTGTGCTGGAACTGCTGGTCAGCAAAGCCATTTCCGGTGAAGCGCTGGAAGAAATTTATCTCGCGACCGACGACGAACCTGCAACGCTGTTCGATGTACTGGAATGGATGAAAGATCGTATTGGCGATGTTGAGCCAGACCACGATGTACCGGAAGCGACGCGCCGTGCCAACCGCCGCTGTTCCAATAAGCGTCTGCGCGCTCTGGGTTATGAATTTAAATACAGCAATTATCGTGAAGGCTACGATGAGATGCTGATCGAGATGGGACTGGTCTGATTTTCATTTTTCCGCTTCGTTTTCAGGCTGAAGAGGTCAGGTTGAAGAGGTCAGGCATAAAAAAAGCGCTCAGTGGAGCGCTTTTTTTATGGGCTTTTGCAGCCTGAAACAGCGCGGAAATTAATCCAGCACCATCACCGCTTCCATTTCCACACCGGCGTCTTTTGGCAGTTGGGCTACGCCCACTGCTGCACGGGCTGGGTATGGCTGGGCAAAGTACTGCGCCATGATTTCATTCACTTTGGCGAAGTTGCCGAGGTCAGTCAGGTAAATATTTACCTTCACGATCTGCTGCAGCGAACCGCCTGCGGCTTCACACACAGCAGTCAGGTTTTTAAATACCTGATGAATGCGTTCTTCGATACCGCCTTCGACGATTTCCATGGTTTCCGGCACCAGTGGAATCTGACCGGACAGATACACAGTGTCGTTTACTTTGACAGCCTGAGAGTAGGTACCGATGGCGGCAGGGGCTTTATCAGTGTGAATAATTTCGCGGGCCATGTTTGCTTCCTTTTTACGTAAGGCAAGAGGGTAAACCGGCAGTGGGAATTAACTGCCAGACTGATTACGGGTGCGGACGATCTTGTTAACGCCGCGTATGGTACGCAGGCGGCGGATGGTGCGTGCCAGATGTTTACGGCCGTGAATGCTCAGGGTCAGGTGAGTGACACTGAGGCGGGCATCGCGTTCTTCGACACTGATTTTCTCGATGTTGGCTTCCGCCTGAGTGACGGCGCTGGCCAGCTCGGCAATAATGCCACGCCGGTTTTCCAGATAGACTTTGAGGTCCACGGTAAACTCGCTGTCGATGTCTTTATCCCAGCTGAGAATGACGCATTTTTCCGGATTATCGCGGAATTCTTCGACGTTTTTGCAGTTCTCAGTGTGAATCACCAGGCCACGGCCGGAGCTGACGTAACCAATAATCGGATCGCCGGGAATCGGGCTGCAGCATTTAGCGAAATTCACCACCAGACCTTCCGTGCCTTTGATCGCCAGCGGCGATTCGTGCACGTTGTCGAGATCCACTTCAGTGCCTTTGTGGGCAACCAGCAGGCGGCGCGCTAACAGCGGTGCCATACGGTTACCGGAACCAATGTCTTCCAGCAGATCGTCAAGCGAATCCATGCCGGTTTCTTTCAGTACCAGATCCAGATGCGCCTGATCGATATCGCTGAGGGTTTTACCGAGGCCATCCAGTGCTTTATTCAGCAGGCGCTCACCCAGAGCAACGGATTCAGAGCGACGCTGGCTCTTCAGGTAATTACGGATATTCGAACGTGCTTTACCGGTAACCACGAAATTGAGCCAGGCGGGATTCGGCTGCGCCGCCGGAGCGGTCACAATCTGTACTGTCTGGCCGTTCTGCAGTTTGGCACTTAACGGCGCCAGCTGGCGGTTAATGCGGCAGGCAATACAGTGATTGCCTACATCGGTGTGTACTGCATAAGCGAAGTCGATGGCGGTGGTGCCGTTCGGCAGTTCCATGATTTTGCCTTTCGGCGTGAAGACGTAAATCTCGTCCGGGAACAGGTCGACTTTTACGTGCTCAACGAATTCGATCGGGCTGCCGGCATTTTTCTGCAGTTCGAGCAGGTTCTGTACCCATTGGCGCGCACGCTGGGTGCCGCTGGTGTGATCGCCTTCGGCTTTATACAGCCAGTGAGCGGCAATACCATGGTTGGCCATGGCTTCCATTTCTTCGGTACGGATCTGCATTTCCACCGGCAGGCCACCAATACCAATTAAAGTGGTATGCAGTGACTGATAGCCGTTGGTTTTCGGAATGGCGATGTAATCTTTGAAGCGGCCGGGAATCGGCTTATACAGGCTGTGCAGGGCGCCAAGAATGCGGTAACAGGAATCAACGGAGTCACAGATAATACGGAAGCCGTACACATCCATAATATCGCTCAGTGATTTACGCTGATCACGCATTTTGCTGTAGATGCTGTACAGATGCTTCTCTCGGCCAACCACCCGGGCAGAAATATTCACTTCGGTCAGGCGGCCACGCACAGCGGTGGCAATGTTGTTAACCACTTCGGAACGGTGACCGCGGGCGGCAGCAACCGCTTTGCGGATCATCTCCGAACGCATCGGGTACATGGCTTCGAAGCACAGATCTTCCATTTCCACGCGGATGCTGTTGAGACCCAGGCGGTTGGCGATCGGTGCGTAAATATCCAGTGTTTCCCGGGCAATACGGCGGCGTTTATCCGGGCGCAGGGAGCCCAGGGTGCGCAGGTTGTGCAGACGGTCGGCGAGTTTTACCAGAATAACGCGGATATCACGCGCCATGGCCATGGCCATCTTCTGGAAGTTCTCAGCCTGCTGCTCTTCTTTGCTTTCGAAATGGATATTGGTCAGCTTGGAAACACCGTCCACCAGTTCCGTGACCACATCACCGAACTGCACGGCGAGGGCGGATTTGGGCACACCGGTATCTTCAATCACGTCATGCAGCATAGCGGCCATCAGACTCTGATGGTCGAGGTGCATATCGGCGAGGATGTTGGCAACAGCCAGAGGGTGGATGATGTAAGGTTCGCCGCTGCGGCGGCGCTGACCATCATGAGCCTGTTCGGCGTAGAAATAGGCGCGGCAAACCTGCTGAATCTGACTTGCGTTCAGATAATGGGAAAGCCGCTCCGATAAAGCATCTACTGTGGGCACTTAAGCTTGATTCCTGCAGCAGCTTAAAAGTGCTGCTGATCTGCCTGTTCTGCTGCAGCTTCCTGTGCGGCCATAGTGGTTGGGGTCACCAGGCTTTCTGCGATTTCACGCAGAGCCAGAACGGTAGGCTTGTCGTTTTCTTCAGCAACCAGAGGCTCTGCACCCTGTACCGCGATCTGACGGGCACGTTTGGTGGCCAGCATGACCAGCTCAAAGCGGTTATCAACGTTGGTTAAGCAATCTTCTACGGTTACGCGTGCCATGGGTATTCCTGTGGGTACGTTAAGTACGATTAATATGGGGTACGTTGAGTACCTTGATAAGTCAGTACATTAAAATCTTCTGAACCGGCTATTTTAACTGAAATTCAGCCGAATGAAAGTGTTCTCCTGCGGCGGATGTGTGATCGCCGTTGTGTTGTTGCTGTGTCAGGCAGGGTAAAGATTTGCCTGAATAGCCAAACCGGGTTGGCGGCAGCGCGCCGGGGCGGCAGAATTATGGCTGTTTTCCTTCTTTCCCTACCTGAAGAAATGTTATGACACTCAAACCTCTGAAGCGCAGAAAGCTTCTGTCCCTTGGTGGCTCCCTGCTGATGGCTGCGCCTTTTATGAGCCTCACCGCCTGCGGTTCTTCCTCGTCTTCCGGCAACCGCAGCAGTGATTCCGGTTTACCCGACAGCGGCACAGATACTGATCTGAGCGCGACCTCTGACTGGGCATCGGGCGGCACGGACCTGATCACAGCGGATTTCCCTGACACCTCGATTTTCTCATCTTCAGGCAGCTGCTCTCTTTCCCTGACGCAGAACCTGACGGTCGGCCCCTGTTACATTGGTGTGAATGAGCGCGAGGATATTTCTGAAGGTGAAAGCGGGTTGCCAATGCAATTCTGCATGCAGCTGGTGGATGAAGACTGCAATCCGCTGGCCGGCTATCTGATTGAGATCTGGCACTGTGATACGCGCGGTCTGTATTCCGGCGATACCAGCGATGAGGACGTGGACGATACCTCCACCTGGGCTGGCGGTTTCTGCACCAGTAATAACTCAGAAGCGGTGGCCAGTACCTGGTTCCGCGGCGAACAGACCACAGATGCCGATGGCCGGGTGAATTTCAAAACCTGCTTCCCGGGCTGGTACCGTGGGCGCACCATTCATATTCATTTCCGTGTACGCAATGGCAGTGGCGATTATGTTGTGTCGCAGTTCTGCTTCTCCGACAGCTTTGCCCGGGAGATATGCACCACCCATGAACTGTACCGCAGTCGTGGTGAACAGGACCGTACGCTGGCCAGTGGCCGTGATTCGGTATTTCCGGCTGAGGGATATGAAGAGTTTATGCTCAATATTGAGCAGAATGAGGACGGTACTCTGCTGGCCTATAAACGTGCGGTGATTTCGGTCTGACGACTGGCGGCTTTAATAACCGCGGGCTGACTGATTGTGGGTTTAGCGGTCGTGGGTTTAGCGGTCGTGGGTTTAGCGGTCGTGGTTTAGCTGTCGAGGGCTGAGTGGTTAGTGTGTGAACGGAAGTAATAAGAGCCCAATAAAAAAGCGGTGATAATAATCACCGCTTTTTCGCTCAGGAGTCCTGTTGTAACAGATCCTGCAGGGTCGCTTTGTGACGCTCCTGCTGAGCTTCCAGACGGTGGCGGCGGGCGATTACAATGGCGCGCAGCTCTTCTACCGTATTCTCAAAGTTATCGTTGATGATGAGGTAGTCGTATTCGCCGTAGTGGCTCATCTCATTACGGGCGTCACGCATGCGGCGCTCAATGGTCTGCTCGTCGTCCTGTCCGCGTTTCTGCAGGCGTTCGCGCAGGGCGGCGATGGATGGCGGGGCGATAAATACACTGACGGTATCCGGCATCAGGCGGCGCACCTGTTCAGCGCCCTGCCAGTCGATTTCCAGGATCACGTCACGGCCCTCGGCCAGCTCAGATTCAACCCATTCCTGTGATGTGCCATAAAAATTATCGAACACCTGAGCGTGTTCGAGAAAGGCTCCACGGCCAACCATCTCGCGGAAATCTTCGACTGCGGTGAAGTGGTAATCTTTACCGTTTACTTCGCCCGGGCGCGGGGCGCGGGTGGTATGGGATACCGATACACCGATATAGCCGGTACTTTCTAACAGCCCTTTTACCAGACTGGTTTTGCCTGCCCCGGAGGGCGCTGAAAAAATAAAAAGAGTACCGATCATGAGGCTGGTTCCGGCTGAGTGGAGAAAATGAATCCGATGTAACCGCTAAGTATAACGGATCATTGGCCCGCTGTAAGAATTCACTGCGCGACTAAATGCGATCCGCTATGCGACTCTGTGACTTCACTGATACTGTGTTCTAACTCAGTAAAATACGGGTTCCAGGTCAGGCGGGCATGATACTTACCGTCTTCGCGGAATCCCCAGGCGGAGAACCAGAAATCTTTGCGCTGTTGCGGCGGCACCGCGTCCTGCTGACCATTATTCAGCATGATGTAGCTGCCATCTTCGCCGACATAGGGGTTGGCTGGTGAGAAGACGACACTCATGTGCGAGAAGTTACTGATGCGCTGCTGCGGTAAGTAACTCGGCAGCCGGGACACTCGCTGGTCGGCCGTGGCGGAAATATCTTCGTCGCCGTACCACACCAGACGTGAAGACGGGTTGGTAAAATGCTGACTGAATGCCTGCAGTGTTTTATCCGGTTGCAGCACACTGTCATCCTGACTGATGGTGATCAGTGCCGGGCGATCAAATCCTTTTTCTTCCAGCAGCGCCTGCACATCTTTGACCGATTGATAGTATAGCGCCGAGGCGTTGGTGGTCAGGGATTCGTAGCGCAGAATATTGTCTTCCGCATCGACATCGACCCAATTCCACAAATACGAAACCACCGGACTGAGCGCCAGCAGTGACTGACTGATGGGATAAAAGCCGGGCGAAAATAACAGCAGCCCGGCGACTTCTTTGTGTTCTATGGCATAGCTGGTGACCAGATTTCCACCGGTGGAAAACCCTCCCAGCCAGACTTCATCAACGTCTTCGGAAAGTAATTCCGCCTGGTGAGCGACAACGCCGGTCCAGTCGTCGTAGTGGGCAAGTAAGGTATCCGCCGGTCGGGTGCCGTGGCCGGGTAACAGAATACTGCGCACTAACCAGCCGTCTGCCGCCATGATCTTCGCGATGTCACGCATATAACCTGGGCTGTCACCGAGCCCGTGCACCAGCAGTATGCCGCGGCGTTTACCCTGTACTGAGTCTGCGGCCGGCTGCATTTCAAACGGCGAATTCAGATCGGTTTCACGTTCGTGATTGGCAGTAATAAATGCCCGGTGTGTTTTTACCCACTGGCGCGTCACTGTTTGATATCCGGCAAAGGTCGGCTGATCGTAATCCGGTAATTGTTCGCCTGATGGTTTAAATGATGCAGAATCCGGTGGTGTGGCACAGCCGCTCAGCAACAGTGACAGAACAGCGATTAATGCGGACAGAACGCCGGGTAAGGAGCGGAAAAATAAACAGCAATTCAGCGGGCTCTGGTTTAACGGGCTCCGGTTTAACGGGCGCTTGTTTAACAGGCGATGTGGGACATTCAGCACAATAACCTCTGGGGCTAAAAATAATGATGGCTGCAGTCAGGGAGACTGGCGAACGGAAATATACCGCATAAGTAATATTACGTTATTGGTGCGATATTCACGCACAAAGTTCTCGGCTTCAAAGATGACAAAAGGATATTCCTGCTGCGGTATATCAAGAGCCGAATAAAAATTCGGTTAACCGGACTGGCTTATTTAGTCTAATATCAGAAGTCTGGTCTGTATCCACTATGGATGGCTTGCAGTATTCCCTATAAAACTTTTTAGCTAAGGAAATAAGCTCGATGGCTTTCGATTATGGCAGTCAGTCTCTTGGTATCCCCAATCCATTCAAGACTGAGGGTAAAATCCGCCTGCTGGCAGGCATCCTCATCACCGCGCTGTCGGTGTTACCTCTGATCAGTATTTCAGCAACGTTAAAAGAGAACCCGGCGCGTGCGTGGGGACAGGTGGTTATCGGCCTGTTCCTGATGACCTGGGGACTGCGTCTTATTGCCGTTGGTGCGATGCAGCTGTTCCGCTTTTATGTCGGTCGTTCGGTACCTTCCTCACTGGCCTTTAACCGTAATGCCAGTGAGCGTGAAAATGCTGAAATTGAACGCACCAGCGGCAGCCTGGCGTATAACTCTGAACGTCTCGAATCCATGATGATGGGGCGTAAGAACACTACCTTCTCAGAACCTCTGGGCTGGATGTCCCGTCTGGTACACTCACTGATTCCCAAGCTGGTTCTGGCGCCTTACCCGGTACGTAACTTTGTGCAGGAATTAGCCGGTGTGGTTGCTTCTACGCTGGTGGCTCTGGTGGCATTTGGTCTGTCTTATTTTGTGACGGCGACCGGTCTGGCTGGTGACAGCGGTGATTTTATTATTCCGGTGATGTCTCTGCTGTTGCTGGTGTATCTGGTCTTTATCTGGCGCACAGCAGCGAAAAACATGGTGTCTGAGCGCAGTCAGGATCTGCATAAAAAAGGCGTTGCCGGTATCAGCCGCCTGTTTGTCTTTGCTCTGGTTGTGCCTGTGCTGCTGGGTTATGGCTATTCCTGGGTGGCCGCGAATACTAACCCGCACTATATGGAGCAGGCGAACAGCGTGATTAACAGTCTGTTGACGTTCAGTGCCTGGCTGAATCTGGGTCTGTTACTGATCGCTGCGCTGATTGTTGTGATTCCAACTTTCTTCCTGGTGCGCGAGCGTCTGAAAATGGCGGTGACCTCCACCAGTGTCAGCGAATTCCGTGAAAATATGCAGGAGTCTGTGCATCCGAACGAAATTTTTATTAACACCGAAAACATCGTTCTGGCTAACCGCCGTTATAAAGAAGTGCCTAACCGTGTGTACCGCGACTTTGAACCGCGTCTGGAAGAGCAGGGGCAGGGTAAAGGTACCTTCAATGGCCAGCTGCTGATTGAAACTCAGCCAGCGTATCAGCCAATGAGCCTCAGCGGTCTGTTTAAAAAGGTCCGCCTGTTCAGCACCATTGGTGGTCAGTTGCTGACCGTAGGCAGCGCCGCACTGCTGTATGTGCTTTTCAACAAAGGCTTTACCGTTTATCACGATATTAAAGGCCTGTTTCTGGGGCTGCAGCATTCACGCAGTTCTGAAAACGTTATGGCATTTTTTACCGCCGGTGGTCAGGAACTGAGCACGATTCTGACGCTGCTGTTTACGCTGCTGACCGTGGCGTTTACTGCCCGTATGCTGAGTAATCTGGCGCATATGTTCTGGTCAGAAATCCAGTTCGACAGCCTGCTGATGTCGGTAAAAATGGAAGGTACCTATACTGAAAGCAAAATCTCCACCGGTATGGCTTACAACGATTCTACCCGTTCCGAAAACGTGGTGGTGCGTACCTCTATGACACCATGGATTCTGACTTCCCGTATCCTGACGTCTACCTATGCCACCTCAGGTATGAAAAACCTGGAAATGCCACGACTCATTATGTCGATGGATGCCAATGATCAGGAACTGGATACCATTATTGGTGAGATGCGCGACTTCCTGCGTGAGCGCGAATCCATTGCCTCCATTAATAATGAAAAAGATCTGGCCAATGCCGAACGCATTTATCAGGTTAACAGCATCAGTAAATCGGATAGTCCGGAACAGGCGAAACTGACGGATCAGGCGACATCCGGTCAGCTGGAAGATCTTTCTGAAAGCGAAGGCGAACCGCAACCGCAGTAAGCTTATTTACTGCGCATAAAATATCCGGTGCCAGTTTTATGCTGGTGCCGGGATTTCAATCTTGTATGGGCAGCTTTTCGTAAGGGGCCAAAAAAAATGTCCCTCTTTGATTGTTTCCCCTCGTGAAACATTTTAAAAGGATTGCCAGGGTGATTTGAGAAAATCTTCTTTTAAATCTTTATTTCTTAATCAAAAGCAGACAAAGTGTTAAATTGACGTTCATTGCTGACTTCTTTGTCGGTAGTGTTTCTCAGATGCATATCTAATTTTATTTTGGATGATTTTTGAACAAGGAGTCCCGATTGCTAAAGGATTTTGATAGTCAACTGAAGATAAATATTCAGGCGTCGGCGCCTGTTGTTCAGATAATCAGTCACGAAACTTTGCGTATTCGGGCCTGCTGTATTCAGGCAGCTTCAGATCTGAACAGAGATCTCTATGTCTGGAATATGCCCCAGGGCTTGAGGAAATACGATTTTGATGACAATTCCCGGGAACCGGAGGATGAGGGAGAACAGCCTCAGGAAGTACTGGATTGGCTGCGTGATTTCGCTTCAGAAGATGAAGAGCCTGAATTCATTCTGCTGCTGGAAGACTTCCATCATTTCCTTAACGAGCACACCCTGATCAGCCGCTTGCGTGCATTTGCAATAGCTGTTGCCAGCCGGGAAATCAATAACGTCACGGTTGTGCTCTCCCAACCTGCGCCTTTGCTGCCTCCAGAATTGGAGAAAGAAGTGCAGGTTATTGAAATGCCATTGCCCGATACTGATGACCTGAAAACCCTGATGCGGCAGGCATGCGATCGTTATAATCTGGATGACAGGGATTATCAGGAGTCATCTGCTCTGATCGAGTCTGCGCTTGGCCTGTCAACCAGTGAGGCTCAGCTGGCTTTCTCAAAAGCCGCATGCCAGTTCAAGCGCCTCACCGAATCTGAAATCCCCTTTATCGTCAAAGAAAAAGAGCAGGTGATTCGTAAAAGCGGACATCTTGAATACTTTCATCCAAAAGCCACGCTCGACGATATCGGCGGCCTGGATAACCTCAAATCCTGGCTGGATCGACGTCGTCAGTCGTTTACCGAACATGCTCGTGAATTTGGTCTGGAAACTCCAAGAGGTGTGTTACTACTGGGTTTACCGGGCACGGGTAAAAGCCTTGCAGCAAAAGCCGTGGCGAATGCCTGGCAACTGCCTTTGTTGCGTCTGGATATGGGCAAAATCTATGGCGGCATTGTCGGTCAGTCCGAGGCGAACATCCGCTCAGCCTTGCAAACGGCTGAGGCGCTGGCGCCCAGTATTCTTTGGGTTGATGAAATTGAAAAAGGCCTGTCGGGTATGCAAAGTTCTGGTGCAACCGATGGCGGCACGACATCCCGGGTGCTGGGGACTTTTCTGACCTGGATGCAGGAAAAAGAAAAGCCGGTGTTTGTAGTAGCAACTGCTAACCATATTGCGCAATTGCCGCCTGAGTTACTGCGGAAAGGCCGGGTTGACGAAATTTTCTTTGTAGATCTGCCGGTACAGCAGGACCGGAAAGACATTATTTCGATTCACCTGAAACGTCGAAACCGGTTGGATGATTTTTCATCTGCAGAACTGGATGAACTGGCGATCGCCAGCAAGGGCTTCACCGGGGCTGAACTGGAAGAAGCCGTCAAGGAAGCCATGTTTCTGGCTTTTGACGAAGGGCATCAATTAAACAAGGACGATATTCTTAAGGCCATTAAGGTCACTTCTCCGCTCTCTTTAACCATGGCCGAAATGATTAATGACACTCGCGCCTGGACCAAGGGGCGCGCTGTGGCCGCCAGCTCGGCAGAGCCAGAAGCTCTGGACCCATTCAGCAGTAAAAAGCCGCGGCTCAAACAGGAAGGCGAAAACCCGTTCGTCAGAAAATAATCAGGACTGCTTGTTATGGAAAACCCGTTTTTTACTGCTCTTGAACAACAGGGCTTCAAGGCTGCGACACTGGACAATCAGACCAACAATGTTCTGATGCCGTTTATGCATTACCTGAACAACAGCATCAAGGCTCTGGAGAACAAGGAAGTCAGCTGTGAATGGAAGCCTGTTGCTACCAAGCGTTATCAGCTCAAGCCAGACAAACGGATCTGGCAATTGTTGCCGGTGAGTGAAATTGAGATCAAGGGCGGCAAGGAAGGGTGGTTCGAGATTATCTCCGTCGATAGTGAGTTACCTGGTGCCGATTTTGACCCTGATGAAAAAGATCCAATTCAACAGGGCAAAGGCAAAGGACGGCGAGAGACGGCGATACCCGACAGTGGATATGACGCCTCAGATTACCAGCTGTACTTACCTGATCTTGAATTAGATGATGACCCAGTCTCATGGAGCGGTTATCAGCTGAAACTGCGCCCCTTGGCTGTTCAGCTTGATCAGCTGGAGTCGGTTTATATCGACGGCCAGCCATGTAAGGTGACAAAGCAGACTGACGCTCGCCTGATGCTGCAAGGCCATGTGAAAGCCAGCAGTAAACTGTCCGTTGACGGGCAAGACACGCCTTTCACCCTGATCAAAGGACTGGACGAATCCCGGCTTAAGCAATGGCAAGCCAAACCTGAAGGTAATGGCTGTCTGCTGTTTTCAGAGTCCCGGCCGCAGGTCGAGGGACATAAACTTGAAGATGTTACCAGTAAGCAACTGGCTGGGCTGAGTTGCGGTCACTTTCAAAGCCTGGGGCAATCCTTGCAAAGTGATCATTGGGAGTTGAAACCTGAAAGTACCGGCAAAAAGGACGGCACAAAAGGCAGTAGTCAGGTTCTGATACTGGAAAGTCGTGGTGATGAAAAGCTAGAGGATTCTGGCGATCTTAGATGCACGGCTTTCCCTGAACTGCTCTGGACCGTGGAGTCTGCCAAAGTCGAAGAAAAATGGATTCAGCTGATCGAAAAAGAAGGTGGTGAAGATACAGGCAAGTCTGCTCTGGATTATTTCTTTGAGGAAAAGGTCTCTATCAGGAGTTCTAACTACAAAGAATTCTCTGTAATCGATCGACGAAAAGATGAACGCCAGATTTTATTGGGAGAAAAAAACAAAAAAGGTGGAAGTCTTTACCCAAATCCGCAAGGTGGAAATAACGAACTTACAGTTCGCGTAGATACAAACCAGCTCAAACGCCAGAAAGAAGCCATCAACCAACTGATGAATCGCCCTTCAGCAGGCCACTGGCCTCTGATTCATATGCTGCAAAAACGTGAGCAAACACGCTGGCCAGACGTAACCCCCGTTCAAATCCCTGAGTCCGGCTGGACAGTACTGACAGACCCGAACTTCGATGGCTGTGATCGTCAACGCGAGTTTGTCACCAAGGCTCTGGCGAACGAAGATTTCACCATTCTGGATGGCCCGCCAGGCACAGGTAAAACCACCACCATTCTTGAACTGATCATGCAGCTGGTATTGCAGGGCAAGCGCGTTTTGTTGTCTGCATCCACTCATGCCGCGATCAATAATGTGCTGGAAAGAGTAAAAGAAAGTGACAAGTTATCCGAGCACATATTTCCACTAAGAATTGTTCCTAGAAATGACACCGACAATCGTAAAGCAGATGGCGTGGAAGACTATGTATTTGAGACTCTGAGTGCAAACTACCTTGAAGAGGAAAATGATTATACGATCAGTCACCAGATTATCCTTGACTCATCGAACCTGGTTTGCGGAACAACCAATGGAATATTGGGATTGTTTGATAAAAAACGTTATCCGGAAATCGATGTTGATAAAGGCGAACCGCCGTTTGATGTGATGATCATCGACGAGTGCAGTAAAACCACCTTTCAGGAATTCCTGGTGCCCGCCCGCTTCGCCAAACGCTGGGTATTGGTAGGCGACGTGCGTCAGTTATCACCGTTTACTGATCGTGAGCAGATCGTAGCCAACCTCGATAATCTGATGCTGGTTCCGCCAAGGGGAAAAGGCGCAAACAAAACAGCTGCTCAGAATTTACCTCCCTCCATCCAACAAGCTTGTTTCCTGCTGGAAGAGCTTAGAGGTGATCATCAAAGGCCCTATTCACAGCCAATGTTGGTGCCTGTTACCTGTGATGTTGCAAACGCATTGGTTAAAGAAATTAGAGCACGCACTTCGCTGCCAAAACTTGCCAAGGGCCTCGATAACCTGTTGGTCGTGATGGTAAACGAGGGACGCAATGCTGATCACCATCAGGTTGGGGTTAAACAAATTCAGCAGAAGCCGGATCAACTGTATCGTCACAATCTATGTTTCGTCGAAGAAGGTTGTCTGGGCGAGATTGCTCGATGGATTCCTGACGATATGTTGATACTGCATCCCGATTGGTGCCTCACTTCCCAAGCAGCGCAGCATCGATTTTCGGGAACTGGCTGTAAGTCGTTCAAAGTTAAAACCACTGATTACACGGATACCATGCAGGTTCATAAGGAATTGCTCGACCGTATTGACAGCACTAAGTGGTCGGAAGAGGTGTGCTGGCGTCTGGAGCGTGAATACTGGCTGCGGTTATCGGCCAACCAGAAACAAAAAACCGGCTATCTGGAGGACACCCTGAACCGCCTGTTTCCCAAATCGGTATCGGCAGATGGCCGTATTCATATTCTTAAAAACATCGCTTTCCCATCCATTCTGGAGGCGTTGTCGGGTGATGGTCTGGTTAAACGTAAGAGTGATGATCCAACGACCTTGAATCAGGGGTTTAATGCCCGAGAAAAGTCCCTGCGTCATACCACTTTGAATTATCAGCACCGTATGCACCCGGATATATCCAAATTCCCTCGGCAGCAGTTTTACCCCGAGGGTGTTCTGGCGGATGGCGGTAAAACGGCTTCTGACCGGGCATGGCAATACACAAGGTATAAGTCTCGTAATATCTGGTTGGATGTGCGGGGAACAACTTTGCCGGGCAATAATAACAAGCAAGAAACACAGGCTCTGATCGCCGAGCTGAAAGCGTTTTGTGATTGGGCGGAAGGAAAAAGAAAAAACAAAAAAGGCGAAGCCTTTGATGTTGCGATTTTGACCTTCTACCAAGGTCAGGAAAAAGCCCTGAGGGAAGCTCTTCAAAAATTGCCGGGTAATGCCAACCGTTACGCACGGTTTAATTACAAAGGCATATCGATCAAACTGGCGACGGTGGATTACTTCCAGGGCCAGGAAGCGGATGTGGTGTTCCTGTCGATGGTGAATACCCATCGTGATGGTTTTATGGATTCGCCCAACCGTCTTAACGTTTCCATTACCCGTGCCCGCTATCAATTGGTGATTTTGGGTCATTACGGCTATTTCAGTGGCGAAGATAAGGTCAAGGATCGGTCGAAAAAAGCTTCGAATACTCTCGAACTAAAAGCGCTCGCGAAATCATGCGAGTCAATACCATCGAAAATTGCAAATCAGTCGCACCACAATGCAGTCAAGAAAGGGAAGTCTCGATCATGAGTAATCGTCAAAAACGCCAGATGAAGTCCTTTTCAGATTTGAAAGGGAGCTTCGAAACACAGGGGCCGGTAGATGAAGCTTGCAAGCATTCCACACTAGTCAAAGAAAATGATAACAAAACAGGCTCACTGGCCTTAACACTGGCCAGAACCGTTCAGCTGAAACGTTATCCCGTGATTGCCAAGGTCATGTTTTTGCGGGAGAGACCCGATTTGGTCTCCTTGCTAAAGGGCGTGCAAAACAAGCCTGCTGATATGCCGCCTCGACTGACCGCATATCTCAAGCGGGAAGCACTGTGGGATGAATCAGGCATTACAGATAAGGGTCAGCAAGTCATCGATAGCGGCTTGTTCGAAGCCAAAGAGCGCGGTCTTTACCATATCTGGTACACGGATAATGATCCGCTATTGGGAACTCGCCCAGTCATGATGCAGCTGGATACGGCGTTCTTTGACCCCAATATGCAAAGCTGGAAAAAAGGGCCAGATGCAGCCCGGTCTGAATTCCAGGTAAAGCAACCGTTTCAGCTAAACGTCTTTGAAGGGTCCTTCGCCGATCGTAACAAGTCTGAATTGAAGAATATCACCCTGCAGCTGGCATCGCTCGAACCCGAAGTGATTTGCTCACCCGAGAAATCAGCAGAGATTCAGCTTGAATGGACACTGGGTTTTTCAGCATCGCAGCTTAGCCTGCAAGGCCAGCTGGATATGCTGAACTTTCAAACTCAGGGTGGCCAGAACAAAGCCAGTTCACGTCCAGAAACCCTGGACCTCTCCATTGATGATTTTGGTTATCGCCTGAACGATGTAATGGTCTCTATAGCCGAAGAACTCGACGGTCATTGGCTGCCCGAAGAGCGGCGTGTGGAGACTCAATTGGAACAGATTCAGCGTTATCCATCAGCGGTGCAGAAATTCCAGATCGACAGTTTTAATCGCTCGGGGCTGACAACAGCTATGGGTGAATTTCATTCTGTTCTGGCCCGTCACATTCCTGTTCAGCCCGCTGGCCAGGCTGACGCAGAGAAATGGCAGCACTTCTGGCTGGAAGACTTCTACAGCCGAAAATACCAGTCATCGACAGAGGCGCGTAAACAACAGTCGGAATGGCTGGATCATATCGCCTTGAATGACTTCGAGTTACCACTTAAAGAACAACACTCTCTGTTGTCTGAGCTATCTCGTGAAAGCCATCCACAGGCCTATTGGCATATTGCGGCGATGGCAGACCTTACCCCGACCAGAAGCCGAAAGCTGCGCATGCCGATCAGTCTGGTAAATGGTGACCCACTTGATCTTGGTGCGTTGCTGGAACAGCTGACGGGCGGCGAATACATTGAACACATCATCTATTCAGATCGTTACGTTCATACCCCACGTCAGAGCCGCAACCTGAACCATGTGGCTTCTTGCCTTGCCGATGCTGAAGGCTTGCTGTTGACGCTGGATAAGCAGCATGGAAAAGAAGCCGAACTGCCAGACAACTGGTCGCGGGAAATCCTGCAAAAGCAAAATGATAACCACGGTCGCTACTGGATTCTGATAGGTTCTCAGCACATCTGGTGCTGGGAGTGCACCAGTGGACTGGATTTTATTCGTGAGAATGGTGGGCAATTCATTGTTGATGGCTCACCCACTTTCACGCCTAAAGAGGTGACAGAGCTACCTCAGTACTTGCAAAACCAGATCAAAAACACCGAAGCGGAGGTTTTCTGATGACACGGATCGTACCTCGCCAGGAGCAATTTCGAATTGATTACCAGAATGAGTATTTACCGCCTTTATTCAGCAAACAGGCGTCTGATGCAGACTTCAGCAGAGACCTACCTCAGCCTGATACTGACTTTCTGACAAATGTTGTCTCCATGTCGCGTCTGACCTTGCTGATTGCCTGTGAGCAACTAAGAGAAGACTCACTGATTCAAGCCATTAAAGAACAGGCCGAGCAAGGTATTCGTATTTATCTGCTGCTGGGCGACAAAAACGCCAACAAGGCGGCAATTGATACCCTGTCTGGTCGTTGTCTGATTCGTACCGGCGTGAGCCAGCAAGGTGCTTTGGTACTGGTGGATCACACCACCACGCAGGCACAAGGGCTGTTGTTGATGTCGGGTCAGCCTCTGTTATCTGCAGATCAAGCTGCCTGGGGAATCCAGCTGGAGCCGCAGCAGATCGATGGCATTTTCCGAAGCTTCTGCAAACTGTTCTGGGAGCAGAGCAATGAGGAATACCTGCAGCAGAACCAGCAGCAATCCAGCGTGCAACATCCGGATGGCACGGTCGTTACCAACCACTCCCATCAGTTATGCGGCACCTTGAACGATTGCCTGAGCGATACCCTGAACCAATTACAAGGCGCCACTCATTCCGGGTTTAATGCTTTTGGTGATGGCTGGCGTTTGCTGCTGGGCGTGCGGTCAAGCGAAGTGGCAGGACAGGCTCGTGCTGGCGTAGCGCTTACTGATAACCGGATTCCCTCGCTGTTGTTGTCGAGAAATGGCAACTGGTTGCTTCCGGATAAAACGGATTTTGCTGCTGCCAACTGGTGCTTAAAGCTATCTGCACAGCAAAGCCAGAAACTTGAGCAGGCCTACGACGAGGCCTTTGAAGAGGCCGCCTGGCAGTATCAATCGGAAACAGCGATAGGCGAATGCGATTATCAACAACGACTCCGTTTCGCCGACCAACCGGGTCTGGAATATGTGGTTGAGGACGTTCGTGAAATCGAACTTGAGGATGTCAGCAGCCAGAATATCGACAGCTTCCTGAATGATGATGCCGAACAGCTGGCATCCGGGGTGACGGCCTGGCAACGCAGCCAGCTGGCCCACTTGATTAATTATGATGTGGTTGTACACCCGCCTTACTGCCCTGAGTCTGCAAAGTCGGATGCCTTATATCAGGCCTGGAAAAATTCAGAACAAGATTGGCAGCAACGCCTTGAAGTGCTCACTAATGCCCAGTCCAAAATCGACCAGCAGCAAGCTGGTATCGCTGACAAACTAAAAGGCTTTATCAAGGGGTTCTTACTTGGGCAGGGACAGTCGGTAAAATCCCTGAATCTGGAAATCGATACCCTCAAAACCTGGTCAGTCACCAAGGCTACACCGGCAGAGCGAGAGCAGCATCGCCAGCAATTGGAGTCCTTGCAGGATAAGATTCGCAAGCGTGGTGCCGACACCGAGCAGAAGCTGGATGAGGCGCAACAGAATCAGCATTGGGAGCAACGACGTGACGCATTGATAGCGGATCAGTCGAAGGCGAACGGGCTGTTGAAACAGAAGTTGTCTGTGCTTGAGCAACTGGAAAAGAATAAGACCGAGGCCGCTACGAAGGTTGAGCAAAGTTTCAGAACTGGCTGGATCTCGGCTGCCGAAAAGCTGACAGATCAGCAGTTGAATGACACTGAAATCAACGACATCAAGCCTGAACAGTTTCTTGCAGAAGCTTTGCCCGAGATTCCTCTGGCGGCACCAAAAGACGCTGATGAGCCAGAAAAGCAGGCTCGACAGCAAGCTATTCAACAAGCTAAATCCAGACGTGAAGAATTAACACAACAGGCTCGACAGGGTTGTATAAAAGCCAAACGAGAAGCACTGCAATCCATGGATGTGAGCCCGGCCAACAACTGGAAAACAGCCATTAAGGAAAAGGTCTGGAAAAAACATTACAACGATTTTGAACGTTGCCTGGCTGATCATGAACAAGGTCTGAAGAAAATCGAGCGTGATATTCAGGAGGCGCAAAAAGCACTGGATAACAGCAGATCTGAACAGAAACAAGCAGAAACAGCACTGAATGAGCACGGCTCATCGTTTGTGTATCAGCCGAAACAAAAATCCGATGCCTTTGCCAAACAGCTCGGTTTGAAAGGCAATGAAGCTGTTGAGAACCAATTCCAATGGCCAGCAGAAGAGCTGCCTGCAGAGGGAACGAAGCTGCGTCACCATCAGCAGAACCGTTATCTGGTGATATTCGATGAGGATCAGATTGATCAGGCCAAACGGGATGCTGAACGTTTGAGCGCAACAATCGTATGCGAAAAGGAGTCAGCCAATGCCTGAACAGAAGATTACCCTGACCATTGACGACGATGGCGCCATTACCGCTAAGACCAGTGGTTTCAAAGGCGAAAGCTGTCTGGAGGCTCTGGATGAGCTGTTGAATCTGGAAGGTGTCGTCAGCAATGTAAAAAAGACCGATGAATATCATCAGCAGCAAACCCAGCAGACTAATCGAGTGCAGTCACTCAAGGGGAAATCCTGATGAGTGCTGTAATCAAAACCGTTACGCCTTTCGTAATTGAAGAAGTGCTGATTGAGGCATTGCTGGTTGTTGGGGCTGAGCCAGTGAAAATCACCCCATCGAACCTGCAAACCGTTAGTCATCGTGGAGGCTTGGTCGTTGGCGATATTCTCACCAATCGGTCGGACTTCTACGGCCCACAACATTTTCGCCAGAATGGGGATCACTGGATTTTGCGTCACGATTCCAGTGAAATGAATGGCCGGGTTAGTAGCATGCTGACTGGAAAGCATTACTCAAAGGTTGGTCGCTTTCTTGAAGAGGTAGGGTCTGCTTACGAATCGACTTATGCAAAGCACCTGGAAAAACTGGCCGAACAGGAACGCATCCGCCTTGAAGAAGAGCGTAAAGCCCGTGTTGAAGCCACGCGTCAGCAAGCCATTGCCAAAGCTAAATCCCAGGGCTATTCGGTTAAGGAAACCACAAACAGCAAAGGCCAGATTCAACTTGTTCTTACCAGGATGGTGTAGTCACCTTGGCCAAAGACTACGGAAAATATTTCAATATTGCCCACATCGAACCGGAGAGTCATATCTATGGCCCTGGCAAACGCTTTGTCATCTGGTTGCAGGGATGTTCTCTGGCTTGCGATGGCTGTTGGAACAAGGAAATGTGGTCGTTCAGGGAGCGGCGGTTAATCCAACGTGAGGAACTGCTAAAAGCTATTGCTTCAGCACAGGATATTCGTGGAATTACAGTCCTTGGCGGTGAACCATTGGAGCAATGGGCCAATTTAAAGTGGCTGTTGGATTCGCTGAGGGCGGATACGGCATTGACGATATTTCTTTACAGTGGCTACGAGGAAGAAGAGCTCAGACAAGCTGGTCATTGGACATGGCTGAATCAGACGGCCGATATACTGGTGCTTGGCCGTTACATTCAGGGCCTTCGTGACACTAGTCATCAATGGAAAGGCTCTGGAAATCAAAGGGTCATTCATCCCATTGGTAGTCGGGAAAAGATTGGCCCAACCAACTGCAATGAAGCTGAAATCGTCATCGGCAATGATGGACAGATGACGATTTTAGGGTATCCGGATGCGGAGTTGATCACTGCACTGCAACTGGAAAAATAAACCCCATCATTCGATATTCTGCACCTGCTCAAAGAATAATAAATTAAAATCCTTTAAAAACAGATGTTTACATTATTTTTGCATCGATATTCGACCAGCACTACCCATTTTACTACCCATGGATAGAAACTTTATCTCTGATTGGCCCAATCGGTTACTACCCACGATTATAAACTGGGATAAGTGGGAAACTGGGAA
>MDTC01033092.1_pt1 | contig 39252 bp, 37 predicted proteins | sample 811181 | NCBI WGS metagenome assembly MDTC01 (sample SAMN05326644, study PRJNA326480) | marine metagenome | isolation source: seawater | place: Pacific Ocean: North | collected 2011
AATCATCACAAAAATTAATTTTCTCAAAGTATGACAATCGATCTCGGCACTTTTTTAGTTCAAAAGCGCTTGCTGCTTAGCCTCCTGACCGTGCTCGTTGGCGCGGTGGTTGCTCTGGGCATTGCAAGGACAGAACAGGACAACTCGTCGGACGCCATTCTCGCCCAGAACGATCCTTATAAGGCGGAAATTGACCAAAATAAAGCCGATTTTCCGTCGTCGCCGTCGATCGTCTTCGCTTTCGAAGGAGAGCCGGATGTATTCAATGTCCAGGCGTTGCGAGCGATAGAGGCGCTAAACCAGCGCTATTTGGAAGTGGACTCTGCTGTTGCCGTTGGTTCGCTGTTAAATTATCCGCTCAACGACGCGGACAGCGCCGCCCTTGGGCGACGGTATTTAATACCAGAGCTGCAGGGTCTCACGCCTGAAGTTCTAGATACGGCACGCAAAGTGGCTTTAGCGGATGAGGACTTAACAAAGCGTATTCTGGCCAAGGATGGCTCTATGGTGCTGGCTACGGTCAAATATTCGCTGGTTGAGAACACTCAGGCGGCGAACATCGCGCTGGCCGATTCAGCCATTCAATTGCGCGACTCGCTGCGCGACGACCATCCTGCAGTGAAGGTCTACGTCATAGGTTCACCGCTATTCATGCGCGACAGTAAACTGGCCGCAGAGCGCGATAACCGAGTGTTGTTCCCATTGGTAATGATCATCGGCGTGGGTTTGCTCTGGTTCTGCTTAAAATCGCTGACCGCTTCTATCTGCCTTTTTGTCTTAACGGCGACTACCCTAGCCATGACGCTTGGCACCCACGCCTGGCTGGGGATTCCGCTGAATCAGATATCGCGCCTTGGGCCTCTGGTTGTGTTCATTATTGCGCTGGCAGACGGCATACACGTGGTGTCCATTTATGCTCAGGAGTTGAATAAAGGCTTGGGCAAAATTTCGGCGATGATCCGGAGCCTGCAGATCAATTTGCGGCCAGTCACTCTGGCGACGATCACCACCACTATGGGTTTTCTGAGCCTTAATTATTCCTCGTCACCGGCGATTTATGGTTTCGGTAACATTATTGCGATAGGGGTTATTTGGGCTTTTGTTCTGACGTTCACCCTGTTGCCGACGCTGATCTTGTTGCTGCCCATGCATAAGGTGCCTAAGCCGCTGGCGGTTGGGGGTTTTATCAGCTGGATGACCCGGTTGGTGGAGAAGCGTCACCGCGCTCTTTATTGGGGCAGTTGGGTGCTGATTCTTGGAACTCTAGCGTTGTTGCCAATGAACAAGTTGGATTTCAATCAGTACTCATTTATCGATGAGGGGTCTGACTTACATTACGTTCTCGAAGCCCGTCGCGAGCGCATTGGCAATGATCAAGCGTTGGTCTACGTCATTCGTAGCAATGAATATTATGGCATCACCAAGCCAGAGTTTTTGGAAGATGTAAACGGCTTTACTGAATGGTTGGATAAACAGCCAGAGGCCAATTTTGTTGCCACTTACACGGATTATCTGCGCGCTCGGAACAAGGCCGATCACGACGATGATGAGGCTTGGGATCGACTGCCAACAGATCAGCTCACGATTATTGACTATCTGGTGGGTTATCAATTGGTGCAAGAGATCGAACCGAGTTTGCAGCCAATGTTTAACAACGACTATTCCGGTGTGCGTTTAGTGGTTGGTACCTCGAACTTATCGAACAACGACATTTTAGCGTTTGCTAACCGTATTGATGCTTGGGCCGCGTCGAATGTGTCCCCGGATTTCAAGATCACCCGCGCGGACAATACGATCCTGAGGGCGCGGATTAATAGCGTGCTTAGCCTCGAGTTGATGCAGGGTTTCGCCATGAGTTTCCTGCTCATCACGCTGACCATGTTGGTTGGACTCAGGAGTGTTCGCTATGGTTTGCTGAGCTTATTACCGAACTTATTTCCGGCAACCATCGTTTTTGGTTTCTGGGGTTTGTTTATCGGCGAACTGGGCCCGTACAACCTGATGCTGTTTTCGATCAGCATTGGGCTTGTGGTTGACGACTCGGTGCACGTGTTGAGCAAATATATAGCGGCGAAACGTGAAGGCAGCAGCGTGCAGGAGGCTATTCGCTACTCTATGGACAAAGCAGGTTCCGCTATTACCATCACCACCGCGAGCTTGGCGCTTGGAACCTTTATGTTGGTGTTCTCCAATACCGAGATTTTTCAGAATGTTGCGCTATTGATCACCCCAATAATCGTGGTCGCGCTGTTTTTAGATCTACTGTTTTTGCCGCCCTTATTGATGCGCTTTGACCATTGGTTGGATCGACGTGGTAACAAACCGGTGGAGCAAGTTTGAGCGCAGTTGGCGGCGAGTGGTCGAAGCTGTGGTGCGAGGCTTTATACGAACGTTTTTATAAGGAATAGCAGCTATGACGCATTCGGCACTGGAGTCGTCTGCGAGCTTTCACGAAGCTCTGTTTGTCGATGTTCAGTTCGCAATGTCGGAGATTCATGACAGTGAATTTGATGCCTGTGCATTTCATGGATGCGATTTCTCCTCAGCGGTTTTTACGGGGTGTCGTTTTCTCGATTGCGACTTCCAAGACTGCAATTTTAATGTGGCGGAATTTCGCCGCAGCCGCATGCAGCTTAGCCAGTTCCGTGGTTGTAAACTTACGGGCATCAACTGGACCCTTATGGACTGGCGTGGTTTTGCTTTGGAACCACCCTTCAGCTTTGTTCGTTGCGATCTGAGTTACGCGGTCTTTGCAGAACTGGATTTGGCCCAACTGGTCATGCACGAGTGCAACGCGTGTGAAGCGGATTTTGTAGGAAGCAATTTAACAGGTTCCGACTTTCACCAGACTGATTTTGCCGGTGCCCGATTCCACCGCACAAAGTTAGATCAATGTCAGTTTCAACAAGCGTATAATTTCACCATCGACCCGACGCAGAATTCTCTAAGCAATGCCCGTTTTAGCAGTCCAGAAGTGTTCAATTTGCTCGCGCCATTTAAGATCAAGATTGATGATGGCGGATCTCCCAGTTAACGAATCGTTCGAATTTCATGCCTAATTCGCCGTCGAAGCACGGGCATGACTTTTGGATGCAACAGGCGCTTGAGCTGGCGCAACGCGCTGCTGAAATGGGTGAAGTGCCGGTGGGTGCACTGGTGGTTCGGGGCGGTGAGATTATTGGTGAGGGATGGAATCAGAGTATCGCTCTTGACGATCCAACAGGCCACGCAGAGGTTTTGGCGCTGCGTGATGCGGCGCGCAAAATCGGCAATTATCGGCTGCCTGAGACGACGCTTTATGTCACTGTAGAACCGTGCATGATGTGCCTTGGAGCGAGTATTCATGCGCGCATTGCGCGGATTTGTTACGGCGCGCCGGAACCTAAGGCGGGTGCGCTGGTGAGTAGTCCCATCAGTCAGCGAGCGCACTTTAACCATTTTCCGCATGTGTCAGGTGGCGTGCTTGCTGATGCGTGCAGTGAGGTGATGAGCACCTTCTTTGCGGCCCGGCGCCGGCAACAGCAGCACGAAAAAAAACTGCGAGATGGCAAGGTGTGACGAGTGGGTCGGGTAACAAATGATAGGGCTTGCATGGCGTTGAACGTATCGGATTTATCTAAGGACACGGATGATCAATAACTCAGATTCGGAGCCGCTCGTCGTCCAAGTGCTCGCTGGACCGCCAGCGCTGAGTCAATTTGCTTTGCAACGCATGCAAAGACAGGTGCCGAGTATCACCTACGCTGAATTTGTGCATGTGTTGCAGGTGCGCGCCTCGTTAGCGGGCCAATCGTTGCAGCGAACCGAACAGTTACTGCGCTATGGGCCGCAGCAGCAGATGCCACAGCGCGCTGGTCAGCGCAGCCATACCGTGCTGCCGCGGCGCGGCACTATTTCGCCTTGGTCGAGTAAAGCCACGGATATTTTTGCGTTATCTGGCTTAGTTGAGGTTGTTCGAGTAGAACGCGGCGTGCGCTGGTTCACGCACCAAGACTCTGGTTTTACGGGAGACGAAACCGCCCATCTGTTCGATCGAATGACAGAAGAATGTTGGCGCGAAGAAGATTTTCGGCGCATCTTTACTCAGGCCGACCCCGCGCGCCTAGGTCATATAGGGTTGTTGTCTGAGGGCGTGCGAGCGCTGCAACAAGCCAATACAACGTTGGGTTTGGCCTTGTCCGAGGACGAAATCGACTATCTGCACGCCGCTTATAATCAGCTTGAGCGCGACCCAACCGACGTAGAACTGATGATGTTTGCGCAAGCAAATTCGGAACATTGTCGACACAAGATTTTCAATGCGGATTGGATGGTCGATGGTGTGGCGCAGCCTAAGTCGCTGTTTGCGATGATTCGTAATACCTATCAGCAGATCAACGGTCAGGGCATTCTCAGCGCATACAGCGATAATGCGGCCGTGATCGAAGGCCACTCGGTGGCTCGGTTGTCGGTGCAGGGTTCGGCAGACTACACCTTCGAATCCGCTCCGGCGCATATATTGATGAAGGTGGAAACGCATAATCATCCCACCGCGATTGCACCCTTTTCGGGTGCTGCGACGGGTTCTGGCGGCGAAATTCGTGACGAGGGTGCCGTCGGTCGAGGGTCTAAGCCTAAGGCCGGACTCAGTGGCTTCACGACCTCGCATCTTAATATTCCAGATGCACCGCAGCCGTGGGAATTGACGACAGGAAAGCCTGAGCATATGGCCACGGCGTTGGAGATCATGCTTGAAGGGCCGATCGGCGCGGCGAGCTTCAATAATGAGTACGGTCGGCCAGCGATTTGCGGTTATTTTCGCAGTTTCGAAATGCCTGAACAAAGTCTTCAGTCAGACACGACCGAAGTTGTGCGTGGTTATCATAAGCCCGTAATGATTGCCGGTGGTGTTGGCTCCGTGCGCGCCGAGCATGTCCAAGCGCGACCGTTTCCAAAGGGCACCGCACTTGTGGTGTTGGGTGGTCCAGCCATGTTGATTGGTTTAGGCGGTGGCGCGGCGTCGAGTATGGCGTCGGGTGCAAGTTCCTCGGACCTAGACTTCGCCTCGGTGCAGCGGGGCAATCCGGAAATGGAGCGACGCTGTCAGGAAGTCATTGATGGCTGTTGTGCGTTGGGCGAGGCTAATCCGATCCTGTTGATCCATGATGTGGGTGCCGGTGGTCTGTCCAATGCGTTGCCAGAACTCATTGACGACGCCGAATCAGGTGGCCGTATTCGGTTGCGTGATGTGCTCAACGCCGATTTAGGCATGTCGCCGCTGGAAATCTGGTGCAATGAGGCTCAAGAGCGCTATGTGCTTGGGATTGAGCAAACTCAGCTCGAACAATTTGCGGCCTTGTGTGAGCGCGAGCGATGCCCCTATGCCGTTGTTGGCGAGTCTACGGATGACGGTCAACTTATGGTGGCGGACGAATGGTTTGATAACCATCCGGTAGCGCTGCCTTTGAATGTTCTGTTGGGTAAGGTGCCGAAGACCCAGCGTCAGTTTCAGCGCAGTAAACCGAGTTTGCCGACGTTGGATCTGACCGCGGTCACATTGGCCGAGGCCTTGCCTAGGGTGTTGCGGTTTCCAACTGTGGCCAGCAAGAAATTTCTCATTACGATTGGCGACCGTAGCATCACCGGGCTGGTGGCGTGCCAGCCCATGGTCGGTGCTTGGCAGGAGCCGGTTGCCGATGTAGCGGTGACCCTGAGCGGCCACCAAACGTTTTCTGGCGAAGCCTTTGCCATGGGCGAACGCAGTCCGTTGGCGTTGATTAATCCTGCCGCAGCTGCGCGTATGACGGTTGCAGAAACCCTGACCAACCTCGTGGCCGCTGATCTTAGTGCGTTAGATCGCGTGGTGTTGTCTGCAAACTGGATGGCGGCGGCAGGCAGCGACCTAGAGGATCAAGCGCTTTTTGACGCCGTCACCGCGGTGGGCGAAGAATTCTGCCCCACTCTGGGTATCGCAATACCCGTAGGTAAAGATTCCTTGTCTATGCAAACACGCTGGCAACAGGCGGGTATGGATAAGCGCGTTGTTTCGCCGCTTACACTTATTGTTTCTGGCTTTGCGCCGGTCGATGATGTCCGCAGAACTCTTACGCCGGTTGTGCAGCCTGAGGTCAGTAGTGAGCTGGTGTTGTTGGAGTTTGGTCAGCGGCGCATGGGCGGCAGCTGTTTAGCACAGGTTTATGGTCAGCTGGGCGATACTGCGCCTGATGTTGACGACGCCCTTGCATTCAAGGCGCTGCTGGATTGGTTGCTTGATGCGAAGCGCCGGGGCGTAATTTTAGCGTTGCATGACCGCTCGGATGGTGGGTTGATCACCACATTGCTGGAGATGGCGTTTGCCAGCCGTCTAGGTTTAGACATCGATATAGAGGGCACGGAAGATCTGGTCTCGGCGTTATTTAATGAAGAGATTGGTTTTGTTGCTCAAGTGCAGTCATCCCAGTTGGCCGAGCTAAGCGCTACGGCGCCCTGCGTAGTGAAGCCGGTAGCGCGTATGCGCGACGACGAACGCGTGCGGATTAATCATGGCGAGCAGTTGGCGGCAGAATACAGTCGCGGTGAATTACAGCAGCTCTGGGCCGAGACCAGTTATCGCATGCAGCGTATGCGTGACAGTGAAGTATGCGCGGATGAGGAATTTGCCGAGATATTGCGTGCTCGGCACGATGACCCGGGGCTAAGCTCGAAGCTCACCTTTGATCCTGCTGCGCGGTCAATGGGCGGCGCTTATATAAATACAGGCGCCAAGCCCACTATGGCGGTGTTGCGGGAACAGGGCGTGAACGGGCAGTTGGAAATGGCGGCGGCGTTTGACGCGGCCGGCTTTCGCTGTGTCGACGTGCATATGTCGGATCTGATTGGTGGTCAGCGTACGTTAGCGGAGTTCGACAGTCTGGTTGCCTGTGGCGGGTTTTCCTATGGGGATGTGCTTGGCGGTGGTGGTGGCTGGGCTAAGACCGCGCTGTTTAATGACCAAGTTCGACAGCAGTTTGCAGATTATTTCCGTCGTGATGCGTTGGTGCTGGGGGTCTGTAATGGCTGCCAAATGCTTGCGCAGATGGCAGAGCTTATACCCGGTGCTGAGCATTGGCCGCGGTTTGTGCGTAATCGTAGCGAGCAATTTGAAGGTCGGGTGGTCATGGTCAAGGTTGCTGCGAATACTTCGCCATGGTTGGACAGTATGCAGGGCAGTGTTATGCCGGTTGCTATTGCTCATGGTGAGGGACGCGCTGAATTTTCTGCGGCGCAGGATTTAAACCGTTTGCGCGAACAGGGCCAGGTCGCCTTCAATTATGTCGATGCGCAGCATCAAATCACCGAGCGTTATCCCTGCAATCCTAATGGTGCGAGTCAAGGGCTTGCCGGCCTGACCGCAGCCGACGGGCGGGTGTTATTAATGATGCCGCATCCAGAGCGCGTATTTCGCAGTTGTCAAAATGTGGTGGCAGATCCTGAATGGGGCGATTTCGGACCATGGATGCGCTTGTTTGATAACGCGCGCAAAACGCTATAGCGCTGTTGGCGGTCAGGGCGATCGTCGTTTGAACTCTAGGTCCTGATAGTGGGTTGGATAAAGGTCGGTTTTGCGATCGGCAAAATAGTGTTGCAGGGTAATATTGATCACCGGAAACGCCAGCTCATCCCATGGAATGTCCTGTTCGGAAAATAACTCGACCGCTAGAGATTCCGGACCACTGCTGTAGTTAGGGCCTTCGAGGTCAGCGCGAAAAAACGTATACACCTGAGAAATATGCGGCAGGCTGAATACGGTATACAGGTGTAAATTGCTGACGAGCGCATTTGCCTCTTCCATCGTTTCTCGTGCCGCACCTGCAGCGATCGTCTCGGAATTTTCCAGATAGCCGGCGGGCAGGGTCCAGTAACCCTCGCGTGGGGCTATGGCGCGTTTGCACAATAACACCTGGTCGCGCCAAATCGGCAGCGTGCCGGCGACGATGCGTGGGTTTTGATAATGAATGGTGTGGCACTCGGTACAGACCGCGCGCGGCAAGCTGTCGCCCTCAGGAACTTTGACTTCGACGCGAGCGCCACAGGAGCTGCAATAATTCATAGAAACAGTATACCGGTAATAGGGGTCGGTAGGCGTAGTGGTACTTAGGCAAGCCCTTCATTACCATGACATAAAACGGAGGGTTAAATGCTGTATCAACTTGATGACCTGCAGGTGCGGGCAAGCGGCGACTATTGGGTCGCCGACAACGCTACGGTGTTGGGCAGTGTGCTGTTGTGTCAAGACTCCAGCGTTTGGTTTAACGCAGTATTACGGGGTGATACGGAACTGATTACTGTGGGCGAGGGATCTAATGTTCAAGACGGTTCGGTACTGCATACCGATCTGGGTTATCCAATCAATATTGGTCCGCATGTCACCATTGGCCATAAAGTAATGTTGCACGGTTGCGACATCGGTGAAGGGTCGCTGATTGGCATTAACTCGGTGGTGCTGAACGGGGCGAAGATTGGCAAGAATTGCATTATCGGTGCCAATGCTCTGATTACCGAAGGCAAGGAAATTCCGGATAATTCCATGGTTATGGGATCGCCTGGCAAGGTCGTTCGGACGTTGACTGAAGAACAAGGTGCAGCGATTCGCATGGGTGCAAAGCACTATGTCGAAAATTCGCGGCGTTTTCGCGATGGTTTGGTTGCGCAGACCACCGCGTTGCAAAATTAAAAGGGGACGTTGCGATGAGCGACCAGCCAGCACGAATAGGCACGCCACTCTGTGCCACGGCGACGCGGGTTATGTTGTTAGGCAGTGGTGAACTGGGCAAGGAAGTCGCCCTCGAACTGCAGCGGTTGGGTGTGGAAGTCATCGCTGTTGACCGCTACCCGAATGCTCCGGCGATGCAAGTCGCGCATAGCAGCCACGTCATCGATATGCTGGACGAGTCGGCTTTGCGCGCATTGATCAAGAAAGAACAGCCAGATCTAATCGTGCCAGAGATAGAAGCCATCGCTACGCCGATGCTGGTTGAACTGGAAGCACAAGGGCAACGGGTTATTCCCACTGCGATGGCAGCACGGTTGACTATGGATCGCGAGGGCATTCGTAAGCTGGCGGCGCAAACCCTCGAAGTACCGACCTCACCGTTTCGGTTTGCCGAAAGCTACGAAGAGTATCAGCTCGCAATTGCTGAAATAGGCTTGCCCTGTGTAGTCAAACCGGTGATGTCCAGTTCCGGCAAAGGGCAGTCGACGCTGCGCACCGAAGCTGATGTTGATCCCGCATGGCGTTACGCGCAAGACGGCGGACGTGGGGCAGCGGGTAAGGTGATCGTTGAGGGGTTTGTGGATTTTGAGTATGAAATCACGCTGCTCACGGTGCGTCATGTCGGAGGCACGAGTTTTTGCGAACCCATTGGTCACCGCCAAGTGGGCGGCGACTATCAAGAATCTTGGCAGCCGCAGCCCATGGACCCCGAGGCGTTAGAAGAGTGCCAGCGCATTGCCGAGCAGGTCACCGCAGCTTTAGGTGGTTGGGGGCTGTTCGGGGTGGAGTTCTTTATTAAAGGCACACAGGTCTATTTTTCTGAAGTCAGTCCGCGACCTCATGACACCGGGATGGTGACTCTTATCAGTCAAGACCTGAGTGAATTTGCGCTGCATGTTCGCGCTATTCTGGGACTGCCGATACCGAATATTCGGGCGCGCGGGGCAGCGGCATCGGCGGTTATTCTCGCCCACGGCGAATCTACTGCGCTCAGTTATAGCGGTGTCGATCAGGCGCTTGCAGTGGCTGACACACAAGTTCGCTTGTTCGGCAAACCGGAGGTGAACGGTGAGCGCCGAGTGGGCGTTGCTTTAGCATTGGATGACAGCGTAGAAAGCGCTCGACAACGCGCGATGCAGGCTGCTGCCCACGTCACCGTGCATTACGGCTAATAAGCACCGTCCTTGGCAATAGGACATGTCGGGGATATAGTCCTCTTATGAGTTTAGCCAGTAGACCATGTCTTCCACTAATAATCGCTTCTGCGGTGGGTTTGCGCGTGCGCAAGCATGAGGCGGATTTGAACGGCAAAGACTCTGGCCAGTTATCTCTTTTGGCGCTGCTAGCGCTGAACCTGCTGCCGGTTGCACCGGCACAATAATCAAACCCCAGCGCACGACTAGCGCACCCAGAACCAAAACAGCAGCCCCACACAGGACGTGTGGACTCAGGTATATTGCAACTGCCGTGCATATTATTTGCTGGCGATGACGGGGAACGACGATATGTCCAAGGGCATTAACATGAATCATCAATCGCAAGGTGGCCGCGCCGTTGGCGCGATGCCATTTCAAAAGTATAAAGCGTTTCAGCCCATAGACTTGCCAGACCGCCGATGGCCCAGCCGGGTTCTCGATCATGCGCCACGTTGGTGCAGTGTCGACCTGCGCGATGGCAACCAAGCGCTTATTGATCCTATGAATGTAGACGAAAAACTGCGCCTATGGGATTTGTTGTTGGACATTGGTTTTGCAGAAATTGAGGTGGGTTTTCCGGCCGCGTCGCAGCCAGACTTTGATTTCATTCGTCGTATCATTGATGAAGGGCGTATTCCGTCTGGCGTTAGCATTCAGGTGCTCTGCCAAGCGCGTGAAGAATTGATTGCACGCTCGGTAGAAGCCTTAGACGGCGCGCCGAATGTCATTTTTCATTTGTACAACTCGACCTCGGAGCTGCAGCGCCGAGTGGTCTTTGGCATGGATCGCCAGGGCATTATTGATCTTGCTGTTCAAGGCACCGAAATGGTTCGACAAGGCCTAGAAGGCTCGGCGTCAAATGTCACTTTTGAATATTCGCCGGAAAGTTTTACCGGTACGGAGTTGGATTTTGCTGCCGAGATTTGCACTGCAGTAGCCGACACCTGGGGAGCAACACCAGATGATCCACTGATCATTAATCTGCCGGCTACGGTCGAAATGGCGACGCCAAACATCTATGCGGATCAAATCGAATGGTTTTGTCGAAACTTTCCGCGACGCGACAGTGCTGTAATTAGCCTGCACACCCACAATGATCGAGGTACCGGTGTTGCCGCCACTGAATTGGGCTTAATGGCGGGTGCGCAACGGGTCGAGGGTACGCTGTTTGGTAACGGCGAACGCACCGGCAACTGCGATATCGTTACCGTGGCGATGAATATGTTCAGTCAGGGTATAGACCCAACTTTAGATCTTCGGCGCATGCCAGAGATTCGACAGATCGCTGAAGCGGTAACTAAGCTGGACGTGCATGAACGTCACCCCTATGCCGGAGAGCTGGTGTTCACTGCTTTTTCTGGTTCCCATCAAGACGCGATTAAGAAAGGCATGTCGAAGGTCGACCGCAGCAGTTGGGAGGTGCCTTATTTGCCGATCGACCCAGAGGATGTGGGCAGTTCCTATAAAGAAACTGTGCGGGTTAACAGCCAGTCCGGCAAAGGCGGCGTAGGATTTTTGCTGGAGGAGCACCATGGGTTGGCTCTGCCGCGCGATTTGTTGGTGGAATTCAGCGCCCATGTGCAACAACTGACTGAACAATTAGACCGTGAAGTAAAACCTGATGAGATCTTCCAGGCGTTGGTGGATACCTATGGCTCTGAAAATGGCCCTTATCGTTTGATGGATTACGATCTTTTGCCGGGGCAAGACGAGGATCAACGTTGTGTCGCTAGGGTGGAAGTGTCCGACAACGTAGTCACCGTTGATGGTGAAGGGTCGGGGCCTATTGAAGCGTTCGTTAATGCGATGGTTGAAACTTTGAACGAGCCGCTGACGGTTTTGGGTTACCAAGAAAACGCCTTGGGCACGGGTTCTGATGCTCAAGCGATTTGCATTTTGGCGATTGACGATCCAGAAACCGAGGGGCGTTGCTATGGCCTTGGTGTCAGTCGCAACACCATTACGGCAAGTCTGAATGCGATCGTCAGTGCGCTGAATCGGCGTTGGGCAAAGAGCTAGAACCGCTGGCGCTTCTCATCATCTGGGATTTAAGCGCGCAGTGCGGCGCTCGCGCGGTAGAGAATTATTGATGAGTCGTAGCGCTGTCGTCATCGACTCTACGAATGCGTAAAGACCGAATAATATTGTCCTTAATTTGCACTGTCTCAATCTGATACTCGTTAATTTGAATACATAGGTTGAATTCTGGAATGGTCTCTAGATGTTCCAGTACAAACCCGTTCAGTGTCTTTGGCCCGTTGGTGGGCAGGTTCCAGCGCAATGCTCGGTTGATGTCGCGTAACATGGCCATTCCGTTGATTAAGAAAGTACCGTCGGCCTGAGGTGTGATCGCTGCGATGTTGGCGGCAAAGTCGCTGGTGAATTCGCCAACTATTTCTTCCAAGATATCCTCGAGAGTTACGATGCCTAGGATGTCACCGTACTCGTCTACAACCAATGCAAAGCGCTGTTTTTCCTTCTGGAAATTCAGCAATTGAGTGTGCAGTGGTGTCGCCTCAGGCACGTAATAAGGTTCGCGGGCCAGTTGCAGAAGATCAGCTTTGGTAAATTCCTTTGCGTTTAACAGGCTCGCAAGACGACGCAGGTGTAGAACGCCTAACATGTTGTTGAAATTGTCTTTGTAGATGGGCAGCAGGGTGTACTGACTGACAGCGACGCTGGCTAAGATGTCGGCCATGTCATCGTCGATATCAACACAGACCATTTCGGTTCGTGGAATCATGATGTCGTTCACGGTCAAAGTTTCCAGATCCAATAAGCGTGTCATCATGGTCTGGCGTTCTCCGACCGAGCGCGCGCCCTCGCTGACTACCGTGATCAATTCGTCTTTAGTCAGTTGGTCGTCACCCTCGCTGCGCTCGCTGAGGAACGGTTTAACCAGAGCGTTGCTGAAGCCGTTTATGAGCAGCACGACTGGGTGCAGTAATTTGGCTAATGGTGCGAGGACGAAGACCGCTTTGAGTGCCCAGGCATCGGGTCGCTCTGCCGCCAGTGTTTTGGGCGCGACTTCTGCAAAAATAAGAAACGTGAGCGTCAGTACCCAAGGCGCGAGTAATACCCCCGTGTCGCCCAAAAGGTTATAGCCGATGATCGTCGCGATAGTCGCAGCGCTGAAATTCACTAAATTGTTGCCTACCAAGATAACGCCGAGAAGGCGATCCTGACGTTTCAGCATGCTATTGGCTTTGCGCGCGCCGCGATGGCCGCGTTTTACCATGTGCCGTAAGCGGTAGCGATTTAGGGCCATCATGGCGGTTTCGGTGCCCGAGAAGTATGCGGACAGTAAAATCAGCAAGGCAATGCTGAGGAATAAATACAGTGTTGGGGTCTCGGCGCTGATCATGGTTGCAGCAAATACTCGAATACAAATTTACTGCCGACATAGCCCAGCAACAATAGTCCGAAGGCACTAAGGTTCCAACGCACGGCGGTAATCCCGCGCCAGCCCAGCACATGATGACCGAGCAAGAAGGCGACGTAGATGAGCCAAGACAATGTGGTCAGCACGGTGTGATGGGCTACCCGTTGAGCGAACATATCGTCTAAGAACAAAAGCCCCGTGAAAATTGCCAGACTGAGCAATACAGTGCCGATCCACAACATGGCGATAAGCAGCCGCTCCATGGTCTCAAGCGCGGGCAGCATCCGGTAAAAACCTGTATCTAGGCGTTGCAGTTGCTTATCTTGGAATGCCAGCAGAATGGATTGTAGGGCCGCAGTCATCAGTCCCGCATAGGCGGTTAATGACAAAATAATGTGCGCACTTTGGGCGCTGTTGATCGCCAGTTGGGTGCTGTTGCCGGGTTCTATGATGAGCAAAGCCAGTGAGTTGATCACTGCGATGGGAAACAACAATAAATTGACGCTGATTACAGGTAGGCGAGCGTTCGCCAAGGCGACGACAGCGACCATAACTACCGCGATATAGTTGCATACGTGCACCAGCGCAAGGTCGATGCCCGCATTGGTTACTAAGGCGGAAAAGGTTGCCCAGCCATGACACGCGACAGCCGCCAATCCCAACAATGCGACGCGCTGTTGGATTTTTTTACCCGGCTCTATTGTTCCAGTAACCGGCTCTATTACGCCCGCTGTTTGTTTTTGCGCTGTGACCAGCTGTGCAAAGCCAAGCGCATAAAAAGCGATGGCCGCGTAAGCAGAAATGGATGCGGATTCGTTCATGAAGTCCGGCGCTGATAAGCGCTCGTAAGCCCAGTGTCTATGATAAGTCGTCGTAATGTTGGGAGAGGAAGTTTGGCATAAGCCAGCGTTGCCGTGAAGCCGCCTTTGCGGCGCGTTAAAACCGCCTAGAGCGTGCGCATGCGCCTAAAGGTCTTGCAGCCGGGCGTTGTGCAATAGCGTGACTAGAGTGGTTCGCGCTATAATTCTCATCCCCGCGTAATAGCTCCTACTATGTTTGAGAACCTATCAGAAAGACTGTCGGCTAGCCTAAAGCAGATCAGCGGCAAGGCGCGCTTGAACGAGAGTAACATCAGTGACGCGTTGCGTGATGTGCGCGTTGCCTTGCTCGAAGCAGACGTCGCTCTGCCGGTAGTAAAAGAATTCATTGAGCAGGTGCGCAGCAAAGCGCTGGGTCAGGCGGTTATAACGGCCCTTAACCCAAGCGAAGCGTTCATCAAGATTGTTCATGAAGAGCTTGTCGCGGTCATGGGCGCCGCGGATAACAGTCTTGATTTAGCAACGGCGCCCCCGGCGGTAATTCTTATGGCGGGGCTGCAGGGAGCAGGGAAAACGACCACTGTCGCGAAGCTGGCGCGGCTGCTCAAAGAGCAGCAGAAAAAACGCGTGGCCGTAGTCAGTGCGGACGTCTATAGGCCTGCAGCAATTGAACAACTGCGAACTCTGGCGACTGAGGTTGGAGTAACGTTTATCGAGTCCTCGGCCGATCAAGCGCCCGTTGCAATCGCGACGGCCGCCGTTCAGAGCGCGAAGCAGCAGTTGGCGGATGTGTTGCTTGTGGATACCGCCGGCCGGCTTGCCGTGGATGAAGCCATGATGGCTGAAATCAAGCAGTTGCACGCCAGCATCAAACCGATCGAAACGCTGTTCGTGGTCGATGCAATGACTGGTCAGGACGCTGCGAACACCGCCAAGGCCTTCAACGACGCGCTGCCGCTAACGGGTATTGTGCTTGCAAAAACTGATGGAGATGCGCGTGGTGGTGCGGCCTTAAGTGTTCGTACCATCACCGGTAAGCCGATTAAGTTCTTAGGCAGTGGGGAAAAAACTGACGCGCTAGAAGTCTTTCATGCCGATCGTATTGCCTCGCGCATATTGGGTATGGGCGATGTTTTGTCGCTCATCGAAGAGGCCGAGCGCAAAGTCGACAAGACTAAGGCTCAGCGGTTTGCGCGCAAGATGCAGCAGGGCCAAAAGTTTGATCTAGAGGATTTCCGAGATCAGCTGCAGCAGATGGCCAATATGGGTGGTTTGAGCAGTATGCTCGATAAACTGCCGGGTATGGGCCAGTTGCCTGCCAATGCCCAGGCGCAGTTGGACGACGGACAGTTTAAACGTATGGGCGTAATTATCGACTCTATGACCGTACGCGAACGGCGTTTTCCGGATTTGCTTAACGGATCGCGAAAGCAACGCATTGCCGCAGGCAGTGGCAGCCAAATTGCCGACATCAATCGTTTGTTGAAACAGCACAAACAAATGCAAAAGATGATGAAAAAAGTGGGTAAGAAAGGCGGTATGCAAAAGATGATGCGTGGCATGCAAGGAATGCAGCTTCCCGGGGGCGGCATGCCACCGGGTATGCGTCGCCGTTAGTCTAGGATTTAAGTCCATGCGAAACCTGCTGCTGGTTGTTGTTGCCATAGCGGGCATTGCCGCCGGTTGGCAGTTGCGTAGCGTGACTGCAGAGCGCACGGCGTCTGCAACTGGGGCGGCGGCGTTAACGGCTAAGCAGATGGCGTCCGATCCGGTTGCAACGCAGCGGCCATTGTCAAAGGCAAGCCGGTCGGTGGCGGAGCCACACCTTGATGAATCGACACCGGCGCTTAGTGCGATGGAGTCGCTGGAGGCGTTTTATGATGTGCTGGGTCGTGCAGATTCAGGGCGTGAAGCGGCGGTTAGAGCGCAACTTCAGCGGTTTATCAACGCACACAGTGGGCAACTGGCGAACCAACAGCGCTGGTCAGAATTATTGGCATTTTATCAGCGTTTAGTGAACTTAGATCCGCATACCGCCGAGCACTACTATCGGCTGGCTGAAGTGCAGGTGCAGCTGCAACTGTATGACCAGGCGCTGTATTCACTGTATTTTATTCTGCAGGACGCGGTAATGGGTGCCAAGGCTCAGGCGCTAGAGCTGCGGATTAATCAGCGGTTGCAGTTCGCCGAAGGAATAACCGTGCCACTGCTCAAACACGGTGTTCATCATGTAGTGGAAGCACGACTTTCGTCGAGTGAGTTGAGGTTGCTCTTAGATACTGGGGCGTCAATTACAACGCTGACTCCAGATGCTGCCCGCCGTTTAAACCTTCGTTATGATTTGAGTCGTTCCATCAGTCTGGCAACGGCCGGTGGGTTGGTCTCAGCTCCGCTGATCGAGGTCTCTGGCTTTATGGTTGGTGAGGCCGAAGTTGATCGCCTGCAGGTGGGTATTCTGCCGTTAGTGGGCGCTGACGGTTTTGATGGTCTCTTGGGGATGAATTTTTTGCAGCGGTTTGCCAGTTCGATCAATCAGCAAGACGGCGTGCTGCATCTGCAAAATAAGCGCGAGTAGATTAAAGACTAACTTAGGGGCGAAGATGACGGCTTATGTGATTGCAACAATTAATATCCATGACCGTGAGCGTTACGGCGAATACGAAGCCGGTTTTATGGCTATTTTCTCCAATTATGGTGGAGCCATGCTCGGTGTGGATGAAGCCCCGCAAGTGCTCGAAGGGGATTGGTCTTATACCCGCACAGTGTTGATCGGATTTGCGTCGGTCGACGGCGCTGAAAATTGGTTTTTCAGTCCTGAATATCAGGCGCTGGCCAAGCATCGTCACGCGGCAGCAGAGACCCACTGTGTGATTGTTAAAGGCGTACAGACGTAAATAGACCCGCGCGAGAGTGAGCCGTAAGCCATTTGCATGTCCCTTGCGTTGCTATAGAATACGTCGCCTCCGAAATTCGACCTTTGGTAAACAGAGAACATTATGGTAACGATACGTCTTGCACGTCATGGCGCAAAGAAGAGTCCTTTTTATCACGTCACAGTAGCGGACCAGGCGCGCTCGCGTGATGGCCGTTTTGTCGAGCGCGTGGGGTTTTATAATCCTGTAGCGAAAGGTCAAGCCGAAGCATTGCGTCTGGATTTGGATCGTATTGACTACTGGGTCGGTGTTGGCGCGCAGCCCAGTGACCGGGTCAAGCAATTGATCACGATGGCGCGTAAACAACAACCCACAGAAGCAGCCACGGCTACCGCCGAGTAGTTGTCGCGCGCATCAGCGATGCGCGTTTTGTAAAGCCCAGGCTGCCATATGTCCCAAGACAATGTCGTAGTGGGTCGACTGGGACGGTCTTTCGGCGTTAAAGGCTGGCAGCACTTACAGTCTTTCACCTCTCCTCGTGACAATCTTTTGTCCTATCAACCGTGGTTTCTGCGGTCGCACAATAGCGACAAATGGCAGCGTATCGAAGATTATGAAATCCAAAATCACAATGACGGTTACTTGGTGCGTCTTGCGGGCGTCGAGCAACGTGAAACTGCCCAGAAATTCAGCGGCGGCCTCCTAGGCACCCCCGCTGAGATGCTTGGCCAGACCGCAGATGGGGAGTTTTATTGGCACCAGTTGATCGGCTGCGATGTCCTTAACGAACAGGGGGAAGCGCTGGGTCAGGTTATCGGCTTGTTGGAAACGGGCGCCCATGATGTATTGCAGATTGCGCGCCAAGGGCAGCCGTTGTTGGTGCCATTTGCTGACCCTTACATAATCGATGTGAATCTTGCGGAACGGCGGATTATGGTGATGTGGCCTTCGGAATGGAACGACTAAATCTATGTGGATAGGGGTTATTACGCTGTTTCCGGATATGTTTGAGGCGGTGGTCCGCGAAGGTGTATTCGGCCGAGCGGTGGCGTCGGGGGTGGTGAACATTGATTTCTTCAACCCTCGTGACTACACCGCCGACCGACACCGCACGGTCGACGATCGGCCCTATGGCGGTGGCGCGGGGATGGTGATGAAGGTGGCGCCGCTGCAGGCTGCGGTTATGGCGGCTAAAGAACGAGCCCCGACAGATACGCCGGTGGTGTTAATGAGTCCGCAGGGACGAACCTTCAATCAGGCTGAGGTCGGTTCGTACCGAGACAGCGCGGGCTTGATTCTGGTTTGCGGCCGATATGAGGGCATTGATGAACGTTTTATAAGTCGCTGGGTGGATCTTGAATGGTCCGTTGGGGACTATGTGCTCAGTGGCGGTGAATTGCCGGCAATGGTGGTGATGGATGCGATCGCGAGGCACCTGCCAGGCACCTTAGGCAATCAAATGTCCGCTATGGATGAATCTTATCTTGATGCGACGCTCGATTACCCTCACTATACGCGCCCCGAAACTTTGGCTTCGGAAAAGATACCGCCACAGCTGCTCAGTGGAGACCACGGGCAGGTGCGGAGATACCGACGCCGTGAGGCGTTAAAACGCACTCTGGAGCGACGTCCCGAATTGTTAACCCGTATGACATTCGGTGCCCAGGATCGGGAGTTGCTGTTAGAAATTTTTGCCGACCGTCAGCCAGATTAGGCGATGTATTGGAGATAAAGATGCGCAGAAATAAAGTGATCCAAGAAATTGAAGACCGCCAGTTGGCGGAGATACCCGAATTTCGTCCTGGCGATACCGTGAGCGTGCAGGTGCGCGTTAAAGAGGGCAGTCGCGAACGTTTGCAGGCCTTCGAGGGTGTGGTCATTGGCATTAAAAGCCGTGGTATCAATTCGGCGTTTGTCGTGCGCAAAATTTCTCACGGTGTCGGCGTTGAGCGAACATTTCAAACTCACAGCCCGCTGATTAATCAGATTGAAGTTAAGCGGCGCGGAGATGTGCGACAGGCTAAGCTCTACTACTTGCGGGAGCGTTCGGGTCGTTCTGCGCGTATCAAAGAAAAAATCAAAAAGTAGACGCCTTCGAAGGGTTGTTTATAGTGACGGCTTGAACTTAAAGCCGTCCCTTGCATGCCCATACGCGAGTCGAATCAAAGTTTAAGCGACGAGATATCAGACTACCTTGACGCGCTGTGGTTGCAGCGCGGTCTGAGCGAAAATACTCTGGCGGCCTACCGTCGCGACCTCGCCCTTACGGAACATTGGTTGGTTCAGACCGATCGAGCCACTAAGCTAATGCAAGCCAGCGCCGAAGACCTCGGTGCTTATAATGAAATGCGTAACGGCCAGAATATCGCGCGGCGTTCGGCAGCGCGTTGGCTTAGCTCGGTGCGCGGATTTTTTCGTTATTTGTTGACCGAGCAGCGTCTCCAAGAGGATCCCACCCAATTTCTTGAGCACCCCAAGCAGGCCCGGTCACTGCCCGGAAGTTTGGCGGCGCAAGATGTGGAGAATCTGCTTGCGGCGCCGGATGTAACGACTGCGATCGGGCTCCGTGATCGGGCGATGTTAGAAGTGCTGTATGCCTGTGGGCTGCGTGTATCCGAGCTTGTGGCGTTGCAACTGGCCAGCGTGAATCCGCGACAAGGTGTTGTGCGGGTCATCGGTAAAGGCAACAAGGAGCGGATTGTGCCTGCAGGCGAAGCAGCTCTGCATTGGTTACAACGTTACCTGCTCGAAGCCCGCGCACAATTGATTCCGGCGGGGGGCAATATTTTATTCCCCAGCCGTTTGGGTCGGACAATGACCCGGCAAACTTTTTGGCATGCCATTAAGCGCTATGCGCGGGTGGCGGCTATTCAAAAAGACATCTCGCCTCACACCCTGCGCCATGCATTTGCTACCCATCTCGTGGATAATGGCGCAGACCTGCGTGCGGTGCAGATGATGCTTGGGCACAGCGATTTGTCCACGACCCAGATCTACACCCATGTTGCGCAGCAGCGTCTTCAATCGTTATTACGAAAACACCACCCACGGGGCTAAGAAGCGTGGAGCGCGCGTGGTCGGTAAGCGAACAGGATAATGTGTATGTTGGCTAATAAATTAATGGCTTGGATCTTGTGTGTTGCGGCTGCGTTTTTGGGCGGGCTACCAGCCGCTATTGCTGAGACAAAAGAGGCTCTAGAAGCAGGCCGTAGTTTGGCGGAGAAGTTACAAAGGGTGCGTCCAGGGATTCCGATCGAAGAGATCGTGCCGATCGATATTCCTGGCATGTATGCGATAGAACTGACTGGGGGCGCCATCCTCTACGGTACAGCAGACGGTCAACACTTTTTTAGTGGCGACTTCTTTGCTGTGCAAGACGACCTGTTGAATTTGTCAGAGCTCAGGCGCGATCAAAAACGTAAACGATGGATGGCGCAGCAGCCGCTCGACGACATGATTGTCTTTCCTGCTGTAGGGGCGCGGCGCGGGTTCATCCAGGTCTTTACCGACGTAGATTGCGGCTATTGCCGAAAATTACATGCAGAGATGGCACAGATTAACGATCTGGGAATAGAGGTTCGCTATCTAGCGTATCCGCGTGCTGGGGTTGACTCGGAAACCTACGACAAAATGGTTACGGCTTGGTGCTCGAAGGATCGGCAAGCCGCCATAACGCAACTCAAAGCAGGGGACAGTGTGCCCGCTGCGGCGTGCTCGAATCCGGTAGCCGAACAGTTCGGTTTGGGACAGCAGCTGGGCATCAATGGAACACCGGCGATTGTACTTGCCGACGGACGCTTATTGCCCGGCTACCTGCCGGCGGAACGACTGGCCGCTACGGTTTTAGGTGAATAACCTATGCAGTGGGCAGCAGGAGCGGTAGTTTGAAAGCCATTTCCATAGGAATTGCGGGTCTGGGTACGGTGGCTCAGGGCGTTTTGACGTTGCTCGCTGCGAATCGATCGCTTATCGAACAGCGCAGTGGCGTCAGTGTTGATGTAGTGCGTGTCGCCAGCCGCAGTGTCAGGCCAGATGTAGATTTGCAGGGAGCCGATTTTTCCACTGATGTGATGGACTTGCTGTCTGATTCAAGAATCGATCTGATTGTTGAGTTGATTGGCGGTGAAACTTTAGCAAAACAGTTGATTGTTGGTGCCCTGAGTAATGGCAAGGCGGTGGTGACAGCGAACAAAGCCGTCATAGCGTTGTATGGCAATGAATTGTCTCGGCAGGCGTTGCGATTTGAGGCTGCGGTGGCCGGTGCGATACCAATTATCCACGCGCTGCAGCAGGGTTTGGTGGCGAATCGATTCACCGCGGTGAGCGGCATTATCAACGGTACGTGTAACTACATGCTCTCTGCCATGGAGGAGGAAGGCGTAGGCTTTGACGAGATCCTCGAACGCGCTCAGACGTTAGGCTATGCCGAGGCTGATCCGACTTTTGATGTTGATGGTATTGATGCTGCGCACAAACTCACCATTCTCATGGCGCTGGCTTTTGGTACCCAGTTTGAGTTTGCCAAAGTGTATGTTGAGGGCATTCGCGCGATTACCCTCACAGACATAAGCTATGCGGCAGAGTTGGGCTATCGTATTAAGCATTTAGGTATTTTGCGCAGCAATCCCGATGGTATTGAAGCGCGAGTGCATCCGACATTGGTTCCGCACGGTGAACTGGTGGCGCATGTCAACGGTGTATTGAACGCCGTACAGGTGGTGTCTGATGCCGCCGGCAAAACCCTTTTCAGTGGGCCGGGTGCTGGGGGCGCTGCGACCGCCTCGGCGGTCGTGGCGGATATTGTTGGCACGGCGCTGAATGCTGATCAGATCGTCGCCGATCCGGTTGCGAATATGTCGAAGGTCATACTCCCGGTCGAACAGATCAGCAGCGCGTATTACTTGCGCATTCCCACTCGTGATGAACCCGGCGTCTTTGCTGAAGTCACGCAAATACTTTCAAGCCACAACATCAATATCGAAGCGGTGATTCAAAAAGACGGTCACGACCATGGCGGCTTCGTAGATATTGTGATCCTAACCCAGGAGACGCCGGAGGCGCGCATGAATGAGGCGCTGGCGCAGTTGGAAGCATTGGCAACGGTGACTGCTCCAGTGATGCGTATACGAGTCGCACCTCAGGACTGAATGCGCCGATGCAGATCATTACGCGTGCAGTTGGCGAGGGCGCGCTTGGCGTAGACAACCCACTTATTGAACGGTTGTATTTAAGTCGTGGCCTAACGCATGCAGATGAGACTGAGAAAAGCTTAGCGTCGTTATTGTCGCCGTTGGGCCTTATCGACATCGAAAAGGCTGCGGAGCGCATCGCCGATGCTGTTGTGGAGCAGCAGAGCATCCTTATTATTGGTGATTATGATGCCGACGGCGCCACATCTGTCGCGTTATCTAAGTTAGCGTTGGCGGCGATGGGGGCCGGCGTTGTCGAGTTTCTTGTGCCTGATCGCTTTCAGTTCGGCTATGGTCTTTCGGTGGCGATCGTCGCCGTCGCAGAACGCTTAAAGCCCGATTTAATTATTACCGTGGACAATGGTATTTCCAGCTTAGACGGTGTGGCAGCAGCCAACGCCGCTGGCATTGATGTCATTGTGAGCGATCATCACCTGCCCGGTGCGGAACTGCCTGCTGCTTATGCCATTGTGAATCCGAATCGCGGTGACTGTGGCTTTTCCAGTAAGTCGATGGCTGGGGTCGGCGTTGCCTATTACCTGTTAAGTTGGGTGCGTCACACTCTGCGCCAGCGGCAATGGTTTAATTCGTCTCAGCGTCCGGAGCCTAACCTCGGTCAATTTTTAGATCTGGTTGCCTTAGGCACGGTGGCGGATGTTGTACCGCTAGATTGCAACAACCGCATATTGGTGCATCAAGGGCTGTTGCGCATGCGCCAAGGACATACACGGCCAGGTATTCGTGCTTTGGTGGAAATAGGTAAGCGCGATCTGAGTCGGCTCAGCGCTCAAGATCTTGGTTTTGCAGTGGGCCCGCGCTTGAACGCTGCCGGGAGATTGCAAGACATGAGTGTGGGTATCCGCTGCTTGCTGGCAGATGACCTCAGCTCGGCCCGGGCCTTGGCTCAGGAGCTAGATGGGCTAAATAAAGACAGGCGCGAACTAGAGCAAGATATGGTCGCCGATGCTGAACTGCTGCTCGCCCAAGTGCCGAAGATTGACCGGAATTTTGGTGTCGCGGTGTATCACGAACGTTTTCATCAGGGGGTAGTAGGCATTGTGGCAGGCCGGTTGCGTGAACGATTGCATCGTCCAGCCATCGTTTTCGCTGACTCTTCAGAAGGTGCCGCGGGTGAAATAAAGGGCTCAGCGCGCAGCATTGATGGCCTGAATATCCGAGACGTACTCGACACCATCGCGACACGCTATCCGGGTTTGCTCATTAAGTTTGGTGGGCATGCCATGGCGGCGGGCTTGAGTCTTAAGCATGTGCATTTTGAACGTTTTCGCAGCATCTTTGACGGCGTTGTATCCGAATTGATAGACGAGGACACGCTGCGCGCCAAATGTTTCGTTGATGGTGGGTTGACCGAGCAGGAGCTCACTCTTGAAACTGTGCACACTCTGTTTGCTGCAGGTCCTTGGGGAAGTGGTTTCCCGGAACCGACGTTTTGTGATGACTTCGAACTCGTTAGCCAGCGGGTGGTGGGCGCGCAGCACCTAAAGTTGGTATTACGTAAAGAAACGCGTTTGGTCGATGCCATAGCCTTTCGACAACCGCCGCTGGATCAGCGCATAAAGCGCCTGCGGGTGGTTTACCGCCCGGCCCGTAACGACTATGGCAACACGCCGACGCTGCAGTTGATAGTGGAGTACGTTGAGCCTTTGGCTTAGACTCCGCGCTGCTTTCAAGACAGCTAAAATGCTGCGCAACACCGATTGAGACCAATGCCAGAAATTACTTCTGTTCGTGAACGAATCAAGGATCTGAGTGAACGTGATCTAGCGCTTAGGGGGTATCTTTGACTTTGCTGAAAAGCGCGACCGGCTGCAGGAAGTTGAACTGGAGCTAGCTGATTCTGAGGTTTGGAATGACCCCGCGCGGGCGCAGTTGCTGGGCCGCGAGCGTTCGGAATTGGAAACTATTGTTGACGTATTAGCGTCGTTTACCGACTCGCTGCGGGATCTTGCAGATCTGGCCGAAATGGCGAGCGACGAAGAAGATGAAGACACTTTGGATGAAGTGGCGGCTGAGCTAGACGATTTGGCGGAGCGTTTGGCCGGGTTGGAATTCAGACGCATGTTTCAGGGTGAGATGGATGGCGCGAGCTGTTTTCTGGAAATTCAATCCGGTTCTGGCGGCACCGAAGCTCAGGACTGGGCAGATATGTTGCTGCGTATGTATCTCCGATGGGCAGAAAAACGCCAGTTTTCGGCGCGCGTGACGGAGTTGTCGCCCGGCGATGTGGCGGGCATCAAAAGTGCTACGGTGCAAATAACTGGCGAGTATGCTTATGGTTGGTTGCGTACAGAAACGGGTGTTCATAGGTTGGTACGCAAGTCCCCGTTTGATTCGGGCAACCGTCGGCACACATCATTTGCGTCGGTTTTTATCGCACCGGAAATCGATGATGATATTGAGATCGACATAAACCCAGCGGATGTTCGGGTGGATACTTATCGTGCCAGTGGTGCTGGTGGCCAGCATGTGAACCGCACTGACTCGGCGGTACGCCTGACCCACTTGCCGACTAATACGGTTGTGCAATGTCAAAGTGAGCGTTCTCAGCACCAAAACAAAGATAACGCGTATAAGCAACTGCGCGCTAAATTGTATGAGTTGGAGCTGCAAGAACGGCGCGCAGAGCAACAGGCCATTGAAGATTCTAAAGCGGATATTGGCTGGGGAAGTCAGATCCGGTCCTATGTGCTTGACCAATCTCGAGTGAAGGATCTGCGGACCCAAATTGAGCGCACTGATCCAGGTTCGGTGCTGGATGGCGACATTGATGGATTCATTGAAGCCAATCTAAAAGCGGGATTGTAGGGAATAGCGCGGTGAGCAAAGAGGCCCAGTATGAGTGAAGAGCGAGATATTCTGACGACACGGAAAGCGAAAATGCAAAGCTGGCAAGCGGCTGTAGGAACCTATCCCAATGAGTTTCGGCGGCAGGACTTGGCGGCGGATCTGTTAGCGCGTCATGTTGAGGATGATAAAGCGGCCCTCGCCGAGGCCCAGGTCGCCACGGCCGTGGCCGGACGCATCATGCTGCGTCGGGTAATGGGGAAAGCTAGCTTTATTACCCTGCAGGACGTCTCCGGGCAAATTCAGTGTTATCTGGCGCGTGACAATGTCAGCGAAGACGTGTACGCCGGTTTTACCGAATACTGGGAGATGGGAGATATCGTTGGTGTGCGCGGTGTGTTGATGCGCACGAATAAGGGCGAACTCTCTGTGCAGGCGGAAGATATTGTTTTGCTGAATAAGACTCTGCAGCCGCTGCCGGAGAAATTCCATGGGCTTACCGATCAAGAAACCCGCTACCGGCAGCGTTATGTTGACCTGATGACGAACGCAGACAGTCGCAGGGTGTTCCAAGCGCGTTCGCAAATTGTTCACAATTTGCGACAGTATTTTGTCGACCACGATTTTCTAGAAGTGGAAACGCCGATGATGCATAGCATCCCGGGTGGCGCAACGGCGCGTCCGTTTATTACCCATCACAACACTTTAGACATGCCGTTGTATTTGCGGGTCGCCCCAGAACTGTTTCTCAAGCGCTTGGTGGTAGGCGGGTTTGAGCGGGTTTTTGAAATCAACCGCAACTTTCGTAACGAGGGGCTGTCGACACGGCATAACCCGGAATTCACGATGTTGGAATTTTATCAGGCCTACGCGGACTATCAGGACCTGATGCACCTGACGGACGAATTGCTCGCCATGCTTGCGACTAACGTGCTGGGCGGTCGGCAGTTTGCCTATCAGGGGATTGAACTTGATCTTGGTAAGCCGGCATTGCGCCTCAGCATGGAAGAGTCGCTGGTGCGGTTTGGTGGTGTTGCTGAAGCGTCTGCAAGTAATGAATCCGACTTGCGTGATCTGTTGGCAAAGGCCGGTGTCGATCTGCAAGATGACTGGGGTCTAGGTAGGTTGCAAATGGAAATGTTTGAGGCGCGGGTCGAGGCGCAGCTGGAACAACCCACCTACATTACGGAGTACCCGGCCGAGGTGTCGCCGTTGGCGCGTCGCAACGATGAAAATCCAGCGATTACCGACCGTTTTGAATTGTTTATTGGTGGCCGTGAGTACGCTAATGGGTTTTCAGAGTTAAATGATCCGATCGATCAGGCCGAACGTTTTCAGGCGCAGGCTGCCCTTAAGTCTGCGGGCGATCACGAGGCGATGCATTTTGATGAGGATTACATTACGGCATTGGAATACGGCTTGCCGCCAACAGCGGGTGAAGGCGTGGGTATCGATCGTTTGGTTATGTTGTTGACCGATTCTCCATCTATTCGTGATGTCTTGTTATTTCCGTTGATGAGAAAAGTGTAGCGGCCTAGTCATGCGTTCAGTGCAGTTGGAAAACTCCTGGCAGACGTTATTGGCAGATCAGTTTGAGCAGCCGTATATGCAGCAGTTGCGAGCGTTCTTGCTCGCCGAGAAGCGAGCGGGGAATGAGGTTTTTCCGGCCGGTAAAAATATGTTCGCGGCCCTCAATCTGGTGCCTATCGAGCGGATAAAAGTCGTTATCATAGGCCAAGACCCCTATCATGGTCCTGGGCAGGCACACGGTCTTAGTTTTTCGGTTTCACGTGGGGTGGGCTTGCCGCCTTCCTTGCGTAATATCTTTGCGGAGATAGAGCGCGATCTGGGGTGTGCATCGTTGGGTGCTGCAGGCAGCGGTGACCTTTCGCAGTGGGCAGAACAAGGTGTGTTATTGCTCAATGCCGTTCTAAGCGTTAGAGCGAGAGCTGCAGGGTCTCATCAAGGCCGAGGTTGGGAACGTTTTACTGACGTATTGGTGCAGCGCCTGGCCGCTGAGCGTTCTGGCTTGGTTTTTTTGCTCTGGGGCAGTTATGCGCAAAAGAAGGCGGCTGTGGTTGATGCGGGTCGTCACCGCCTATTAAAGGCGCCGCACCCGTCACCCTTGTCAGCACATCGTGGTTTCTTTGGTTGTCGACATTTTTCCCAAGCCAACCAATATCTAGAATCACAGGGCGCGACGCCCATCGATTGGACCCGCATAGATTAGAGGAGAGGATATGCAAGCAGCAGACGCACCACTGTTGATTACCGAGCAGCCGACCGCCAATGGTTGTGTACTGGGTAGTCTTACCTTAAATGTTGAAGCGAATCTTAATTCGCTGACTTTAGAAATGATTCGAGCGATGAACGTGGCGCTCACGAACTGGCGTTCGCGTGAGGATGTAGCGGCGATTGTGTTGACCGGTCGAGGACCGAAAGCATTTTGCGCCGGTGGTGATATACAGGCGTTGTATCGATCCTGTGTGGCCAACCAGCAGGCAGGTTCTGAAGTTGACGACTATGCCCGTTGTTTTTTTACCGAGGAATACCAACTCGATCTGCTCATGCATGAATACCCCAAACCGATAATGACTTTGGGGCATGGTGTGGTGATGGGCGGTGGTTTCGGTTTGCTGTCGGCGTCGCGGTTTCGCGTGCTTACCGAACGCTCACGGCTGGCGTTTCCTGAGATTACGATTGGACTGTTCCCCGATGCCGGTGGCAGTTGGGTGCTCAAGCAGTTGCCGCTGGCAGTGGCAGCATTTCTTGGGCTTACGGGCAGCCAGTTAAATGCTCGAGATGCTCTAAGCTTAGGCATCGGTTCGCACGTTATTGACCACGAGGTGCGTGACAGTGTATTGCCGCAGCTCGCTGAGCTGTCGTGGCAGGCCGGCTCTAATGAAGCGAATGCATCTTTGTTGGAGGAGTTTTTGGCGACGTTGCACCAGCCGCCGCGCCAACTGCCGACTGAGTTAGACGCCTTACCTGAATGGGCGGTGCAGGTCGATGATCTGGCGTCGACGGCTACGGCTTTGTTTGCCTTGCAGGGCCAGTCGGACTGGATCGACAGAGGCCTGGATAATTTACGTAAAGGTTGCCCGACAACTGCTGCGATTGTGCTCGAGCAGCTTCGTCGGGTGCAGACTATGACGCTGACAGAAAGTTTTGCTATGGAACTTGCGATCGCGATCCGTTGTGCGCGACTCCCGGATTTTGCAGAAGGCGTTCGCGCGTTGCTGATTGACAAAGATGGAAGAGCGGATTGGCAGTACAAAGCGCTTGGTGAGGTCCCTCGTGCGCATGTGTTGAGTCACTTTGCTGCGACGTTATGATGTGCCGCTAAAGTCGAGTCACCCAGAGTCCTTGCTGTTCGCCCACCATCACAACCTCACCTTTGGCGTCGACGGTTTCATAGGCGCGGCCCAGTTCAACGTTCGCCCGTTCATCAATGGTAAACGCGGCGAGGCCGCGCTTGATGGTGCCGCGGAACTGCGCGCGCGCGACCACTTCCTGACCGAGATAGCAGCCCTTGTCGAAATCGATAGCGCCATGTTCCTCTAACGCCAGCATTTGCGGTAGATGGCGTCCAGAACACGATTGCTGCAGCAGTACCTGGCGTTGTGCAATAAGCTGTTCGTTGATCGGCTGGGAGGCGTCTGGCGCGCTCGCGTGTGGCGGCTCTACCTCGGTCATTTCGCGTACCACATGCCAGTTCGCCATCAGGTCTGCCGTCGCCGCGCTCGCGGAGGTCGTGACGTAAACGAAATCTTCATCAGTGTCGAGCGTACACTTAGAAAATCTAAGGTAGGGGTCCAAATAATCTCTAAATGTCTGAACGATAGAGTGGTGCATGATTAGGCCTACAGCGTCCGACAATTGGACCGCCCAGCCATTGGCAATGACGCGGCCTTGCAGCGAGCAAGCAGCGAAAGGTGTGCAGGCGAGCGCTGACACTCGATCGGTATTGCAGGTTACGTAACCTTGTAAAAACTCGGTCGCTGCAAAGCCGGTTAGCTTGACCATCCGTACATCGTGCCAATTGTTCAACGGCCGTTCTCGTACAACGAAAGAAGAAATAGACTGCCTGATAGATGGTGATAATTGCAATAACCTGAGGCTCAAAAGGAATTTATGGCGGTAACGGATTTGAAACATATTTATTGGCGCAGCCGCAGAGGTATGCTTGAACTAGAATTGCAGTTGATCCCCTTTGCTCGAGACCAATTTGCTGAGTTAAGCGATGCTGAACAACGTTGTTACGAACAAATGTTGGATCTTGAAGATTGGCAGTTATTCGATTGGGTGCAGGGGCGCGAAGTACCTGAAGACCCACTGGTAAAACAGGTGGTTGATAAGATCATTGCCACGCCCGCTGCGCCCACTACGATTTCTTAGTTGTGCTGCAGCGTCGCGCCGGTCACGAAGATCAGATTTCGATATCGGTGCGGTTGGGTGGGGTGCGTTGTGGTGTGGCGCTGCTTGCTGTTTTTGTCGTTGAATACGCCGGCGCGAAATTACTTGGTATCAGTGGCAGTGGACTGTTTATACCCTTGTGCCAGCGTATCGTCATGTCCGCGCGGCCGGGTCAGCCTAACGTTGTATATTTACCAACTGATGACTCGGCGCATTTGGACGGCGTGCGGCTGCGCCAGTTTTGGCAAATGCCATGGGTTGTGTGTTTTTGTGTCACCGGTGAGCGACCGCAATGGCTATTCCGCGATGAAGTGACTCGTGAAGTTTTCGCCTGGTGTTGCCGAGAAGCCAATGTCGCGTTGAGTATGCGGTCTGTTCGACTGACTTAATTGTTTGTCGTTGCGCGCATCACGTTTAGGTCATCAAGCCCACCTGGGAATAGGATCGTATCTTGCGGATGAGCGCTTTGTTGCGGGTGATCCAGAGTAAAGTGTAGCCCTCGACTCTCGCGGCGCTGTAATGCTGAGCGCACAATAAGGTCGGCAACATGCAGCAAATTACGCAGCTCAATAAGATCACTGGTAATGGTGTAGTTAGCGTAGTAGTCAGCGACTTCCTGTTTTAATAAATCGATCCGATGCTGCGCCCGTTGTAGTCGTTTATCGGTGCGCACAATGCCGACAAAGTCCCACATAAAACGTCGCAGCTCGTCCCAGTTATGCGCGATGATGACGCTCTCGTCCGAGTCACGCACTTGAGATTCATCCCATTTCGGGATGTAGGGTACGGTTATCGGTCGATCGAGCTGGGTTTGGATTTTGCCCGCGGCGCGGCGTGCAAACACCAAGCATTCGAGTAGTGAATTGCTGGCCAGTCGATTGGCCCCGTGTAGGCCGGTACAACTCGCCTCACCAATAACGTACAGATGCGCTAGGTCGGAGCGGCCGTGTTGGTCGACCACCACGCCACCGCAGGAATAGTGTGCGGCGGGCACCACGGGGATCGCGTCGCGGGTAATATCGATGCCAAGTGCAGCGCACTTTTCCGCGATATTTGGAAAGTGTCCATGAATGAATTCAGCGGAACGATGAGAAATGTCCAAGTACACACAGTCCGCACCGATACGCTTCATTTCGTGGTCGATCGCACGAGCAACAATGTCACGCGGAGCAAGCTCGGCGCGCTTATCGAAGCGCTGCATAAAGCGTTCGCCATTAGGTAGCCGCAAAATGCCACCTTCGCCACGTACCGCTTCTGAGATCAGAAATGAGCCAGCGTGGGGGTGATAGAGACACGTCGGATGAAATTGATTGAACTCCATGTTCGCGACCCGGCAGCCCGCGCGCCATGCCATGGCAATGCCGTCGCCGGTAGAGCCATCAGGGTTGCTTGTATATAGATAAACTTTACTGGCCCCACCGGTTGCGAGGATCACAAAATTGGATTGGAACACTTCAACTCGGCCGGTACTTCGATTCAGTACGTGGGCGCCGGCGCAGCGATTTGGGTAGCGGCCCAGTTTCGATAAGTTGATAAGGTCGATCGCAACGCGGTCGTTGAACAATTCAATATTTGGATGGTCGAGGACTTTTTCGGTCAAGGTCTGGGTGATTGCTCTGCCGGTAGCGTCCGCGACATGTACCACCCGGCGGTGCGAATGGCCGCCTTCGCGGGTCAGATGCAGGGCGTTGTCCTCTACATCAAAATTGACACCCCAGCTCGACAACTGAGCGATCATCTCGGGTGCGTCTGTGACCGTTGCCTCTACGACTTCGGGGTCGCACAACCCCGCACCGGCCTCTAACGTATCCTTAACGTGTGCCGTATAACTGTCATCCGGGTCCATTACGGCTGCAACACCGCCTTGTGCCCAATGCGAAGAACCCGTGGTAATGTCGCCCTTGCTTAACACGGTAACTCGGGCCGCGTCGGCCAGTTGTAGCGCTGCTGCGAGGCCAGCGGCGCCGCCGCCGATTATGAGGACGTCAGTTGCAAATCGTTGTGACATGATGGTGTCGGCTTGGCATAGTGGCTCCAGTATAGCGATTTCCTGATGGTCGAGGGTAACCCAGCGGTAACTCATCCTTGGTAATAGAGTTGACATGATTGAACGAAGCATCTTGTTGCAAGAAACTTCTACAGGTCCAACGTTCGTCTCGAATGAGTCGGCCTGTTGGAGATGTCCTGGTGCGTGTTTCGGTCCGGCGAATGCTCAATCAGCGTTCAAGCCGAAAGGGACTCCCGCGACCATAGCGATCAGTGCTCGAACTTTAAATGGTATTGCCATGCGCTTGTTTGCGGCACCCTTGGTGGTGCTGGTTGCAGCAATAACCATCTTTGACGTTGCAACCAATGCTTACCCTCGGTTACAGGTTTTGCCGCTGCAGTTGAGTATATTGGCGCTCTTCGGAGCGTTGATGATTTGTTGGAGCCGAGTGCTACGAGTCCGATGGTCGACAATTGACAATGGCTTGAAAGAATCGTGTGGTGTACCCACTATGCTGGGTAGGCGGTCGCGAAGTGTGAACCGACGCATAATTTTGTCGGAACGCGGCGACTGCGCACGCATCTAGGGTGCGGTGGCTTTACGTTCGAGGAACTGGGAAGGGCTGCTCGGTCTCACAAGTGTGCACAGCCCGCAAACGACTGGCGAAGGCGTGATTCGTTTGCAGGTCTACCAAGTTTTACCAAATAGGACCAATTAAATGCCGAATATGATCGCAAACTCCTTCTCGCTACAAACGTTAGGGGCCTGTGCCGCTCGCTATCTAACCTTGGTGGGTTTGCTGTGTGCCGCGGCGTTGGGCGCGCAAGCGTCACCGTTGCCGGATTTCACCGAGTTGGTTAAGAGCAACGAGGCCGCTGTGGTTAACATCAGTACAGTTGGTGAGGCGCCGAGTCGCATGAATCGAAGCGGGCCGCGTAATGATCAGCTGGAGGAATTTTTCCGCCGGTTCGGGCCGCCACAAGAGCGCGAGAACCAGCCGCGGTCCCGGCCTCGTTCTTTAGGCAGCGGATTTGTGATCCAGTCTGACGGATATATCTTGACGAATAATCACGTGGTAGATGGCGCTGAAAAAATCATGGTGCGTCTGAGCAATCGCGAGGAATACGAGGCAGAATTAGTGGGTACAGACCCGCGATCAGATCTGGCGTTGTTAAAAGTTACCGCAGAGAAAAAATTGCCGGCATTGACTATGGGCGACTCGGACAAACTTGAAGTTGGCGAATGGGTGTTAGCGATAGGCTCGCCGTTCGGTTTTGACTACTCGGTAACGGCCGGCATCGTCAGTGCTAAGGGTCGTAGCTTGTCGAACCCACAAACGGGCAACTATGTGCCGTTCATTCAGACCGATGTGGCGATTAACCCCGGAAATTCTGGTGGCCCACTGTTTAATCTTGACGGCGAAGTGGTCGGGATCAACTCGCAGATTTACTCGAATTCGGGCGGCTTTATGGGCGTGAGCTTTGCTATTCCGATCGAAATGGCTATGGACGTTGTGAAGCAGTTGAAAGATAAGGGTCGGGTTTCGCGAGGTTGGCTTGGCGTGGAAATTCTGGAGGTAAGTCGTGATCTGGCCCTCAGTTACGGGTTAAAGCGTCCGCGTGGCGCTCTGGTGGCTAGGGTTATGGAAGACAGTCCGGCCGCGGCTGCCGGTCTGCAGGAAGAAGACATCATTGTCGAGTTCAACGGCCAAGATATTGAGCGCTCTGGAGAACTGCCGCAGTTCGTTGGCCGTGCGCCGGTAGGTGAGCCGTCAAGCCTGACGGTTGTTCGTGGCGGCAAGAAAAAGAAATTGTCCGTCACCATTGGTGAATTGCCAGATCAAGCAGATCTGAGAGTTGGTTCCAGACCATCATCTAAGGACAATAAGTTTGGGCTTTCGGTTCGCGACTTGTCAGACCAAACGAAGGAGCAGCTTGGTATTGATGTCGGGGTTGAAGTCGTCAATGCGACCGGAATAGCTGCCCGTGGGGGATTGATGGCACGTGATGTTATTTTGCGTATGCGCACCCGGCCGGTTGCAAATACTGAAGCGTTAAACGACATTCTCGATGATGTAGAGTCCGGCAGTATTGTGCCGGTATTGGTGCTGCGTCAGCAGCGACGAATTTTTCTGACACTGAAAGTGCCAGAAGACGACTAAGCCATGATAATAGGTTTGTTGGTCGTAACTTTGCTCAGTGCTGGACTGTGTTTCCGTATGGCCAAATCACGGCGGAGAAAAGTGCGGTTTTGGGTCGCCATGGGGCTGCTTTTGGGTCCCATAGCAGTGCTGCTGTTGTGGCCGTTAGCGGCGTACAGGTCTCGCAATGCACAACAGGCGCCTTGACTAAATTCAAGACGCCCTCGAATAATAAAGTTTGGACTTAAGATGCTTGGTGCGGCGCTTCATCGCTAGTGCTGGATGAGCTAAACTTCGCTCCCCTTTGTGCGGCAACCACTTGTGCCTATAAATCAGCGTATACGCAATTTTTCGATCATCGCGCATATTGACCACGGTAAGTCCACGTTGGCCGATCGCTTTATTCAGATGTGCGGTGGTTTGAGCGATCGCGAAATGGCAGAGCAAGTTCTGGACTCGATGGATCTAGAGCGTGAGCGTGGGATCACAATAAAAGCCCAGTGCGTGACGCTGGAGTATCTCCATAGCGACGGAGAAAAGTACCAGCTGAATTTTATTGACACCCCAGGTCATGTCGACTTCAGCTATGAAGTATCGCGATCACTCGCGGCCTGCGAAGGTGCATTATTGGTGGTTGATGCGGCTCAGGGTGTAGAGGCTCAATCCGTCGCCAATTGCTATACCGCGATTGAGCAAGGTTTAGAAGTTATACCCGTACTCAATAAAATTGATCTGCCGCAGGCCGAGCCCGAGCGGGTAGCCGGTGAGATCGAGGACATCATTGGCTTGGATGTCACCGATATACATCGGGTTAGCGCCAAAACTGGGCTAGGAGTAGATGGCGTATTGGGTCTTTTAGTGGAAGCTGTTCCGCCACCAGACGGAGACGATCAAGCTGAGCTGCAAGCTCTGATTATCGACTCCTGGTTCGATAACTATCTCGGTATCGTATCGTTGGTTCGAGTGGTTCAAGGACGGTTGAATAAGGGCGATAAGATCCTCGTTAAATCTACCGGTAAAGCACATTCGGTGGATCAGTTGGGGCGTTTCACGCCTAAGCGTATGCCCGATAAAAGCCTTGGTGCAGGTGAGGTCGGCTACGTGGTCGCGGGTATAAAAGAGATTACGGGCGCGCCCGTTGGTGACACATTGGTAGCGGCTAAGTCGCCCGACGTACCGCAATTGCCCGGTTTTAGCAAAGTTAAGCCGCAGGTCTATGCAGGGTTATTTCCGGTAACCTCTGATGACTTCGAATCGTTCCGTGAAGCGCTAGAAAAACTCGTATTGAATGACGCCTCTTTGTTCTATGAACCTGAATCTTCCGAGGCCTTGGGTTTTGGTTTTCGCTGCGGCTTTCTCGGTATGTTGCATATGGAAATTGTGCAGGAGCGCTTGGAGCGGGAATATGGGCTTGACCTCATCACTTCGGCGCCAACGGTGGTGTACGAAGTCGAATTGAATGACGGTTCCATACGCCAAGTCGACAACCCTTCGCGATTGCCCGCGAACTACCGGCAGATGCGTGAGCCGATTGCTGAGGTCAATATTCTCACACCCCAAGACTATGTTGGCAGCATCATGACGCTGTGCGTTGAGCGCCGCGGTGTGCAAAAGAATATGCATTTTTCTCAGGGGCAGGTGTCTATGCATTGGGAAATGCCCATGAATGAAGTAGTGATGGACTTTTTTGATCGGCTTAAGTCGGTGAGTCGTGGTTTCGCCTCCTTGGATTACGCGTTTATCCGGTTTGAGGCGGCGAACCTAGTAAAGCTAGAAATCCTGATCAACGGTGATCGAGTAGATGCCTTGGCGAGTATTGTGCACAGAGATCAAGCTCAAAATAGGGGACGCAGCTTGGCTGAGAAAATGAAAGAACTGATTCCCCGGCAAATGTTTGACGTCGCGTTGCAGGCCGCTATCGGCGGGCAGGTGATTGCTCGACAGACGGTGAAGGCGCTGCGTAAGAATGTCACGGCCAAGTGTTATGGTGGTGACATCACACGCAAGAAAAAGCTTCTGGAAAAGCAAAAAGAAGGCAAAAAGCGCATGAAACAGTTGGGTCAGGTAGAGATTCCTCAAGAAGCGTTTTTAGCGGCCTTGAAAGTTGAGCGCTAATGGATATTGATCTTCCCTATATATTGTTTTGGGCCGTTTTGGGCAGCGGCGCTATTATTGTTGGTCACAAGTGCTGGGTGCGACTGCAGCCCGTCTTAGGGTCGACAAGTTCTGCTTATGAGCGGCAAGAGGGTAGTGCTACGGTGCCTGCAGTGGTTGAGTTTGCGCAGTCATTTTTTCCGGTCTTATTGCTGGTTTTTGTGCTGCGCGGTTTTGTCGCGGAGCCCTACCAAATACCTTCCGAATCGATGTTGCCCACTCTCAAAGTGGGCGACTTTATTTTGGTCAATAAATACGCCTACGGACTGCGGTTCCCTGTGCTGGGGGGCAAGTTTATGGATGTTGATGATCCGGCGCGCGGCGACATCATGGTGTTTGTTCCGCCCCACGATCCGCGTTATTTCATAAAGCGCGTGATCGGTCTTCCTGGAGATCGAGTGCGCTATGCCAATAAAACCCTTTTCGTTAATGGAAGACGGTTGAATCACGAGTTTGTTCGAGAATTTACTGACCCCAGACTGCGCATAAAAGTAAAAGAATACATTGAAGAATCCGACGGCAGACACTACCCAATATATAAGTCAGCAGGCTATGAACCAGCGCAAGAATGGACGATCGGACCGGGCCAGTATCTAATGATTGGCGATAACCGAGATCGCTCAGCGGACTCTCGAACTTGGGGTCTAGCATCGGCAGAGAATATTGTCGGTAAGGCAGTTGCGATCTGGGCGAATAAGCCACCCGGTTGGCAGTGGCCCAGTTTTGAGCGAAATCGATGGCTGTCCGAGGCGACGAATTAAGCGGTGCCTATGGCTAATTCGTTGAGCGACCCTGATTTACGGCCACTGCAGCAACAGTTGGGTTATCAATTTCACAATACGCAGCTCTTGCGGCAGGCACTGACACATAAGAGTTATGCCAAGGACAATAACGAACGGCTGGAGTTTGTTGGCGATGCGGTGTTGGGTTATCTCATTGGCAGCATGCTATACCGCCAGTATCCGGCAGTTCAAGAAGATGCTCTGTCGTTGATGCGTGCAGAACTTGTACGCGGCCGGACGTTGGCGTTGTTGGCAAAAGAGCTTAATCTGGCCCCCTTGCTGCGTTTAGGAAGTGGCGAATTAAAAAGCGGCGGGCGCCATCGCGACTCTATTTTGGCCAATGCTGTCGAAGCGGTCATTGGGGCTGCTCACGAGGACGGAGGCATCCAAGCGTGTGCTGCGTTAGTGGATAAACTCTACGCCGAACGCGTTCAAGATTTAGACGCGGAGTCGTTAAAAGATGCTAAAACTCAGCTGCAAGAATTATTGCAAGGTCGCGGACTAGATTTGCCTGTTTATGAAGTTGAATACATTACTGGTGCAGATCATCAGCGTCAGTACAGTGTCAGCTGCTCTGTGGCGGCCCTAGAACAGTCTGCGTCAGCCTCTGCGAGCTCACGGCGTGGCGCGGAAAAAGCTGCGGCGCAATTGGTTTTGGTGCAGGTGCGCAAACAAGGCACTGATCGTGAGTGAGGTCATGGCCGCGTACTGTGGATATATCGCCTTGATCGGCCGGCCTAATGTCGGTAAGTCGACGTTGTTAAATCACGTGCTGGGGCAAAAGATCAGCATCACCTCACGTAAGCCCCAAACCACCCGGCGTAACCTCATTGGTGTAGATACCGAGGGGGTCCATCAAGCGATTTTTGTTGATACTCCGGGCATCCATCAAAACACCGAGCGGGCGCTCAATCGGTACATGGTCAACCATGCCACATCTACGTTGAGCGGCGTTGATGTGTTGGTGTTGTTGTTGGAAGGCGGGCGAATCGTAGACGAAGACGAGCACATTCTTCAGTTGCTGCGTGGAAGTCGGGTGCCGTGTTTTGCGGTGTTGTCGAAAATCGACCTAATTAAAGACAAAACAGCGTTGTTACCGCAGATTCAGCAGCTCGACGACACTAAGCTGTTTCAGCAAATATTACCCCTTAGTGCACTCAGACAAGAGGGGCTTGAGGCGTTTCGCCAGCATATTTTTTCAGCCCTGCCCGAAGCGCCGCATTTGTTTGCCGACGACGAGGTGACCGACAAGCCCGAACGATTTTTGGTAGCTGAAATTGTGCGGGAAAAACTGATGCGGCAACTCGGCGATGAAATTCCGCATGCCGCGACAGTAGTTATTGAGTCGTTTAAGGCGGAAGAGAATATCGTGAGGATCCATGCTGATGTCTATGTGGAGCGTGAAGGGCAGAAACGCATTGTGATTGGCAAACAGGGTGCGCGCTTAAAGCTCATCGGTACCGAGGCGCGCAAAGACATTGAGGCTCTGCTTGAACACAAGGTGATGTTGCATTTGTGGGTCAAGGTGCGAAAAGGTTGGACCAATAACGCCGGCGACATGCGACGCTTGGGGTATGACTAAATTCGGTCCTCTATAAAGTTATGATGCAACAACAACCTGCCTTGGTGTTACATGTTCGACCGTACCGCGAGACCAGTGCGATCGTTCAATTTATGACCAAGGACAAGGGTCGGATTTCCGGTGTGGCGCGGGGGGTTCGAGGTGCGGCCAAGCGCGTTAATTCAATCCAGCCGTTTAGTTTAGGCACGCTCAGTTACTTTGGCCGCAATAATCTGGTCAACGTCAGTAAATTCGATGTCGCGCATGGATTTACTTTGCGCGGTGATGCTCTCTTTGCGGGTTTTTATATTTTGGAATTGCTCAATCGGTTGGTTGCTGAACGGCAAAAAGAGCCAGTAATTTTCGCCGGCGCGGTAAGCGCGCTAACCGCCATGGAAGCTGGTCGCGAGTTGCAGACCGGCTTGCGTTGTTTTGAATTAGATCTTCTTGAACAACTGGGTTATGAGGTTGTTTTTGATCGAGAAGCCGAAGCGGGCATGGCGATTAATCCGGATCATTATTATCGCTACAAAGCACAGTTCGGTTTTGCCAGAGTGGCTGACGCTGCGGTAATAGAATCTGATCCGGCGCTGATTCAGGGGCGATGGTTACACTGTATTCAACGCAGAGATTTTAGTCATGCGCAGGTGCGTCGTGCGGCGAAATACATTGCACGTCAGGCGTTGCAGCCGTTGCTGGGAGATAAACCGTTGGTCAGCCGTAAAATGCTGGGATCGCGTTGATCTCAAGCGTAATGACCTACACCTGCCAAGCGAGTGAGAGGCGTGGCTAAAAAGTTACCCGTAGAACAAGAAGTGCATATTGATGCCTTGTCGAAAGACGGGCTGGGTGCCGCGACGTTAAATGAACGGCCGCTGTGGGTTCGGAATGCGCTGCCCGGCGAACGGGTACAGGCACGAATTCTAAAACGGCGGGGTGGTCAGCGTTTTGCTGATGGTCAGCCGCTCGCAGACTTCAGTCACAAACGCGTGACGTCAGCCTGCCAATACTTCCCGCGCTGTGCCGGTTGTAACTTGCATCACTTGGCGTACGGCGAGCAACTGCAGCTAAAACAAGTTCGTCTTGTACAAGAGTTGCAACGAGTAGGCGTGACAGCTGCAGGCTGGCGCGCGCCTTCAGGGCTCACTCGTTTGGGTTATCGTCGCAAAGCGCGGCTGGGGGTGCGCGTTGTGGGCGAGCAGGTTTTGGTCGGTTTTC
>MDTC01040090.1_pt1 | contig 39236 bp, 34 predicted proteins | sample 811181 | NCBI WGS metagenome assembly MDTC01 (sample SAMN05326644, study PRJNA326480) | marine metagenome | isolation source: seawater | place: Pacific Ocean: North | collected 2011
GCTCGTCGTTTATATTTAGGTGAAAAATTCAAGCTTGATTAATGGCCACATCTTTAAAACAAATTCATGGTCAACGGCAAAAACTAGCCCCAAGACAGGTTTTAAAAGCGCGTGTTTTACAATTAAATACTGTTAATCTTGAGCAAACAATTTTGGAAGAGCTAGAGCAGAACCCCCTTTTAGAACAGGCTGAATCTGAAGAAGTAGAACTAGATACAGAACAAGACATTGATGAAGAAACAGCCATGAATGATATTGATGTATCACTAGAAGATATGTATAGTGATGAATCAACTTATTATTTTTCCGAAGAAAAAAAAGAGATGCCTCTTCCACAAAGACATACTTTATTGGAAAGTATGATTAATCAATTACAAGATTTAGATATGGATGATTTTCAAAGAGAGATTGCCGAAGAAATTTTATGGAATACAAATGAAAGAGGTTATTTGGATACAGATTTAATTCTTATAGCTGATCGCTATGAAATGACGGAAGAAGATATAAAACCAATTTTAAAAAAGATTCAAAGATTAGATCCAAAAGGGTTTGCTGCTCGAAATCTTAAAGAATGTCTTATGATACAATTAGAAGATGATGAGGGGGCGCTTGCCCATAATATTGTGCATAACTGTTTTGATGATTTTATGCATAAAAGATATGATAAAATTAAAGACCGTTTAGATTGTTCTGATAAAGATTTACATGATGCAATAGAACACATTGTTCATATGAATCCTAGTCCTGGTGAAGGCATTTCAGATAAGTTTCATACAGTGATCCCAGATGTAATTGTTCGTGAAGATGGAAATCAATGGGTGATTACAACTAATGATAATGGGCTACCGGAATTACGAATTAATCAAGATTATGAAACTCAGATGAGTAAAGGATCGCTTAGTGGTGATGCAAAAAAATTTATAAAAGAAAAATTGGAATCAGCAAATTGGTTTATTGAAGCAATTCATCAGCGTAGAATCACAATGGTAAATGTTATGAGGGCTATAATTCAATTTCAACCTGAATGGTTTTCAGGAGAGATGGATTTTTTAAGGCCATTAAAACTTCAAGATATTGCAGAAAATATTCAAATGGATATTTCAACTATTAGTCGTTCTACTCGAGGGAAATTTGTAGATACACCATATGGGATTTTTGAATTGAAACATTATTTTTCTGATTCTATTGAATTAAGTGATGGAAGAATATTGGGAACATTTGTTATTAAGCGAGCTTTAGAAAAAATAATAAAAAGTGAAAATAAACAAAAACCGTTAAGTGATGATATTTTGGTAGAAGAACTAACAAAGGAAGGTTATAATTTAGCCCGTAGAACAGTCGCTAAATATCGTGATCAGATGGGATTCCCTGTAGCAAGATTAAGGAAAGAAATTTAAAGGAGTAATTATGGCAACTAGACGAGTATTTATAGGTGATCAGGAAGTTCAAATCCCTGATTTTAATTTTAAAATAGTTCCTCTATTAGGAATAATTTTTATTTTTTGGTTATCGACGGGTATCTATATGGTTGGCCCTGATGAAGTAGGAGTTGTGCGGACTTTTGGAGAATATACTCGTGTAGCACAATCGGGTCTTAATTTTCATTTGCCCTATCCAATTGAAACTGTAAATACACCAAAGGTTACAGAAGTCAAACGTATAGAGATTGGTTTTCGTACACTTAGGAATGGTCAATATCGTACAATAGAAAAAGAGAGTTTAATGCTAACGGGGGATGAAAATATCGTTGATGCTGAAATGATTGTGCAGTACAAGATTAAAGATCCAGTTGAATATCTATTTAATATTGTAGAACCAGTACTCACAGTTAGAGAAGCAGCAGAAGCAAGCCTAAGAACTGTTGTTGGTAGAAATAAAATAGATGAAACACTGACAACTGGAAAATTTACGATTCAAGAAGAGACAAAAGATCAATTACAATCAATTTTAGATAAGTATAAATCGGGGATTCATATTGTGGCAGTACAGTTACAAGATGTTTCTCCTCCCAAAGAAGTTATTGGGGCATTTAAGGATGTCGCATCAGCAAAAGAAGATAAAAATCGGATGATAAACCAGGCTGAAGGATACAGAAATGATATAATTCCTAAAGCTAGGGGTGAAGCAGAAGCTATGATTCGTGATGCAGAAGGTTTCAAAGAATCTCGAATTAAACGATCAGAAGGTGATGCTACAAAGTTTTCAACTATTTTGAAAGAATATAGAAAAGCAAAAAGCATCACTCAAAAACGATTGTATTTGGAAACTATGGAAAAAGTATTACCAGATATAGAAAAAATAATTGTTCCGGATAAAGATAGTGGGAATATGTTAAATCTTCTAAATCTTACAACTAGTAAGGGAGGCTCAAAATAATGAAACGTTTTACTATTATATTACTAGTATTGTTAGTCCTATTTGGTTTTTCAACAGTTATTGTTGTTGATGAAACGGAGCAGATTGTTATTCTCCAATTTGGTAAGCCAGTACGTACAATTAACGAACCGGGACTTAATTTTAAGTTACCTGCTCCAATACAGGTAGCTAATGTTTTTGAAAAGAGACTGTTAGAATATGATGTTCCTCCTGAAGAAATTTTGAGTCGTGATAAGAAATCATTAATTATAGATAACTATGTTCGTTGGAGGATTGTAGACCCCCTGCTATTTCTACAAACAGTAAAAGCCATCCCTACAGCAAAGACCAGGCTAGATGATATTGTATATTCTGAACTTCGTCAAGAGCTTGGGACACATGACATGGTTGAGATCATAACAGAAAATCGTGAATTAATTATGGAAAAAGTGACTGTAGCAAGTAATGAAGAGACAAGTAAATATGGAATCGAAGTTATAGATGTAAGAATTCGGAGAGTAGACTTACCTCGTGAAAATGAAGCATCAATTTATGCAAGGATGGAAGCTGAGCGAAAACGTCAGGCTAATAAATTTAGATCTGAAGGTGAAGAAGAAGCTCAAAAAATTCGTGCTGCGACAGATAGAGATAAGACAGTGATTTTAGCAGAGGCATATAAGAAAGCTCAAAAAATTCGTGGTGAAGGTGAAGCACAAGCATTAGATATTTATGCAACATCTTTCTCAAAAGATCCTGATTTTTATGATTTTTTAAGAACATTGGAAACTTATGAAAAGGTGATTGATAAAAAGACAACGTTAGTTTTACCTGGAGATTCAAAACTGTTTAAGGCGCTTACGCAATAAATTTGATTTACATACACATAGGGGAAGGATATTAGATAGAATATATGGATATAAATATTAGGTCAACTACTATAATTGGAGTTAGATATAAAAATAATGTAGCAATGGCTGGTGATGGACAGGTTACTTTTGGAGAAATGGCTTTCAAACAAAAAGCTGTCAAAGTTCGTCAATTTCAAACTATGAAAGGTGGCGTCCTTGGAGGTTTTGCTGGTGCAGCTGCTGATGCTTTAACATTATTTGAAAAATTTGAACAAAAACTAGATCAATATGAAGGTGAAATGAAACGAGCAATCGTAGAATTAGCTAAGGATTGGCGTACTGATAAAATGCTACGTCATCTTGATGCGATGCTTGTTGTTATGGATAAAAATAATAGTTTTATTATCTCTGGTGATGGAAATGTCATAGAGCCAGATGGGCCAATTGTTGCCATTGGATCGGGAGGAGGTTTTGCCCAGGCGGCTGCATTAGCATTTTTGCAGTCTACAAAATTTTCTGCAAAACAAGTTGCAGAAAAAGCCTTACGGATTGCTGCGGATCTTTGTATTTATACAAATGATGTAATAACCGTAAAAGAGATCAAATGAAAGAGATGACACCCAAACAGATTGTTAGAGAATTAGATAGCTTTATTGTTGGTCAACATAATGCAAAAAAGGCAGTGTCTATTGCTCTAAGAAATCGATGGCGTAGACAACAAGTTGTCGGAAAACTACGTGATGAGATTATGCCTAATAATATTATTATGATTGGTACTACTGGAGTAGGTAAAACAGAGATTGCTCGACGATTAGCATCAATGGCCAATGCTCCATTTATTAAAGTTGAAGCTAGCAAATTTACTGAAGTAGGTTATGTTGGACGAGATGTTGAATCGATTATTAGAGATTTAATGGATACTGCTGTCTCTATGGTACAAAGAGATAAACAAGAAGAAGTAATGGAAATGGCAGAACTTTTAGCAAATGAACGAATTCTTGATATATTATTTCCAGATGAACAGAAAGATAGTCCAAAAGTTTCAAAAGAAATTAAAGAACGACATGCTAGAACTAGAAATCGCATACGGAAAAAATTGGAGAAAGGTGAGTTTGAAGATAATATGATTGATATTGACGTTCCAGATGAATCAAGAATAGGAATGCAAATTTTTGGACCAATGGGCATGGAAGATGTAGGAACAAATATAAAAGATTTAATTTCGGGTCATTTACCTAAGTCAACTAAAATTAAAAAAATGTCCGTTGCAGAAGCTCGTGAAGTACTCATAGAAAATGAAGCAGAAAAGTTAATAGATCATGATGAAGTTGTTAGAGTTGCAAAAGAAAAAACAGAAAATAATGGTATTATTTTTTTAGATGAGATTGATAAAGTTGTTGGAAATACTGGTGGTGTCGGGCCTGATGTTAGTAGAGAAGGAGTCCAAAGAGATTTGCTACCTATTGTTGAAGGCAGTAATGTTAATACTAGATATGGTGTGATTGCCACAGATCACATTTTATTTATTGCCGCTGGTGCATTTCATGTTAGTACTCCTTCTGATATGATCCCAGAACTACAGGGAAGATTCCCTATTAGGGTAGAGATGGATAAACTAACAACAAAAGATTTTATTAAAATATTAACTCATCCACAATCGGCTCTTATTAAACAATATACAGCATTACTAAATGCAGAGAATGTCGAATTGCAGTTTAATCAAACAGCGATTAAGGCTGTTGCAGAATTAGCATCTGAAGTAAATAGTAAGATGGAAAATATTGGCGCACGTAGGCTGCATACTATTATGACAACTTTATTAGAGGATCATCTGTTTGAACAACCAAAACGAGGTAATCAAAAAATTAAAATTACTGGTAAAGTTGTTAAAGACTCTCTAAAAGGTATTGTAGAAGATTCAGACTTGAGTCGATATATTTTATAAGGATAATAGATGACAAAACATTTTTTACACATTTCCGATTTTTCACAACAGCAATTATTAGATATACTTGATTTGGCAAAAGAAATCAAAATAAAATTTCATAATAAAGAAGATTATAAACCTTTTAAAGATCAATCATTGGCAATGATCTTTGCTAAACCATCTGCCAGAACACGAATATCATTTGAGACAGGTTTCACTTGGATGGGTGGCCATGCTTTATTTCTTGGGCCAAATGATATTGGTATAGGTAAGCGTGAAGCTATTAAAGATATAGGTAGAGTTATATCTCGTTACAATGATATGATTATGGCGAGATTATTTAATCATAGTCATATATTAGATTTAGCAGAATATTCAAAATCTCCGGTGATTAATGGACTTACAGATTATAATCATCCTTGCCAAATAATAGCAGATATTCTTACTATCTGGGAACACCGAGGTCATTTGGATAACTTAAAAATAACTTATATGGGAGATGGAAATAATATAGTGCATTCATGGTTACAACTTGCCAGTAAGCTACCTATGCATTTTGTTTGTTGTGGCCCTAGTGGTTTTGAACCAGATCAAAAAACGATTGATATGGTAGCTAATTCAGGGATTTCCACTTTTGAATTATCGCATAATCCACAGTCTGCTGTAGTTGACTCGGATGTTATTTATACAGATGTTTGGGCATCTATGGGCCAAAAAGAAGAGGCGAAAGAACGTGAAAAGATTTTTTCAAATTATCAAGTAAATAAAGCATTAATGAATAGTACTGGAAAGGAAACATTATTTATGCACTGTCTGCCAGCAGAGCGAGGGCGTGAAGTAACTGATGATGTGATGGAAGCTCCTTATTCTATTGTATTCGATGAAGCAGAAAATAGGATGCATGCTCAGAATGCTATAATGGTTGCAATGGTAAAATAGAATTTAAATAAAAGTATTATAGATTATTTATATGCAGGAACTACTATTATTTTTTGAAACGATACCTAGTTTGGTAAGATCTCTATTTCTTATAAGTGGTTTAGCACTTTTTTTATCTTTAGAGGCGCTTTCACCCTTATTTCAAATGAATTATAAAAAAGTCAAGCATGCAAGACTTAACCTAATACTTACTTTAATCACATTAATTGTGAATCTTATCGGAGCATCGTTAATCATTAAAGCGGTTCACTATAGTTCTCATAATCAAAGTGGTTTATTAAATCTCACTGATTTACCCTTATGGATATATTTGCTGACTGGTTTACTCTTACTTGATTTAATTGGAGCTTGGTTAATTCATTGGCTAGAGCATAAAGTAAAATGGATGTGGAGATTTCATATTATTCACCATACCGATCCTAATGTTGATGTCACTAGCGGTTTACGTCATCATCCTGGTGAAAATTTATTTCGTTTATTGTTTACTATTTTGGCTATCCTAGTTACAGGTGCTTCTCTAGGTCTAGTCATGCTTTATCAAACTATTTCTGCGTTCTTTGCTGCTTTAACACATGCCAATATTAATGTTCCAAAATGGCTAGATAAATCATTGTCCTTCATTTTTGTTACGCCACATTTTCATAAAATTCATCATCATTATTTATTGCCATATACAGATTCTAATTATGGAAATATCTTTTCTATTTGGGATTATATTTTTTCCACTACTACAAAATTGGAAATGGTAAAATTAAAATATGGTATTGATACCCATATGAAAATTGAAGAACATTCAAAAATAAAAAACCTTCTGTTAATTCCATTTCAGGCTTATCGAACTCCGGTAGGTGCTAAATTCAAAGAATAAACTATTCTTTCAATTTGTAGATTACTTATCTAATGAAGGTCTATATAATATGGTTCATAGGAGTGGTTGCATGGAATTATGGATTTCCCAATGTTCCACCTATTGCTGATGTTATTGCTGCTATGATTCTTTCATTTATGAGCTCTCAATTGAATTTATTAATAAGCAATTCAGAAATTAAATAAATGGAATCAAAAATTTATTGGCTGATAGGATTTGTGAGTGTTTATTGGGTGTATTGTCTTTTTTGGGGATTGAAGGGGGCGAAATCAGCCAAGACATCGGCAGATTATTTTCTTGCTGGAAGATCAATTGGAGTTTGGGTATTCGTTCTTGCTGCTACGGCAACAAGTTTTAGTGGTTGGACATTTGTTGGACATCCAGGTAAAATATTTACTGATGGGCTCCCCTATGCTTTTGCATCATTTTATGCTCTAACAATCCCACTTACTGGAGTACTATTTCTTAGAAGACAATGGGTATTAGGTAGAGTATATAAATATATAACGCCGGGTGAAATGTATAGTGATTATTATGGCGGTAATATTATGAGGATACTTACAGTAGTTGTCGCATTTTTATTTAGTGTACCATATTTAGGGGTTCAACTACGAGCATCAGGTGATTTATTCCATGTTTTAACTGATGGAATGGTAAGTGTGAATTTTGGCATGTTTGCACTTTCAACAGTAGTAATGATTTACGTTGCTTCAGGTGGGTTAAGATCGGTGGCCTATGTTGATTGTGCTCAAGCAATTCTTCTTGCCATTGGTATTGCAATTTTAGGAGTTGTTACAATTTATTATTCAGGAGGTTGGATTGCATTTACTGATGGGATTGCAAATGTTGTTTTAGAAGATATTAGAAATAGTACAAATTTGACAATTGATGGGTATTCAAAAAAAATAGCGATACCTGGGGGAATACAATTGGTTAATGCTGGAACAAAATCTGTAGGAGGTCCATGGACAGGTATAATGTGTATGACCTATATGTTTGCATTAATGGGTATACAATCTTCACCTGCATTCTCCATGTGGGCTTTCGCAAATAAAACCCCAGAAGCTTTTCGATGGCAACAAGTTGTAGCTTCATCAATAATTATTGGTGTCATGCTCTTTTCTTTTACCATTTTCCAAGGTTTTGGAGGACATATCCTTGAAGCAAAGGGTGTATTATTTAATACATCTGATAAAAATCTTGTCCCACAATTAATTAATCTATTATCTCATATATCACCAGCATTAGTTGGTCTAGTTGCAGTTTGTGCACTAGCTGCCATGCAAAGTACAGGAGCTGCTTATATGTCAACTTTTAGCGCAATGGTGACTAGAGATATTTATAAAAAATATTTTGCTCCTGCAGCATCAGATCAAAAGCAAAAATTAATTGGAAGGGTTTTTGTAGTTATTGTAACTCTAGCTGCTCTTATAGTTGCCGCAAACTCCAATCAAGCTATTGTAATGTTAGGAGGGCTAGCTGTTGCCTATGGTTTTCAAATGTATGTAGCTCTTATTGGTATATGTTATTATAAAGGTTTTTCTACAAAAGGAGTTGTCTCGGGACTGATTATAGGCCTTATTGTTGTTACATTAACTGATAAAACATCTACATGGTTTGGTGTCCCTTGGGGGGCCTATCCATTAACTATTCATAGTGCAGGTTGGGGTATATTTTTTAATTTAATAGTTACATTTATTATTTCTTATCTTTATCCAGATTCAGAAAAAAATAAAAAGATAAAATTAGATAAACATGAATTATTACAGTCGATAACTGGTATGTCTGCCAATAGAAAAAAGAAAATTAGATTAGCTTGGGTTTTAACATTAATTTGGTTTCTTGTTGGCTTTGGTCCTTTTGCTACAATTGGGAATTCTATTTTTTCTGACCCTAATTTACCAATTACTTGGGCTCCGTTTGGATTACCATCCTTATGGCTATGGCAAATATTATTTTTAGTGTATGGCATTTTTGTTATGTGGTTTTTAGCGTTTCATATGGGTTTTTCTGATCCTGTAAAGATGGATGATCTGAGATCTTATAGTCGCAAACTAAAGCAATCATAAGATATAGATTTATTATCTGAAGATTTTCTGACAATAATTACATATATAAGTTCCTCTCCCAGAAATCTTAAATTTTTCTATTTGATTTCTACATTTCATACATGGTTTTTTATCTTTTCCAAAAACATTTAATTTGGAAGTATAATTACCGGGTTTATTATTTAAATAAGAAAAATTAATAATTGTTGTTCCTTGATATTCAATTGCTCTCTTTAGAATTATTTGGACTGATTTATGGAGCTTGTTTATTTTATTATTAGGTATTTTATTAGATATAGATGTTGGATGAATACCACTAGCCCAAAGAGACTCATCTACATAAATATTACCTAAGCCTGCTAAAAAAGATTGATCTAAGAGTAATCCTTTAATCATTCTTTTTTTATTTTTAAGATTTTTTATTAGCCAATCTGTAGTAAAATATTTTTCAAGAGGTTCAGGTCCATGATTTTTATTAATATAATCAAGATTATTATACAGGTAGATTCTTCCAAATTTCCGAATGTCTTCAAAAATGAATTTTTCTCCACTATCTAATTCAAAAATTACTCTGGAGTGCTTTGGTATTACTTTATCATTTATTAGATATAATTTTCCAGTCATTCGAAGGTGAATCGCTAAAATAGATTCAGAGAAATGTATGATTATAAATTTGGCACGTCTGGTAACATTTATTATTTTTTTAGATGAATTAATATTGAAGAATTTTGTAGGATGAAAATTTTCTAGTGTTTTATGCCAGAGAGGATTTATATCTAGAATATTTTTACCTAGAATATTTTTTTTTAAATGATTAACAACCGTTTGAACTTCAGGTAATTCTGGCACTTTTATTACAGTATTTTGTTATAAAGTAATGGAAGGAGGCTAATCAGTCATAATTAATAATCCATATCCATTCCACCTGATCCGCCACGACCACCTCTAGATTGGGAACGATTCCATTTCTTTTTTTGTTCTTTTCCAAAATTATAATTTAAAACAATTGAAATATTTCTTCTGTCTCGTTGACGTTCAGCATACATATATTGTGTGTATAATACGTTATCCATATTATCGTAGACTGGATTAACTGTGTCGATAATAAATTTTCCAGTTTGAAAGATATCATTGACCTTAAAAGTCATAGATAATTTATTCTTTAAAAATGATCTTTGAACACCTAGATCGATTCTATAATTAGCAGGGATTGTTCCTGTAGTAATTTTCATTTTTGCTCTACCATTCCCAGATAATTCGATTCTTGCGATTGTAGGGATATTTAATGTTAGACGACCTCCAAAACCGAAGCCGCTGGATGTTCCATTAAAATCAGCTTCACCCTTATCTGACATTTTAGAATTCCAACCCCAACCCCATACCATTATACTGGCTAGTGGCATCGGTCTGTACATAATATTTCCACTAAAATTCATACTTAATGAATTTTCAGCATTACCAGCGGTCATATTTTCATACCAGCTTGTATCTGGTTCTTGATCAGTTGTATTAGTATCAATATATGATATATAGTCTCTATCCCACCACATAATCACATCGTTAGTATTTTTATATGAAGTTGAAAGATTTAAGTTTATTTTTCTAGAATTACTTGAAAAAGTAAGTTCCATTACATCACTATATTCAGGTTTAATAAAAGGGTTTCCAGTTCTTATCCTAGCTGCATCTTGTGTGCTCTGAGGGAATGGACTGAGAGTCCTTCTATTAGGGCGATTTACTTTTTTTGAATATCCAAACTGTAGTGTTTGTTTATCAGTAAGTTTATATAATATGAATGCGCTTGGATAAATTTTAAAATAATCATTATTAAAAGGAGATTTAACAATAGCACTATCAAATAGCGTGGTAAAAATATTTGTTGAATCATGTTCCATCGAGCCTATAAGTGATGCATTTGTTTTTGCTATTTCTGTTCTAGCTCCGAGCTTAAGGCCCAATTGTTCTGTTACATCATATCGTGTTACAAGATAAGATGCATATATATCTTCTTCATAATTATTATCATATTCTGTTTCTAAATAATTAAGATTTTTCCCAAAATTTCGTATTGTTGCTTTGGCTCCAATTTCATAGCCTAGTTTTTCTCCATATACATTTTCATAATCAATAGCAAATGTTTGGTTGCTGTTTTTTTCTAGAGCTGTAGTTTTATTGTCTGGATTGGAAAGACTGGACTGATTTCCACCATATTCATATACATCATCGATCTCATGCGCAAAACTTGCATAAGCCTTTAGGAGTCTTTCTTTTGAGTCAAATTTATTTTCGTAGGATAATACATGGTCTTGATGGAATCCATCATCTTGCTCAGTTATATTAATTTCACCTATTCTATCGGGTTCTTTTGTATTGATGAGATAATCAAATGTTTCTTCTGTGGTCTCTTTATGATTTGAAATATCAAATGTATAACCGATAGTACTTTTTGTTGTCGGGTAGTAATCTGCGCCAATTCTAAGTCCAATATTATCTGGGCTTCTAGTTCGATTTGTCGTTTGGTAAAGAGAGTCTTCAGCTAAGGTAATATCTTCATAGGCGTAACGAAATTCTCGTACTCCATCTCCGATTCGATTACCCATGCGATAATTAGCACTGGTAAATAGATTGAGTTTATCTGTTCGGTAGTTTACATTACCATTAATATTTCGTTTATTGTATTGGCCTTGTGTTATAGATACATTACCATTAAAACCATCTAACGCCCCTCGTTTCATTACAATATTAATTATTCCACCTACACCATCAGGATCATATTTTGCTGAAGGATTTGTAATGATTTCAACTTTTTCAATCATGGAAGCAGAGATATTATCTACTTCTCCTCTTCTTCCACTACCAGTTCTTCCGCTACGTTTTCCATCGATTAGAATTGTTACATTTGCATCTCCAGCAATTGATACGACGCCGTCAATATCCACATCCACAGATGGGACTTTTCTTAAAACATCTGAACCGGAGCCTCCAGATGTTGCTAAATCTTTTCCAACGTTAAATATTTTTTTATCAATAGTCTGGATAAATACACTTTCATCACCCAGCACATTTACAGCATCTAAATTAACTGCTGTAACGGATAGGCTGACTGTTCCGATATCCTTTTTTATTCCACCATTAGGACCGGGGATAAGAGAAATACCGCTAAGTGTTTTTGCCTTATAACCAATAAACTCGATGATAACTGAATAATTACTAAGAGGAATTTCTTTTATGAAAAAATAGCCAGATTTATCAGTTAGGCTTCCCGTAACAATCTCTCCAGACTCAGATTCAATTAATGTAATAGATGCATATTCAATTGGAGTAGATGTTGTCGAGTCTATAATGGTGCCAAAGATTTGCCCAATGGCTGGTGCTTTTGGTTTATGATGATCACCTGTATGACTATATGCAATTCCAAATAATATGCATATTACTAGAGATATATATAATTTATTCTTCAAAATAGTTCCTTATTAATACCTAAATATTACAATTCATTCCTATAAAGTATGATATCAGATTAGTATAAAGGTTAAAAAATATTTATTAACTATGTTTAATATTTCATATCAATATCTTTTTCAGAATTTTTTATAGAATTTTGTTTTTTCATTAATCGTTTATTATTACGCGAAGTTCCAAAATTATAATTTAGGTTTAGAGAAAATTTCTGACGATCTTTTTTTCTTTCTGCTATTGTGTGTTGAGTATAGTATAATTCTGATGTTGGATTATAAATTGTTTGTTTCATATTTATTTTAAAAATATTACTTCTAAATAAGTCAGATATATTTAATGTAATGTTGAATCTATTGTTAGCGAATGACTTTTGAAAAGATAGAGATGAAAAGAAGTGTTCTTTTGTATTACCATTAACAATATTCATAGGTCCATGGTATTGAGTTGCTAATGCAATTATAGGCAAGCTTGGGATTTTTAATGTTAACATTCCATTGCCCATATAGCCACTGGTTCTCTGATTCTCATCTGAATCATAATTATTGGAATCCCAAGCATTGATACTAAAGAGAAAATTTATAGTATGTACTGGGTGATATTTTAGAATCAATTCAATGCCGTAGGATTCAGCATCTCCTACATTATTTGTAGTAATTAATTCATACTGTTCTTCCCCAATAGTTAAAAACTCATGATAGTGCCATCTAATCATATTGATAATATGTTTATAATAGATGCTCGAATTAATACTAAAATTATTAGTGGAGCGTAAATAAGATAGTTCTAGAATATCAGTTAATTCTGGTTTTAAAAAAGGGTTACCATTTCTGATGTGATAATTATCAAAAGTATTTTTTGGGAAAGGGTTTAATGCTTCAATATTTGGCCGATTTATTCTTTTACTTAATCCTAGCTGAATTTGATTTAATTGATTAAATGTAAAGTTAAAATATAAACTAGGATAGGATTGCATTTGTGTGCTTTCAAATGGAGAACTATATACAATGGAGTCTAGTATTGTTGTAAAGACATTTGTTGAATCATTATGATCATGGACATGAGGTATTTCTTCGAGGCTATTATTAGTATATATTTTTTCAACTCTATTACCAAGTTTGATTTTTAAGAAATCAGATATAGAATAGTCTAAACTGATATACCCAGTATACAAATCTTCATTATAGTTAAAACTATAAGGATTATGAATATAGTCAAGTTCTGAATAAAATCGTTTCACAATAGTTTTTATTCCACTTTCTAAAATTATTTTTTTATTTATTGGATAATTATAGTCTATGTTGAATGATAAATGATTATCTAATTTCATTTTATCACTCTCGGGGCCTAATCCAGGATGTGCATTATCATTACCATTACCATAATTAGCATTAGAATTATTTATACGTAAAGAATAATACAAATCAGTGTTAAGAATATTTTTAGGGTTATCAAATTTTTGTTTATATGATCCACGAATATCAGTTGTTAATCCAATAAAATATTCTTTTGAATTTATATAGTAATCAGCGGGACCAGTTGTATAGATAGATTCTATAGTATTCTCCTGGTATGCAGTAAATACTGTCATAAAGGATAAGGTTCTTTTGGGATTAATAAAATAATCACACCCTAATTCTAAAGATCCTAAAATAGGATTTTCTTCTCGATTAATTTTTTGTGATATGGTAGGTAGATTGAAGTTTGGATAGAAATAGCTATAGGTTCTTTCTCCAGTGCTTAAAATATTATCATACCTAAAACTGCCACTGCCGTATATATTAACTTTATTCTTACGGAAGTTCATCATTCCTGATAAATTATAATTATGGTATTGTCCTGCAGTGATGGATACCATACCATTAGATCCATCACGATTCTCTTTTTTAAGAATAATATTGATAATACCTCCAACACCATCTGGGTCATATTTTGCAGATGGATTAGTTATGATTTCTATTTGAGAAATGATATTTACTGGTATATTATTTATATTGCTACGTCTATTACTTTGTGTTAATCCACTGAATTGTCCGTCTATTAAGATTGTGACATTTTTATCTCCACGTATATAAATATTACCATCTAGGTCAATGTCTAATGAAGGTATAGTTGTTAATAAATCTTTTGCTGTCCCACTTTTACCAATAAGATTTTCATCTATATTAATAATGTTTTTATTAATGGTATTGATCATATTTGGGAGTTCACCTAATGTATTGACTTCAGACAATTTAACAGTAGATAAAGCCAGGAATATTGTTCCAAGATCTTTGCTTGTCTCTTGGCTACTTGATTCAGATATTATAATATCAGAGATAGTATATTTATTATAACCTATATATGTGACTTCAATTCGATATGCCCCACTAGGGATGTTTTTTAGAGTAAATATACCTGAGTCATTTGAAATGGACCCTACAATTATTTGATTTGTTCCTAAATCAAATAATGAAACGGATGCATATTCAACAGGGTTATGATTTAACGAATCTTTTATAATACCCGTAAGATTTGTTAAGAATTGAGATGAATAATTAGATTTATAATCTTGGGGGAATACATTTTCATGTAGTCCAAAGATAATAATTGATATAGTAAAAAGAATATTGAACAAAATTTAAATTATTAATGAATCAAATAATTTTTCTTATTCTGTTTCATTCCAACGGATATCCATGGTATGATATTGGACCTTTTTCTTTTTTCTAATTGTAATAGTTAATAAATAAGTTGCTGATTGGCCCGGTTCAAGGGCTGTGTCAGCTATGACGTTGGAGTTATAAGAGATTCTACTACCTTTGACAAATACAGAATCAATCCCTACACTAGAAGTAGTTTGGTCCCAAAGATTTCCAATGACTCTAACGAAATCTGCTCTTTCCTCGCCAACATTTTTAATTCTACCAGAGAAAACTTGATAATTAGGATAATATTCGATGAAGGGATCACCTAAGAAAATTACTTTTGGTCCGGGTTTATCATATTCATCCATTCGAATAACCATACGCTTTTTTAAGACTAGTTTACCTATTTGTGTTTTTAGAGTTAATGTTGAATCAGATTCTTCAAGAATATCACCTAAGACAACTGTACCATTTTGTAATTCAATTCTATGTTGGAAATTTGGAACTTTAATTAATTCAAGTAACTCTCTACTTACATCAGGCATAGTTTGTTTTTTTTCATAACCTCTTACTACACTTTTTAGAGAATCAATTTCAGATTGAAGTATTTTTAGGTTTGCATCATATTTAAAGAATGTTTCATCAAATGTAAGTTGAGTGGGTTCACCTTTTCCACGTTGCTGTGGTAGTTGATTTATAGCTTTATCTTCTTTAGTTATAATAGACTCAGGTTCTGTTTTTTGGCTATTTTCTTGCTGAATAATTGGCTCGGTAGAGATAATTAATGATGTTGCTAGATTTTCTTTCAGAACATTGATAGCCTTTTCTCCGGAACCTTCTTTTTTATGTTCCCCTTTTAAAATATATGAACCAGACGGAATTTTTTTAAATTTAAAAAGGCCTCCTTTTGTCGATTTAGTATCAGAAATTTTTTTACCATTAGTATTAACAATAGTAAGTTTTACTTTTTTAATACCTTTTCCAGTTGGCGTTTTTACTATACCAGAGACAATATAGACATCCTGGGCATAAAGGAGACTTATAGATATAAAAATGATAATAAAATGAACAATTTTATTCATTTTTTCTCCTACTAAAATGTGCAGAATATGCCATTCGTCGTACACGCTCTGCATAAACTTTTTCTTCACCTAGGCCATAGATCATGTCTAAGATATTATCATAATAAATATAATTATCATTATTTTCAAGAATTGGTAAAATCCGTAGAATGACTGAGGGATCATTGTATCCCCCAAGGTTATCAATAGCTTTTTTACGAATATCAGGTGGGTAATCATTACTAGTCGCAATCTCTAATACTGCTTTTTTTACTTCAGGGTCATCAAATTCACCTAATGCTGCCAGCATTGTATTTAATAGACTATAGTATTGAGATTTACCACTATTATAGGTATTTAAGAGGGCTAACACAAGATTCTCTTCTTGAACACCTTTCATTGTATTAATAGCGAACTCTCTTACTTCTAAATTTGTATTTGGATCTCCCAATAGTTCAGCAAAAGCAATTGCTACATCATTGGGGTTCTTTTTACCTAATATTTCTACTGCATAATTTCGAATACCAATATTAATATTTTTATCTTTTGCAATAGCTGTTAAAACAGGGATTACTTGATCATTTCCCATTGTACCTAATGTTTCTGCTAGGTAACGCTCTGTTCTAGACATATTACTTTTAGCTACTTCATATAGGTCTAAAAGAGCGATGATTTGTTCTTTAGTCCTAACGCGCTTAAGATTGTCTTCTAGTACTTTATGTACATCGTTTGTTCTATCATTCATTCGGTGCATTGCTTTAACCATAGCGTCTGCGGCTTTAGGGTTTTCTTCAAAATCACCAAGCATATTTATTGATTCTGTTAATAAAGTATAATCAACTGCTGAAGTAGTTGCGACCATTTTTGCTAGAGCGTTCAAAGCAGTTGGGTGTTGAGTTTCAGCTAAAGTTTTTCCTGCAGCAATACGAGCCTTAACATGCTGATCTTCATCTTCATATAAGTCTACTAATTCTTCGAGAGCTTGTATATTGCCACCTTTGTAAGCTCTTTTCAATTTTTGGATGTTATTTAGAAAATTTGGGTCATTTGGATTCGCGATTGATTTTTTGCCACTAAAAATTCCTTTAATGGCTGCACATCCCTGCAGAAGAAAAATGATTGTTATTGTTATAGTGATTAGTCTACGCATTATAATCCCATTTATGGATACTCAAATCAGTCCCATCAAAAACTGCATAGGTTGGTTTAAAAAACCAGTCTCCAAGAATGGCTAATTTACCGTTATTAATATTAAATATTTCACCTAAATGATAATGTCCGCAGATCATATAATCAAAACCATTATCAAAGTGAGATTTTGCGATATCTTGGATTTCTGTTCTTATATCAGTATTAAAATTTTCTGAATGATTATCATGTGAACCACTTTTCGATATAAAATTTGCTATTTTATAGGCTACAGTTGGGTGAATCCATTTGAAAATCCAGATAAAAGGCTTAGATCTTATTACTTTTTTGAGTAATCGATACCCATGGTCCCAACTAAGGAGTCCATCTCCATGTGTAATTAAAAAACGTTTTCCATTAGACTCTATAATAGCATCTTTGAAATACACTTTATCCATAAGTTTCTCTGTCATAAAGTTGCCAACCCAATAGTCATGATTCCCTAATAAAAAATGTATATCAATATTATCTTTTTTCATTTCATATATTTTTTGATAAAAATCAGAAAAACTTTTTGGAATTAAATCTGGATATTCAAAATAAAAATCAAAAAGATCACCAACAAAAAAGCAAGTACCTCCAGTAGATCGGATTTTGTCCAACAATGCATAGAAACTCGTACGACGTTTTTTCTCTTTAGGTGTCGTTTGAGTTTTTAAATGAATATCAGAAATAAAATAGACGGGTGTTTTCATAAAGGGTCAAAATTACCTTTGGCATTTAATCTGAGCAAGAGTATAGAATAATGAAAAATTTTATTGTAGATAAGGTTGACTTCATTCTGAAATATTAATTAATCTTTAATAAATCACATCATTATGAGATGTAAATTTGAATATATGCAGTTATTATTTTTTATTATTATCACACTGAGTAATGTTGTTAATGCGCAATCTTTTGGTCAGAATAAGGTTCAATACAGAGATTTTGATTGGCAATTTATACAGTCCCAACATTTTGATATATATTATTATGGTGGCGAGCAAAAGCTCGCAGAGTTTTCAGCTGAAGTAGCTGAAAAAGCATATGAACAAATCTCACTACACCTTCGTTGGGATTTAAAGAGGCGAGTTTCAATAATGATTTACAATTCTCATAATGAGTTTCAACAAACAAATGTAGTTGGTGCTTATATGAGAGAAGGCGTGGGAGGCGTAACGGAATTATTTAAAAATAGAGTAGTATTCCCCTTTGAAGGGAATTATGAACAATTTAGACATGTCATTCACCATGAATTAGTTCATGCAATGATTAATGATATGATCTATGGAGGTAGCATGCAGTCTGTTATTTCAAGTAGAACAAAAATAAGAGTCCCGATTTGGTCTAATGAAGGTTTAGCTGAATATTTAAGTTCTAATTGGGATACCAAAGCGGATATGGTTTTAAGAGATATTGCTATTCATGAGAGAATGCCTGCGGTTAAGGAATTGAATTATTTTATGGCATATAAAGGCGGTCAGTCTCTATGGCGATTTATTGCTGACAAATATGGTAGAGAAAAAATTGGTGATGTTTTTCGATCAATGAAGCAAACCCAAAATGCTGAAAAAGGCTATGAAAAAGCATTAGGAATGAATTATAAAGAATTAACAGAACAATGGCATAAATATTTGAAAAAAGAATATTGGCCAGATATTACAGATCGAGATCCTCTTGAAGATATGTCAAAAAAGTTAACTGATCATAAAAAAGCGAGGAATTTTTATAATGTAAGTCCTTCTATTTCACCAGACGGCAGTAAAATTGCTGTATTAGTAGATCAATATGGATATTTTGACATACAGATATTAGATGCGATTACTGGTAAAAAAATTAAGAATTTAGTTAAAGGAAATCGATCAGTTGATTTTGAAGAATTAAAATGGCTTCAACCTGGCTTATCATGGTCTCCTGATAGCAAAAAATTAGTTTTAGCAGCAAAAGCGGGGAAAGGAGATGTACTTCATATTATAGATATTGAAACAAAAAAAAGAAAGAAAATTGAATTTAATGAATTAGATGGGATTTTTTCTGCAGCCTGGAGCCCCAAAGGTAATGAAATAGCATTTGTTGGGAATAAAGGTGATGCAAGCGATATCTATATCTATGATTTAAAAACTCAAGTACATCGAAATATTACGGATGATATATTTTCTGATTCTTATCCTTCATGGAATAGTGATGGAAGTTTCTTATCATTTGTATCTGATAGAGGGGCCAATATTTCTGGTGAATATGATGGAGAAATAGTGGATCATAATTATAGTCAGACAGATATTTATACAATTAATATATTAAACAGTACTATTGCGAGGGTCACGTCAACTACGCATAATGAATCTCACCCAATATGGATAAATTCACAAGATGCACTTTATTATACATCCGATTATAATGGTATCTGGAACCTAGTCTATCATCCTTTGTATCAAGAATCTAATCCTAAAGATAATCAAGTTAGTATTGATGAAATACCCTATACTGTTACAAATGTTTTAACGGGACTTCAACAACCTACATTATCTAGGAATGATGATTTATTAGTTTTTGCAGGATATTCTGGTATTGGATGGGATCTTTATAGTATCGCTAACCCACTCAGTTTATCAAAAAAGGTTATTGAGCCAACAGAATTTATAAGGAATAGAGGTGATAATTCAGATCAGATTACTGATCTTCGTAGACATAAAAAAACACATAGTAATTCAGAAATAGAAGATGGTTATTCAACTTGGGTTTTTGCACGCGGATACGAACATTATAATACAAATGTCTCAGAACCAATGGAATCAGAGATTACTTCTATTGATTCTACTATTTCTGATGGAGTATATATTCCAAAATCATATAAGACTAGATTTACCTTAGATGTTATTAGTGGCAATCTACAGATTAGCAATGTTTTCGGTACAACTGGGATGACTTATTTTTCATTTAGCGATATATTAGGAGATCACCAGATAGCTATTGGAACTGAAATGGTTCTAACACTTGAGAATAGTGATTATTTTTTTTATTATGGATATTTAAAAAATAAAAATGATTATCATTTTGTTGCCTTTCAAAATGCCAATTTTTTTAATGCTGGATATTCAAGAATAGTTCGTCTCAGGCATTACGGTTTACAGTCATTTATATCTTACCCATTTAGTCGATTTCAACGAATCGACTTAGGCTTAACATGGCACAACATTGATTATTCTATTTTGGAAGCAAGAGAAGATGACTATAATCAATTATATTATGAAAAAAGTTATTCAGAAAAATTTTCTACAATCTTACCAACTCTAAGTTGGGTATATGATAACTCAGTATTTGGTTTTACTGGGCCAATTGATGGTTTTAGACAAAATACATCTTTAACGGTTAGTACAGGTTTTAACAAAAATAATTTTGTCTTTCAAACTTTAAAATCAGATTTTCGAAAATATTGGAGATTAGGTAAAAATTATACTTTTGCAGTACGTGGATTTTTAGGTAAAAGTATTGGTGAAGATAGACAAAAATTTTCGCTTGGTGGTGTACCATATTTATTAGCAGGAGGGGGAGAGACGGATGGTAAAGAAGATGATTCAGTGTGGCGACAAGTGATATTAGATACATCTAATTCATCATTAATTACTGATGCTTATTTCACTGAGTTTGCTTTCCCATTACGTGGAGCACGTTTTAAAGAAAGATTCGGCAATCAAGTTGCTCTATTAAATATGGAAATCAGATTCCCATTTATAAATTATATAGCATTAGGATTTCCTTTAGAATTAATTCTTGGAAATATTAGAGGACATGCATTTATCGATGTTGGTGCTTCTTGGGATAATCAGTCAGAGTTTAATACGGGGAATTGGCCAAAACGATACTGGGTAGAGAATGCTCAAAGTGAATTAGTACCACCAACATTATTAGACTATTCACCATGGGTTACAACTTTTGGGCTAGGCACTAAGATTAATTTAGGATATTTTTTATTAAGGATTGAATCTGCATGGGATATAAATGATTCAGGATATTCTAAACCCCAATGGTATTTTTCTTTAGGCCCAGATTGGTAAACCTCTCTTGAATTCTTTTGCTATGATGACCAATTTCTTATACCATCATGGCTAAGATTAAAACTAAAACAGCATTTCTTTGTTCTAAATGTGGAGATGATTTTCCCAAATGGAATGGTCAATGCCCATCATGTAATGAATGGGGAACGCTTTCAGAGTTTAAAATTTCAGCAAAGAAGAACAAGAGAGCAACAAAACCTCAGCCATCAAAAAACTTATCTGATGTATTGAGTATTGATCAAGGAGAACGCATTTCAACAGGGCTAAAAGAAGCTGATAGAGTGCTAGGCGGTGGACTGTTATCAGGATCTCTAATTCTATTAGGTGGAAGTCCAGGCGTTGGGAAATCAACACTCGCACTACACATCTGTTCAGGTATAAATAGAAAAGCCCTATATATTTCAGCAGAAGAGAGTGAACAACAGGTCGCTCTAAGAGCCCGTAGATTAAAAATAAATCCAGAGCAATTATTTCTATCCGGTGCGAATGAGTTAGATAACATAATCTCACATATTGATCGTATTCAACCAGAATTAGTTATTGTAGATTCTATACAAACTGTTATGAATTCTGATTTGGATTCTCTTCCGGGTTCACCTAGTCAGATTCGTGATTGTGGACAACAATTGTTAGAAATTTCCAAACAAAAAAATGTTAATATACTTATTGTCGGGCATGTTACTAAAGAAGGGACAATTGCAGGGCCTAAAATGTTAGAGCATATGGTTGATACTGTTTTATATATGGAAGGGGATGATCGTTATGACCATCGTATTTTGAGATCTGCAAAGAATAGATTTGGGGCGACACATGAAGTAGGCATATTCAATATGAATTCAGAAGGCTTACATGAAGTTGAAAATCCTTCAGAAATGTTCCTAACAGAGCGAAGTTTAGGTGTCCCTGGGACATGTATCTATCCTAGCCTAGAAGGCACACGCCCAATATTAGTGGAAGTTCAGGCACTGGTGTCCAATGCTAATTATGGGACTCCTCAACGTAATGTGAATGGTTTTGATTATAAAAGATTATCTATGCTTATCGCTGTTTTAGAAAAGCGAATGGATATTTCTATGGGCGTAAAAGATATTTTTGTGAATTTAGTAGGTGGCTTAAGAGTGGATGACCCAGCAGCCGATTTATCTATAATTTGTTCTATTGCATCTAGTGCTACAGATAAATCTATTGAATCAGGTGTGGTTTTATTAGGTGAAGTTGGATTAGCTGGTGAAGTTCGTTCAATTAATAGATTAGAACAGCGCCTAACTGAAGCGGCTGCTCTTGGATTTAAAAATGCAATAGTACCAATGGCAAGTATAAATAATAAGGTAAAAAAAATTAATATTGAACTGCACCCAGTTAAATATGTTAAAGATTCGTTTAAGATATTATTTTAAAAATACAATAATAGATTATCCCAAAAATATTCGCTATTAAATAATGAAATTTACAATTCTGAAAAATGATGAAAATACATCTGCACGTGTAGGAGAATTAGAAACGGATCATGGTATTATTGATACACCCATTTTTATGCCAGTGGGTACAGTGGGAGTTGTAAAAACTATGGCGCCAGATGAATTAGAGGTTTTAGAATCTCAGATTATTTTGGGCAATACTTACCATCTTTATTTACGTCCAGGGATTGATATTATTAATAAAATAGGTGGTCTACATAAATTTAATACTTGGAAAAAACCTATATTGACTGATAGTGGGGGATTCCAAGTATTTTCCCTCGCTAGATTAAATAATATTACAGATAATGGAGTAGAATTTCAGTCACATCTTGATGGTAGTCGACATCTCTTTACTCCTGAATTTAGTATGGAAATTCAACGTCATCTTGGCGCCGATATTATTATGGCTTTTGATGAATGCCCACCAGGAGACTCAGAACAGGGGAAGATATTAAAAGCTGTAGAGAGAACTACAAAATGGATGATACGTTGTAGCGATTGGCTAAAAGAGAATCCTGAACTCTATAACTATGAGCAAACCATTTTCCCTATTGTACAAGGGGCAGTGAATCATGAATTGCGTAAAAAGAGTATAGAAGAGTTAATCCCTTTTTCAACCTGTGGTATGGCAATTGGTGGTCTAGCTGTAGGTGAAGAAAAAAATGCAATGATTGATACTGTTGATTATTGTAATACAATCTTACCAAAAGATCAGCCGAGATATTTGATGGGAGTTGGTAAACCATCTGATTTAATTCATGCTGTCAGATCTGGAGTAGATCTGTTTGACTGTGTCATCCCAACACGTAATGGTCGCAATGGTCATATTTTCACGAGTAATGGAGTGATCAATATCAAAAATGAAAAATATAAAAATGATTTTTCACCTATTGATGTCAACAGTTCTCATGAATGGGGGAAAATATTTTCAAAATCATATGTGAGACATTTATTTAATATTAATGAGATACTGGGACTTCGTATTGCATCAACATTGAATTTGGGGTATTACTTGAATTTGATGAAAAGAATTAGATTGGAAATACAAGCTGGGACCTTTAGCCAATGGTCTGTACAAATGCTAAATCAAATGAAAGATCAAAAAGGGATGTAATGACAAAAATTTTGGTTAGAGTAGTAGATGCTTATGTTTTTAGGGAATTGAAAGACGGATTTGAATTCTTATTATTAAAACGTGCGAAGACAAAAGTTTATGAGCATCTTTGGCAAGGGGTTGCTGGGAAAATTGAGAATGGTGAAAAAGCATGGGAAGCGGCTGTGCGAGAATTAAAAGAAGAGACAAGTCTTATACCAAAGCAGATGTTTATCGCTGATCATATAAGCAAATTTTATGAGAGCCATAGAGACAGAGTTAACTTAGTACCTGTATTTGGAATTTTGGTTGATAGTCCAGATGTAATTTTATCAGAAGAACATTGTGAATATCAATGGGTAGATTATGCTACAGCAAAAAAAATTTTAGTATGGAATGGGCAAAAGGAAGGTATATCTGCAGTTTATAAAATGGTAGTAGCAAACGATGATAGAATGAAATGGTCGACAATTGATTTAAGTAAATTTTTTTTGTAATCCTTTTTGTAAATTATTAGATAATATATTAAGGTGAAGTGATGTTATTAGAAAACACTAAAGCTCCCGAGTTTAATTTGGAAGATCAAGATGGTCAATTGGTGCGTTTATCTGATTTTCTAGGACAAAAAGTTCTAATTTGGTTCTATCCCAAAGCCAGCACACCAGGCTGAACTATTGAAGGTCAAAAACTCCGGGATGAGTTTCAGAATTTCAAAGATAAAAATACGGTTATAATTGGCGTAAGTGCAGATTCAGTAAAAGCGCAAAAGAACTTTTGTGATAAACAGGATTTCCCGTTTCAATTATTATCTGACCCAGATAAGACAATGATTCAGGATTATAAAGCTTGGGGAACGAAAAAAATGTATGGAAGAGAGTATGAAGGTATTTTTAGGTATTCCTACTTAATTGATGAAAACGGGAACATAGAAAAAGCGTATGAAAAAGTTAAGCCAAAAGATCATGCATCTGAAGTATTAGCAGATATTCATTAGTTCAAGATTACACAAAATAATATTTTACTTTTTATAATTGTAAGAAAAATGCTCCATCATGAAACTGTTCATCATTGATATTATTATCTAGATAGCCCATCATGAGTGAGTGCCCTTGAATTTTGATTTTATCTTTTTGAATCTGAAATTTTGTTAAATGCATTGGGTCCTGACCAAGTGCAAGGACTGCTCCATTTTCTGGACAAATAGCTAAATCAGTTTCATTATATTTAGAGATATTTTCTAAATCTGTTCTAATATTAATATCACAGTTAGACTCTCCAATTGTTATCTTTGCCTTTTCTTCATCAAAGATACAACCACAATAAATAGGTAGAATAGCTTTCAAAATTACCCAAGCCGCTGATCTTGATTTCAAAGTGCATGAGAATGATGTACGACTCTTAATATTGAGAGCTTTTTGAATTGAATTTGTATTGACTAACAAATTATAATGTGACAGACGAATTCCAATACCTTTTTCAAATGTAATTAGAGCTTCATCATCTAAAAGTGGTTTGTATTTTGGTGAGAATTCTTTTGGCAGGCCTTTAATAAGATCGAATAAATTCATATCCATGGGAATTAGATTTTTCAAATTTAATTGTTTTATTGATTCATCTAAATTATGCTTCGAAGGAATTACTGCAATGGCTCCTAGTTGCCAAATAGCGAATAGTAAGACTTCTGTTTGAGGGAATGACATTTCAGTTAATTTTATATAATCTTTAGGTTTGAAACCGATGGAGTCTAGCCAGTGTGCTGTTTGATGAATTTTTTCATAGAACTGTAAATTTGTCATTTGTGGATTATTAAAAATAACTTGTTGAGAGAATTTTATATTTTGTCCTTCGATTAAAGATCGCATAGAAGGGTAGGGGATCATGTATTCAATGGGCTCAACATTCCCAATGCATTGTGCTTTATAAATTCGCTCTTTTAGTTCTTTTTTCATGATAGAATAATAAAATAGATGAGGTATCTAGATTGGCTCCATGGCCTTAGAATCATTCTATTTTATCAGGCTTTATATTTCTTTCAATATCAAAAGTCCGGGTTGTCTTTATGTAGCTATTTCCAGCAACTCGACCTATGGGTTGAAGTCCATTTAGATCAATTCTACCATTATTATAAATATCATCATCAATATGGAATAACATAATAGTACCAATTACAATAAAACCACTCCCTGCTTCTTGGTCTCCAATTTCGACAATTTGATTTAATGTACATTCAAAACTAATTTTTGATTCACCGACTCGATGTGGTTTAATCTGTTTTGATTCTAATGCAGTTAAGCCTGAAATTTCAAATTCATCTACATCTGAATCAAAATCTGTAGAGCACATAGCCATCTTCTCTGCAAAAGTCTCGGATACTATATTTATTACAAATTCTTTGGTATCTCGAATATTTATTAGAGTATCTTTTTCTTGACCATCCCAACCACGCCTCGCTGGAGCAAACATGACAGTAGGAGGCTTAGAACATACTCCATTAAAGTAGGAAAAGGGGGCGAGATTATTTTTTCCATCTTTTGATATTGTAGATACTAATGCAATTGGTCTAGGTACAATAGAGCCGATCATAAGTTTATGTGTATCTTGGAAGGGTATCTTTTTTGGATCAAAAATCATGATTTAATCCAAGAATATGGATATTTCTCATCATCAACAGATAATGCTGATTTTGTTATATGAAGTGGCTTAAATGTATCAACCATTACGGCAAGCTCATTTGTTTCATTTGCCCCCAAGGACTCTTCAATTTTTCCTGGTTGTGGGCCATGAGGTAGGCCCATCGGGTGATAGGTAATTGATTCTTTATCGATTCCTTTTCTACTCATAAAGTTACCTTCAGCATAATAAATGATTTCATCTGAATCCACATTGCTATGAGCGTATGGTGCTGGGATAGACTTATTATGGTAATCAAATAATCTCGGTACGAAAGAGCAAATTACAAAACCATTAGCCTGAAATGTCTGATGGACAGGAGGGGGTTGATGAATTTTACCAGTGATTGGCATGAAATCATTAATATTGAATATATATGGGAAGTAGTAACCATCCCATCCTACTATATCAAAAGGGTGATATTGATACTCGTATGACTGGAGTCCATTTTGAAGCTTAACTTGTACTTGAACTGGAGAATTATCAACTATAGGTTCTAAGAATTTTGGTGTTCGAAGATCTCTCTCTGAGTAAGGAGAATGCTCCAATAATTGTCCAAATTTATTCCGGTAGCGTTCAGGGGTTTCAATAGGGCTCGATGATTCAATAATAAACATTTTCATTATTTTAGTAACAGAAATTTGCCAGATTACTCCCCTTGGGATTACAAGATAATCACCTGACTTTAATTCTAAATTACCAAAATTTGATTTAAATATTCCTGAACCAGAATGAATAAATAAGACTTCATCCGCATTCCCATTTCTATAAAGTGACTCCATAGAGTCTACTACATGAGCCTTAGATAAAATTAAATCTGTATTAAAGAAAAGAGATGCACGCGAAGAAATTGCATCTCCTTTTAAAGCAAGATTTTCAGTTTGAATATGGTGAGGGCGATGCACTTTACTTACTGATTTATGATTAAGGTTTTTTAACTCTCCAACAGTCTTAATAGCAGTTGGTGGGTTGAGATGGTAGACATTAGAGTATATATGGTTAAAACCTTCTCTGCTAATGAGTTCTTCTGAGTATAAATTTCCAGATTTATCTCGGAACTGAATATGACGTTTGTTTGGGATTGTGCCCCTTTTTTGATAGAATGGCATATGATTTAATTATAGAGATTATCAATTTTTCTAAGTTTCATTGTTAATTCCTCTATACCCCTTCTGTTAATGTTAAATTTTAAACAATCTTATTCTCTAAAACACCTAATCGTTCAACTTCTAATCTTACGGTGTCTCCTTTTTTAATCCAGCCTCCAGTATTCTCAGGCCGAAGTTCAAGTATACAACCTGTGCCAACAGTACCTGAACCAAGAATATCTCCAGGTAAAAGTTTAGCATTCATAGATGCTCGTTCAATCATTTTTGTAAATGGATGATATAGGTCATTAGTATTTCCATCTGAGATGAGCTTATCATTCACATGGCAAGTCATGCGAAGATGCAGTTTACCATTATCATCCCAAGCGTCTTTTAATTCATCAGGTGTAACCATATACGGTCCAAAACTTGATGCAAAATCTTTTCCTTTAGCTGGTCCTAAGCTCATAGCCATTTCTTCTCTTTGTAAATCACGAGCAGACCAGTCATTACAAATCATGTATCCTGCGATATATTCATCTGCATCTTTATGGGATATATCAGATCCACCATTTGCGATGACAATAGAAAACTCTAATTCAAAGTCTAATTCTTCAGTCCCTTTAGGATAGGGAATATTTTCTTTATGGCCAAATGTGGCTGCAGGGTTAGAGAAGTAAAAAATTGCAATTTTAAACCAATCAGGATTCATATCAAGACCGCGAAGTTTTCTTGCTGCACGTACATGCTGTTCAAATGCATAAAAATCACGGAAAGAAGGAGGGTTTGGAATTGGTGAAAGTAGTGTTACTTCTTCTTCTAATAGAGCAATAGGCCTGCCTCCACCAGAATGAGAGTGAATGTTAATTTCTGGGAGTGCATTATTTAAGGTTTTAAGTTTATCTAGATTTGAAGACCAATTTTCCAAGGCTCTCTTAAGAGTGGAAGGGATTTCAAGAAAGCTTGAATCTCCATTATTCTCATTGGCCCAAATAGCGGCTCTAATCACATCAATAATATACTGATTTTTTATAAAACCAAATCGGGGTTGTGCACCACCATCTAGAATATAGGTAACGAATTTCATTTAAAGATTCCCTCTTTTTTGTTGTTCTCGTTCAATTGATTTAAATAAAGCTTTAAAGTTCCCTTTGCCAAAACTATTGGAGCCTTTTCGTTGTATAATTTCAAAGAAAAGGGTGGGACGATCCTGGAGCGGCTTTGTAAAGATTTGAAGCATGTAACCATTTTCATCGACATCTAATAATATTCCTAATTCTGCTAGGGTACTTATATCTTCATCAATAGGGCCAATACGATTTCTAAGATTATCATAATAAGTTTTAGGCGTAGGTAGAAAATCAACACCATTGGCTCGCATCATACGCACTGTTGAAATAATATCTTTAGTAGAAAGAGCTAGATGCTGTACGCCACCAGTTTCATAATAATCAATAAATTCCTGTATTTGAGATTTTTTTAATCCGTCTGCTGGTTCATTAATTGGCATTTTTACAATTTCATTATCATTAGCCATAACGATAGATCTGAGTGCGGAATATTTAGTATTTATATCTTTATCATCTACGCTCCAAAATCGATGCCAACCAAACACTGTTTCATAAAAATTGCACACACTAGTCATTTCACCATCAGGCTGATTTCCAACAATATGGTCTATGTGTACCAACCCGGTTGGTACAGAGTTCATTTCAAAACCAATATTTTCAAATCCAGGGAGGAACACTCCTTTGTAATTTTTTCTCTCAACGAAGGTATGGATTGTGTCTCCAAATGTTTCTATTGCAGAGATCACTGCTTCACCATGATTGTCGTTTATCTCTTGCGGCTCAAGAACGCTTTTAGCGCCACGTTCTATAGATGTTTTCCAGGCTGATTCTGAGTCATCAACGGTGAATGCGACATCTTTAATCCCATCTCCATGTCGATCAATGTGCATACCAATTAATGTATTCTTTTCTAGGGGTGATGTAATTACTAAGTTGACTTGACCCTGATTTAATACATAGCTAACACTATCACGATTACCTGTTTCCAATCCTCGATATGCAATGGGTTGGAAACCCATAGTTGTTTGATAATAATGTGCAGTTTGCTTTGCATTACCAACATATAGCTCGCAATGATCAAAGCCATTTATTTTATATGGTTTTTCATTCATAATATTTTTAATAAACTATTAATACATTTTTGATTCTCTGTTTCTAACCCTACAGATATGCGAATACAATTTGGCCAACCAAAGCCATTCAGTTGTCGGACAATAACACCGTTGCCTAATAAAGCTTCAGTAATTTCTGTAGCGCGTTCATTAGACTCCCAGATTGTGGTAATAAAATTTGCACATGAAGGGACCTGCTTGATCTTCATTTTTTGAAATTCGTGTTTTAAAAAATTTAGCCCATTTGCATTTATTGAGATAGTTTCATTTAAAAATAGATCATCATCAATTGCAGCAATACCTGCTGATTGAGCAATCAGTGATGGTTCAAACGGGACTTTTACTTTCATTAAATTTTCGATTAACGAATCATGGGCGAAGCCATAACCTAATCTTATGCCAGCCAACCCATATGCTTTAGAGAATGTTCTCAGTGTAATAATGTTATCGTAACGATAATTCATTGAATCTGGATAGCTAGGGATATCTCGAGCAAATTCATAATATGCTTCGTCTAGGATGATCAGAACTCTTTCAGGGACATGTTTATAAAACTCATCAAACTCTTCCCGTGTTATAGTAGTTCCCATAGGGTTATCAGGGTTGGCGATATAAATAATTTTTGTATAGTCATTGATTTTTTTTGCGATACCTTTTAGATCATAGCGATAATTTTTCATAGGTACCCAATGTACTTTTCTACCTGATGCATTGGCTAAGACACGAAAACCAATAAACGAATTTGCGGCACTTATTAGTTCGTCATCATTTAATAAAAATGTTCGCATTATGGTTGACATAATCCCTTCAGACCCAGCGCCTAAAACGACATTGCCAATATGGACATTAAATTTAGTTGCTAATTTTTTTCTTAATTCATATCCAGTAGCATCAGGGTAGCGGTGAATATCCGAAAAAGATTGTTGGATCGCTTCGATGCCCCTAGGTGAAGGCCCTAAAGGATTTTCATTTGATGCAACTTTAATAAAGCTTTCGATGCCTAGCTCACGCTTTGCTTCACTTATAGATTTTCCAGGCTTATAACTTTTTAATTTTTTTATGTAAGGAGGGACAAGGGGCATAATTACAATACTAATTTTGTTTCATTTTTAAAAGTAGAAAGGACCACAGATGTTTTCATGTTTTGCACATTTTCAAGCGCTGAAAGTTGATGTAAAATCAACTCTTCATATGTTGGAATATCTTTCGTTGCTATTTTTAATAAAAAGTCGGCTTCTCCTGTGATATGGTGGCATTCTAATACTTCAGGCATATCTGCAATTGAATTAAAAAAATTTTCTACAGGAGTTTCACCATGTCGAGCTAGCTTAACCTCTACAAATGTAAAACAAGAATAGCCCGCTTCTCTAGGGTTTAGAAGCATTGTATATTTATCAATTAAGCCTCCAGATTCTAATTTTTTTACGCGTTCTAAAGTACTAGATGGTGATAGCCCAACACGTTTTGAAAGTTCAGCATTTGTAATGCGACTATTAGATTGGAGTTCATTAATAAGACTCTTATCTTTTTGATCTAATAACATAAATAATTCTAAATATAGTTAAATAATAGTATAAAATATGGTAAATTAATATAAATACAAAATATAATTCTGAAATTAATTAAAAAACACATAAACTTAAATATATTACATTGTGAATATTTTATGAAACTTAAAGGCCCTTTCCAAAAAGCTAAATTTATAGAACGCCCCAATAGATTTATTACTCTTATTGATATTGGCGGCACAATATATCCGAGTCATTTGCCTGACCCGGGGAGATTGAAGGAGCTTTTAACTCCTGGGGCAAACCTTCTTGTGTTGCCTGCGCCAGAAAATTCTAATCGAAAAACTAAATACAGTACTGTGATGGTAAATCACCATGGTCAGCTCATTTCATTAAACTCTACCTTGCCAAATCAATTTGTGAAAGAAGCAATTTCAAATAATCAAATTCCAATATTTAATAACTATTCTATCATACGACCTGAAATCTCCATTGGTAGTCACCGGTTTGATTTTTTACTTAAAGATCCAGGTGGTTTAGAATTTATTTTAGAAGTGAAATCTGTTACTTATGTCAAAGATGGTATTGCTCAATTTCCAGACGCTGTTACACTTCGGGGAGCGAAACATGCGATGGCGCTAAAAAAATTAGCAGATGATGGTAAAGGAGCTGGGATATTATTTGTCTGTCAGAGATCTGATGCTAAAGCTTTTCAGCCAATGTGGGACCGTGATCCAAAATTGGCTCAGGCAGTACTGGATGCCAAATATTCTGGTGTCAAGGTATGGTGTATTACCCTAAATATTTCTGAAACTGAAGTGACATATAATGCAGAGATACCTGTAAATTTAGAATTATAAATAAATCATTGCATTTACTGTGACACATTAGCAGTATATTCAAATAGAGTTTTTTTTTTCATTATTAGACAACTATTAAACATATTTGTAATAATCTTTTTGTACTCTTGTGCGGCGATACAGTCTCCGCCTGGAGGGGCTAAGGATACAACCCCACCAGAGTTATTAGAGACGATTCCTCCTAATGGAACAATTCTATATAAGGGAGGAAGGATTGAACTTATTTTTTCAGAATATCTTAATGAGAATACAGTTGAAAAATCAATTCGTATTTTACCAACCTTAGATCCAGAACCTAAAATTATTTACAAAGGTAGACGATTATATATAGAGATGCCAGGCATTTTAGCTGAAAACCAGACTTATATTATTTCGATAGACCGGACTTTGCAAGATGAGCATAAAGTTCCTCTTCCCCAAGGTATTCAAGTAGCTTTTTCTACTGGAGAAACGATTGCTACTGGAAAAATTTCCGGTACTGTATCGTATCATAAATCTTCTTCCGTACAACTTTGGAAAATAAAGAATGATGATGATCTAAAATTATTTTATCAACGTATTCCAGATTACGTGGTAGATGCGTCTGATAGTGGGTATTATGAATTTCGTTATTTATCTAATGGAGATTATCGTATTGTAGGAGTTGATAGGTCTGCTTCTGGTTTACAAATTGCACCAGAGAGAATGATTTATGGATTAACTTGGGAACCTTTAATTATATTGGATGATGATAACAATGTGAATGATTTAAATATTCGCATGCCACAAAAGCTTGGGGGTATAAAAATGAACCAAGCAGAATGGAAAACTGGTGATTGGTCAGTTCTCACTTTTTCCGAAAACATTAATGATTATGTTTCAAATATTGATATTAAGGTTCAAGATGATGATTCATCTATCACGATACCTGAAATATTTCTTGATCCTTTAGATCAAGCTAAATTAAATATTATTATTCCAGATTATAGAGAGCAAACATTTGCTACATTTATAACAAATGGGTTATATCAGGGAAATATTTCTGTTATTGATAGTGGAATGATTAAAGTAAGAGTAGATACCCTAACTGATACATCAAATATGGAGATCCTTTCTCCAAAAAATAAATACCTTCTATCAATTGATAGTGATAGAATAACACCGCTTGAAATTATTTTTTCAAGTTTAATAGATACGAATAAATCAAATGATTTTATGTCATTATTAAAGGACTCATTAGAAGTACCTTTTATGTATGAATGGGAGACACCCTTATCCTTGACACTTAGACCAAAAGAGAATTGGGTGGTAGACAGTGATTATCAACTTTCAGTTGTTTCTAGCAAGTTAGTGCCCGTATACGGTAAAGTCCTACTGGACTCAATAAAAACAATTTCTTTTAAAACAAGTGACTTTCTTGGTTATGGTCAATTATTAGGTGATTTTATTAATTTACCTAATGTTAATCATATGGTTGAATTATACTCTTTGGAAAAGGAACCTAGTATTTTTCGAACTGTTGTAAATTCTGATGGGACTTTTAAAATGAAACGATTACCTGAAGGGAATTATAAACTATTTTTATTTCAAGATGACAATAAAAACAACCGTTACTCATTTGGGGAGATTGACCCATATTCAACTGCAGAAAAATTTTTTTTATTATCGGATACTCTTAAAATTCGGTCTAATTGGGACTTGGAATTAAATCAAATTAATATGGAGTTAAATCCTTAAGATGAAAGCCGTAATCCTTGCTGGAGGCAGCGGAACACGATTCTGGCCCTACAGTCGATTTCAAAGGCCAAAACAATTATTAAATATTATTGGTGAACAATCAATGCTGCAGATGACAGTTGATCGATTAACTAAAATCAATAATATTAGCGAGATTTATATTGTTACTAGGAAAGATCTTCGTGATATAATTATTAATGAAATTTCTGGAGTTAAACCAGAGAATATAATTGTTGAGCCATCTGGTAAAAATACGGCACCTGCTATCGGGATGATTGGTGCACTAATTGGTCTGGAAGAGCCTGATTCAGTTATGGGGGTGTTTCCAGCAGATCATTTAATTGTAGGTCATGAAAAATTTCAACAAGCAATCACGACTGCTCATCATATTGCAAAAAAAGATGATAACCTCGTAACGATTGGTGTGCAGCCAACTCATCCATCAACAGCTTACGGGTATATTCAAATAGATGAAGTAAGTAATCAAGAACATTTAGGTGCATATCCAGTAAAAACATTTGCAGAAAAGCCGCACAAAGATTTAGCAAAAAGATTTGTATCTAGTGGGGATTTTTTATGGAATGCGGGGATGTTTTTTTGGAAAGTAAGTTCCCTATTATCAGGTATAGAGAAGCACATGCCTGAACTGCATGAGCCTTTGATAAAGATTGCTAAGCAGATTAAGAAGGGTGAGTCATTTGATGATATTTGGGAATTTATTCAGCCAGAGTCCATTGACTATGGGCTTTTAGAAAAATCAGATAATATTTTAGTTATTAGTGCAGAATTTGAATGGAACGATATTGGATCGTGGAATGCACTTTACGATGTATTAAATAGTAATGGTGATGGAAATATTATTAGAGGGAATGGGAAAATATTAAATGGGAAAAATAATTTGATTCAATCAAATGGGAGATTTACGGCTGTACTAGGCGTAGACGATCTCGTAGTTATCAATACAGATGATGTTACTTTAGTGGTTCCAAAAGACCAAGTTGAAAGTGTAAAAGAGATGGTAGAATATTTGAAAAATAATGAACTCAATGATTTAATTTAATGAAAAAGGAAAAACTGTATATAGAATTTGAAGAGCTTGGGAAACGTTTAGGTGTCAAAATTATCAAAGGTAGAGGCGACTTTAAAGGAGGCAGTTGCATATTAAATGAAGAGACTGTTATAGTTGTGAATAATATGAAGCCGATTGAACATCGCTTAAAGATTCTTGCGGATAGCTTTTTAGAATATAATTTAGATGATGTTTATATGGTCCCCGCACTAAGAGCTTATATTGATGAGTTTAGGACCCTTGACCTTTATAATTCTTGATTTTACTTTAGTGAGTGTTTACAATTCACACCCTTTCATTCAACATTTTATCATAATAAAAAGGATGATTTATGAAACAGTATCAATCTTCAGATATTAGAAATTTTGCTATTGTCGGTCATGGAGCATCAGGGAAAACTTGTTTTTCAGAAGCCATGCTGAAACTAGGTGGCGAGATTAATAGGCTTGGTAAAATCGAAGATGGCACTACTACATCTGATTATCATCCTGGTGAAAAAGATAGACAAATAAGTATTCATGCGACTCCGCTTCATATGGAATGGATGGATAAAAAATTTAATATGATTGATACTCCAGGGTATTCTGATTTCATAGGTGAATCTTTTGGATCATTGAATGTTGTTGATCTTGCTGTTATTACAATACACGCATGCAATGGCGTAGAAGTTGGAACAGAATTAATGTGGAATCAAGCTACAAAACTTGGGATTCCAAAGATGCTTGTTATTAATGGTTTTGATCGTGAACATACAAGATTCGATGAGATTTTAGAGCAAGCAAGACGACGTTTTGGGAATAATGTTTTTCCAATGCAACTACCAGTTAATCCTGGCCCGGGTTATAACAAAAATGTGGATGTATTGCGGACCGAATTAATTACATATAAACAAGATCAATCTGGCTCTATGAATGAAAGTGAATTACCAGATGATTTGAAAAATCGCATTAAAGAACTACATGGAGAATTAATAGAGTATGTCGCTGAATCGGATGATACTCTTTTAGAAAAATACTTTGATAAAGGAAGTCTGAGTGAAGATGAGATGAGAAGCGGAATTCATGAAGCGATCCAAAATCAAACGTTCATTCCGTTATTCTGTATTTCTGCAACTTCCAATATTGGTGTGGCCAGGGTTTGTGATTTTATTGCAAAATATGGTTCATCTCCAGATGATAGGAAAAGAGTAAAAGCCCATAACGAATCAGGGGATGAAGTTGCTGTTTCTTTAGATGGGTCTGATACGGTGTTCCAAATTTTCAAAACTATTTCTGAGTCTCATGTTGGAGAATTATCCTTATTTAGAGTGTATTCAGGAACAGTGAAAACAGGACAGGATTATTATAATTCTGATTTAAAATCAAATGAACGTATTGGACAGATGTTTATTCTCAATGGGAAGGAGAGGAGTCAAGTTGATCAACTCTTTGCCGGAGATATAGCTGGTGTTGTGAAATTAAAGAACACTCATACGGGTAACACATTATGTTCAGGGGAAAATGTAATTATGCCGCCGATTAGCCTACCAAATCCAAATATTCATGCGGCAATCAAATCTACTGCAAAAGGTGATGAAGAAAAACTTGCAGTTGGTCTTGCGACATTGCGTGAAGAAGACCCGACCTTTATTTATCGAGTGGATAGCGAAATAAAACAAACCATTATATCGGGCCAAGGAGAACTTCACCTAACAGTTACAACTGAAAGATTAAAACGAAGGTTCGGAATTAATATTGTGCTAGAAGAGCCTAAAGTTCCATATCGTGAGACGATTACGACAAAAGGAGAAGCAAAATATAGACATAAGAAACAATCTGGGGGGGCAGGTCAATTTGCTGAAGTTTGGATGCGTATAGAACCAAAACAAAATGGTGAAGGGCTGGAGTTTATTCACTCTCTTGTTGGGCAAAATGTTGATAGAGTATTTGTTCCATCGGTTGAGAAAGGTGTGAAGACAGCTTGCGCAGATGGTATTTTGGCAGGGTGTAATGTAGTTGATTTAAAAGTAGATTTTTATGATGGTAAAATGCATCCAGTAGATTCCAAAGATATTGCATTTCAAACAGCGGGTAAACATGCATTTCGTGAAGCATTTCTTAGTGCAAATCCCTGCCTTCTTGAACCAATAATAGATATTGAAGTAACGGTCCCTGAAGAATTTATGGGTGATATTATGGGTGATATTTCAGGTAAAAGAGGGAAAATTATGGGTATGGATGCTGATGGGAAATTTCAAATAATTAAAGCTCAGGTTCCACAGGCAGAGCTCTACCACTATGCGACGACAGTGCGTTCACTTACAGGCGGTCGGGGCATTCATACTGAATCATTTAGTCACTATGAAAAAATGCCAAAAGAGATAGAGAAAAAGATTGTTAAAGAACAACAAAAACATGAAGACGAATAACTTCTATTAAACTATGAAAAAACTCTGGGCACCTTGGCGTATCGATTACATTAGAACCCCAAAAGAAGAAGGCTGTATTTTTTGTACAAAATCTCAAAAGACTGATGATCGTGATAACCTTGTATTATATCGAGGTAGAGATTCTTTTGTTCTGATGAATCTTTACCCTTACTCCAATGGACATTTAATGGTCTCACCTTATAAGCATACCTGTAATACAGAAGAATTTTCATCTACTTGTAATGCAGAGATTATGGAGCTTTCAAATATGTGTATGACCATATTAAAACAGTCTATGAACGCAGATGGTTTTAATTTTGGGGCTAATATCGGTAAAGCTGGTGGTGCGGGTATTGAAGAACATATTCATTATCATATTGTCCCTCGTTGGTTGGGGGATACTAATTTTATGCCTGTAGTTGGGTCTACGAAAGTAATGGTTGAAGGCCTACAGGAAAGTTGGGATCTATTAAAACCTTTATTTAATAAATTTTTGGAGGGCAGACATGCTTGATTTCAGTAGAACGTGGTTACCATATATTTATCTCTATGGTGCAGGTGGGGTTATTTTTATTATTGGGATGATAATTATTTTACGAGCGAGATCGTTAAAGCAAGAAAGAGTTAGACATAATTCTTGGATGCATATATTAATTTTTGGCCTGCTCTATTACATGAGTATCCATGGATTTTTTACCTTTCTCGCTTTAGGCCAGTTGCTGTTTGCAGGACTAATAGCATTGGTGATTATTGCTCTAAGTGTGAATCTCATTATGATCTTAATTAAAAATTCAAAAGTGGTGGCCTAATGGATACTGTTATTCAAACTTCAAATTATTTTTGGGTTATTATTTTTGGTTACTTTGCGCTAGTTCTAGGATTTGGATCCTTTTTCGCACGCTATAATAAAACGACACAGGATTTCTTTTTTAGTGGTAGAAGATTTTCATGGTGGCTAGTAACTATGTCTATTGTTGCAACCGGTGTTGGCAGTCACAGCTTTTTGAAATATTCAGCAAAAGCTTATGAGCATGGTTTTTCATCGACAATGACTTATATGAATGATTGGTTTTTTATGCCGTTATTTTTGTTTGGTTGGTTACCAATCGTCTATTATACAAGGATAAGATCAATCCCTGATTATTTTGAGCGTCGTTTCAATCCAGGTGTACGAGTTCTTGCTACAATCGCTATTCTAGGATATATGATTGGTTATATCGCAATTGGATTTCTCACTATGGGAAAAACGCTACAGCCACTTCTCGGGCTAGATTTGTATACAATTATATTTATAGTGGCAATTATTTCTGGGGTATATATCACATTTGGCGGACAGACAGCCGTTATATTTACTGATCTTGCTCAAGGTTTTATTTTAATATTTGCGGGGGTGCTTGTATTTATTTTAGGTCTGAACTATGTGGGTGGGATTTCTATTTTTTGGAATACGCTTTCAACAGAATTTAAATTACCATTAGCTCATTTTAATGATCCAGCAAACTTTAATTTTGTCGGAATCTTTTGGCAGGATGGCATAGCAGGGTCTGTTGGTTTCTTATTTATGAACCAGGGCCTCATTATGCGTTTTATGGCTTGTAAATCTGTACATGAAGGTCGGAAAGCCGCTGCGTTTAATGTTCTGATATTGTTACCGATTTCTACTGTAGTTGTTTCAAATGCGGGTTGGATTGGAAAAGTAATTAGTATTGTTACTCCTGAAGCTTGGAATGCTTCAACCAAACTTGATCATGTATTTACCCAAGTCGCGTATCTTATTACAGGTAGTGAAGTTGTTTTTGCGTTTGTAATTGCTGCTGTAGCAGCAGCCCTAA